>Ga0100394_1000463_pt1 | contig 33970 bp, 27 predicted proteins | sample CryGeymeta201518_FD_81549 | JGI IMG/M metagenome (GOLD analysis project Ga0100394, IMG submission 81549) | Groundwater microbial communities from Crystal Geyser aquifers in Utah, USA - Crystal Geyser metaG 2015-18 | ecosystem: Environmental > Aquatic > Deep subsurface > Groundwater | place: USA... | reverse complement strand
TTGGATTAAACGGGTTAATACTACTTGCCGTGGTTTGTGGATAAAGCACTACAATATTATTGGTGTCAGCATAGTTATTCAGACCGGTGCCAGCAACATAGGCCTCACCAACACTGGCCGCATTTTGCTTGCAACCATGAAAACTAACATGTAGCCGGCACGATGCACCTGCAGCACAAGTTTGTGGCACGTATAAGTAGCCTGTTTCAGCCAGGGTGCTTTTTGCCGCTTCGGACATCTGAAACTGGTTAATTTTTAATAGGTTACCAGTTGATGTTTCACTTTTGCCTTTGATAGTGCCCAGTAAATGTTGTAGTAACGCGCCTGCCGCATCGTAATGACAACTGGCCAGATAAGGTGGTTCTGATATGTCACAGGCCCCAAGATCAGTTCTGTCTGTTGGAAAGGTATGACCAAAAGCCATGTCATTAATTAGCACAATATGCTCGGGTTTCACCCACTGCGTATACTGTTTATACAGCGCCTGAGCTAGCTTGGGATGTACGGTAGTGTCCTTCGTACCACTAAATATCCATACATTGTCATCAGCAAGAGCAGACAATGGTGCCAGCTTTTGCGTTTGGCGCTTTTCAGTTAAGTAGTTTTCAATAGCTTCAAGATCTGGCGCGCTGGTGGCTTTGTTAAAGCAATGCTCTAAGGCGAGACCAAGACTATTTTGAGCACAATACACCGGCCCTCCAGCCAGCATAGCAACACCTTCTACTTGTTCAGCGAAAGCTTGGTGATATTGTCCAGCCATGTAGGCGCCGCTTGACAAACCCGATAGCGTAATTTGTTTCGTTAACTGTAGTTCTGGTATTGGTGATGTTGCTAATGCGCCATAGCTTATCGCCGATAACAGCGTAAATATTGATAAATTACGTGCTTGCATGAGGGATCCTGAAATTGCAGTGTTATAAACTATATTTCGCACATACCGTATGAATAGACAATAAGGCTTTAGTACAGCAACAAAGTTATACTACAGTAAAATGGCATACACGCTTTTTAGCAACTTAACATTGCAAAAACAGCACTTTCTGGTTAGATTGAACAGCAGTGCTAGATGAAAAACAGGACGTCATAATGAAAAAATGGGCCAGTGCAATGATTGCTGCCGTAGCGTTTTCCTCGGCCGCTGTAGCAAATACTCAAGATTACAAACTGGTGACCGTTGCCGGTTATCTGAATTTTTACTTGCTGAATTTAAACGCGTGTGAAGATTTCCATCCTGCTGTGCGTTCTGCGGCTTATGATGCAGAGAAAAGTTTATATCCCTATTTGGATAAGCTTTACAGCAAAATGGGCGGCGTTGACGGGGCAAACCAAAAAATGGTTGCTGATATAGTGATGAAACGCCGTAACATGTTAAATACGCAAATTGCTGAAGGCGATTTTACCGTTGAGCATTGTCAGGCTGTTGTTAAGATACTGACCGAAGATGGCTTAGATAAAACCTTGCTTAGCGCGTTAGAGTAACATTACTTCGCACATCCAAAACCGCCAGCTTATTGCTGGCGGTTTCACTTTGTCCAGATAAAATGTTTTCTGGTACACTACGTCTTGCTTTGGTGTAGGCTATGCCTGCTTAAAAGGGAAACAGGTGAAATGCCTGCACTGTCCCCGCAACTGTAATAAGTGCTGCAATCAAATGCCACTGGCCCTAAGGGCTGGGAAGGCGATTGTGGGTTATCACTTTAAGTCAGGAGACCTGCCTAAGCCCTAGTTACGCCTCTGTGCGGGAGTTCACAGCAGCACCAGTGCCTTTGTGTAAGGCTCTCTGCTGCTATTGTCAGGAGTGGGTTTTGCTAAAGCTGTCAGCTGTTTCGCTTACGCTTGGAAACCAAGCGGTGCTACAAAATGTTAATTTTGTTTTGGCTCCAGGCGAGTTTATTGGTGTTATAGGCCCCAATGGCGCAGGAAAAAGCAGCTTATTGCGCGTTGTACAGGGGGCATTAGCCGCAGACAACGGACAAATTCTGCTACAACAACGCCCCTTACTGCACTATAAAACGGCTGAGCTGGCTAAAACTGTCGCCGTTGTTAGTCAAAACCCCGCACCTTTGTTTGCGCTCACGGTTGAGCAAGTTGCGACTATGGGGCTGTTACCTCATAAAAACTGGTTTGAGTTAAATCATAGTCACGATAGACACATCGTTGCGCAAGCTTTGCAAAAGGTAGGTTTAAACGGTAAAGCTAATCAACTGATTGATAGCTTATCTGGTGGTGAACTCCAGCGGCTTTATATTGCCCGTGCACTAGTGCAACGACCTGCATTGTTGTTATTGGATGAACCGACAAATCATTTAGATGTATTGTATCAGCATCAGGTACTTCAGCTTGTTAGCGGCTTGGGTATTCCCGCGTTAGCTTGCCTGCATGATCTTAACCTTGCAGCGTTATATTGCGACAAAATACTGCTATTAAACCAAGGTCAGCAGTGTGCTTTTGGCACACCGGAGCAGGTGTTGCGAAGTGAGTTACTGCAACAAGTGTTTGGCTTAGCCTGCGAGGTAACAATGCACCCGTTGCTTAACAAGCTCCAGGTCACGTTTATGCCTAACCAAGGAGCCCACTGATGTTAAAACGGCATTATCGGTTGGCCATGGGGTTATCTATACTGTTATTACTTGCCAGTATGCTAATAAGTCTGACATTAGGTAGTGTGAATATCTCTTTGACCGATGTATTTAACGTGTTGGTTGGTCAAGCTACGCAGTCAGACTTAACCGAAACAATAATTTTTCAAATCCGCTTACCCCGATTGCTCTGTGCGGTGTTAGTCGGCGCCGGTTTAGCCATTTCCGGCGCTATTTTGCAAAACGCCAGTCGTAATCCATTAGCGGATCCCTATCTGTTTGGTTTGATGGCCGGAGCAGGCTTAGGTGCTACCTTGGTGAGCGTTGTCTTGCCGCCACACCTTATTAGTATGGCGCTGGGTGCATTTGTTGGGGCATTATTTGCGGTGTTACTGGTTTTTGTAGTGTGTGCCGGACAACACTGGCGCAAAGTAGAAATTACTTTACTGGCCGGCGTGGCAGTATCTTTTATGCTAAGTGCGATTAGCAGCTTTGTACTCTACTTTGCTGAACCCTTTGCCGCAAATCGCATTATGTTTTGGTTAATGGGGAGTTTAAGCCGAACCGACTGGTTAAGTGTGTTGCTGCTAGCTCCTATAGTATTACTAGTACTTTTACTGGCGCTGGCACTGCGCCGTCAGCTTGACGCCTTATTACTCAGTGATGAAAGCGCCCGTACACTTGGAGTGAATACCTTACGTTTGCGTTTGGTTTTGTTATTAGCAACAGCACTGTTAACCGCTTGTATAGTTTCACAATGTGGTGGTATCGCCTTTGTCGGGTTAATGGTGCCGCATATCGTTAGACATTTTTTTGGTGTTACATCAGTACGATTGTTATTTGGCTCAGCCATTATTGGCGCATTGTTTATGATCTGGGTGGATAATGTAGCACGTACAGTGCTGCCACAGCAGGAGATTCCACTGGGTGTTATTACGTCGTTAGTGGGCAGTATATTTTTTCTTTTAATCATGCGCCGGCAACGGCTATAGCGAAGTGATATGACAACAGAACAGCTAAAACAACAACGCCACCGTGAACGTCAGCAGCGACTAAAAACTCAGGTTGATAGCGCTATTGCTGCGGCCACAGATGACAAAGGATTGTTACTGGTGATTACCGGTAATGGTAAAGGAAAGTCTACTTCAGGTTTTGGTACGGTTGCGCGCGCGGTTGGGCATGGGTTTACTGCAGCGGTGGTGCAGTTTATTAAAGGCAGCTGGGAGTGCGGCGAACGTAACTTACTTGAGGAGCATGGTGTTCAATTTGCCGTAATGGCAACGGGTTTTACCTGGGACACTCAGGACAAAGCTGCTGACATCGATGCAGCAGAGCGCGTTTGGTTGCAGGCAGAGCGATTCTTAGCTGACCCGTCAATTGACATGGTGTTGTTAGATGAACTGACGTACATGCTGAGTTACCACTATTTATCTCTAGAGCGCATAGAAAAGGCCTTGCTAAACCGACCGGTAAAACAGCATGTTGTTATTACGGGACGGGCGTGTCATCGCCGTCTAATTGAACTTGCAGATACGGGTAGCGAGGTGCAAAACGTTAAACATGCGTTTGACCATGGCATTAAAGCGCAGCGTGGAGTGGATTGGTGAGGCAACTATTATTGCTCTGTGTTTTGTTTAATGTTGCTGCACAGGCAGAACCCAACCCGCAACGCATTGTCGCGCTGGCGCCTCATATCACCGAAATGCTATACGCCATCGGCGCAGGAGACAGACTCGTTGCAGTTAGTGATTACAGTGATTTTCCATCCGAAGCACAAACGTTACCTCGTGTAGCGAGTTATGCCAGCGTTAATATAGAAGCGGTACTGGCACTAAAGCCTGATTTAGTCATTGCATGGCGTACAGGGAATCCGCAGTCAGATATAAAGCGCTTACAACAATTTGGCGTTAACGTCGTGTTTTCAGATCCCATTACATTGGAAGATATTGCTAAAGAACTTCGCATGATAGGAAAGCGAGTAGGCATGCAAGACATCGCGAATGAAGAAGCAAATCGTTTTACTCGCCAATTATCAGCGCTGCGCAGTAAGTATCAGCATAAAGCTCCTGTACCCGTATTCTTTGCTATGGGAACCGCTCCAGTTAGCACCGTCGCGAACAATGCCTGGCCGCAGCAAATGCTAACGTTATGTGCAGCGGACAATACTTTTAGAAACGTTAAAGGCGACTATCCACAGGTGGGAATAGAGCAGGTTATTGCAGCAAGGCCTGAGGTTATCATTCAACCGGTGCGGCCTAATTTTGCTGCGGATTTCAGCTTTTGGCAGCGGTTTGTAACACTACCTGCAGTACAAAAACATCAGTTTTTATCGGTAAATGCAGATTATTTGTATCGCACGACCCCCCGCACTTTGCTGGGCATACAGCAATTATGCGAGGGTGTTGATGCTTTTCGCTAACTTAACTATTTACACTACTCATCAGTTCATTTGCACGACGCATTAAACGTTCTGCTGTTCGCACCTGGTTAGACTGTAATAGTTGTCCGGACAAACTAAGGTACTTATCAGCCAGCTTGCGACGCAGGGCAACATGTAATGAAAAGTCGTTTGGAACTAGCGAACTAAATTGCTGAAGCTTTTCGTAGACTGCATCTATTTCAGCCGCTTTTTCGCTGACAGCAAGTTCGTTAGTCATGGTAGAAAAACTATGCTGGTAAAATAACTCTGCTGCCTGATAGGGGAAACTTTCCGCATTACCTAATTCAACGGCGCTGCGATAAGATGCCATAGCATCAACGGCACTGGCTAGCTGCTGGCCTTTTGTTACTAATTCAGCCGTGTCTTGATGCTGCGCAAAAATTAGCTCTCCAGCCATAATAAGCTGCTGCAGTGCGATGGCATCATTGCTCGAGACTGCTTGTTCAAAAGCGGCGATATAGCTTGCAGTTTCTTCAGTGTCGGGTTCTATAACGTAATTTAAATCGACGCGTTTTAGTGCGGCTTTAATGCTATACAGATCTGGAGCATCATTTTGTTTTTGATATTGTTGATTGAGTAACAATTGATTTAATTGGGATCGCAATACATCAATGGCTGTTTGTTTGCTGCGCAGCATACTTGCACTTAATCCGGCTAAATAATGTGAATCAGGATAAAGCGCACTGGCTTGCGCCAGTATTTTCTCAATTTCAGGATAATTCGGATATGCAAAGCTACGATCACTGATCAGTTGATCAATTTGCTGTTCAAAATGCATTAATACTTTATTTTGTTGCTGTCTTAATAGCGCATCGCGTTGCAGCGGGTTTGTCTCAGCTAACGCTATTACATTAAGCAATTGGCTAACGTCGCCCTCGGCTAGCTTTTGATATTGTTGCTGCTCTGCTGTTGTATCAGCCAATCGTTGCTCGTAGCTAGTTAATATGGTTTGGTTTTGTTGATAATAATACCAGCCACCCCAGCATGTTACTAAAACCGCAGCGGCCACAGCAGTGTGTTGCCACAACTGGGCATTAAACTGACGCATTAACTTGCTGATACTGCTTTTTCGTTGCAATGCATCAAACTGTAATGCCTGTTTTAATGCCTGCCATTGCAGAATATTTAAATGCGCAGGCTTACTCGCTTGTTTCTTTTGTTCAAATGCTTTGTCGGCAGGGAGTCGTTCAAAAGGATGTTTACTGGTTAACAACTCATAACTTAAACAGGCAAAAGAGAATAAATCGTCGGCAACGCAAGGTGTGTTGCCCGACAATAACTGTGGGCTGGCATAAGCTGGTGTGTAGCCGCTTAGTGGTGCAGTTTGGCTTTGTTGTTCAGCTGCATAAATATCATGATTTAATTGCAGTTTTTGTGACACACCAAAATCAAGTACTTTTACCTCTCCGGCACGATTAACCATAATATTGGCAGGTTTAAGATCTGCATGCACAATGCCTGTTTCGTGAGCGAAATTCAGTGCATCTGCTATTTGCTGCAATAATTTAAGTGCAGATTTCAACGGTAAACCTTTCGGTTTATAGCGTTTAATCACTTGTTCAAGACTTTCACCATCCAGGCATTCCATAACAATGAAGTAGTGTTGTTGGTCGCAATCGACATCAAACACACGCACTATATTAGGGTGTGACAGTTGCTGTGTTTTATGGGCTTCCTGTAATAGCAGTTGCAGAGCTTCTGGCTGGTCAACAAATTGCTGTTGTAATACTTTTATTGCCACTGTGCTATTGGCAACGCCTGCTTTTTGTAAAAACAGATCGGTAGCACGATAAATGTCACTCATACCGCCAGAGCCAATTTTACTTTCCAGTAAATAACGCTCTTTAATTAGCATGCCTTCTTCTATTGTGGCCAGCGCGGTATCGGCTGGTTTAGCACGCGACGTTGGTTTAACGGCGTAGCGTGTTTTATCGTTGTCTGCAGCAATATCTGTCGTCAAGCCGTCAACGCTGGTTGTGTCCTGCTCCGTCATAATTAACTCCTTGTTCTGCCAGATATTCGCAAGTTTAAATCAATGCGTTAAATTTTATCGCGCAATTATTTCACAAAAAAAGACGATAGTCACTTTTGTATTTGCGTAAATGTTAATTGATGCAATGTTGACGCAACAATAAATTTAACTTAATCTTTGCCACCCATTAAGAGTAAATGAATTGTGTTTTAAATGCTGACGAGCAGGGGTGTTATGTGGGGCAAAGGGATATGTTACTAGAGTTGTCAGTAGTGAGTTATCACCGTTTATCACCTAGGCAAGTAGCGGTTAAACGCTTTGATGCAGCAGGGGGAACATTAGGTCGCTCTGAGCAGGCAGATTGGTTTTTACCAGACCCAGAACGCGTTGTCTCTGGCGTACATGCTCTTATAATCCATATAAATGGCAAATTTAGCGTTGAAGATAAATCCACCAACGGGCTTTTTGTTAACCGCTCGGTTGATGCGTTGGGGCAAGGAAATCGTCATGTATTGCAACACGGCGACGTATTGTGCATGGGTGATTATGAGATCCAGGTTGCACTGGTTGACAGCGATTCTAAGGTTAACAATACCGCGCATGTTAATGCAGATGTAACAACACCTTCAGCCGTGCGACAGTCTTCGTTATCAGGCATTCCGATTGCGGATGTCGCAGTGAGTACATTTTCCACTAATTCCATTAACGCTTCTAATTCTGTTACCTCTCCTAAATCTGCTAATAGTGCAGAGGGTAACCATGCTCAGAATCGTCAACGTGAAATGACACTTGATGACCACTTTTCAGCACCAACAGCACTTATCCCTGATGACTGGGGCTCAGACTGGTTGAATACAGAAAGCGAAGGTTTGCCAGAAATTCCACAGGCAAAGCCGGTAGCGACTCGCGTTAATACGATAGAACCACGGCAAAACATCAATGATGCTCCAGCTTGCCTTCTTGCATTTCTTCGAGGGCTTGGCGTTTCTGAAGCGAATCAACAGTTAATGAATTCTGTGCAATGGTGGGAACAATTGGGCCAAGCGTTTCAGCAATCTTTGCATGGTGTCATTGAGGTGATGCGTGAGCGTTCGAATGTTAAAAGTACATTTAGAGTGAATCAAACGACATTCCAACAGCGTGAAAATAACCCGCTGAAATTCTCCGCCAATATTGATGATGCTTTTCATAATCTTTTTAACCGCCCAGGCAGTAGTTTTATGCCTGCGAAACAGGCCATTGCCGAAGCTTTTGCTGACATTAGCCGGCATGAATCTGCAATCGTCGCTGGCGCCGGTGGCGCAATGGAAGGCTTGTTGCAACAACTAGCGCCACAAAATATAGAAGCAACAGATTTTGGTGGCAGTTTCGTCGACAGAGTTAATCCAGCGCAGCGCCAGGCCAGATTTTGGCAACGATATAAAGCGCTTCACATTGATTTAGCGGCCGAACTTAAAAACAAAGATAAGCAAGGCGTTAATGACGATTTTATCCGTGCTTATGAGGCGTTCTTACGTCAGAAATAATGGGCAGACAAAGGCAATACATAATGAAACCTTCAGGAGTGGTTTATATGAATGCAATTAAAATGACAATTTTGGTTTTGCTTAGTTTGGCTGTGTTAGCCGGCTGTCAGGCGGTTTATTCCACTTTCCCGCCGTCAACAACACTACACTTTAGAGTAGCGTCTGATATTAATCCGGATTTAGAAAACCGCCCATCACCAGTGATTATAAAAGTATACGAATTAGCGTCTAAAACCGTGTTTGAAAGTCAGGATTTTTTTGCCCTGTATGACAATCCGGAAGCAACATTGCGCACTGACTTGCTAAAAAAAGACGAGTTGGTGTTTGAACCCGGACAGCGCAACGAATATCGCATGATGCTGCAACCTGCGACAAAAGCGGTTGCCGTTATTGCGGCCTATCGTGACATCGAAGGTGCGAGGTGGCGCGCGGTGGTTGATGTAAAACCGACTGGATATGATGATTTTTACGTTTATGTCGACAAACTAGCGGTATACATCCGTGAGCATGACTTAGAGCACAAACGCTAAAAAGACCGGTAGATCAAAGGAAGAGCATTATGAGTGATTACAGCCGGATCGCATGGTCAGAAGGTTTGTTTCTTCGGCCGCAGCATTTTCAGCAGCAAGAGCGTTTTTTCGACTATACCCGCCAACAGCAACTAGCAATGCAATTGCCATATGGTTGGGGCGTGCGGCGTATTAGTATTGACCATCAAAGCCTGAAGTTTGGCCAGTTTGCATTGGCTGAGTTAGAAGCCTTGTTACCCGATGGCACCGTTTTGCAGTTACCTCAGGTTGAGGCATTACCCACGGCACTGCAGATCCCGAAAAGTAGCCGGGACCAACAAGTGTATTTATGTTTGGCACTGGATAAAACGTCATCTCAGAATATTAGTAGCCTGGATGGTAATCACATTAGCCGATATGGTTTTAGTGAGCACAGTGTTGCCGATAACAGTTTGTCAGAAGACGCGACCGAATTATTACAGTTAGCTAAACTACGTTTGTTGTTTAAGCTGGAATCAGAGGATAGGGGGGGATTTATCAGCCTTCCCGTTGCCCGAATTCATGAAGTCACTGAACAAGGAGAGGTGAAGTTAGTAAAGACCTTCATCCCGCCACTGTTAGATATTCAGCAAGACGGTCAACTTCTGGCTTTTGTCAGTGAGGCTCTGGGCATGTTATGTCAGCGAGCTGAGGCACTGGCAGATCGTTTAGGCAAAAGTCAGGGAACTGCAAATTCGATATCAGATTTTCTTATGCTGCAAGTGTTGAATCGCTATGAGCCTATGCTACGCCATTTGAAAAGCGGGGTACTCGAACATCCACTTCACATTTATCGCTTGATGGTGTCAATGTTAGGTGAGTTATCAACGTTTACGTCACGTCAGAAACGTCCGCCCGAGTTTCCCGCATACAAGCACGATGATCTGACAACCGTGTTTGGTAATCTTGGCGTAATCATGAATCAGACACTGAGTGTCGTGCTGGAGCAAACCGCTCAAGCATTGCCATTAGAACAAGCCAAGTTTGGTATTTTAGTGTCGCCGTTAACGGACAAATCGTTGCTTGAATATGCGCAGTTTGTCTTGGCGATATCTGCAGATCTTCCTGCAGATGATATTCGCAAACACCTGCCAGCCAGATTAAAAATTGGTCCGGTAGAACACATACGTGAACTAGTTAATAACCAACTACCGGGCATAGCCGTAACGGGCTTGCCTGTGGCACCAAGACAAGTACCGTACCATGCAGGCTATCACTACTTTCAGCTAGATAAAGGCAGTATTTATTGGGAGCGGTTAGCAAGTAGCGGTGGTATAGCGCTTCATTTATCCGGAAATTACCCCGGTTTGAAGATAGAACTTTGGGCGATAAAGGTGTAGCAGTTTTGCCGCCTCTGATGATTAATATGGATAGCAACGGATGTCAGATAAAACTGTAATGAAACCGCGCCCTGGTGGTCGGCTGGTTGGAAAACAAAGCGCGCCTGCGCAAGCGCCAGAGCACACCGGAGACAATGACAAAACGCGTATGTCGGCAAATGTGCGTAGTGCTGAAAGTTCACAAAAACTGCAGGTGTTGTCAATTAGTGACAATTTACTAATAGATGAAGCTGGTGCACTGTTTTCACTGGTTTCACCCATTCGCAGCACAACGCAGCATGCGGATGTACCAGGGCTTAAAACGCAATGCGTTCAGTTAATTAATCAATATGAACAGCAGCTCCGTTATAAAAATATCAGCAGTGAATTAATTGAAAAAGCGCGATACTGTATGTGCTCTTTTATCGATGAAATGGTGCTGAATACCCTTTGGGGTGGTAACAGTGACTGGGCGACAGAGAGTTTGTTGTCCACTTTTCACAATGAAACTTTCGGCGGTGAGTACTTTTTTACCCTGCTGGATAATGCTATCGCCTCACCGCAAGAACACTTGTTGCTACTTGAACTGCAGTACTTGTGTTTGTCTTTTGGTTTTGTAGGAAAAATGCGTATTGAAGAGCGCGGTTTTGAAAAGCTTGAAGGCTTTAGAGAGCGTGCTTTTAAAGCAATAAGAAGTCAACGTGGTGAGCCCGCCAGAGAATTATCTCCAGGTTGGCGTAGTCAGGTTGTTGCAGCAAATCAATTAGAGGCGGAGTTTCCACTCTGGGTTATCTGTTCAGTCGTGGCTGCGGCACTACTGGGTTGTTACATGTATCTGAATTATCAAATAAACAGCTATTCCAACGACGTACATCGTAAGTTGAATAGTTTAGTCGTATGGCAGCAAGATGTACCACAACCTGCAACAGCAAAAGCGCATCAAGATGCCATTCGGCTTCAGCAGCTACTGCAAACCGAAATTCGGCGGGATTTACTGCAAGTTATCGAGCTACCAGACCGAGTTCGGATCCGTGTTGGCTTAGACCAACTGTTTAATTCTGGCAGTACCGGTATTAACGAAGGTTTTCAGCCTGTTGCGGCTAAAATTGCCCGTGCGCTTGAAGGCACTGAAGGTAAAATCTTAGTTAGTGGGTATACCGACGACTTGCCTATTTTCACTAGTAAATATCCATCTAATTGGCATTTGTCACTCGCCAGAGCTAATGCTATGGCTGATGCATTAGCGGCTGGCGCAGATTTACGAGGTCGCTTGTGGCCGGAAGGGCATGGAGATGCCAACCCAATTGCACCTAATGACAGTGCGGCAAATCGTACACTAAACCGTCGGGTCGAAATAGACTTGTTACAGTAATTCAAGGGACTTGTTATGCGTGTTAAAACAGCGCTGAAATCCGTGTTCAGAGCAATGAAATCCGGTATTTTTATTACTGTCGTAGGCCTGCTGGCACTGGCATTACTGATTTGGTTTGGTGGCCCTTTACTGGCTATTGCGGGTTATGAACCCCTGGCCAGTGCAACCGCGCGTTTGGTTACGCTACTGGTCATCGCGCTGATCTGGGGCGGTAGTCACTATATTAAAGGTTTACGCGAGAGTCGCTCTCACAAACAAGCCGTGGATACCTTGCTAAACGGCGAAGAGCACCAACAGCATGACGAACTTGCAAGACGCGATATCGAAGTACTTCGCGAGCGGATGCAAAAAGCGTTGGATATCCTCAAGCATGCCAGATTCAGTAAAGCAAGAGATATCTATCAACTACCTTGGTATATGTTAATTGGACCTCCGGGGTCAGGTAAAACAACAACACTGTTTAATTCAGGCCTGGAATTCCCATTAAAAGAGCATATGGGGGCAGATGCCATCGAAGGTATCGGTGGAACCCGCCAGTGTGACTGGTGGTTTACCAACCAGGCGGTGCTTATTGACACCGCCGGGCGCTATACCACACAAGATAGTCATGCTGGTCAGGACTCTACGGCATGGCAGGGCTTTCTTGGCTTGTTGCGTAAAAACAGACCAAGACGACCCATCAATGGCGTTATTGTGTTTGTTAGTTTGGCTGATTTGTTAAATCAAACCCGCACTGAACGTAACTTACACGCGCGGGCGATAAAACAACGGGTACAGGAATTACAGAACCAGTTAGGGATGACCTTTCCGGTTTATGTGATGTTTACCAAAGCAGACTTAATTGCTGGTTTTACCGAGTATTTTGACAATCTGAGCGAAGAAGAGCGCGAGCAAGTTTGGGGCATGACGTTTGATGCCAGTCAGGATGACAATGATAAAGGCGTCGTTGCACAATTTAACAAAGAGTTTCATGCCATTATTAACCGACTGACGCAGCGGCTTTACAGCCGGCTGCAGTTTGAACATGATTTAGAGAACCGTGCGGCAATTTTCGAATTTCCGCGTCAGTTACGCCTGTTGCAAAGCGCTGCAGATGATTTTTTAAAAGAAATTTTTGCCCCTAATCCGTTTGAAAAAGCGACCATGTTACGAGGCGTTTATATCGCCAGCGCGACACAGGAAGGCGTGCCAATTGATCGCATTATGTCGCAGCTTGGGGCTAACTTTGGTTTAGCTGAACCGCCATTACGTCGTCAAACCGGGGAAGGTAAAGGTTACTTTATTAAGCGCTTCTTCGAGGAAATTGTCATACCAGAGCGCGAGCTTGCGTCCGTAAACATGCAGCATAAAACCCGTCATCGCTGGATCCGGCGTGGTGCCCTGGCCGGTACCGCGATTGCTGCAACTTGGTTACTTGTCGCTTGGGCTGGCAGTTACAACTGGAATACAGAACTTGTTGATGAGGTAGCAGGGTCAATCAATGCTTATGAAAAAATGACCGCGTCCGGACGACAGAACGACGATATTGTTGTGCTTAATGAACAGCTGAATCTGCTTAGAGATTTACCGGCAGGCTATTCTGGCGTATTACCGACCGATGGTCCGAAAAATTTGGGTCTATATCAAGGTGACAAGCTTGGTCAGGCAGCTAAAACAGCCTATGAATATGGCTTATACCACAGTTTTGTACCTTATTTGCTACAAAGTCTTACCGCAGAAATGCAACTGAATGCCCAGCACCGGGATTATCTGTACGAAACGCTTAAAACCTATTTAATGTTGTTTCAACCAGAGCAGTTTGATATTGAGCAAGTTAGCTCTTGGTTTGCGCTTTATGTAGAGAGGCAGTTTCCATCAGAGGTGAACTTGCCGCTGCGTTTATCATTACAAAATCACCTGCAAGCGTTACTTGATAGTGGTGTAAAAGGCGCGCAATACGATGAGTCGGCAGTTATTGCAGCAAGAGAGTTATTATTAACTGTGCCGTTGGCAGAACGTGCTTATCAGCGTATCCGTACTGAATTGGTTAAAAGCCATATCCCTGATTTTCGTCTTATTGATGTCTTAGGTACTGACGGTGTAAAAGTGGTACAGCGAAAAAGTGGTTTGCCATTGCAGCAAGGCATACCGGGTTTGTACACCTACAAGGGATTTCATGGCCTGTTTAATGTAGAGAAACGTCGGATTATCAAAAGCTTGATGGAGGAAGGCTGGGTTTACGGTGAACAAAATGACGATGGTGTTGTTTCAACCGACAGCACGTTATCTGACAAAGTAACCGAAAAATATTTACGCGATTATGCGTACTTATGGCAGGAGTTGTTGGACGATATCACTATTAGTAAGGTCACGAATGTTGAACAGGGTGTTTTTGTTACTAAGGTGTTGTCCGGGCCGGAACAACCGGTACAGAATATCATCCGGGCTGTGCAACAAAATGTCCGCCTGACTAGCTTACCCGAGTCTGCTCAAGCAAATATGGCAAAAGATGTTGCCGGCAAGGTGGCTCAAACACAGTTTTCCAGCCAAACCACACGTATAACGCGCTTATTGCCTGATGATATGTCGGCATTAAGTGAGCAATTACCGGGTAAATATGTCGAGCGGGCATTTACTGATTTGTTAAACATCAGCGAAGCGAAGCTTGAACAAATTGCTCAAACCAGTGGTATGTATCATGACTATTTAGAGCGCTTGTATATCCCTGGTGGTATGGCAAGGCAGGCATATGTAAACCAGTTAAACGGTGAGGGGGGGAATGAGCTAAGCGTCGCATTACGCCGGCTGAAAAGTGATATTCCCGCACCATTTTCAGACTGGCTGGGTGAGCTATCGGTTAATACCAGCGAGCTGTTTGCAAAAGGCAGTCGTCAATTTATCAATGAAGCATGGCAAGGCACGGTTTTAGCTGAGTATAAACAAGCACTTTCTGGCCGCTATCCATTAAACCGCCGCAGTGATAAAGACATTAAGCTGCGAGATTTCGAAAGATTTTTTGGTTATGACGGCACTTTAGACAGCTTTTTTAAAGAATATCTTCAGTCGTTTGTAAATACGAGTCGATCTAACTGGACTTTTAAGAAAGACATTGGTCTTGATCAAAGCGTACTGCAAACCTTTCAGCGTGCAGCACAAATCAGGTCAGCGTTTTTTGAAGACGGCAGTCAGAAACTGAAAGTTGGTTTCAGCCTTAAGCCGGTTTATTTGGATCGGCATATTACACATTTGCTGGTGGAATTAGATGGACAGGAGCTTTCTTACCGTCATGGCCCGACACGTTCGAAGCAATTTTTCTGGCCTGGCGATAGAAATAAGTTAGAAACAAGGCTGGTGTTTACACCAGCCAATTCAGGTCTTTCATCAAATATCACTGAAAAAGGTGAATGGTCTTGGTTTCGGTTACTAGACCAATTGGCGCAGAGCCGGCCACAAACCCGTACTGACCGCATTTTGCATCTGGCGGTGCAAGGAAATAAAGCCCGGGTAGAGTTAGTACCTGACACTGTAAACAATCCTTTTTGGAATAACGCATTGGAGACGTTCAGTTGTCCGGCAAGTTTATAAATGAAATTGGAATGTGCGGCAAGATCCCCAGTAGAGGTGACTTTCTTGCTCAGGGCTTGTCGGCAGGTTTTATCGACTCGTGGAACGAGTGGTTACAAGCCGTTATGGCGGTGAGTCGTGAACAGCTCGGTCAGGATTGGTTAGATATTTATCTGACCAGCCCTATCTGGCACTTTGCTTTGTCTGCTGGAGTATGTGGCAAAGAGTCCATAGTAGGCAGCATGATGCCAAGCGTAGACCAGGTTGGACGCCATTTCCCATTTACGCTGGCGTGTGCCCAGTCATGTAATCCGGTACAGGCAAGAATGCAGTCACAATGGACTACCGAAATACAGCAGCAAATTTTGCTTACACTAGATGATGAATTTGAGTTTGATAGCTGGTTAGCCACATTACAACAAACTGATATGCCGTGGCCGCAAAGTACGGCTGTTAACACAAACCAGATGAGCGCAGCGCAAGGACGGCCAGCATGGAAGTTACAAAGCAACAGCGAACTTGATGCTGAAATGCTGTTACATCATAGCTATCGTCAACAATTTGGCCGGTACTGTGTGTGGTGGACTGATGGTTCAGAACATGTCACCCCTTGTACGTTAATAAGTAGTGGTTTACCTCAGGTAAGTCAGTATGCCGCCATGCTTGATGGAAATTGGGATCGCTGGAATTGGCAGGCAGCGGATATTAACTGCAGTGGAGCAGCAAAAGAATGAGAAAACTTGTATCCCATGCGCAAACTCACAAGGGCTTAGTGCGTAAACTCAATGAAGATGCTTGCCTGGATATGCCAGACAGTGGGGTCTGGTTAGTTGCAGATGGTATGGGAGGGCACGCTGCTGGTGATATTGCCAGTCAGTTAGTAGTTGATACCCTTAAAGTTGCTGTGCAGCGTTCAGAGCAGGTATCTGTAGAGTTGATAACCGACGCCTTGCATCAAGCCAATACAGAGCTGTGTGCTTATAGCGCACAGCACTTAGATGGACATATGGCTGGCTCTACTGTTGTTGCGCTGTTTATCGACAAAGTGCATTACCACTTTATGTGGGCCGGTGATAGTCGGGGTTATTTACTTCGACATAACGTGCTTAAGCAGGTCACGCGAGATCACAGTCAGGTTAATGAAATGGTTGAACAAGGACTGCTTAACAGCGAGGAAGCAGAACAACATGAGTTGGCAAATGTGATCACACGAGCCGTTGGCGTTGATCCGTATTTAACTATTGATATTGTCAGCGGGGTCTGGCAGCCGGGCGATATATTCCTGTTGTGCAGTGATGGCCTAAATAAAGAATTATCGGATGCCGAGATTTGTCAGTATTTGTCGCACAGCAATATAGCTGAAGCCAACAGAGCACTGTTGCACTCTACATTAGTAGCTGGTGCACGGGATAATGTAACTTGTATAGTGATAAAAGTTGATCTCAATGACGATTTAATTAACGAAAAAGATAAAACAATTCCTTTATATCTTAAATGATGCAAATAGTGACTTCACTGTTGCCATCAATAAAACAATAAAGTAACATAATTCACTTATTGGTATCTCAAATTGGTTTTGTGATGGATTACAGTGAATTAATTGATTTTGAAAAGTTAATTAATGCGGTTGGCGAAACGGCACCTGCAGGCATAGATCCGCGCTCAGACATCTCACCAACATCACAGTACTACCAACTTAAGGATATTCGTGGTCAGGCAAGAGCTAATGAGCGTGCTTTACTGGCCGAAGATGAAGATTTTCAAGCCTTAGCACTCGACTGGCACCCTTTAAGTGAAAAAATTCCTGAGATACTTTGTGCTGAAGTAAAAGATCTTGAGTACTCAGCATGGTTAATTGAAGCACTGTGCCGTACCCACGGTTTTTCTGGTTTAGCTGTAGGTTTTAAAGCCACTCGTTTGCTAATAGAGCATTTTTGGCAAGACCTTTATCCGTTACCCGATGAAGATGGCATGGAATCTCGGATTGCACCGCTTATTGGGCTTAATGGTTATGAAGGCGATGGTGCTTTAATTACGCCTATTCTCAGTATTCCATTAACAGATGTTACAAACTTTGGCCAGTATGCCTGTTGGCAATTTGAACGCGCAGCCGATATTTCCCGTAAAGACGAAAAAAGGCAGAAGCAAAAAGCTGATGCCGGTATTGCAAGTCTTGAACAAATTAAAAATGCGGTTAGTGAAACATCAGCAGGCTTTTACAAACAGCTTATACAGCAAATAGAGCTTGCTATATCTGAGTTTAATTTGCTGTCACAAGCCATGGATTCAGCCATGGATGGCGAGCCGCAACCAACCAGTGCAATTAGTAAGACACTGCAAAAATGTCTTGATGCAGTTAATTATCTTGGTGCAGAAAAACTGGCGTCCCTGGTTGAAGAAGAAGCACTGCATAATGATGAGATGGAAGAAGTACAAGGCGAAGGCGCTGATCCAGTGCGTAAGCAAGTGCAATCTCGAGAGCAAGTTTTAAATAGCCTAAAGCAGGCCGCAGAATTTTTTCGCAAGACAGAACCTCATTCACCGATTTCTTATGCGCTTGAGCAAGTCGTTCATTGGAGCGGGCTTAGCCTGCCTGAATTACTGCAAGAGCTTATTGACGATAATAACAGCCGTAACCATTACTTCCGGCTGGCGGGCATCCCGCAACAAAAGTAATACCTGGTGTTAACCGGTATGAAATGAAAAAACTAACAGCTGAGTAACAGGAGAAAGTCAATGGAAAGTATACATAGCAAGTTGTCCCGGGTGCGTAAGCCCCGTGTGCACATTACCTATGACGTTGAGACAGAGGGAGCTGCGGTAAAAAAAGAGCTGCCGTTTGTTGTGGGTGTTATGGGTGACTTCGCCGGCCAAAATACGGAAGCGCTGAAGCCACTCAAAGATCGTCGTTTTGTGCAAATTGATCGTGACAATTTTGACGAAGTGCTAAAGCGCATGAATCCAAAACTGAATTTCAAAGTTGATAACAAGTTATCAGGTGATGGCAGTGAATTCAGTGTAGAACTGCAATTTAAGTCGATGCAGGATTTTGAGCCAGCATCCATTGTTAAACAGGTAGAACCGCTGGATAAGTTAATGTCAACGCGTAATAAGTTACGCGATTTAATGACAAAAATTGACCGGTCAGAAGAGCTTGAAAATATTCTTGAGCGGGTGCTGAACAACAATGAAGATCTGCAGAGAATGGCACAAGATCTGAGCATAGAGGATAAATAGTATGAGTACGGACGCTTTATTAGAACAGCATGACAGTGCTGAGGCTGCGACCAGCTCGTTACTGGACATGGCTATTGGTGCAACTAAACAAACTGATGCGAGCCGCGCAGAAGAGTTGTTGCGCACGCTAACAGAAGAAGCACTTAGCGGCACGGTGAGCTGGAATAAAAACCTGACAGTGACGTTCAACGAAGCGATTAATCGTTTGGATAAACTGATCTCTGACCAGCTAGCGGCCATTATGCACACGCAGCAGTTCCAGAAGTTAGAAGGCAGCTGGCGCGGTTTAAACCATTTAGTCATGAACTCAGAAACCAGTGCCTCGCTTAAAATCCGTATGATCAGCATGAGTAAAAAAGAGCTGTATAAGGATTTAAGCAAAGCGGTTGAATTTGACCAAAGCCAGACCTTCAAACAGGTATATGAATCTGAATTTGGTACTCCGGGTGGTGAACCTTATGGCGCGATTATCGGTGACTATGAATTCACTAATCATCCGGAAGATATTGAGACATTAACCTATATGTCGAATGTTGCCGCGGCCGGTTTCTGTCCGTTTTTATCTGCATCATCACCGGCATTGTTTGGTTTTGATGAGTGGACAGAGTTATCTAAACCGCGTGATTTAGAAAAAATCTTTGAATCTTTAGAGTATACAAAATGGCGCTCATTTCGCGACAGCGACGACTCCCGTTTTGTGACGCTGACCATGCCACGTGTATTGGCACGTTTACCTTATGGTGCTGCAACGGCGCCAATTGAAGAATTTGGCTATGAAGAATTCGAGCTGGACGATCAAAAAGGTGTGGCGAAAACGCCAAATCATAAAGACTACTGCTGGATGAATGCAGCCTACGTTATGGGCACTAAATTAACTAATGCATTTGCCCAGTATGGTTTCTGTACTGCGATACGGGGTGCTGAAGGTGGTGGTAAGGTTGAAGGATTACCAAGCCATATCTTTATGAGTGATGATGGTGATCCAGACTTAAAATGTCCTACTGAGATTGGTATTACCGATCGCCGCGAAGCTGAGCTTGGCAAAATGGGCTTTTTGCCGCTTTGTCACTACAAAAATACGGATTACGCGGTATTTTTTGGTGCTCAAACCACGCAGAAGCCGAAAAAATATGACACGCCTGAAGCAACGGCAAACGCGGCAATTTCAGCACGTTTACCATATTTAATGGCGACATCTCGTTTTGCTCATTACTTAAAAGTATTAGCGCGTGACAAGATTGGTAGCTTTATGGAAGCAGAAGACGTAGAGGTTTGGTTAAATCGCTGGATCCTTAGTTATGTCAACGCGTCTGAAGGCAGTGGTCAAGAAGTGCGTGCACGTTATCCACTAGCTGATGCCAAAGTACAGGTTCGCGAAATACCGGGACGCCCGGGTTCTTACAATGCGGTTGCTTGGTTACGTCCTTGGCTGCAATTGGAAGAGTTGTCTACCTCGCTACGCTTGGTCGCAAAAATTCCTGAAATTGGTGGTTAACATCATTGATTGCTGGCTAAGCTGTTCCCCGCTTAGCCAGCAACTTCGGTGTTGTCGATAGCAGGTAAGCAAATGAGAATGTCATGGTAGACGCAGTAAAGTTTGTTCCTCTGGATGTTTTTAAAGATTCATCCAGTGAAGGATCGTCACAGCGTGAGTTTGATCAACCTGCCTACACCAGAGTTGAACGTAACGGCGTACTGGCTCGATTTTTACGCGAGTCTGACCCATTAACGGCTATCTTATACTGGCTAGAGCATGTTGCTTGCACAAAAGCGCGCAGTAGCACACTGGTCAGTGCCATGCTATGCCGGGCAATTGCGGATATCGACCGACTTATTTCAGTGCAATTAAATGACATTATTCATCACGCACAATTTCAACAGCTAGAAGCCAGTTGGCGCGGCGTGCTGTATTTGACTGAGCAAACAGAACTGCATGACCGCGAACAGAAGGTTAAAGTTAAGTTGTTATCTCTTAGCTGGGCAGAACTGAGTAAAGATATCAACCGCGCTATCGATTTCGACCAAAGCGATTTTTTCAAGCTCATTTATGACAACGAATTTGATATGCCAGGCGGGGAACCCTTTGGTGTGTTAATTGGTGATTATCAAATTAGCCATAAAATTCGTCCGGGTCAGCTTACGCATGACCTTGATACGTTAAAAGAAGTTGCCCGTACTGCTGCGGCAGCTTTTGCTCCTTTTATATGTGGAGCACATCCATCACTTTTTGGTGTTGATCATTTTTCTGAGCTGGGACTAGTGTCTGATATTGCCAGCCAGTTTAAACAACCAGAATACGTGAAATGGCGGGCATTGCGTGCAATGGAAGATGCACGCTTTTTAGGTGTGGTACTACCGCAGGTATTGATGCGCAGTCCATATAAAGACGATGGTTCCCGCACCGAGAGTTTTGTCTTCAAAGAACAACTTGCACACCCAGAACAAGACTATTTGTGGGGTAACGCCGCATTCGCGTTTGCTGCCGTTTTGGTTAGGGCATACAGCGAGTCGGGCTGGTTTGCTCAAATAAGAGGTATGAAATCGGGGCAACATAACTTCGGCCTGGTAAGTAACCTGCCAGTCAGTCGTTATGAAACTGACAAGTATCAGGCAAACAATAAACCTTCAGTCAATTTACTGGTAGGGCACCGGTTTGAAGCCGAGTTGTCAGATAATGGTTTCGTCCCGCTGTCGGTGGTGCCATACAGCGATTTTTTTGCCTTTTACAACAATGCCTCGGTGCAACAAGCAAAGCAATACGACGATCGCCTGTCGACGGTAAACGCGCGTTTGTCTGCGATGTTGCAGTATATTTTGTGCGTCGCCCGTTTTGCGCATTACATCAAAGTTATTGGCCGCGACAAAGTGGGTGGCTACCACTCGGCAGAACAATGCGAACAAGAGTTACAACGTTGGTTACACAACTACACCACTGCCTCAACGGACGCGTCTAACGATGTACGGGCACGGCATCCGCTTCGGGAAGCCCGCATCCAGGTTAGAGAAAAGCGCGGTGAGCCAGGTCGCTATTATTCTATTATTCAACTTCAACCACATTTTCAGTTAGATCAAATGATTACGACAGTAAAACTGGTTGCAGAGTTATCACCTAAACAAGTCGCAACGGCGTGAGGTTAACAGTGAAACAGTTACAAACATTGATAAAACAAGGTGAACTGAGCCAAGCCACTGAAATGGCTATTCAGTTGTTACGAGACGACCCTGCAAATGCTGATGTTAGGGCACTTTACATAGAATTACTGTGTATTCAGGGCGCATTAGAAAAGGCAGATCAGCAGTTAGATATGATGGTACGACAACATCCTGACTTTTTAGTGGGTGCAGTAAATCTACGTCAGCTTATTCGCGCTGCTTCAGCCCGACAGGATTTTTATCAAGGCGGCTTAACCGCAACCTTGTTTGCCGAGCCTGATGCCATGTTCGAAGCGCAGTTATCCCTTCGACTGGCATTGAAAGAACAAGATAAAGACGCCGCGGTGAATGCAGCTACTACGTTAGAAAGCTTGCGAGTTAAAGCCGAGGTTGAAATAAACTCGCAGCACGTTTCTGACATTCGTGACCTGGATGACAGTCTTGGCGGCTATTTGGAGTTATTTGGTACTGATGGCCATTTCTATTTAGCGAAGTTTACGGAAATTGACAGTTTACAGCTAAAACGACCTGAATCGCTGTTAGACACCGTATGGCGTCGGGCTGAAATTGTTATTAAAGATGGCCCGCAAGGTGAGGTTTTTGTGCCAATGACCTACGCCGATAGCGTGAAGATATCAGAACGTTTAGGTAAAGATACCGACTGGCAACAACATGATGAGCTGCTGGTAACCGGCATTGGACAAAAGATGTTGTTAACGGGAGAGCAAGCGTTGGCTCTGTCCGATATACAGCAGTTGTCAGCCGTAGACGATGTGGTTGACGCTTAAGTGAGCGACTGGAGTCTCTGGTGAAAGTACATCATAAACAACCATTGCAGCAGTCTTTACTCGATCGTCTTATTGATGACGCGCCGGGACAGAAAGACAGCGGTAGGAGCAGGCGAGGCTTTGATTTAAAAGCATTACGCCAAAGTGTACGCCGAGACCTGGAAAATTTATTAAACAGTCGGGTGCAGTGGCATACCTGGCCAGAAAGTTACGCTGAGTTACCACAAAGCTTGCTGAATTATGGTCTTCCGGATTTCTCCGTCATGGTAGTTGATTCAGATGAAGGCCGTTTGCAGCTTTGCCGTGCGGTTGAGCAAACTATTCGACGGTTTGAACCACGTTTTGTTGACGTAGAAGTATCAGTACCAGAACAAGAGCATGACATGGAGCGGCTGCTAAGGTTGCGTATTCAGGCGTTGTTGTATGCTGATCCGGAGCCAGAACACATTATGTTTGATTCTGAAGTTGAGCCGGTGCATTTGGGACTGACTATCAGGGATTATCAGGCATGAATGATGAGTTATTGAAGTATTACAATCGTGAACTGACCTATATCCGGCGAATGGGCGCTGAGTTTGCAGATCAATATCCCAAGATCGCAGGGCGTTTACGCCTGAGTGAGGAAAACGTTGAAGACCCACATGTATCGCGTTTAATTGAAGGCGTTGCGTTGCTAACAGCGCAGATAAGGCAAAAACTGGACGACAGCTTTCCTGAATTAACTGATGCCTTATTAGGCCAATTGTATCCGGATTATCAAGCACCTATACCGTCTACGTCGGTATTAAAACTGACTAGCCAAAATTTATCGAATTCCGGCATAACGGTTGCGCGTGGCACCGAGTTTGAAACGCGCACTGACGGGTTAGAACCTTGTACCTTTCAGGCTTGCTACAACACTGAGATCTGGCCACTGGATGTAGTAACGGCGGAGTTTAAAAACGCGCCATTTCATGCGCCTAAACCCCCGGTACAGACAAACGCCAAAGCACTGTTAAAACTCAGCATAGCCTGTGAGTTTGATAATACGGCAATGCACGAGCTGGAGTTGTCATCGTTGCGGTTCTATCTAAATGGCCAGCGTCATCATGTATATAAACTGTATGAGCTGTTGCTGAGTAAATTACTGGCAGTTGGTATTGCCCCTACAGGCCAACCTGAAGCAATGCAGTTTATTTCAGTAAGTCAGTTACAGGCCGTGGGTTTTGCCGATGAACATCAAGTTGTGCCCTATAGCCAACGTAGTTTTACCGGTTACAGGTTACTTATTGAGCAGTTTTTGTTCCCGGAAAAGTTTTTGTTTGTTGAGCTACAGCAACTTAACCCGGCATGGCCAGGAGTTGAAGATAAGTTTGACCTGTATTTTTATTTGGCCGAGGGGGCTGATGAGCTTGAACGCCATATAACAGCCGACAGTATGCTGCTGGGTTGTACCCCGGTGATCAATCTGTTTAGCCAAAAACTTGAACCGGTAAATTTAGATGCCTCACAGTATGAATATCGCTTAGTCCCACGCTATATGGATGCGGACGTGTGTGAAGTTATCCGTATTGAAAAGGTTCAGGCGTTTGACCCTTTCGGGAATGAGGTTACGTTAAATCCCTACTATAGCCAGGGACATCCAGACTATCTGCAGCAACAGGATATGTTTTGGCATAGTCGTCGCGAGTTCGCTGACTGGGCTGGAGGCTATTCAGAAACTGGCACCGAAATGTATTTGTCTGTTGTCGATCGTAAGTTTCAGGGTGTTAATTCTTCAGAAACTTCAAAAGATTGGGTGGTACAGGTTAGGGCGCTTTGCAGCAACCGAAATTTGCCTGGCTATTTACCTTTTGGTGGCGGTGAGCCACGTTTTTTAATTAGAAAGCACGCTGATGTTATCAAAGAAGTGCGTTGTTTAATGGCACCAACTCCCAGTGTGCGACCCGCGTTGCAGGAAGCCAGTCGTTGGCAGCTAGTGAATCATTTGACGTTAAATCACTTCACCGGTCAGGATGCACTTATTCGTTTGAAAGAAACCCTGCAATTATATGATTTTCGCTGTACACCAGAATCTAAGGCATTAATAGATGGCATTTGTGGCTTAGACATTAAAAGCGGTACTGCCAGAGTTAACCAGCAAGGGCGTACAGCCGTTTGCAGTGGTAGTGAAATTTTACTTGAGTTCACCCAGTCATCCTATGCTGGCAGTAGTATTTACTTTTTTGCCAATATTCTGGATATGTTTTTTGCTCAGTATGCTGCGGTAAACAGCTATACCCGATTATCTATTAAGCTCAAAGAACATGAACAGGTGCATCACCGTTGGCCTGCGCGCTCAGGTACTAAGGTGCTGTTGTGAACCTAAAGCAGTTAACCGAGGACGCAACGGGCTTTGATTTTTATCATGCGGTGTATTCGCTTGAGCGTCAATTCAGCGCGGAGCAAAAACGTTGGCAGGGCGTTGGTCGTGATGGTTTCCCAAAAAAAGAGCTTATTCGTTTTAAGAGTGTCCAGCATCTGGGTTTTCCTGGTCAACCTATATCAAAGGTAGAAAAACGTCAGGCTGATGCGCCAGAAACAGAGCCCTGTGCGGTTGCCATGCATGTTAGTTTTATGGGGTTAACAGGTCCCAGCGGCGTGATGCCACAGCATTACACTGAAATGGTGTTGCAACGGCTAAAGCAGCGCGATAAAACCATGCGCGACTTCTTTGATTTGTTTAATCATCGCTTAATCTCATTGTATTACCGGGCTTGGGAAAAATACCGCTTTGCCTGTCAGTACGAAATGTCTGCGTTTGAGCAAGATAGCTTTAGCAGCGTGTTAAAAACACTCTCTGGCGCTAACAGCTCTATAGGGCTTTATTACGCCGGCGCTTTTAGTCAATACAACCGCAGTAGTCAGCAATTGATACAAATATTGACTGAATTACTAAACACTAAGGTAGCACTTAATCCCTTGCAAGGTCGCTGGCTAACGTTGGCGTCTGACGAGCAAAGCCGGCTTGCAATGAAATTTTTACCTAAGGGCCAAAATGCCGGCCTGGGGCAGTCAGCCATGTTGGGTAGTAAGGTGTGGGATGTCAGTTCCGCTATCGAGCTGGAAATTACCGCTCCGCCAGAGAAAGCACAGCAACTATTGCCTGGCAGTTATCAACATCGTCAAATTACCGCCTTGTTGGCGGAGTACCTGCCCGCGGCATTAAAAGTCCGGATCACCTTGGTTGGGCAACATCAGGATTTCCCGGTCGCCCGTTTAAGTAGTTCACAGCTAAGCCTGGGGCACAGTGGCAGCTTGGCGGTTCGAACCTCAAAACAACATCAGATGACCCGGCTGAGCTATCAGCTAGGCCGGTCTTAGTTCATGCACAGGAAGCAATTATGTCTACTACCACATTAAAAAATCTGGTTGAAAAGCTTAATCCCGCCAGCCGGCAGTCGTTAGAAAGTGCGACAGCGCGGTGTCAGTCTAGATCGCATTATAGTGTTGAAATTGAACACTGGTTGGATGCGATGCTGGAGCAAGGCGATGGTGACATACAGTTGTTATTACGCAGCTTTGACATCAATATCGACACGGTTAAACAACAACTTCAGCAAGCGCTGGAAATGATGAAAACCGGTAATAATGCCTTACCAACAATATCTGTTCAGTTAATTAATTTGTTAAGAACGAGTTGGCTAAGTACGACTATTGAGTTTTCAGATCAGCAAATTCGTTCTGCTTATGTGCTGTATACATTACTAAAAGATGACAGCATGGCGGCGTTGTTACTTCGCCGTATCCCCTCTTTGGACAAGTTAGATGCCGCTGAGTTGTTACGCGTCTGGCCGGTATTGGTAAAACAAAGTGCTGAACAGCAAAGCCCTGATCAGCAAGGTGCGGCCGCAAGCGTGGGCAAATTATCGTCTACGAAAACACCGTCGCTGGATCAATTTACGACCGACCTGACCGCGCAAGCCCGGGCGGGGAAAATAGACCCCATAGTAGGCCGGGATTATGAAATTCGGCAGATGATAGACATCTTAACCCGTCGTCGGCAAAACAACCCTATTCTCACCGGTGAAGCTGGAGTAGGTAAAACGGCAGTTGTTGAAGGTTTGGCCTTAAAAATTGCCGCTGGAGAGGTACCGGAAAAACTTAAAAATATCAGTTTGCGGGTGTTGGACTTAGCTCTACTGCAAGCGGGTGCCGGTATGAAAGGTGAGTTTGAAAACCGGCTTAAAAATGTCATTAAGGAAGTTAATAGTTCTGCAACGCCAGTCATTTTGTTTATAGACGAAGCTCATACCATGATAGGTAGCGGTGGGCAGGCCGGGCAAAATGATGCGGCTAATTTGTTAAAACCCGCACTGGCGCGCGGAGAGCTGCGAACGATTGCTGCAACCACCTGGGCAGAATACAAAAAATACTTTGAAAAAGATGCCGCGCTGGCCAGACGTTTTCAGGTAGTAAAAGTTGAGGAGCCTACACCGGCTCTTGCTGCCATCATGATGCGGGGCTTACTGCCGGTTATGGAGCAACACCATGGTGTTTCTATTACCGATTTAGCCTTACAGGCGGCGGTGAATTTATCGCACCGTTATATTAATGGCCGTCAACTACCAGACAAAGCTGTGGGTTTATTAGATACGGCTTGCGCACGTGTGGCAATGAGTCAGGATGCGATACCTGGCCCTTTAGAAGACTTGCAGCGCAAGGCCGCGCAATTACAACAAGAAATTACGGTACTACAACGTGAGCAGTGTTTAGGGTCAGATCATAGTGAAGCCTTAGCGGCGTTGCAGGAAAAAGCCGAACAAACTGAACAACAATTGCTACAGACGAACCAGGCTTGGCAGGAACAAAAAGCTCTGGTGGCTGAAGCACGCGAATTAGCACAGCAACTTACCGCAGAGCCGCAAGGGCAAGACTCGCCTTTACTACAACGCTTGTTGGAAATTAAAGCGTCATTTGCTGCGATTAGCGAGCCAATGGTGCACTGGCAGGTAACGGAAGAGCTGGTTGCCGAGGTGGTATCTGATTGGACGGGTATTCCACTGGGTAAAATGCAAGCGGATGAAATTAATACCATGCTGGCGCTGAATACCTATTTGCAGCAGCGAGTGGTTGGGCAGGATCATGCGCTGGAGCTTATCGCCCGCACGGTACAAACATCGCGTGCCCAGTTGGCTGATGAAAATAAACCTAATGGCATTTTTCTGCTTACCGGGCCCAGCGGCGTAGGTAAAACTGAGACTGCTTTAGCACTGGCGGAACAGGTGTATGGTAGCGAAGAGCAATTAACTGTCATCAATATGTCAGAGTTTAAAGAAGAGCATAAGGTGTCATTGCTGTTGGGCTCTCCTCCAGGCTATGTAGGTTATGGCGAGGGCGGTGTGTTAACCGAAGCGGTGCGTCGTAAACCTTACAGTGTCATTTTATTAGACGAAATGGAAAAAGCGCATCCCGGCGTGCAGGATATTTTCTATCAGGTATTTGATAAAGGCACGATTAAAGATGGTGAAGGCCGGGATATTGATTTTAAAAACACCATCATCATTATGACCTCTAACGTTGGTACGGATACCACCATGCGTTTGTTTGAGGACCCTGATACCGCGCCGACAACGGAGGGTTTAGCTAAAGCGTTGAAAGACGATTTACTCACCGTATTCAAACCTGCATTTTTAGGCCGATTGAATTTAATCCCCTACTTGCCACTTGATAGTGACAAGTTGGCGTTAATCACCGCACTACAGTTAAAGCGTATTGAAAAGCGCTTGAATCAGCACTATCGGGCAACGTTTAGTTTTAATGCTGAGGTGACTGATCTTATTGTTAGCCAGTGTCAGGATGCGGGTGCGGGCGCCAGAACGATTCACAACATTTTGCAAAACCAGTTATTGCCAGAGCTTTCTATTCGCATTCTGCAGCGGGTGGCGCAACAAGAAGCCGTTAGCGCCATTAATTTGCAAGTAGAAAACGGCGCTTTTATCTACAGCGTTAATTAAGTGTTTACTGCCAACAATCCAGCAAAAGGACGTTGGCAGTATAATGAAGTAAAAAATATCATTCAAAAAAGTTAATTTGGCGTTGCCAATAATTGTATTGTCGATATAATTTGTAAAGTTTAAAACTTACTGGCAAGTTTAGTTTGCTTATCTGGTAACACGGAATTAATACATTGCGATTATTATATAAGTAAGTTGGTAAATTTTAACGTTTTGTCCGGGTGTAACAGTGACCCAGGCTATCTATGATGTCCAATATCGGGCAGCAGTTTTAATATGCAAAAGGAGCATAGCATGCAAGCAAATACCTACCTGAAGTACGGTTCTATCAAAGGCGAAACCACCGCTGAAGATTTCAAAGACATGATCACAATTTTGTCTATGGACTGGGGTACTCAGCGTGAGCTGTCTTCATATACCGGTACCGCTATGGACCGTGAAGCCAGTTCAACTCGTTTGAACGATATCGTTATCACTAAACTGCAAGACAATGCTTCACCGGATCTGTTCAAAGAAGCAACTATCGGTAAAGGTCAAAAAGCTGTTTTCCACATCACCAAACAAGGCGATAAAGTGGAAGAGATCATGAAAATTGAACTGACTGATGCGATGATCAGCAGCTATCAGATGTCAGTTTCAGGTGACCGTCCAATTGAAACTATCGTTATCAGCTACACCGAATTGATGATGACCGTTAAACCATCTGACGATAAAAACAGTATCGTTGCTCCGTTGGTATACGGTTACAGCGGTGTTAAAGGCACCAAGCTGTAAGCTAATGAGGTTGGTGTGGCTTGCCACACCAACCTACACCTAGTGTTTTTACCCATCATCTTAATCAATACCAATTGAGGTCAACGGATGCAAAAGGCAACCCAGGACAAGAACAGCATCAAAATTGATACGCCACTTGGCAAAGATGCACTGATTTTAACCCGGTTTGTATTTCGCGAAGCGTTGTCACAACTGTTTAGCGTTAAAGCAGAAGTGTATGGCAATGGCCAGAGTGTTAGCCCAGATGAGCTGATAGGTAAAGAAGTCACTATTACGCTGGAATTAGGTAAAAAAAAGCAACGTTATATTCATGCTGTTGTCGCCGATGTTACGGCACTGGGTACCCGGGCGACAAAAGATTCGGCAGGTGCAGAGCATCGGGATTACAGCTTGCATCTGGTTGCCAGCGCCTGGTATATGCAGCATAGGGTAAATAGCCGTATTTTTCGTGCAAAAAACGTATTGAAAATAGTCGAAAAAATTGCCGGTGAGCACGGTGTTAAAATCGACGTCACTTCGAAAATTCAAGGCAGTTATCCAGACTATGACTTTAAAGTACAGTATGAAGAAAGTGATTTAGCCTTTGTTCAGCGTTTATTGCAGCAAGAAGGTATATTTTATTATTTTGACCATAGTCAGAGTAGTCATAAGTTAATACTGGCTGATAAGGCCACCGCCTATGAGCCCTGTGCTGAATCAAGTGTAAAATACTTTAATGGTAGTTTGTCAGAGTCACATATACATCACTGGCAGCGTGCTTTAGTTATGGCGCCGGGTAAATATGTGCAACGCGGATACGACTTAAATAAACCCAAGGCGTTGCCCACCGCAGAGGCTAACAAAGGCAAACTCGTCAGTGGTCATGCAAGTTACGAAGTATTTAATTATGATGCTGAGTCAGAATTTCATCCACGCGGTAAAAGCATTGCCGGTTTGCGTTTAGATGCGTTGCAGCGTGATATTGAACGTCGTAAAGGTGCCAGTAACTGCCGCACATTTAGCATTGGTAAAACCTTTACGCTTAGTGAGCATGAAGACAAAGCTGAAGCAGGTAAGCAATATGTGTTAACTGAGGTGGTACTTACTGCCGCTATTGCCAGCCAAACTGGCGCCAGCAAGTCAGTGGAACAACAGATCAGTAATAGTTTTTATTGTGTGCCTAAAGAAGTAGCGTACCGGCCACAACTTACCATCGCTAAGCCGCTTATTTCCGGCGTTCAAAGCGCTACGGTTACCTGTAAAGGTGGCGAGGAAATTTCAGTAGATGCACTTGGTCGTGTCACGGTGAAATTTCACTGGGATCGCAGCGATATTACCGACAACGAAAGCTCATGTCCTATCCGGGTTAGCCAAAATTGGGCGGGTAAAAATTGGGGCGCGTTTTTCTTTCCGCGACGCGATCAGGAAGTACTGGTTGAGTTTTTAAATGGCGACCCAGACCAACCGATTATTATTGGTGCAGTATACAACTCAGATAATATGCCACCTTACACTTTACCTGATGACAAAACACAAAGTGGTATTAAAACCCGCTCCAGTAAAGGCGGCGGTGCAGCTAACTTTAACGAATTACGTTTTGAAGATAAAAAGGGTGAGGAGTTACTTTACCTTCACGCTGAAAAAGACTTTGAGCTGCAAGTTGAAAATAACCAAACCGATATGGTCGGTAAAGACCGGCTGACAACTGTTAAAGGTAATGATACCGAAACGGTTAATAAAGACCGTAAGAATACAGTAGATGGCAGTGACACCCTAAAAGTGGGTAAAAAACTCGTGATCAATGCCGGCGACGCTATCACCATTAAAACGGGGGCAGCATCTATCTCTATGAAGAGTGATGGCTCTATTGATATCAAAGGTGTCAATGTCACGATAAAAGGCAGCAAAGTCAGTATTAATTAACTGCTGTTGCAGTTTTAAGCCTTTAAGGACGAAATAAAATGGCAAAACCCGCTGCAGTAATCGGTTGTATGCATCTTTGCCCAAAGATAGATCCAGGCCCTAAACCGCATATCGGCGGGCCAGTCATCCAGGGCTCACCCAATGTGTCAATTTGCGGTATTCCAGCTGCACGCAAGGGCGATAAGTTGGTTTGTATCGGGCCACCTGACAGCATTAGCGGCGGATCTGGCACGGTATTTATTAATGGTAAAAATGCGGCCAGGCTTGGCGATGATACCTCTCATGGTGGCAAGATTATCGTGGGTGTGCCTACCGTATTTATTGGTGGTTAAGCCAGATGACTTCAGTTAACGCTGTGCTGCAGCAAGTGCAGCTGTTATTGGATCAACGTTTGCAATTAGTGTTAGGGCGATACACCAGCTTAAAACAACTTCAGCAACATGATAGACAGTTAATAGACTGTGCCCGATTACTGCTACCGGCAGACCCTGCTAGTGCGCTCCCTGCGTGGGCAATGTGGCTGTGCGGTAATAACCCTCAAACAGTACTGAATTTGTCCGACACGCAAGATTTCGCTTTTCCTGAGGCTGCATGGTTGTTGCTCAAGCAGTTAAAACTGCGTTTGTTTCCTCAACTTGATGCAATGCAATTAATGATGCCAGAGGCTGATACGCAGTTGGCGCCGTTACATTGGCAACTGGCTAACAGTCTGCAGTTAACGTTAAACCCATTTACACATGAAACCGGGCTTTCAGCTGCGTCATTGTGGTACCTGGGGGGCAGTGCACAGCTGCAATTGTTGCCATCGTTGTTGGCATTTAAGCAGCAACTTGCCACAGATGCACCGTTGCAATTACATATTGAACTTGCAATGTACCTTTGGGGGCAGAAAAGCGATGAAACCAGCTTGTGTGAAAAGTTGTTAGCGTCTGAGCAGCTAACGCCTGAACAGCTTATGGTGCTCATAGTGGGTGCCGCCGAGCCAGCAAAAGCCAGCATGATAAATTTGTTAGCCCGTACCGAAGCCAATATGGCGTTGGCGATGATGGCAATGGGCTTTAGTGGCCAGTTAAAATTTGTTCCGTTACTGGCTGAACTTGCCCAGCAAAGCAGTAGTAAGGATGTGGCGATATCCGCATTAGATATGTTGTTAGGGGTAATGGCGACCGACAGCTTGCTTGCCGAACCAAAAGCACTTCAGCGCGTGTTGTTGCAACGCCCAAGTAGCCGCCAAATTTGCGGAGAAGACATTAGTGAGCCTCAACTGGCACACGTTTGGCTAAGTGGTAATCAGCTACAACGGCAGTTGGTGGCCTGTTACCGTGGCTTGGCACAAGCAGACATACCGCTATTAAACACGCATTCATTGTTGGGGGCAGTATGAGCCAGCAACACACTCAAGGCTTTTGTATCGATCGGGTTTGCATGTTGTTGGGCAAGGCTGCAAATAAGCAAGCGGCGCTAAACCTGGATATTCTGCCCCCAGAGCAACAATACATAACTTGGCAGCAGCATCATTTTGCGGCCTCTTTTGTGTTACCGGTTAAAGCCAAAGAAACTCTCACTGAGCGACTAACGGCGTTGCTAACTTTGTTATTTTCTCAGATGGACGACGAATTAGTTAATGAAACCGTTTATTTAGTCTTGCCTGAATTTACCGGCGTAGATAACCAACAACTTAATGCGTTGTTACAGCATTTAATGCGCCATTTTCCCAGTTTGTTACTGTCAGATACCTGCAGGGTATTTCCATATGGCAGTGCAGGGGCATTAATGGCGCTATCAATGGCGCAACAGCAGTTACAGCAAGATGCGAATGCGACGGTATGGTTATTGGCGGTTGATTCGCAAGCGCTGGATGAGGTATTGCAGTGTTACGCGACAGCGGAGGTAGCGGGCGAGCCGTCCGAAGGTGCCATAGCGCTGCGGTTAAGCCGCACTAATGCAGTTGTTAATGTACATACTATTGCTAGCGATGCATCGCCGGCCAGTAGTGCCGAGCCTGAACCGGCCATGGCGGCGTTATTTCAGCACGTTGCGGCAAATTTACCGACAACATTAAACCAGCTGTATTTGCCAGACTGCGGCGATGTTAACGCAACAGAGCGCTGGTTAGCGCAATATCACTATTTACATGGTGCGGTTAATCAAGATACAGAGCATGTCTTCGCGTCTTATGCCACGGGTGAATTAGGTGCCTGTGGTGGTTTATATCGCTTACTACATGTGTATCGCGGTTATCAGCGTGAATATTTACAGGGCTTAACCTTGCAATGCGAATTATCACCGGCGTTGTATCGTGCTATTGCAGTGTTTTCCAAGGCCGGTACCTTAGTAAAGAACAAGGAAGTATAGCAACATGGGTGCGCATTTAATCGAATTGAAAGGTCGCAATGCCGAGGTGTTTGCATTTAGCACCACCAAAACCACATCAAAAGGCAGTTTGAAGTCGTTTAGCTCGGCAGCCGATGCGGCACAGTTTTTACGATCTCATTTTCCCGATGCCATTACAGCTGGCGGTAACATCGTTCAGGTTTATGGTTGGTTTGGTGGGGCAGCCGTTTCTATGCAGGTGGTGGAGCATAGAACCACTGTTTTTGCGGCGTTGGCCGATGCCATTGTTAATGGTAAGTTGTTTGTGTTTGCCTTACCCAAACCTGTACCACAGATTGAATCGTCACCGGTGTTAAGCAGCTCGTCGTCAGGTGCAGGTAAAGCGGCTAACCCAGGCGGCAGAGCCGACAGTACTAACAGCAATGTGTCTAATGCTGATACAACAGCGGCTGTTTCTGACGCCTCTGGTAGCAATGCCGCGGATATCGTCACACCTCAAAATGCAGAT
>Ga0100394_1000462_pt1 | contig 33976 bp, 26 predicted proteins | sample CryGeymeta201518_FD_81549 | JGI IMG/M metagenome (GOLD analysis project Ga0100394, IMG submission 81549) | Groundwater microbial communities from Crystal Geyser aquifers in Utah, USA - Crystal Geyser metaG 2015-18 | ecosystem: Environmental > Aquatic > Deep subsurface > Groundwater | place: USA... | reverse complement strand
GTTCGCCTAAGCTTTCGTTTTCGATACGCCACCGACGAGGCTCATCATGTCACTCATCATTCGCGGCGGTACCGTGGTCAATGCCGACCGGCAATTCCGCGCCGATGTCTATTGCGCCGATGGCGTTATCAAGGCCGTCGGCGAGAATCTGGACGTGCCGGCCGGCGCGCAGGTGGTCGATGCCGGCGGCCAGTACGTGATGCCGGGCGGCATCGATCCGCATACGCACATGCAGTTGCCGTTCATGGGCACGGTGGCCTCCGAGGATTTCTACTCGGGCACGGCGGCGGCGATGGCTGGCGGCACCACCACCATCATCGACTTCGTGATCCCGGCGCCCAAGCAGCGGTTGATGGACGCCTACCGGCAATGGCGCGAGTGGGCGGAAAAGTCGGCCAGCGATTACAGCTTCCACGTCGCTGTCACCTGGTGGGACCAGAGCGTGCACGACGACATGGGCACGCTGGTGCGCGAGGAAGGCGTCAACAGCTTCAAGCACTTCATGGCGTACAAGGGTGCGATCATGGCCGACGACGAGATCATGTACCAGAGCTTTCGTCGCGCACTGACGCTGGGCGCGATGCCGACCGTACACGCCGAGAACGGCGAACTGGTGTTCCAGTTGCAACGCAAACTGCTGGCCGAAGGCATCACCGGCCCGGAAGGGCACCCGCTGTCGCGGCCGCCCGCCGCCGAAGGCGAGGCGGCCAACCGCGCCATCCGTTTTGCCGAAGTGATCGGGGTGCCGCTGTACATCGTGCATGTGTCGTGCAAGGACGCGCTCGATGAAATCATCCGCGCCCGCAATGCCGGCCTGCGCGTATACGGCGAGGTGTTGCCCGGGCATCTGCTGGTGGACGAGCGCGTGTACCGCAACCCGGACTTTACCTTCGCCGCGGCGCACGTGATGTCGCCGCCGTTCCGCGCCAAGTCGCATCAAGAAGCGCTATGGCAAGGCTTGCAGGCGGGCCACCTGCAAACCACCGCCACCGATCACTGCTGTTTCTGCGCCGAGCAAAAAGCCGCTGGTTGCGATGATTTCAGCAAGATCCCGAACGGTTGCGGCGGGGTGGAAGACCGCATGGCGGTGCTGTGGACGCATGGCGTGAATACGGGCCGGCTGACGCCGGAGGAATTCGTCGCGATCACCTCGGCCAATGCCGCACGTATCTTCAACCTGTACCCGCGCAAGGGCAGCATCAGCGTCGGTGCCGATGCCGACATCGTGGTGTGGGACCCCAACGCCAGCAAGACGATCTCGGCCAAGACCCATCACCAGCAGGTCGATTTCAACATCTTCGAGGGCATGCAAGTGCGCGGCCTGCCCTCGCACACGATTTCGCAAGGAAAGCTCACCTGGGTGCAGGGCGAACTGCGTGCCGAGCGCGGCGCCGGCCGCTACCTCAAGCGCCCGGCTTACACCTCGGCGTTTGCGGCGTTGGAGAAGATCGCGGCGGCACGCACACCAACGGCGGTAGCGCGCCGCCCGGGTTGACGGCGCGTGATGTTGTCCCGTTACCACAGCGTCGTCCCGGGTTGAGGCTACGCCGAACCCGGGCTACTCGCTACTCGCCGGCTCGGGCAATGCCGGTTGCAAGGGCGGAATCACCAAGGTGGTGAACTCCTGGTAGCTGGCGGTGGGCAGATCACGCAATGCCAGCCGCTCGGCGCGATGGTGTTGTATCGGCATCACCGCTGCCTCGTACAGGATCACTTCGTGGCCGAACGGGTACCAGCGCGCCAGCTTTTTGACCAGCTCACGCAGCCCTTCGGGCTCGGCATGGAAGCGGCTGCAACTCAGGTCGCCGCTCAAGGCCACCTGCCACAGCAGCAGGTGGGCGCTGGTATCGAGCGTGTGCTGATAGACCAGGAAATGTGTCGCCTCCAGTGACAGCACACCGCTGCGGCCGGGGTCGATACCCAGATCGGCGTACAGACAGGCCTCGGCGGAAATCCCCGGCTCCATGCGCGCACTGATGCCTTCGGCGCGGGCCTTGCGGATTACCGCATGCGGCACATCGGCGAACACGCCGGGATGGCCATAAAACACCGCACACACGCGCTTGCCGGCGCGCACTTCGGCCATGATCGCAGCTTCCATTTCGCGATAGGTCTGGCGCCGATCCTTGCCAGATGCATAAAACGGCGACAGATCGATGGCATCCGGGCGCAATGCCTGAATCTGCGCACGCGCCAGCGGGTCGACCAGGCACAACACCACCTGCGCCGCGCGGATTTCCGAGAGCGTGCGATCGGCCGCATGGCGGCTCATCTGGATACCGCTGCCAACCACTACCAGGTCTGGCCGCTGCTTCAACCCGCTGGCCGCCAGCTCGGCGCTGGCAATCGCGATCTGGTTGCGCCCGCCGTGCTTGGCGCGATACAGCGCCTGATCGGCGCAGCGAACCACATCGGCCATGGACGTATGGTTCTCGGTGCGCTCGCAAATGCCGAAACTCAAGGTTGGGGTTACCGTCTGCTCCCACGCCGTTACCGGCTCGATGCGCTGCTGCAACTGCGCCACCAGCGCCTGCGCCGCCGCCGCATCGGCAGGCAAAAACACGGTGAACTCCTCGCCACCGCTGCGACCGACAAGCGCATTGTCGCCGAACACCTCACGCCACCACTCACCCAGGCGGCGCAGCACTTCATCGCCCATGGCATGACCGTAGCGATCATTGATCTGCTTGAACAGATCGATATCGGCCATCACCACCGTGAACGGCTTGGCCGCGCTCGCCGTGGCGGCATAGGCCTGTTGGCCGAGTCGGTAGGCCTGCTGGTGGTTGTACAGCCGGGTCAGGCCATCGCGCTCGGACAACCAGCGGTAGCGCAGGCGGTCATTGCGGGTGCGGCGCAACGAGTAACCCAGCACCAGCAAAATCACCAGCAACAGCACCACTACCGCCACGATCAGCCACTGCCGCTGGCTGGCCTCTTTCAGGCGCAACTGCTGAACGGTGCGGTCGCGCTCCAGCAAGGCAATCTGCTGCTCGGCCACCTGCGCGTTGAACTCCGCCTGCAGGTAGGCGAAGCGGCGATCACGGATCTCGGCCTGCTCTTTGGCGCGAGCCTGTTCGGCCTGCTTGCGGTAATCCAGTGCCAGCGCCACCTCACCGCGACGTTCGGCCAGTTCGCTTTGCAGCGACAATGTAAGCGCAAGATTGGCCCATGCACCCGATTGTTCAAATGTCGCCGCAATCTTGCTGAGCAATTGCTCGGCCTCGGCGCGGTTGCGGTCGAGGCGCACCAGCGCCTCAGCGATATCAAGCTCGGTTTCGCTTACCCCGAAGGCATAATTGGCGGCTTGGTAGAGACGTACTGCATTGCGCATCGGCGCCAGCGCATCGAGTACATAGCCTTGTTTCATCTGCGCCGAACCAAGCCCTGCCATGGCCTGCGCGACGAATACCGGATCCCCCGCCTGCGTGCACACGGTGAACTGCTCACGCGCTATACGCTCGGCCTCCGTGAATTGACCCGCCGTCTTGTGCGCCAGAACCATATCTGATCGCGCGATACAGCGCGCGCGCAAATCACCGTTCTGATCGGCAGCCAGCAATGCTTGGCGGGAATACGTCACCGCCTGCTCACCCTCACCGGCTATTGCGTACAGGTAGGCTGCGTGCCCAAGCAGGGCGATTCTCTCCTTGCCTTGCTCGGGCAGCACGGCCAGGCCCTGCTTGAGCCAACTGAAGGCGCGGAAATAATCTGCAGCATTGACCGCAACGTTGGCACCCAGACCCAGCGTGCGCAGCAGCAGCGGCGGACTCAACTCCTGCTTGAGCAACGCATCGATGCCTTCAAGACACGCCCGATAATCACCCGCCAATGCAAGATTACGCAGCCGCACCAGCTCCACGCGAACACGCTGCTCGGGCGTGGCCTGGGCAAGTTCAGGCGAGAGCGCATCAATCAGTGCCGCCGACTCCGGCCACGGTGCCTGCTCATTTCGCCGCTCGATCTCGGCAATGCGCGCTTCCAGCTCCGGCCCCGCCCACAGCACACTGGCCTGCAGCAGCAGGGCCAGCATCCACAAGCAGCGGCAAAATCCACGCATGGAACGGATCAGTAGTCGTCGTTCTTGTTATCGTAGGCTTTGATTGTGGTGTTGTTTGCGTAAAAGCTTTCGCCAGTCCCACACAAACGGCCCACCGCCGCACAATCGCAGGACTTCATCGCCGCTTTTTCTTCATCGCTCAAGCCATAACGCGCCAGCACCGCATCCGGGTTGGATTCATACTCGGCAGCCAGCGCCGCATCGCGACCCAGTGCATTGAGCAGTTCCAGCAGTTTGTTCGTCATGTTCTGTACTCCCCATGGTTCATGATTTGGTTGCGCCGCATCATCGCGATGACGCAACGTGCCCTACCGAAAACAACCGCATTACCGTTCGCATGCCGCATTCGATCCGCCATACGACCCCAGAAGCGCGTCTTGACACGATACGCCCCGCACCATGCTAGCGTATGTGGCTGACATTTTCCCGGCTTTGGAGCACCCAGCCATGAGTATTCGCACCCGCCGCCTTGCCACAGTGATGGCATTGGCAGGCATCACCTTGAGTACCCCCATGATGGCAGCAGTCGACAGCGCAACCGACCCCAACCTCTGGCTGGAAGACGTCGCCGGCGAAAAGGCGCTGGACTGGGTGCGCGCGCGCAATGCGGTCAGCCAGAAAGCGCTGCAATCCGAGCCGGCATTTGCCGGCCTGCGCAATGATCTGCTGGCGATCCTGGATTCGGATGCGCGCATCGCCTATGTCGAAAAGATCGGCCCGTACTATTACAACTTCTGGCGCGACAAGACCGCCGTGCGCGGCATCTGGCGGCGCACCACGCCCGACTCCTACCGCAGCGCGCAGCCCGAATGGGAGACCGTGCTCGATCTCGATGCGCTCGCCGCCAGCGAAAACGAAAATTGGGTGTGGCACGGTGCGCAGTGCCTGCGCCCGGATTACACGCGCTGCCTGATTGCGCTGTCGCGCGGCGGCGCCGATGCCGATGTCAGCCGCGAGTTTGCGCTCGACGCGCGCAGCTTCATCAGCGATGGCTTTTATCGCCCCGAAGCCAAGGGCGGTCTGGGCTGGATCGACCGCGACACGGTTTACGTGTTCACCGATTTTGGCGATGGCAGCGTGACCGAATCGGGCTATCCGCGCATCGTCAAGCAATGGCGGCGCGGCACCCCGTTGAGCGAGGCAAGCGTGGTTTACGAAGGCCGCAGCGATGACATGTACATCGCCGCCAGTCACGATGATACGCCCGGCTTCGAGCGCGATTTCGTCAGCCGCACACTGGCGTTCTACAACGATGAACTGTACCTGCGCGGCAACGATGGCAGCCTGCACAAAATCGACGTGCCCAACAGCGCCAACAAATCGGTGGTGCGCGATTTCCTGCTGCTGGAGCTGCGCGAACCGTGGATGGTGGCGGGCACAGAGTATGCCGCAGGTTCTTTGCTGGCGACCAACTTTGCTGCGTTCATGGCCGGCGAGCGGGCATTCGAGGTGCTGTTCACGCCCGATGCCCACACCGCGCTGGCGGGTTTTGGCGCACTCAAGGATCACCTCTACCTCAACGTGCTGGCGGATGTGAAGAACCGCATCGTGATCCTCACCCCCGGCAAGGACGGCTGGCAGCGCCAGCCGCTGCTGGGCGCACCAGCCTTTGGCACACTGGGCTTCAGCGCGGTGGATGCCGATGACAGCAACGAGTACTTCCTGACCAGTACCGATTTCCTCACCCCGACCAGCCTCGCCTATGGCCGCATCGGCAGCGCGCCGCAGACGCTCAAGCAACTGCCGGCGTTCTTCGATGCCAGTGGCTTGGCCATCAGCCAGCACTTCGCCACCTCGAAGGACGGCACAAAGGTGCCGTACTTCATGGTGGCGCCCAAGGCGCTCACCCGCGATGGCAACAACCCGACCCTGCTCTACGGCTACGGCGGTTTCGAAATTTCATTGACACCGAACTACAGCGCCAGCGTTGGCCGCGGCTGGCTCAGCCAGGGCGGTGTGTATGTGCTGGCCAATATCCGTGGCGGCGGCGAGTACGGCCCGCGCTGGCACCAGGCGGCGCTGCGCGAGCATCGCAACAAGGCCTACGAAGACTTTGCTGCGGTAGCGCAGGATCTGATTGCCGGCAAGGTCACCTCAAGCACGCACCTCGGCATCCAGGGCGGCTCCAATGGCGGCTTGCTGATGGGCAACATGACGGTGATGTATCCCGAGCTGTTCGGCGCCGTGGTCTGCCAGGTGCCGCTGCTCGACATGCAGCGTTATCACAAACTGCTGGCCGGCGCCTCGTGGATGGCGGAGTACGGCGACCCTGACAAACCCGAGGACTGGGCCTTCCTGCAGCACTACTCGCCCTATCACAACGTCCGCGCCGAAGTGAAATACCCGCCGCTGTTGTTCACCACCTCGACCCGCGACGATCGCGTGCATCCCGGTCACGCTCGCAAAATGATGGCGCGGATGATGGCACAGCGGCACGACGTGCTGTATTACGAAAACATCGAGGGCGGCCATGGCGGCGCCGCCAACAATCCGCAGGCGGCGTACATGCAGGCGCTGGCCTATACCTTCCTGAAACAGAAATTGATGGGAACCCCTTGAAACTCGCTGCGCGACCCGATTGCGGCGGGTTAAGGAAGCTCTGAACAAGCCCCGTCGGCCGTCATTGCGAGCGCAGCGAAGCAATCCAGCATCTTGATTCTCTGAATATTTCTGGATTGCCACGTCGCTTAGCTCCTCGCAATGACAGCGTTTTCAGACCATCGTTAACGAGGTTTCCCTGATACTTGGCGCTGATTAAACTCGCTGAACACCAATGGATACGACCATGAGCACTTCTTGTCGCTGGCTGGCAACCGCCCTGCTAACCGTGCTGCTTGCCGCCTGCGGCAAACCGGCCGCACCACCGGCAACCCAGGCGCCGGCCGCACTGACGCCGCCGATGGCGACAACCCAGCCACACGAAGTCATCGCGCCGCATGGCGCCAGCCGCAATGACGAGTATTACTGGCTGCGCGACGACAGCCGCAGCGATCCCGAGGTGCTCGCCTACCTCAGTGCCGAAAACAGCTATGCCGATGCGGTGATGGCACCGCACCAGGCCCTGCGCGACACCCTGTACAACGAGTTGATCGGCCGCATCAAGCAGGACGACAGTTCGGTGCCCTATCAGTACAGGGATTACTGGTATTACACCCGCTTCGAGGAGGGCAAGGATTATCCGATTTATGCGCGCAAGCGCGGTGGCCTCGATGCCGCCGAGGACGTGCTGCTTGATGGCAACGCCATGGCCGCGGGCAAGGATTATTTTCAGGTCGGTGACTGGGAAGTCAGTCCGGATCAAAACCTGCTGGCGTGGACCGAAGATGCGGTAGGCCGGCGCCAATACGTGCTGCGCTTCAAAAACCTCACCACTGGCGAAATCCATTCCGAGCAGATCGCCGGACTGGCCGCAGACATGGTGTGGGCCAATGACAACCGCAGCGTGTTCTACATCGAAAACGATCCGGCCACGCTGCTGACCACGCGGGTAAAAAAGCACACGCTGGGCAGCGATCCGGCCACTGACCTGCTGGTGTACGCGGAGGCCGACCCGAGTTATTACATCAGCCTGATGCGTACCCGTTCGGAAAGGTTCATCTGCATTGTGCTGTCGAGCACCACCACCAGCGAACAGCGCTGCACCAGCGCCGACAAGCCCGCCCGGTTCAAGCCGCTGGTGGCTCGGCAGCGCGATGTCGAGTACCAAGCCGACCATCTGGCCGGGCGTTGGCTGATCCGCAGCAATTGGCAGGCGCACAATTTTCGCCTGCTGCAGGCCAGCGAAAAAGCGCTGGCCAAGCCCGAGCAGTGGACCGATGTGGTGCCGCATAACGCGCAGGTGTTGATCGAGGATTTTGCCCTGTTCGATGATTTCATCGCCATCGAGGAACGCTCTGAAGGTCTGTCGCGCCTGCGTATCATCGGCGCGCAGGGCCAGGACTACGTCAAGGCCGATGACCCTGCCTATACCATGGCGTTGGCGATCAATGCCGAAGCCGGCAGCGCGTGGCTGCGCTACACCTATTCTTCGCTGGCCACGCCCACTACCACCTACGAATTGAACGTCGCCAGCGGCGAGCGCCGGCTGCTCAAGCAAGAGCCGGTGCTGGGCGGTTTCGATCCAGCACACTACACGGTGGAGCGGCTGTGGGCACCGGCACACGATGGCGCCCGCATTCCGGTCAGTTTGGTCTATCGCAAGGGCTTCGTGCGTGATGGCACGGCAGCACTGTTGCAGTACGGCTACGGCTCGTACGGCGCATCGACGGACCCGCGCTTCAACGCCAGTGTGCTGTCGTTGCTCGATCGCGGCATGGTCTACGCCATCGCCCATATTCGCGGCGGCCAGGAAATGGGCCGCAGCTGGTATGAGCACGGCAAGCTGCTCAACAAGAAAAACACCTTTACCGACTTCATCGACGTGACCGATTATCTGGTTCGCAACCAATACGCTGCCGCCGACCGGGTGGCGGCGATGGGCGGCAGCGCCGGTGGCCTGTTGATGGGCGCCATCGCCAATATGGCGCCGCGCAAATACCGCGTCATCGTTGCGCAGGTGCCGTTCGTCGATGTGGTCACCACCATGCTCGATGCAAGCATCCCGTTGACCACCAATGAGTTCGACGAATGGGGCAACCCGGCCGATCCGACCTACTACCAATACATGCTCTCGTACTCGCCTTACGATCAGATCAAACGCAAGGATTACCCGGCGATGTTTGTCGGCACCGGCCTGTGGGACTCGCAGGTGCAGTATTTTGAGCCGGCCAAGTACGTGGCGCGGCTGCGCGCGCGCAAGACCGACGTGCTGCCGCTGCTGCTGCGTACCAACATGCAGGCCGGCCATGGCGGCAAATCCGGCCGCCTGCAACGCTATCACGACACCGCCGAATATCAAGCGTTCATGCTGTGGCAGTTGGGCATGAAATAACGCAGCGCATTGCGTCGCCCCACCGCGCCCGCTCCGGACTCGATCCGAGGGTGGGTTACCACAAAGGAACGACATTCCCTGCGGGGGCGCGCCTGCGCGCGAAGCTCTCGCGGACTCATTCGCCGGCAGAGCCGGCCCCAGACCTGATCTGGGGCCGACCCCCTCAAAGCCGGTTGCGCCGCCTCAGACGGCGCGGTCCACCAACTGTGCCAGTTGCGCCTTGCCAACCGCGCCGACCTGGGTCGCGGCGACTTTGCCATCCTTGAACATCATCAAGGTGGGGATGCCGCGCACCGCGTACTGCCGCGGCGTGTTCGGATTCTCGTCGATGTTGATCTTGACGACTTTCACCTTGCCGGCATAACTCGCTGCCAACTCATCAACCAGCGGCCCGATCATCTTGCACGGGCCGCACCATTCGGCCCAGAAATCGACCAGCACCGGCGTTTCGGATTGCAGCACCTGGGCTTCAAAATCGGCATCATTGACGTGAATGACGTGATCGCTCACGGATCGCTCCTTGATTGGATTGAGATTGAGTACCGGCCGCGGCGCGGCAGCCGGTGGACACCTTGGGTTACACTAGTGCCACACGGGGCATCACGTCCCGCCGGGTGAACACCCCAAGTTTGGGGCCGCGTCGCCGGGCACGCAAGCGCGACGTTACTCGCGCGGATACGGATTTCATGACCGATAAACCATTAACCGATGTTGCTTTTTCCAATTTCGCACTTGCGCCGGCACTGCTCGCTGGCCTGGAAGCCGCCGGCTTCAGCCGTTGCACGCCGATTCAGGCAATGACCCTTCCCCTGGCCCTGGCCGGGCGCGATGTCGCCGGGCAGGCGCAAACCGGCACCGGCAAAACACTCGCCTTTCTGATCACCGTCATCAATCGTCTGCTTACCGGTCCGGCACTGGCCGAGCGCAAGCCCGAAGATCCGCGCGCGCTGATCCTGGCGCCGACACGCGAGCTGGCGATCCAGATCCACAAAGATGCCGTCTCGTTTGCCTCCGATCTGGGCCTGAAGTTTTCGCTGGTCTATGGCGGCGTCGATTACGACAAGCAACGCAGCCTGTTGCAGGCCGGTGCCGATGTCATCATCGCCACTCCGGGGCGGCTGATCGATTACGTCAAGCAGCACAAGGTGGTTTCGCTGCATGCGTGCGAAATCTGCGTGCTCGACGAGGCCGACCGGATGTTCGATCTGGGTTTCATCAAGGACATCCGCTTCCTGCTGCGGCGCATGCCGATCCGCACCGTGCGTCAGACAATGCTGTTCTCGGCAACGCTCAGCCACCGCGTGCTTGAGCTGGCCTATGAGCACATGAACGAACCGGAAAAGATGGTGGTCGAGACCGAGACCATCACCGCCGCGCGCGTCCGTCAGCGTTTGTACTTGCCGGCGATGGAAGAAAAAATCCCGCTGTTGATCGGCCTGCTCAGCCGCACCGAGGGTGCGCGCAGCATGGTGTTCGTCAACACCAAGGTGTGGGTTGAGCGCGTTGCCAGGGCGTTGGAAAAAGCCGGCTTTCGGGTCGGCGTACTGTCCGGCGATGTGCCGCAAAAAAAACGCGAGAGCCTGCTGACTCAATTCCAGAAAGGTCGGCTTGAACTGCTGGTAGCCACCGACGTGGCTGCCCGCGGCCTGCACATCGATAGCGTCACCCACGTCTTCAACTTCGACTTGCCGTTCGATGCCGAGGATTACGTGCATCGCATTGGCCGTACCGCGCGCCTGGGCGCCGAGGGCGACGCGATCAGCTTTGCGTGCGAGATTTACGCGCAGGGCCTGCCGGATATCGAAGCCTTCATCGAGCAAAAAATCCCGGTCGAGCCGGTAACCGCCGAGCTGTTGATCCAGGTGCCGCGTGCCGCCCGTGAACCGTTGCCCGAGGGCGAGGAAGCGAGCGAAAGCGTATCGCAGATTTTCCGCGAAGCGCGCGCCGAGGCGGATGCCAAGGCCGGCGGCAAGTCCGGTGAGCGCAGCCGCTCCGCGCGTCCGGCCCGCACCGGCAGCGGGGCCGAGGCACGGCCGCCGCGGCGGCGCAGCAACCCGCCGCCGAGCGCTGACGCCGTCGCAAAACGCCCTGCCCCACCGATCGCCGTAGCCTCAGCGCCCAGGCCTGCCGCCGGCGAAGACGCCAAGGCGCCGCGCAAGCGCCGTCGTCGTTCGCACCGTGGCGCTGGCGCGGAGGCCGGCAACGGCACGGCCGGCACCAATACCGCCAGTGCCGGCAAGGCCACGCCGGCCATCAATGCCGCGTCGGAACCGACCAGCCTGTTTGGCCGGATCGCACGCAGCATCAAAAAGCTGGTCAAGCGGCCGCCGGGGCGCTCGCGCTGAGTGCGCGCAACCCAGCATTGCCGCACGCCCACATACGGGCTACGAAAACGCGAAAAGTCCGACCGGTTGCTGGCTGATCCTGCCCGCGTTTGCTAGATTGGTCGGATCGCGGTGACAGATCGGGACGACGCGACGTTCGGGCCTCCATGGCCCAGCGGCTGCAAAACGCAGGGTGCGCACGATCGGGGAAGGGGCGGAACCGAAGCATGAGCAAGGTGCTGGATCGCATGCAGGCCATCACGGATGGGCCGGCTTTGGCGCGCACCGCAGTGGCCGTACTGGCGGCGCTGTGCGTGGCGCAGGTAGTGCGCATCGCCCTGCTGGCGCTGATCGGTCCGACGCTGCCGTTGCCAGCCACAGCAACCCGCACCGTCGACGCTGGCACGACGGCGGGCACCGCTGCAATCGCCGATTGGAATCTGTTCGGCGCCGCCAGTACCGCGCAACCCGCGTTGGCGGCCTCGTCACTGGCGCTGACCCTGCGCGGCACTTTCGCTACCGCTGCCCCCGGTGATGGCCTGGCCTTCATCGCTGGCGCCGATGGCCGCGAGCGCTCCTTTGCGGTCGGCGACACCCTGCCCGGCGACGCAGTGCTGGAGGCGGTGTATGTCGATTACGTGGTGGTGCGCAACGGCGCCCAGCGCGAGCGCCTGCCACTATCCGGGCGCCAGCTCGAACGCGCAGAGCAACCTGCCGCGAACAACCCGGTGCCGTCAGCGCCAGCCGATCCCAGCGGTGGCTTTCTGAGCGCGATGCCGGTGTTCGGCGGCCCCGACCTGGCCACCGCGCGCGCCGCATTGACGCCTGCGGTGGCGGCACTCATGGACGACGCAAATATACTGCCGGTATCGGAAAATGGACGCCTGATCGGGATTCGCTTGCGGGTGTCCGACCCGGCCTTGCTGGAACGTCTCGGCCTGCGCGGCGATGACGTGATTACCGCGGTCAATGGCATCCCGCTGGATGGCCCTGAACGCCGCGCCGACCTCGAAACCGCGCTGCGCGCCGGCGGTGTGGTTACCCTGAACGTGCGCCGTGACGGCACCGACCGACCGGTCAGCGTCGGACTATAACCCTGGAATCCACCATGACTTGTTCTCGCATCGTTGTGCTCGCCGTGCTGCTGTTCGCCGCCCCTGCACTGGCGGCACAAACCATCACCCCGTTCGTGCCCACCGCGCTGCCCGGCGCAACCCCGACGCCGGCACCCGCACCGGCCAGCACGCGGCAGGGTGACGCGGGCAGTGATGCCATCGACCGCCATACCCTCAACCTCAAGGGCGCCGACATCAATGTGCTGATCCAGACGGTCAGCGAGATCACCGGCCGCAGCTTCATCGTCGATCCACGGGTCGATGGCAAGGTGACCGTGGTGTCGGCGCGGCCAATGTCGCCCGAGCAAGTGTGGAGCACCTTCGAATCGGTGCTGCGCGTCAACGGTTTCGCGGTGGTGCCCACCGGCGGCATGTACAAGGTGGTGCCGGAAGGGCTGGCCGCCGCCGACGGTGGCGTGGGCAGCCGCGGCACCGGCCCCGACAGCATGGTGACCCGGGTGATCGCGGTGCGCCAGGTGCCGGCGGTGGAATTGGTCGCGCTGCTGCGGCCGCTGGTGCCGTCCACTGCGCAACTGGCGGCGCAGGGAAATGCGCTGGTGATCACCGACCGCGCCGGCAACGTCGAGCGCATCGAACGGCTGATTGCGCGCATCGACACCCCCGCCAACACCGGCGTGGAGGTACTGCAACTGCGCCACGCCAATGCCTCGGAAGTCGTGCGCACGCTGGCACAACTGGAGCCGCAGGCAGCGGCTGGCGCCAGCAGCAGCAACGTGGTCGCCGATGCACGCACCAACTCGGTATTGCTGTCCGGTGATCCGGGCAGCCGCCTGCGACTGCGCACCCTGGTCGCGCATCTGGACACCCCACTCAGCGAAGGCGACGCCACCCAGGTGGTGTACCTCAAATACGCCAAGGCGGCCGATTTGGTGCCGGTACTGGAGCAGGTGGCGAACACCCTCACCGGCACCGCCAGCAAAAGCGAAGGCGCGCATCCGGTCAGCATTCAGGTGCATGAAGAAACCAACGCGCTGATCATCACCGCCGCGCCCACGGTGTTCCGCGAGCTGTCCTCGGTGGTGACGCAGCTCGACATCCGCCGCGCGCAGGTGATGGTGGAGGCGGTGATCGCCGAAGTATCGGACGATCTCGCCGATGAGTTGGGCGTGCAGTTCCAGTCCACCAGCCTGGACAACCGCGCCGATGGCAGCGTCGGCACCGGCCTGATCGGCGGCACCAACCTGCCGATCGGCGCATCCGGCGGCATCCTCGCCGCCGCGCAGAACCCGCTCAGTGTCGGCTCCGGGCTCAATCTGGGTTTCGTGCGCGGCACCGTGCGCCTGCCGATCGGCGAAAACGGCGAAATGGTGGATGTGCTGCAACTGGGTGCGTTGATCCGCGCCCTGCGCGGCGATTCGCGCGCCAACATCCTGTCGCAGCCCAGCATCATCACCCTGGATCACCACGAAGCCGAGTTCAAGGTGGCGCAGGAAGTGCCGTTCATCACCGGCCAGTTCACCAACACCGGCGCTGGCGGCAGCACGCAACCACAAAACCCGTTCCAGACCATCGACCGCAAGGATGTCGGCCTGATCCTGCGGGTCACGCCACACGTCAATGAAGGCACCGCGGTGCGCCTGGATATCGTCCAGGAAGTGTCGTCATTGCTGCCGCAAGTGCAGGGCGCCGCCGACCTGATTACCAACAAGCGCGAGATCCGCACCTCAGTGATGATTCCCGATGGCGGCCTGCTGGTGCTCGGTGGGCTGACCTCGCAGGAAGTCGGCGAATCGGTGCAGGGCGTGCCCGGCCTGTCGCGCATCCCGATCCTTGGCAATCTGTTCAAGACCCGCAAGACCACGCGCTCCAAGCGCACGCTGATGGTATTTCTGCGCCCGTACATCCTGCGCGATGCCGCCGCCGAGGCGGCGCTGACCAACGAGAAGTACAACTACCTGCGCAATGAGCAAATGAAGATGCGCGAGCGCTACGATGGCAAGATTCGCGGCGGCGACTTGCCCGCGGTACCGGAAAATCCGAACGACCTGTTTACCCGGCCGCCGGCTGCGCCCGACCTGGACCCGGCACAGCCCGCCGTGCCCGCCACTCCGAGCCCGCGCAATGGCTGAGGCGCGGCCAGCGCGGCCATCGTATGGCTTTGCCCGCCGCCATGGCGCCACCTTGCTTGGCTGGGATGGCGAGCACGCGCTGATCGCGCACCGCCCCGATGTCACCCCCGAGGTGCTGGCGGAATTGCGTCGCCACTGCGGCGCACCGCTGCGTTTGCAGGCGCATGGCGCGACCGAGTTCGAAGCGCTGCTGCGCAGCCTCTATGGTGAGGGCGACAACGGCGATGCCATGGCCGCCGATTTTTCCGCGAGCGAAGGCGACCTGGCCTCGCTCGCGCAAGCACTGCCCGAGCCGCAAGACCTGCTGGAAAGCGACGACGATGCGCCGATCATCCGTCTGATCAATGCGCTGCTCACCGAAGCGGTCAAGCAACGCGCGTCGGATATCCATATCGAACCGTTTGAAACCCGTTTGCTGGTGCGTTTTCGCGTCGATGGCGTGCTGCGCGAAGTGCTCAGCCCGAACAAGGCGCTGGCGCCGGCGCTGGCCAGCCGGATCAAGGTGATGGCACGCCTGGACATTGCCGAAAAACGTCTGCCACAGGATGGCCGCATCTCGTTGCGGGTGGCCGGGCGCCCGGTCGATGTGCGGGTCAGCACCATCCCGGTTGGCGGTGGCGAGCGGGTGGTATTGCGCCTGCTCGACAAACAGGCCGGCCGTCTTGATCTCGAACAACTCGGCGTGCCGCCGGCAATGCTTGCGCAACTCGACGGTCTGCTGCATCGACCGCACGGCATCGTGCTGGTCACTGGCCCCACCGGCTCGGGCAAGACCACCACCCTGTACGCCGGCCTCACCCGCCTCAACGATGCCAGCCGCAACATCCTTACCGTTGAAGACCCCATTGAGTACACCCTCGATGGCATCGGCCAGACTCAGGTCAACAGCAAGGTCGACATGAGTTTTGCACGCGGCCTGCGAGCGATTTTGCGACAGGACCCGGACGTGGTGATGGTCGGCGAAATCCGCGATCTGGAAACTGCACAGATCGCAGTGCAAGCCAGTCTCACCGGCCACCTGGTGCTGTCCACCCTGCACACCAATTCCGCGATCGGCGCGATCACCCGCCTGCGCGACATGGGCATCGAACCGTTTTTGCTTGCTTCCTCGCTGATCGGGGTGGTGGCGCAACGGCTGGTACGTGTGCTCGACCCGGCGCAGAGCGAAACCTACGAACCGGGCGAAGCCGAATGCCGTGCCCTCGGCCACGCCTGGCAGCCCGGCCTGCGCTTCGCCCGACCGCGCCCCGATGCCGGCCGCGGCGGCGGCTACAGCGGCCGCACCGGCCTGTACGAGCTGATCGCCATCGACGACACCCTGCGCCGCCTGATCCACGAAGGCGCCAGCGAGCAAGAGCTTTTGCACCACGCGCGGCAACGCAGCGCAGCGCTCGGCGACGACGGCTGGAACAAGGTCGGGGCACAGATCACCTCGGCGGAAGAGGTGTTGCGGGTGTCGCGCGAAGTGGAGTGAAGGCTGCGCCAGACTTTTGCGAACAACCATTGGATCCGCAAAAGGACGCGAAGCGCAATGGAGAAGCGCCAAGAACATCCAAGCCTGGATGTCGGTTCAACCGCTTCGCGGTTTGAACCGAGCTAGGTGAGTGCAATGCGGTAGCGGCATGATGCAGTGGGATGGAACGAAGAGGCCGACGAGTAGCACACGGATGTGCGGGCCAAGCCCGACCACGCGCCGTAAAGCACGCCGAGCAAGCAACCTACAACCCACCCATCTGCACTTTCAACACCTGTGCCTGCCGCCGGCTAACCGCCACCGCGCTGCCATCGACGAGATACGCGATCAAGCCGATGTCGAGTTCAAAGCGCTGGATGGCGTCCAGCCGCAGGATATCGGAACGGCTGACGCGGAAAAAATGCGCGGGGTCGAGCCGTTGTTCGATGCGGTTGAGCGAGCTGAGCAGAAACGACCGACCGTGCGCGGTGTAGACCGCGGCGTGATTGCCGATGCTTTGGAAGCGGTTGATGTCGTGCAGGCGCACGATGCGGGCGCACTCGCCAAATTTCAGCAACAGGCCGTGATCGTTGGGCAGATACACCGGGGCGCCGCTGTGCTGCCGTGGCCGCACGCGATCCAGCGTTCTGGCCAACCGCTCGGGCACCACCGGTTTGACCAGGTAATCCAGCGCATTGAGGCCAAACGCGTCGATCGCAAAACTGTTGTACGCAGTGCAGAAAACCAACTGGCAGCGATCCTCGATTTCCTCGGCAAGCGCAAGGCCGCTCATGCCCGGCATCTGGATGTCGAGAAACGCGAGGTCGGGCGTCAACGTTGCCAGCAGGTGCAAGGCGTGCTGTGCATCGTCTGCCTCGCCCACCACTTCGACCTGCGGATGCGCGGCGAGCAGGCGTTTGAGCTCGGCGCGAGCCAGGCGCTCGTCGTCGACGATCAGGGTGCGCACACGTTCGGACATGGCTGGAAGCATACTCAGTGCGGCAGGCTCAGGCGAACTGTGAAGCGATCCGTGACCGGCTCGATCTGCAACTGCGCGCGCCCGGCGAAGCCCAGTTGCAGGCGTTCGCGCAAGTTGGCCAGCCCGGTGCCGGTGCTGGGCATGGCGCTGTGCTCACCAATCGAATTGCTGATTTCCAGCACCCATCCGGCCATCAGCGGTCGCGCGCTGACCCGCAACCAGCCGGGCGCGCGATTGGGCGCGATGCCATGCTTGATCGCGTTCTCGACCAGGCACAACAGGCTCAGTGCGGGAATCGGACGCGACAGGCAGACCGGGTCGATCTCCACATGGATACGCAGCCGCGTTTCCAGCCGTGCCGCCTCGATATCGAGATAGCACTGCGCCAGATGCCATTCTTCTTCCAGCGTCTGCTCGGTGCGCAGTTCGTGTTGCAGATGCACGCGGAACAATTCCGAAAGATGGGTAACCAGTTGCGCGGCGCGGTGCGGATCCTCGAAGATCAGACCGCGAATGCTGTTGAACGTGTTGAACAGAAAATGCGGGCTGAGTTGGTGGGTGAGCTGGCGCAGACGCGCTTCGCGCAACTGTGTTTGCAGGCGACGGCGCCCCTGCAACGCCTTGAAGCCGAGATAAAACGCGGCCCAGATCGCGTACGCGGAAACCAGGTTGATCGCGGCCACGAGATAGAACAGCCGGCCCTGCAGGGCCACGCCAAAGCTGTTGTCGCCGGCCTGAAAGCGGATCGCGGAGATGCTGGATTCTTGGGTCACCTTGAGCGCGTCGATCAACACGCCAAACGCCACCGAGATCACCGCCAGCACCGCCAGCCAGGCAAGCAGACCCAACCAACCACGCCAGCCCGGGGTTTGCTGCACATAGGCGATGCGCAACAGCGGGCGGATACCGGCGTGGGTTGCGGCAAAGAACACGAGCGAATCCAGCGCCGCACGCATCAGCATCCCCGACATCGGGCTGGCGCTGCCCGCGGTGGTGGTCAGTTCTGGGGCGAGCATGACCCAGATGAACAGCACCGACGACACCGCCACCACGCTCTGGATGGCCCAATAGGCCGGGCTGGCCTGCACCAGGCTGCGCCGCCATTGCGCGGCAATCGACTGCGGTAATCCGGTAGTCATCGCTCACTCATAGCGCAGCGCGTCGATCGGATGCAGGCGCGAGGCTTTGATCGCCGGCGCGAGGCCGAATATCACGCCGATGGCAGTGGTGAATCCGAGCGCCAACAGCACCGCCCACAACGGCACCGCGGCACCGCTCATGCCCGGCACGCCGAGCGCAATCAACAGCGCCAAACCCCAGCCCAGCGCCAGCCCGACCATCCCGCCGAACAGCGACAACACCAGCGCTTCGACCAGAAACTGGATCAGGATGAATTGCGGCGTCGCGCCGAGCGCCTTGACGATGCCGATCTCACGGGTGCGCTCGGTCACCGACACCAGCATGATGTTCATGATGCCGATGCCGCCGACCAGCAGGCTGATGCCGACCACCGCGGCGGCCACCATGGTGACGCCTTGCACGATGCTGTCGAACGATTTGCGGGTGCGTTCGGCGGTCTGCACCTTGAACGGATCGGGCGCGCCATCGGCCACCTTCAGGCGCGTGCGCAGCACCTGCCGCAGTTGTGCCTCGATGCCATCGAGCGCCACGCCCTTGCTGGGGCGATAGTAGATCTGCACGTCTTCGTCCTGCGCGTTTCCCGCCAGCGCCTTCAAGGTCGAAAACGGCGCGATGACGTAATTGTCCTGATCAAATCCGAACAGCGAGCCGCGCGCCTCAGCGACGCCAATCACCCGAAACCAGTCGCCGCCCAGTTCGATGAAGCTGCCGACCGGATTGGCCGGCAACTCCAGTTCGCGCACCACGCTCGGCCCCAGCACCGCGACCCGGCGCCGGCGCTGGTCATCGCTCTCCGACAAAAACCGGCCCTGATCGGTGTACACGCGCACCACGTCCTGATAGTTGCTGTCGGTGCCGAGGATCTGCGTCACCGTGCTATGGCTGCCCTGCTTCACGCGGCCGCCGAACGACGGCGGCTGCATCATCGCGGTGATGCTTGCGATCCCGCGCACGCGCTCGCGCACGGCCAGAAAGTCATCAAACGACAGGCGGTTGCGCAGCCCGATCAGCGCCTGCTGGGTCGGCGTATCGGCACTGACGATGACCATGTCCGATGCCAGGTCATCGAGATTCCGATTGATCGTGCTGGACAGGCCTTGCATCACCGCCACCACGGCAATGACGGACGCCACGCCGATGATGATGCCGAGCGCGGTCAGTGCGCTGCGCAGCGCGTTGGCACGGATTGCCTGCAACGCCGCCACGGTGCCTTCCACGATCGCGTGTATGGCTTTGCTGCGACTCTCGATCATGCCGGCATGGCCGTGCTGCGGGGCGGTTGCGGATCGTTGCGGCGATCCTCGACGATCCGGCCATCGACCAGCCGCACCACGCGCGCACAGTGTGCGGCGATAGCGTGCTCGTGGGTGACCAGCACGATGGTGTGACCCTCGCCATGCAGTTCGTCGAACAGGGCCATGATCTCGGCACTGGTGTGGCTGTCGAGGTTGCCGGTCGGCTCATCGCCCAGCAAGATCGCCGGGCGGGTGACCAGCGCGCGCGCAATCGCCACGCGCTGGCGCTGGCCGCCGGAAAGTTGATTGGGCAGATGCGCCATGCGATCAGCCAGGCCAACCCGGCGCAGCGCTTCCTGGGCGCGGGCGCGGCGCTCGTGCGCGGGCAATTGCTGGTAGATCAACGGCTGGATCACATTGGCCAGCGTGCTCATGCGCGGCAACAAGTTGAAGCTCTGGAAGATGAAACCGACCGAGCGATTGCGCTCGTTGGCCAGTTGCGTCTCGTCCAGATGCGCCACATCGCGGCCGTTGAGCCAGTAGCGTCCTTCGCTGGGCACGTCGAGGCAGCCGATCAGATTCATCAGGGTGGATTTGCCCGAACCGGATGGCCCGACGATGGCGACATAGTCGCCGGCGTGGATACTCAGATCGACCCGCTCCAGGGCCAGATACGAGGATTCCGCCATCGGATACGACTTCGATACCGACTCCAGCCGGATCACTTCCGCCGCCGCCAACGCCGCGGTTGCGCTCATTGCGCATGCTCCACGCTCACTGAGGCGTTGTTGACGTCGGTGGCCTTCGCACGCACGTGATCGCCGGGCTTGAGCTGCGCGATGACGCGGCCGGGGCCGATCACCACGCGCTCGCCGTCGGCCAGTGCAGCCTCGATCGCCTGACTGAAATCATTGGCCATGCCGAGCGTCACCGGCACCCGCTCGATGCGTTGATCGGCATTGATGCGCCAGACGAACTGGCCATCGCGGTCGCGGCGAATCGCGGCCACCGGCACGTTGCGCGTGGGTTTGCCCTGCGCGGTCAGAATCTCGGCACGGCAACTCATTCCCGGATGCAAACTTAGCGTCTGCGGCGCCAACTGCACCCGTACCCGGAACGCGAGGCTTTGCGATGCCCCCAACTGCCGTGCCGAGGTGCCGATATGCACCACCTCGCCGCTCAGCGCCTGATGCGGATACGCGGCGGCGAACACGTTGACCGACTGCCCCAACTGCACCTGTGCGATATCGGCCTCATCGACACGCAATTCAGCCAGCAGCACGCTGGGGTCGGCCAGCACCATCAGATCCGAGCCGACGATATTGACGGTACCGGCAATCACGGTTTCGCCCGGTTTCACATCCACCGACACCAGCAAGCCGTCGATCGGTGCGTTGAACACGCTGCGCTCCAGCCGGTCACGGGCAATATCACGCTGTGCCTGTTGCTGACGCAGCGCCTGCACCGCCGCGCGCACCGCAATCTGTGCCAGCTCGGTTTCGTTCGCCAGTTGCTCGAACGACTCGCGGCTGACCAGATGCCGTGCGAACAATGCGCGCTGGCGGGCCAATTGGCGTGTGAGTTCCGCCGCGCGCGAGCGCCGCGATTCAATCTCGATCTCGGCGGCACGCACCCCGGCGCCGGCACTGGCCAGATCGGCATCGAATGCCTCCGGATCGAGGCGCATCAGCACGTGCCCCTTGCGCACACGCTCGCCTTCTTGCACCAACACTTCAGCCACACGCCCGGTTACCTGCGAGCGCAACTGGATCTGCTGCGCGTACACCAGGCTGCCCGAGGCGAGCGTGGTACTGGCCAGTGCCGCGCGCGTCACCGTGGCCACGTCCACGTCGATCGCGCGCCCACCGGCGCGCTGGTGTTGCCACCCCAGCAACGCCGCAAAGCCCAGCAACCCAAGCGCAGCGATGACACGTTTGCGGGTTGCCGGCGTCACACCAGCACCGCCCAGACGCCAAATACCAGAAGGTAGGGCATTGCGCCCAACAACAACGCGCGGCCCCATGCGATGGGCTGCGCCACCCGCACCGCGATCGCGATCAATACGCTGCCCCAAATGAAAAACAGACTGAAAGCCTGTGCCCAGTTGTACCAGGCATGGCCCAACGGCAAGTCGAGCATCAGGCCATTGAGTGACGCGTAATTGGCCACCGCCAGCGGCTGGTCTGGCGACGCCGCCAGCACGCTCAGCACGATCAAGCCCACCGCGTTGAGCAGTTGCGGCAGTTGCGCCCACACCGCGATTGCGAACCACGCGCGATAGCTCTGGCGTGAGCCAAGCAACACCCGCTCGCCGAGGAAATACGCCAGCGCCAGCAATGCCGGGAACAGCACACCCATCAGCAGCGACGAGACCGCCGTGATGTGCGCGATGTTTGCCGCCACCAACATCAAGGTGGGTCGTGCCGCCTCGGCCTCATTGGCTGGCAGGTTGGCCACCGCCAACTGCTGTTCAACGATCCACTCGGCGCTCATCGGCCCGAAAAAGACATAGATCGAAACGATCTGCGCCACGATCAACAGCGCCAGCGCGGCCCACGTCCAGGATCGGTGCGCTGGCAGGGCGCTGAACAAATTGCGCGGTGAAAGAAACAAATCGGAAAAAGCAGCGGCGAAACTCTGGCTCGGCTGGCTCATGGCGAATACCCCTTCAGAGAATAGTGTTTCCTGGCGGCCTGTCGGGCTTGACCGATCGTAGCAAGGGAAAGCCCGACAAGCTGCTGGCCACGGTAACAGCTCGGCCACAGATTGCGGCAATAATGTGATTGGCGGCGCAAAGACGTGATCAGCGGTTCCGTCCACGGATGGCGTCGCACCTGCTGCTGCTTGCCGCGATGGCATCGCAAGTGGTAATGTGTGGTGGTGTGGCGCGCACTCGCGCCCCGAGTTTTGATCGTAAACACCCCTCTCTTCCACACTCGCAACCTTCAAGGCGAGGTGCATTCCGTGTCCGAGCAACCCACCGACAACGGCGACGCCGTGCAGACCTCTGCGCGCAGTCAGGCCGAATCTTCCCACAACGATGTTGCGCGCGAGCCCCAAGCCGCCCCGGCACCCAAGCTTGCGGCCGAGCCCAAGCCTGCGGCCGAGCCCAAGCCTGCGGCTGAGCGCAAGCCTGCGGCTGAGCCCAAGCCTGCGGCCGAGCCCAAGCCCGCAGCCGAGCCCAAGCCTGCCGCTGAGCCCAAGCCCGCAGCCGAGCCCAAGCCCGCCGCTGAGCCCAAGGCCGCAGCCGAGCCCAAGCCCGCGGCTGAGCCCAAGGCCACAGCCGAGCCCAAGCCCGCGGCCAATGCAGCAGCGAGCACAGGCTCGTCAATGACGAGTGAAGAGGCCGCCAGCGATGCCGGCAACGCCGGTGCGAACAACGAAAATGGTGATGCCAATCAGCCATCGCGTGAGAGCGCGCGCCGTGATCGCCACCGTCGCAATCGCCGCGACCGCGACCGTGATCGCGTGGCCCCCGCAGCACGCAGCAACAACGACGAGTCCGAGGTCGAGCCGCGCGACAACCGGCCGCCGCCGACCATTCCGGCGGACTTCCCGACCTACAGCCTGAATGACCTCAAGCGGATGCCGGCACACAAGCTGCTGGACATCGCCGAGCAACTCAATATCCACGAAGGTGTGGCGCGCGCGCGCAAGCAGGACGTGATCTTTGCGCTGCTCAAGGTGCTGACCCGAGTCGGTGAAGGTGTGGCCGGCGAGGGTGTGCTGGAAATCCTGCCCGACGGCTTCGGCTTTTTGCGTTCGGCCGATGCCAGTTATCTGGCCGGCCCCGACGATGTCTACATCTCGCCCAGCCAGATCCGCCGCTTCAACCTGCGCACCGGCGATGAAATCGCTGGCCGCATTCGCAGCCCCAAGGATGGCGAGCGGTACGTCGCCCTGCTCAAGGTCGACACCATCAACGGTGAGCCACCGGAAGCATCCAAGAACAAGGTGCTGTTCGAGAACCTGACGCCGCTGTTCCCGCGCCAGCGCTTCACGCTTGAGCGCGGCAACGGTTCCACCGAGGACATCACCGGCCGCGTGATGGATCTGATGTCGCCGATCGGCAAGGGTCAGCGCGGCCTGATCGTGTCGCCGCCCAAGGCCGGCAAGACGATGCTGCTGCAGAACGTCGCCAGCGCGATCATGTACAACCACCCGGATGTGCACCTGATCGTGTTGCTGATCGACGAGCGCCCGGAAGAAGTGACCGAGATGCAGCGCACGGTGCGCGGCGAAGTGGTCAGCTCCACCTTCGACGAGCCGGCGGCGCGCCACGTGCAGGTTGCCGAGATGGTGATCGAGCGCGCCAAGCGCCTGGTCGAACACAAGAAGGACGTGGTGATCCTGCTCGACTCGATCACCCGCCTCGCGCGTGCCTACAACACCGTGGTGCCCAGCTCGGGCAAGGTGCTCACCGGCGGCGTCGATGCCAATGCCCTGCACCGGCCCAAGCGGTTTTTCGGCGCCGCGCGCAATGTCGAGGAAGGCGGTTCGCTGACCATCATTGCCACCGCGCTGGTGGAAACCGGCTCGAAGATGGACGAGGTGATCTACGAGGAGTTCAAGGGCACCGGCAACATGGAAGTGCACATGGATCGCCGCATCGCCGAGAAGCGCGTTTACCCGGCGATCAACATCAACCGCTCCGGCACGCGCCGCGAGGAATTGCTGATCGATGCCGATCTGCTGCAGAAGATATGGATTCTGCGCAAGCTGCTGCATCCGATGGACGAGCTCAGCGCGATCGAGTTCCTGCTCGACAAGATGAAGAACACCAAGACCAACGAAGAGTTTTTCGGCTTCATGAAGCGCTGAGGCACACGCGGCTTGCGGACAATGGCGTTTACTTGAGGCAGAACTCCTTCAGTTCGTCATGTCCGCCAAGGCGGCAATGACGAACCATGACATTCCGGGTTTGCAGGGCGTTTTCCTACAAACCCAGCATCAGGTCGTCGGCGGCCACATTGTCGAGGCGTATCTTGTTGACGAACAGCGAGAACGCCAGCATGCCGGCAAGGCCGTTGGCGCGTTGCATCCACGGCGGCAGAAAACCCGGCGCGGCAATCGCGCCGCTGGCGAATTGCGATTCCAACGCGAACACGTCCTGCAACGCCATCTTGCCGGCAAACAACTGCCGCGCGCGGGCGAGCTGGCGATGGCGCAGGCACCAGCGAAAGAACGTGTGTACCGCCAGCAGGCCGTGCAGATACACGGTGTCCTTGGTAAATGCAGCACCGCCGGACAGCGGCACGCCACGAAACACCCGCTGCGCCGAGGTGAAGCTGTCGATATCGGACTGCCCGGATTCGATGAAGAAACGGAACACTTCGATGAAGTCGGCGCCATTGATCGCCTTGTCGATGGCGATGATGCGCAGGCTGATGCGTTTCATGCGGCCAATGTCCATGGCACCGCTGAGCATCTCCGACAGCGTGGCCAAGCCTTCCTGCGTTGCCGTGGTGCGCGGCGAGCCGCGCGCCATCGACTTGAGCCATGGCTGTTCGTGGCCATTGACGCCGGTCAGCGTGTGCACAAAGGCTTCGTGCATCAGCAACTGATTGCGGTCGTACTCGCTGAAGCCGGTATTGGTGCGCAGGCGGATGCGGGTCGGGCTGGCCGCGGCCTTGGCGATCAGGTTGGGGTCGAGTTCGACGCGGATCGCGTGGCCGACAAAAAACGTGTCGATGGCCAGTTGCAGTTCCTGCTGTACCTGTTCCGCCGGCAACACGTAGCCGGGCTCAGCCGCACGCAGTTCCTGATCCAGCTCACTCGCCAGATCGACAAAATGGTGCGCGGCTTGCAGGTTGGTCGGGCCGTTGGCCGGCAGCATTTCCACCGGCCGCCCGAACAGCCGCGAGGAATACGCGGTGACACGATGACTGCCGAGCACATCCAACAGCCGAGTAGCGATGCGCCAGCTTTCGCCGGTCTGCCGCAAGTAGTGGCCGAGTGGATGGTCGGGATCGGCGGCGCGGTGGATGGCGTCGATCTCCTGACGCAGTTCGTGAAAATCAAAACGCGGGTAGGTGATGCGCGGCATGCTGAGGTGGCCAACACGCCAGGCAGCGAGGAACGACTCCTGCACTCGTGCCGGCCAGCTCACCGCTTCGAGCATGCGAATCGGCCGCACCGCTGCCACCAGACGCGCATCGAGCGCGGCGTGATGGATCAGCGCCGGATCTGCGCTCATCGATCACGCCCGTATTTGTCGAAACCACGCTGGCGTGCTGGTTTGCTGTGCTCGCGGGCATCGGCGCGCTGCGCCTGGCGCAAGGCCAGTTGCACAGCGGCGCCATCCATCTCGCCGGACAACTTTAGATAGCTGGCCAGATGGCCGGGGTCAAGAGTCCCGGCCTGAATCGCGGCACGCACGGCGCAACCGGGCTCACTGCCATGCGCGCAATCGCGAAACCGACAGTGTGCCGCAGCGGCCTGGATGTCCTCGAAACCGCTGCTGTCGATGGCTTCCTCACCGGTAAACTTGATCTCGCGCATCCCCGGCGTGTCGATCAAACATCCACCGTGCGGCAACGGCAGCAGGGCGCGATGGGTGGTGGTGTGGCGGCCGCGCGAATCATTGGCACGCACCGCCCCGGTGGCCATGCGCTCACGTCCGAGCAAGGTGTTGGTCAGGGTCGATTTGCCGGCACCCGACGAGCCGACCAGCACCACCGATTGCCCGGCACCGAGATACGGCGCCAGTACCTGTACGGCTTCCGGATCCTTGGCATTGAGCGCAAACACCGGCACACCGCCTTCGCACAAGCCCTGTAACTGCGCCTTGGCCGCCGCGACGTCGACACCGGTATCGGCCTTGGTCAGCACGATCACCGGCTGCGCGCCGCTGCTGTGTACCAGCAACAGGTAGCGCTCCAGACGGCGCGGATTGAAATCGCGATCCAGCCCGGTCACCACCAACACGGTATCGACATTGGCGGCAATGGGCTGGCAGCGGTAATGCTCGCCGGCCGCCGCACGCGCCAGCAATGAGCGCCGCGGCAACAGGCCAAGGATCTGCCCGGCAGCGCAATCGAGCAGCACCCAATCGCCCACCGCTGCCCGCTGTTCGGGCGGAAAACGCGCGCGCGTCCACGCCAGCGGCGCGTTGGCGCGCACTCGCGTATCCAGGTCGGTCGCCACATCGTAGCCACTGCGATGTTGCGCCACCACGCGTCCCAGGCTGGCAGCGGGCCATTCGCGCAACGCCTGCGCCAGGTCGTCGCGGGCGCGGGCATCGTCTGGCCAGCCCAGCACATGCAGCAGTTTGGTATCGAGTTTCATCGTGGGGAGTGTAGCGCGAGCCAATCCACGATACGCTTGGCGTGTATCTGCAACGCACCTCTTTCCTCCGCCCGCCCCGACCATGACCGACAAACCCCTGAACACCCGCACCCGTCTTGCCCACGTGCGCTACGAAATCCGCGGTGAGCTGGCCCGCCGCGCACGTGAACTGGAAGCCCAGGGCCGCGAGCTGATAAAGCTCAATATCGGCAACCCCGGCGCATTCGGCTTTCGCGCACCGGCGCATCTGTGCTCGGCCATTGTTGCAGGTCTGGCCGCCAGCGATGCCTATGCGCACCAGCAAGGGCTGGTGCCAGCGCGCGAAGCCGTGGCGGCGCAGTTTGCCGCACGCGGCGTCAGTGGCATCGATGGCAACGCGGTGTTCATCGGCAATGGTGTCAGCGAATTGATCGACCTGGCACTGCGTGCTCTGCTCGACCCCGGCGATGAAGTGCTGCTGCCCAGCCCGGACTACCCGCTGTGGAGTGCTGCCACCCTGCTCAACGACGGTGAGCCGGTGTACTACCGTTGCGCGGCGGAAAACGGCTTTCTGCCAGATCCGGATGAAATCGAAAGCCATATCACCGCACGTACGCGCGCACTGGTGCTGATCAACCCGAACAACCCGACCGGTGCGGTGTACCCGCGCGCGCTGCTGCAAGCGCTGGTGGCGGTGGCGCGCAAGCACGGCCTGTTGCTGATGAGCGATGAAATCTACGATGGCATCACCTACGACGGCGCCCGCTTCGAGCCGCTGGCGCCACTCGCCGGTGAGGTGCCGTGCCTGAGCTTCGGTGGCCTGTCCAAGGTGCATCGCGCCTGTGGTTATCGTGTCGGTTGGGCGGTGCTCAGTGGCGAGCGCCGGCGTGTCGCCGATTATCACCATGCGCTGGACTTGCTTGGTGCGCTGCGCCTGTGTGCCAACGTGCCGGGGCAATGGGCGGTGCCGGCGGCACTGACCGGGATCGACACCATCGGCGCATTGTGTGCGCCCGGCGGCCGCCTGCATGAAGCGCGGCGCGCCGTGATCGAGGCCTGCGCGCACAGTGAATGGCTGTCGCTGAACAGTCCGGCCGGCGCCTTGTATGCGTTCCCGGCGGTGGTTGGCGAGGCGGCATTGGGTTTCGATGATCATCAGTTTGCCGTGGAATTGCTGGAGCACGAGAGCGTGCTGATCGTGCCCGGCAGCAGCTTCAACGTCGCCTATCGCAACCATTTCCGGGTAACCCTGTTGCCCGAGCCGGCACAGCTGCGTGAAGTATTTGCGCGTATCGAGCGAACCTTGCAGCGGCGGGCACAGCGGCACCCGCAAGCCGCCGCATCTGCCGCACTGGTGTAGTGGAAAACGGTTTTCTTGCGCTCGGCGATTCCTACACCATTGGTGAAGGTGTCGCGCCTGAGACGCGCTGGCCCGATCGCCTGGCGCAACTGCTGGGCGCGTCGGGGCTTGATCTGGGCCGACCCAGCATCATTGCGCAAACCGGCTGGAGCTGTGCCGATCTGGCCGCCGCGATCACCGCCGCGCAACCGCTTGGCCGGTGGCGGCTGGTGTCGCTGCTGATCGGCGTCAACGATCAATACCGCGGCTACCCGCTGGCCGAGTACGCACCGCACGTTGCCGCGTTGCTGGAGCAGGCCATTGCCCTGGCCGACGGCAGACCGCAGCGCGTGCTGATGCTGTCGGTTCCCGATTGGGGCGTTACCCCGTTTGCCCGCGCGGCGGGCCATGACCCACGGTCGATCGCCGCGCAGATCGAGGGCTACAACGCCATCGCACGGGCGCAGTCTGCCGCACGGGGAACCGCATTCCTCGACATTACCGCCATATCGCGAGGCCACGGCAATGACACCACGATGCTGGCCGCCGATGGCCTGCACCCCGGTGCAGCCATGCACGCGTTGTGGGCAAACGCCGCCCTGCCCGTGGTAACGGCGATGTCAAGGCATCTCTGAACAAGCCTCGCCGGACCTTGTTGCGAGCGGACTGTTCCGGTGCCTGAAACTGCTCACGGGACATGAATCCGACGGGCAGAGCGTAAAACGTTTGATCCGCAAAGGACGCAAAGCGCAAAGGAAAAGCGTCAAGGACATTCAGGTGTGGATGTCGGCCCAAACCGCGAAGCGGTGGAACCGACAGCACCATGATGTGGTGGGATGAAACGGAGAAGCGGGGCTGTAGCGCAGGGATGCGCGGGCCGAGTGCGACAGTGTGCCGTTAACCACGGCGAGCATCGCAGGCAAACGCAGGGAATAGGCGCCGGTGTCTGAAGCACATGGACGTGCGAGTTCGGCGCCGGCCTGCGGTTGCCCAGATGCGCAGCGGATCGGTGCTCCAGGAGCCGCACCGACGTGCGCCCGGCGCAAGGCGTTTTGGGCCATTTTCCGCCCTGAAAAGGGCCTCGCCGGCCGCAGGCCGGTGAAAACTTCGGCTTCGATCCAATGCACACGCATCGGCGCAACACACACTGATCGAAAGGTTCCGATGGAGAGCGGCGACTCCTCGCAATGACAGGTCGTTTAGACCATCCTCAATAAGCAAACTCGCCGAACAACGGGTCCACCGAGCCTTGCCAGCGGCCATGGAACAGTTTCAGTTTATGTTCCGCGGGCGTCTGGTTGGCCAGTGCAATTTCCAGCAGCGGCTCGATGAACGATGTTTCGTCGCCACCCAGGGCACACAACACCCGACGCCTGGCCAACCCGGCCTGCGCGATTTTCAATGCTTCGATCGCAAGCTCACGCACGCTGGCTCCACGGAACGGCAACTTGAGCGCGTGTTTGGGCACACCATCGCGCAGGGCGTGGCGCTCTTCGCTGCTGAAATCGCGAACCAGATCCCACGCTGCATCCAGCGCCGCATCATCGTACAACAAGCCCACCCAGAACGCCGGCAGCGCGCACAGGCGGTTCCACGGACCACCATCGGCACCACGCATTTCCAGAAATTTCTTCAGCCGGACTTCCGGAAACGCCGTCGTCAAGTGATCGGACCAGTCATTCAGCGTCGGTAGCGCACCGGGCAAGGGCGCCAGTTTTCCGGCCAGAAAATCACGAAAGCTCAGCCCGCTGCAATCGATGTATTCATTATTGCGATAGCTGAAATACATCGGCACATCGAGCATGTAATCCACATACCGCTCGAAACCAAAGCCCTCATCGAATACGAAATCCAGCATGCCGGTGCGATCGGGGTCGGTGTCGGTCCATATCTGCGAGCGATAGCTCAGATAGCCGTTGGGCCTGCCTTCGGTGAACGGCGAATCAGCAAACAGGGCGGTGGCGATCGGCTGCAAGGCCAGGCCGACGCGAAACTTCTTGACCATATCCGCCTCGCTGGCAAAGTCGAGGTTGACCTGCACGGTGCAGGTGCGGGTCATCATGTCGAGGCCGAGCGAGCCGACCTTGGGCATGTACTGACGCATGATCTGGTAGCGGCCCTTGGGCATCCACGGCATGTCCTCACGCCGCCATTTTGGCTGGAAACCCATGCCCAGAAAGCCAACGCCGAGCGCATCGGAAATCGTCTTGACCTCGCGCAAATGGGCCGACATCTCGGCACAGGTTTCGTGAATACTGGCCAGTGGCGCGCCCGACAGTTCGAGCTGCCCGGCCGGCTCCAGCGTGACCGAGGCGCCATCACGGCTGAGTGCAATCACATGGCCGTGCTCGCGGATCGGTGTCCAGCCATTCGCGGCCAACCCGAGCAACACCGCTTCGATGCCGCGCTCGCCATCAAAGCGCAACGGGCGCAGATCATCGAGTTGAAAACCGAACTTTTCATGCTCGGTACCGATCCGCCAGTCGGCCGCTGGCTTGCTGCCCGATTCCAGATATTCGACCAACTGGCTGCGATCTTCAATCAGGGTACTGGGTGCGGCGATTGGGCTGGACACGGAGGCATTCCTGTAGATTCAATCGAACGGTACGGCGCCGCGCATGACGCCGATTAACACGGTGGACGGGCGACACTACTCGGCGGCGTTCTCGCCTGCGGCGTTGGCCGCGTCGAGCGCCAGCCAGCCGACCACGGTATTGCGCGCCTCGTCGATGCCAACCTTCTTGGTCGCCGAGAACAATTGCACGGTGGCACCCGGCGGTAGCGCATCGGCCACTTTCCGCAGGGTAATGACCTGTTCGCTGCGCGATATCTTGTCGGCCTTGGTCAACAGACAATGCACTGGCAATCCGCGCACCGTGGCATAGTGCAACATCTGCTGATCGTACTCGCGCAGCGGATGACGGATATCCATCACCACCATCAAACCACACAGTGCTTCGCGGGTCTGGAACCAGTGGTTGATGAACTTAAGCCAATGCGAGCGCAGGTCCATCGCCACCTTGGCGTAGCCATAGCCGGGCAAATCGACCAGGTAGGTATCCGGTGCACACAAGAAGTAGACCAATTGCTGGGTTCGACCCGGCGTTTTTGAGGTGCGTGCCAGGCCATTGCGGCCGGTCAGGGCATTCAAGGCACTGGACTTGCCAGCATTGGAACGCCCGGCAAACGCCACCTCGCGACCGCCATCGGGCGGCAACTGGTGCGGCAGATGCGCGGACAGCAGGTAGCTGGCCTGAACAAGGGGATTTGCCATTGTGTTGTGCAACCTGTGCCGTCAAGAGAGGCATGATCGCCGTTTATGCGCCGCGACACCAGACAATCACGCAGACGCGGCCGATGGTGAACGCCCGCAGCCGTCGCATTTCGCCGCTGGTGCCCGCGCCGGGCGTCGGATTGCGGTCGGATTCGTTGACCGCCACCGCCAGACACTGGGATAATCGCAGGGTTTTCGCGGTTGTGCCAACGCGCCAGCCACTTCCAACTCGTCCCGCGTCCCGGAGCCTGCTCATGACACCCTCGCGCAACCTGGCCACCACCGGCCTGCTGCTTGTCAGCGCTTTGTTCGCCGCGCCCGCGCTTGCGCAAACCGACGCTGCGACCATTATCCCTGTTGCCGACGCGCCAGCGGCCCCGGCCCGCGAACTTGCCAGCGCTGATCAAGCGCCGATGACTGGCGACGCGACTGCTGGCCAAGCAAAGGCTGCCGTGTGCGGCGCCTGCCACGGTATCGATGGCAACTCCGCCGACCCGCAGTACCCGAAGCTGGCGGGGCAGCACGAACGTTACATTGCCCGCCATCTGGGATTGTTCAAGAGTGGCGAACGCGCCAATCCGATCATGCTCGGCTTTGCCGCCATGCTCAACGCTCAGGATGCGCGTGATCTGGGCGCCTGGTTTGCCAGCCAGAGCGCGCTGCCCGGTGTGGCCGACGAGACCCCGATCAGTTCTGGCCCGAACAGTGGCAAGAAGTTTTATCAGGTCGGCGAGAATCTCTACCGCGGTGGTGATGCCATGCGCGGCATACCGGCGTGCGCTGCCTGCCACGGCCCAACGGGTCGCGGTAACCCAGGCCCGGCTTACCCGTCACTGGCGGGGCAGCACGCGCGTTACTCCGCTGACTTGCTGCGCCGCTATCGCGATGGCGTCAGTTACGGTAACGGCGAGAATGGCAACGAGGTGATGAAGGGTGTTGCAACCTTGCTCACAGACGAGGAAATCGATTCACTGGCAAGCTACATCGAAGGTTTGCATGCCGCCTCGCCGCAGAGCGCCGCAGCGCCTTGAATGGTGCCAGCCGTCGTTCAGCAAATGGCGGTTAGGCTGCACGTTGCCACTATCCATCCACCGGGGAGAACTCAATGATTCGTCGCATGGCATTAGTTGCGATCGCCAGCCTGCTGCCGCTGGCGGCGCAGGCCCAAACAGGTTCCGATGACAGCACGCCGCAGGAGGGCCGCGAGTTCACCACCATGGCTGCGGCGCAGCCGATGGCGCCGATCGCGGGCAAGATTGAAGTGGTGGAAGTGTTCAGCTACGCGTGCATCCACTGCGCCAACTTTCAGCCGTTCGTGAACAACTGGACGAAAAATCTTCCGGATGACGTCAATTTCATCAGCATGCCGATGTCGCAGGGCGGCTCATGGGAAGCCTTTGGTCGCGCGTTCTACGCCGCCGAGAGCATGGGACTGCTGGAAAAGACGCATGACGCGTTATTCAAGGCAATCCACATCGAAAAGCGTCCGTTCGCCTCGATCAGTGAAATCGCGGGTTTCTATGCCGATTACGGGATAGATCCCAAGGTCTTCGAATCCACCATGCAAAGCTTCGCGGTCAACGCCAAGATCAACCGCGCCCGACAGCTCGCGCCACGCTGGATGATTCAGGGCACGCCGAGCTTGGTGGTCGCAGGCAAGTATCGGGTGATGGCGTCGCCGGCTACCGGCCTGCCCGGCATGCTCAAGACCGCCGACTACCTGATCGAGCGCGAACGCGTCGCCGCCACGGCAACGACCGCTGTTCACTGAGACCGTCGCCTGCTTCGCCTGAAAAGGGCCGCGCTGCGGCCCTTTTCTTTTGCGCGATCGATCACATGGCTGGCGTAGACTGTGGCGGGCGTTGCCCCTGTTCTGCCGGATAGTCCGCCACACGTGCCACGCATCGTTGAACCAAGGTGCTCATTGTTGAATCGTAACGTCATGGCCGAACGCACTCTCACCTTGCTGACGTGCAACATTCAGGCCGGCGCGCGGACCGCGAGCTATGGCGACTACATCACCCGCGGCTGGAGCAATGTGCTGCCTGCCGGAAAGCGCGGCACGCTTGATGCGTTCGCGCGAATGATCGCCAGCTATGATGTGGTAGGACTTCAGGAGTCCGACCCCGGCAGCTTGCGTTCAGGCTTCATGAACCAAACCCATTACCTCGCGCAACAGAGCCAAATGCCGTTCTGGAGCCATCAGCCAAATCGTCGGATTGGTGGCATCGCCTCCAGTGCGAATGGGCTGCTCAGCCGGCTGCCGCTGCACGAAGTGATGGACTACCCACTGCCTGGCCGCCTGCCGGGGCGAGGCGTGTTGATCGCGCGCATGGGTCAAGGCCCGGACGGGCTGACCGTCGCGGTGGCGCACCTGTCATTGGGTGCCCGATCCCGCCGCGTGCAGGCGGCGTATCTGGCCGAGTTGCTCAGTGACTACACGAACGTCGTGCTGATGGGCGACTTCAACTGCCCGCCGGACGCACCCGAGATGGAGTGTCTTTACCGCAACACGCGGCTGCTGCCACCGGTGTGGTCACAACCGACATTCCCGAGTTGGAAACCACAACGTCCGCTGGATCACATCCTGACCAGCCTGCGTAGTGCGGAACCGGCGCCGACGGTGCTACCGGCCGCCGGCTCGGATCACCTGGCTCTGACACTAACCTTGCGTGTACCAGAGTCGGCATTGCAAGGCACTGCAAAGGCCAAGTGACTGCTGCGAACACGCCGTTCATATTGCGCACAAAGCAAAACCCCCGCACGAGGTG
>Ga0100394_1000456_pt1 | contig 34255 bp, 22 predicted proteins | sample CryGeymeta201518_FD_81549 | JGI IMG/M metagenome (GOLD analysis project Ga0100394, IMG submission 81549) | Groundwater microbial communities from Crystal Geyser aquifers in Utah, USA - Crystal Geyser metaG 2015-18 | ecosystem: Environmental > Aquatic > Deep subsurface > Groundwater | place: USA... | reverse complement strand
TATACTGCTTTTAGTGTGTTTAAACAGACTTTAATTATCAGAGTAAATTCAATTTACAAAGTTAAAAACTAGCTTGATTTGCTTTAAACGAGTACAATTTTTTTTTCGTGCGTTTACCCTAATGCTCCTTAAAGTATTCGCAATTTGTGCAAATTTATATGAAACAAACTTATCCACCAATAGTTTTTTTAACTTCTGCTACCGAAACGGCTGCTTTTTTGGCTGCTGATGTTGCTCTTTCCACACCTCAACGCACAGGAACGTGTGAATTGATAATGACTTCAGAAAATATTTTTTCAGAAGTATTTCAACGATTGGACGAAAAAGAATTTAGTGATAGGCTATTTATTTTTCATTGGATAGGAGATTTTAATGATTCTACCTTTATAGAGCAGCTCATTCGTCGTCTTTCTACGATGCCAAATTTAGCGTGTTTGATTTTGGAAGATATACATATTCCTCCTTCTGCTACGATTGCACATCTGTTGCCGATTACGATTGCTGTTTCCAAAAATCAAGATAAAGAAGACGATAACATTTTTAGTAGTCATTTTTACGAACAACTCGCTCAAAATAATTCTATCAAAGAGGCTTATAATTACGCATCAAGAAAACTTCCAAATACACCGTCGACAATGTTTGTCAAACCAAGTGCCGAACATACACTTGATTTTACACTTTTACAAACTCAAAAAATAGAAGAAACTCCCAAAACACCAGAACAGGAAAAAATAGAACATTTCAAAAAAATTATTCAGCAAAAATCTCGTTTTTCGGCTTTTTCTAAACCCGAGCTTTTACTTTCAGAACAAGAAATACAGCTTTTTGAAGAGTATAAATTTGTGCTTGCGCCTCTTTCGGATATAGAAAACCAGCTTTATTATCGCAGTCTTAAAAAACTAAATCAAAAAAGAAGACAAAGAAGATATTTATACAGAACTATATTTTTCTTGACATTTTTTTTGGTTTTGGCAGGGTTAGGTTTTTGGGCGCAATACCGAGAATATGAACGACAAGCTGAGGCTCACAAAACACAAACTCGTCAGCAACAAGCTAATTTTCTGACTTATTTAGGCGATAATCTGAAAAAAGAAAATGCTACAAAAGCAATTCGTTTGATAGAAAAAGCAGTTAGAGAATATCCAACACGTTCGGCACAAGGTTCGTTGTATTCTCATTTTTATAGTCCAAATCTGTATTATTCAGCCAAAATTTCTATCAAAAATTTCTCTCAAGATTCAAAAAATAAAGAAAAAATAAATTATGCCGTTTCTTCTGATGCTCAATGGCTGGTTTATTTTGAAAATCAAATAGACGATAAAAAAGGAAAAAATGCACTCTTTATCCGTTCGTTGCAAGGAGATGTTATCAAAAAAATAGAAAAAGAAGCTGAAATAGAAAAAGTCATTTTTTCGAATAATGTTCCTTACCGTTTGGCAGTTGGTTTTGTGAATGGAAAAGTAGAAATTTTGGATGTCTATGGAAAGAATTTATTAGAAATGCAGGCACATAACGATACTATTTCAGGGCTTTCATTTTCAAAAAATGATACCAAAATTATTTCGGCTGCTGATACAACGACTCTTATCTGGACAACAGCAGGAGAAATTTTGGATACAATTAGTGGAAATCGTAGCAAAATTTTGAGAATGCAATTTTCACCTAATCAAAAAAATTTGTTTACAGAAGCAAAAGATAGTGTAATTGCTGTTTGGGAAGGCTCTGATTTGATTTCTACCTTTGAAGGAACAAAAGCAAAATGGCTTTCTGAAAATTATTTGACTTTGAAAAAGCATAAAAGTGATAAAAAGAAAAGCAAAGACAAAAAAAATCAATTACAAAACGAAAACGATTCTTCAAAATGGATAGTTTGGGATATTACTACAAATAAAATTAAAAAAGAACTTCAAAATCCAAAGCAAATATTACCTCAAGATTCGGCTTCTTTTTGGGTCATAGATGAAAAGAATACGCTCAAAAGGCATTATTTTGAAAACGATTCGGTTACTTTATGGCAAAAAAATGTAGCTTATTTTTCGATGTATCAAGGGCAAATAAATCAAAAATGGGTAATTATTTCTCAAGATGGTTTGTGTACAATGCGTTTTGCTGATGGAAGTGAAGCAATTACAAAACTAGAAGATTTGCCGATTACAGAACCTTATTTTACACAAGATGGAAATTATTTAGTCATTCAAACGCTAGAAGAAATAACATTTTGGCGAGCAACTTCTCCTCAAATGCGTTTTGCAGATAAGTTACAAGGTGAAAAATGGATAACTCAAAATACGACTGTAAAAGGAATGACTGCAAACGCAAAAAGAGATGTACAACTCATTTATTATTCTGGAAATATCTATCGCTTGACCGACCAAAATGAAAATGCAAAAGCTGAGTTTGCAGCCGATAAAGTGATTTTGCATCCTTCTCAGAATTATGTCTTGACAATCAAAAATGCTGTTATTTCTTTAGATGAATTTGATAAAACTAATTTAGCTGAAAAAGACAAACCATTCAAAATTACAAATCTTTTTACCAAAAAAGCAGAATATGCTACTGTTGGTTTTGCTGAAAAGGGAAGTTTTGTTTGGGCAGTTACAAATGCTAACGAACTGCATTTGATAGATTTACAGGGCAAGATTTTTTACAGACAAAAAGTAAAACCAAATACAGAAGTAATTAGCTCTTCTGATGATACTTATTTGGCATTTGCTCAAAATATAGTAGGAGGACTGAAACCTTACAAAATTTTTCAGGTAACTACAAAGCAAAGCTATGAATTAGACACTCGCTTGGAGCGTTCGAATATCTCTTCGTTTTTCTTTTCGCCTTCTCAAAATGGGCAGCAACCTTATTTGGTTTCGGCTTCTAACAACTGGACAGACTTTTGGGATATGAAAGGACGTAGAATGAAAGCTCTCAAAGGTGGAAATCCGATGTATGGAAAGGAAATGATTCTGACTTCATCGCAAGGAAACTTTTATATTGCTACTTTAGATGCAAATAGAGTATATCATAAAGAAATAGAAAATCTTCAAAAAGCAACTTTAAGTCCTGATAAAAATTATATTATTTTAGAATTTAAAGATTCCATGCAAATTTGGAAAACTTCGCCCTTTGGTATCATTCAATGGCTAGAAGAAAACAAAATTTATCAACTCTCTACGCAAGAACAAAAACAATTATTGCTTCGATAACGTATATAACTATAAGAAGTCATTTTAAAGACTTCAAATTTATTATTTCCCTCATTTTTTAAACTTCAAAATATATGTTTACGATTCTTTTAGCCAATGCTTTTAGTGTATTATCAAGTGGCGTTGGTGGTGTATTTTCATTGATTCATCTTCTTCTGATTGTCTATTGTTTTTATAGCGTTTGGACTTCTCCTAGCGCAATGAGTACAAAAGTACTTTGGTCTTTAGCTATTTTCTTTTTGCCTATCTTAGGGCCAATTCTTTACCTTTTATTTGGTAGATAATCTTTTAAGAAATTTTCAAAACAAAACCCTAAATTTTAGTAAAATAAGATTTAGGGTTTTTAGTTTTACAGCTTTTTCAAAAGTCAATTATATCTTTTTGGTAATTTTCTTCAGTCGCAGAGCAATGTAATCTTATAACGTATAAAAAAAATGCAATTAAAAATAAAGTTAGGCTACTCTGTAGCTTTTGAAATTCATTTTTTATTACCATCTACAAAGGTTAGGCAACTCTATTGCTAGGAAAGGATTATTTTAGATTTTATAAATGACATTCATATGGGTGTATAACAAATTGTCGTTTTTTGTAGGGAAAAGACAAGCCTTTTCCTAAACTAGCTGTCTGTATCAAAAAAAACACCTGTATGTAAGGAAAAGGCTTGCCTTTTCCCTACGTAATACAAATTGACTAAGCGACTTCCGAAGAGCAGCGTAGCTAATTTGTTATGCACCCCATTCATATTGATATTTCAAAAGTTTTTTAATAAAAATAGTGCTATTTTGTAACCACTATCATTGAGGTTTTGAAGCGATAAGCCTCAACGACGGTAGAAAAACAGAGTGAAATTTTTGAAACAGTATCCTTTTTTTGACAGAAATCAAATAGTTAGGGGCTAAGTCAAGGTTTATTGGTACATAACTTTATATTTACGTATTTTACAGCGTATTTCATTCCCAAAAAAAAACACATTTCCAATACATCTATTTTATACTTTTATATCAAAATTCCTTATTTCAAATTGAAGTCTATCTATTTTTTACTCGTCTTTATTCTTTATTTTTCAGTTTCTTTTTACAGTTTTGCCCAAAAACGAGGAGAATATATGTATCCAGTCAATCCAAATACAACCAATACACTTTCAGGTGGAATGGCAGAACTCCGTTCGAATCATTTTCACATGGGAATTGATGTCCGAACCAATAACCAAACAGGTTTGCCTGTCCATGCAGCAGCCGATGGATATGTTGCTCGTGTAAAAGTGAAGGCAACAGGTTATGGAAATGCAATTTATATCAAACATAAAAATGGAACGACTACGCTTTATGGGCATTTGAGCGAGTTTAATAAAGAAATTGCAGCTTACGTTAGAAAAATTCAATACCAAAGAGAGAGTTTTGCAGTTGATTTATATCTTTCGCCTTCTCAATTTCCTGTCAAAAAGGGAGATATTGTAGCTCTTTCTGGCAATAGTGGCTCATCTGGAGGTCCTCATGTACATTTCGAAATTCGTGATAAAAATGAGCGAGCTTTGAATCCTTTAGATTATGGTTTTGATGAAATTAAAGATAATATTGCGCCGATTATGGATAGAGTGGCTTTTATTCCACTAGAAAAAAATGCAATGATAAAAGGAGAATATAACAGAGAAATTGTAGGAGCTTATTCGACAGGAAAAAATAAATATGGGCTCAGAATCCCTAAAATGACAGCTTACGGATTGATAGGATTAGAAATTGATGCAAAAGACAAAGCTGATGGGGTTTATTTTAGTTATGGAATGGATGAAATTGAAGTTTTTGTAAATGAAAAACAGACTTTTAAGGTTCATTTTGATAGAATTTCGTTTGCCAATCAAAGACACATGAATAATTATATGAATTATGAATATTATGTCAAAACAAGAAAAAGATATAGAAGATGTTATGTTCCTGATGGTGCAGCAGGATTACATTTTTACGAAGCCTCCAAAAATAAAGGCAAATTATTTATAGAAGATGGCAAAACGTATCAAGTCAGAATCCGAATGACAGATGCCTATGGAAATGAATCGAATACAGAATTCGAAATTGTAGGCGATAAAAACCAAAAAGCAGTCAAAAGTTATCCTGTCAAGCTCAATGATTATAAAATTGAAGAGAATTATATGATTTTTAATGCGCTTACTTCTGATACAAAACAAGAAGCAGAAGTTTGTGTAGATTATTTGGCTTACAAAATAAAATCTCAATTTGAAGTAGAAAATACAGGAACATTTTTTTGGGATTTGAGAATAGGTTTGCCCGATTCTTTGATTTTACCTAATGGAACAACAATTTATCCGAATATAAAAACGCAAGTTCCTTCAAACACTAATTTTTCTTTTTATCATAAAGATTTTGATATTTATTTTCCAAGTGGTGCGTTGTATGACACTACTTATCTAGCTTTTCAAACAAAAAATACAAATTTAGATAAAGAAGATTTTATTATTGACCATTCTGATTTGGCTCTTCAAAAGTACGTTACAGTCAAGCTAAAACCTTCAAATCCTTCTTCTATCAAAAATAAGTCAAAAGTTCATGCTTATGCCGTTTATGGTAGAAGTTTGGGGTTTGCTGGTGGAAAGTGGAAAGGCGATATTTTTGAGTTTAAGACTCGTAATTTGGGAACATTCCGTTTGGTAGAAGATAATGAAAAACCTACTATCAGAGTTACTCGCAAAAATTCTAAAAGTATAATTTGTAAGATTTCTGATAGTCGTTCTGGCATAGATTCTTTTCGTGCAACGATTGATGGAAAATGGCTGTTGATGAATTTTGATAAAAAAACGGCTACTCTTTCATCTGAAATGTCTGACCAAATGAAAGACCTAAAAGGAGAATTTGTCTTGACTGTAACGGATAATGCAGGAAATAAAGAAGTGTATAAAACGACGATTTATTGATTTAATTTTTCTAAATCACCTCCAATGCTTTACAAAAGCTGTTCGCCACATAAAAAAGCGAATCGAACAATACAAAGGGGCTAAAATAAACCCTGCTATTGAACCAAAAAATATCACACAGAAAATCAATAGTTTAGTCAGAATCTGAACGCCTACTGCTTTTACGGTCGGAATCTGTCTTTTTAGAGGAGCAAAAACATACAAATTTGCCCCCAAAACAGCAATAGCAATTCCCAAAATTGGAATAAAACCTAGTGCTACACTCAAGGGAAGCCAAAGTGCATAACGTTTTTGTACAAAGGTTACATAAGCCTTTCTATTTTCTGAACTACTCAAAATATGTTCTTTTCTACACGTCGGACAAACTTTTTTGTTGGTTTTGGCTGCACAATATCCACAGCGTTCTTGGGTAAGAAGACTTAGCGTATGTTTTTTTCTCCCTTTTGTATCATTACTTATTTGCTCTTCTTTTTTCTGTCCTAAAAAACCAATTTTATAAATTTCATTTTGTGGATTATGGCAGTTGCTACATTCTAAAGCAAAAGGAGGGTTTTTGTGCTGACACGCAGAACACGTAATTTTTTGTTTTTCTTCATTGGCTTTAATTTTTTTCTGCCACAAATAAAGAACTCCTACCACAATTCCAAAGAAAATAATAGCTGTAATTCCACTTGCTAAAAGCCATAAAAATCCAAAGAAAACAAAGGTATCTTCAATACTAGAAAAAATAAAATTGAGAAAAAGGTCGCCATCTCCATCAATTTCTAAAAGCCATTCTTGTATAGATGCTCTCAAAATAGTAAGTCCATAAACAGCACCAGCCGTAAAGAAAATCATGACATAATCTCCCATTCCAGCCTGATAAATTCCTTGTATAATCGCTTCCGAATCATTATCCACTACTCCCAAAAGCATTATTGAATAAATAATTGGTTTCAAAAACGGTTCTGCTTGCAGCCAAAGAGCTTTTATATCTGTATTCTTATCTGCCAAAATTTCCAAAACTGCCAAAATACCAAGAACAATAATTACAGGTGTTTTTGTAATAAAAAGTTCGGCAGAAGGCGCATCTACTTCTGTAAAAGGAAATATATTAGGAAACCTAAAAAGCAATGAAGTCAGAAAAGCAGGCAAGAAAGCACGAGAAGCAAAAAGAGGAATTGTTCCGATGGCGTGTAAAAGAACGGCTAATGACATAATATATAGAGTAAGAAGTTAGGTTTTAGTAAATAAAAGATTTACCTTTTCTTAAAAACTAGAATAAAAAATATAATTTTAATTTATTTTTAAAGTGTATTAATACATGTTATTGAACAATAAGGCTATTTTATTGTTAATATAATATACAATCGCCAATAAATAATTGGCAATCATTTTTTAACCTTAATTTTTATAGTTATGAATCGCAACGAAATAATAGAACTCGCCTCACAAAAATCAAAACATTGTGTCAGTATTTACATTCCTACCCATCAAAAGGGACATGAAGTAAAGGAAGGATACGACACAATTAATCTAAAAAACCAAATCAAAGAAGCAAAAGAAAAACTTATAAGAAAAGGACTTTTAGAAAACGAAATTAAAGAATTTTTAAAACCTGTTCAAAATCTTTTAGAAGATAGTAATTTTTGGTCAAATCAAAAACAAGGATTAGGAATTTTTGTCGGAGATAATTTATTCAAAACCGTTTCTATTCCTTACGAGGTAGAAGCATATACTGTTGTAAACGGACGTATGCACATAAAAGAGCTTATCAAAGATATGGAAGATACTGATAAAATGTATTATATTTTACGTCTTTCTCAACACAAACCTGCTATTTTTATGGTTGCTGATGGTGGAATTTCGCCTATTGCTTGTGATATACCACAAGATATTGAAGAAGTTACCAAATTTTATGAAGTAGAAAAAGAAGTGCAAGGTCGTCCTTATACAGGAAATGCAACACACGCCAACGCACCGATAGAAAACAGAGAAAGAGAATTTGTTCTTGAGTTTTTTAGAAAAATAGATGAGGGCATTCGACCAGCTATTAATACAGGTGGAAGTTATGTTCCTTTGGTTTTGGTAGGCGACGAACGTATGCACGCCATTTATGAAGATGCCAATACATATCCAAACTTGATTGCTCATCAGTTTACCAAAAACTTTGATAATCATTCAGAAAAAGAAATTTTTGAGGCTGTAAATCCTACTATTTCACTTCGTTTTTCAGAAGACCGAAATAAGAAAATGCAACAATATAATTCTAAAGCAAAACCAACTGTTTCAGAAATTGCTGATGTAGTAGAAGCTGCCTATGAAGGTCGTATAGATACACTTTTTGTAGGAAAAGGACACCGTTGGGGACAGTTTGACAAAGAAAATTATAAAGTCAGAACCAATCAAGGTAGTGAATGTCTGTATAATGAAGCTGCTTTTTATACACTCAAAAACGGAGGAGAAGTCGTTGTAGATGATGCCGAAAAAGTAATGGGTGGACAAAAAGAAATTGCAGCTCTTTTAAGAAACTAAATTTGTGTTTTATCACATCTTTCATTCCCCACCCTAAATTAAAAAAAAGCCGTATTTAAATAAATTATTATATCATTGATAATGAATTGTATTTTAGCTGTGTAGCTGCGTAATATCGTAATTTAAGACATAGATAAAAATAGCAATATTATGCAGCTACGCAGCTCTATGAAATAAAATTAAAACTGTATGACTACAAATATTGCACAGCTACGCAGCTAAATAGCCACTAACTTTAAATATTGCTATTTAATGTTGTATTGATACAATTATTAAATAATACCAAAATTTTGAATAAAAGGGTGGGGAATGACAGTCACATCTTAAAGGTGTATATATTTTTCTCACTCTGAAGAGTGAGCTACATAAATACGAAAACCAATTTCATTTTTATTGAAATTGGTTTTTCTTATGGAAGTTGTTTTAAAGAATAGGTTGTGCGTGTAAGGCTGAAATATACCTAAGAAATAGTATTTCAAAACGTATTTTCATTCTCTGTGTTCTCTTTAACTCTGTGTTTAACAAAAAAATATATAGGTAATTCTGATAAAGCTATCTGTTAAAAATACCCTTCTTTTTTACGATCTTCCATAGCAGCTTCGGAGCGCAAATCATCTGCCCTTCCTGCCCTTTCAGTTAGGCGCATGGCTGCCACTTCATTTACAATTTCAGCAACACTAGAAGCTGGGGATTCTATTGCTCCTGTACAGGTTGCATCACCAAGAGTTCGGAAGCGCACTTGCATTATTTTTTTTTCTTCTTCGGGTTTGAGTTGCATAAAATCGGTAACTCCCATAATTACACCATCTCTAACAAAACACTCTCTTTGATGCGTAAAATAAAGCGAAGGAAGTTCTAATTTTTCACGTTCTACATACTGCCAAACGTCTAATTCTGTCCAATTTGAGAGAGGAAATATTCTAAAATTCTCATCATATTGTTTTTTTCCATTAAAAAGATTCCATAGTTCTGGACGCTGATTTTTTGGATTCCATTCGCCAAAACTATCTCTATGCGAAAAAAAACGCTCTTTTGCTCGTGCTTTTTCTTCATCTCTTCTTCCTCCTCCAAAACAAGCATCAAGTTTTAGTTCTTCAATGGCATCTAAAAGGGTAATACTTTGTAATTTGTTTCTGCTTGCATTATAGCCTGTTTCTTCTTGTGCTTTTCCTTGATTAATTGAATCTTGAACATAACGAACAATCAATTCTGTATTTGTTTTTTCTACTAAATAATCTCTAAATTCAATGGCTTCTTCGAAATTATGTCCTGTATCAATGTGTAATAATGGAAATGGAATTTGAGCTGGGTAAAATGCCTTACGAGCCAAATGAAGAAGAGTAATAGAGTCTTTTCCACCCGAAAAAAGAAGTGCTATATTTTCAAATTGTGCGACTGTTTCACGCAGTATATAAATAGCTTCTGCTTCAAGTTGGTCAAGATGAGAAAGTGTATAATTCATTTTATTAAAGAAAAAATTACGAATGCAAATTGCTGATTGTCAATAAGTTTTTCATTACAATATGAGTAACACTTTTCATTTTTGTTTCATTAGTTGCAGAGCAACGTAACCTTTGTAATAGGTAAAAATGACTTTTTTTATAGCTACAGAGTAGCGAAACTGTATTATTTGACAATTAAATGCAAAGTTATGCTACTCTGTAGCTTTTTAAATTACTTACTTGTAAACTTTCCACAACCGAAGGTCAGCGAAGCTAACGGTAACGCAACGCTGTCGCTAGAAAAACCTATTTCAATTTCTGTAGATTTCACTCATATTGTAATTAAAAATAAATAATTTAGGGTTTTATTTCGCAGTAATAATATGTGTATTTATATCAAAAAATCCATACGGAGCAGCAGGGTTATATGCCAGTTCGTCTTCATCTTTATCAGTAGATATTTGAAGAGGAGGAAGTACACTATCTACTACATCAAAATAAGTTTCAACAGACTGCCCTAACCAAAAATACATTTCGTATTCTCCTGTACGAAAAGGTGTTTTTTCCAATACAATAGAAAGAGCAACAGTATAATCTTTTTGATTAGGACGCAGAAAATGAGAAATATCTTTCATTTCTGTATTCGTTACTATCTCTCCTGTCGTAGATTTGAACATAATAGAAATAGAGAGAGCAGATAAGTTTTTATTTATTTTTATTTCAAAATTAAATTTAATATCATCTCCACTCAAAAAAGCAGGTAATTCTATATCTTTTGTATCAGTAATAACAATTTTACTAAATCGTGCATCTCCATTCCCTCTTCTATTCAAATTATTATGTAATTCACTATTTTCATCAAAAACTTGGTCGTGCATAGAAGATAAATAGCTATTAATTACTTCTGCTGTTGAGCCTGTTTGTTTAACCTGCCCTTTATCTAGCCAAATTCCTTTATTACAAAGGCTTCTAACAAAAGTAGTGTTATGGCTTACAAATAAAATAGTTCTGCCTTGACTAGACACTTCTCCCATTTTACCCAAACATTTTTTTTGGAATTTACTATCTCCTACTGCTAATACCTCATCTACAATCAAAATTTCGGGTTCTAAATGAGCTGCTACAGCAAAAGCCAAACGAACATACATACCTGAAGAATAACGTTTTACAGGCGTATCTAAAAATTGTTCTATTTCAGAAAAATCAACAATTTCATCAAATTTCGCTTTGATTTCCTTTCGTCCCATTCCCAAAATAGCACCATTGAGAAAAATATTTTCTCTGCCAGTTAGTTCGGGATGGAAACCAGTTCCGACTTCCAAAAGGCTTGCTACACGCCCTTTTATGGCAATACTTCCTGTTGTAGGTTCAGTAATACGGCTTAATACTTTCAAAAGAGTAGATTTTCCTGCTCCATTCCGACCAATAATCCCTACTCTATCGCCTTGTTGTATATCAAAATTTACATCTTTTAATGCCCAAAAATCTTCAAAATCATTATTTTCCTCTTGTTTGGAAAAAACGGATTTAACTTTGGAGGCAATTACATCACGTAAAGATTGATAACGCTCTTGTTGATTATTTCCTATACTATATTTTTTGCCTAAACTCTCTACACGAATAATACTTTTACTTTGAGTCATTTTGTTTTTTTTATATAAAATACAATTTTTTTATTTTAGAGTATTGGAAAAACTGATTTTTTTACTTTATAATTACCAAAAAATGGTTTTAGAAAGTTGTGCTAAACCTCTCAGACACTTTCAAGTGTTTGCACAGTCAAAAAGCAAATTGTCTGTCACTTTGAAGGTGTTCTGACAAGTATATATTTTCTAAATCTAATCTTCAACTAGGAATAAGAATTAAATAAATTACTACTTTTTGGTTTGTAAGTGTTTGGTAATCAGTTGCTTGTGTTTATTCACCGTTCATAATTAATAATTTACCATTCCTTAAATAACATCTGCAAATGTTTTTTCCATTTTACGGAAATAGTAGATGGCATAAGCTAAAATAAGTAAACACATACAAATAGAAACGCCAAACATGCTCCAGTTCATTTCTGCATTGCCGATAATAGACCAACGGAAACCATCAATAACGCCTACCATTGGGTTGACAGCATAAAGGGCGACTAGATAATCGGTCAGCCAAGCCATATCCATGGCTATCATTTTTTCTCCCAGTTTTTTATACACTATATTACTACTAAAACCAACAGGAGAAATATAAACACCAAACTGTATAATAAAAGGAATAATGTATCTAAAATCTCTATATTTTACATTCATTGCTGTTAGTAAAAGCCCAACACCAAATGCTGCTAAAAATGCAACAAGCAAAAAGAAAGGTAAAAAAACTATTTTCCAACTAGGAACATATTGATAGACAACCATTAGGAGAAGCAAAAGAACAAAAGAGATTAGAAAATCTACACAAGCCGTAATAATAGAAGCTGTTGGAATAATCAAACGAGGAAAATAAACTTTGGAGATAAGATTGGCACTACTAACCAAACTATTACTACTTTCAGCTAGAGCATTAGCAAAAAATTGCCAAGGTAAAAGCCCTACATAAACCATAACAGCATAAGGAGCATTTCCCTCTGAAGGAAGTCCTGCAACACCACTAAAGACAACCGTAAAAATAATCATCGTAAGAAGTGGACGAACAACAGCCCAAGCAACTCCCAAAACGGTTTGTTTGTAACGAACCTTCAAATCTCGCCATGTAAGGATATAAAAAAGATCTCTATAACGCCAAAGGTCTTTCCAATAATTGCCTTCTGTCTGACCAGCTTTTATAAATAAATCGTAATTTGATGAATCGTTTTGTTTCACAAGAATAAAAAGGATAAAAATAAAAGAGCCTACAAAATAAATATCGTAGAAAAACTCAACTAATAAATGGAATAAAATACTTCAAAATGGATTGCAAATATACAAAGGTTGATTGGAAAACAGCCTATCTAATAGAAATGAATTGAACCGTTGAAGTGAAAATTTATTAAACAAAGCAACTAGAAAGATAGTATATACGTATAAGAATCAAGCATTTTTACTTTTAATTAAATGCCAACTTTTGATTCTATAAAACTACCTTAAACCTAATACCAAACCAAATAAAATTTGAAACACACTATTTTTAGGAAATTTTCTCAAAAATAGAACTTACTAATAGAATAGAATTAGTTTTGTCTATAATTTTTAGTATTTTTGGGTTCAAATTTATTTTTTGGACAATTTCTAATAGAAAATTCTAAAAGAAATAAAATGTTTTGGGAAAATCATTCTGAATAACTCTGAATAACTCTGAATAACTCTGAATAACTCTGAATAACTCTGAATAACATCGAACTAAAAAATACTAAAGTTGAAAATAGGCTATTCGTGTTTTGATGAAGTTTTCTTGAAAAATCTTTTTAAGAGTAAACCAAATTGTAAAGAATAAACATTTTTTATTCAATCAAATTTTCATTACTTTATTTTTTTATGTAAATTAACTTACTAATCTATTGTATTTCTCGCCTATTAAGCTACAAAATAGCTTGTTTTAGACTAGATATACAACCAAAATAGAATTTAATAGCTGTATTCATTAAAATAAGTGAATAAAATTTGCAAGAAATTGAAAAAAAATGCTTTCCTTTGCAGCAAAGTTTTCTATTTTGGAGAAAATTTACTTTTTTCGAACAAAATCCGTTATCTTACAACAACAACCTTTTAAATTATGAAAGTACCCTTTAACATTGAATTCTCTTTGAAACGTTCAATCCGTGCTATCGCTACTGCAGTATGTGCAGTTGTATTAACTTCAGGTGCTGCCTTCGCTCAAGACGGAGCTGGCGAAACTGAATCTAAACTTATGGTCGGCTTTAAGTCTGGCTTTAACCTTGCTGACATGCGCAATGGGGCTACAGATTATTTTTCCCAGCAAAGAGGAAATGGGAAGGAGTTTGCTCCTCAAATCCACGTGTTTGGTCGTTATAACTTTACAAAATGGGTAGGTGCAGAATTGGAGTTAGGCTGGGTTCAGAATGCCTTTACTACATACTCAAATACACAAACTACATACCGTACAAACAACTTTCAAGCAAATGCTTTGGTAAATGTACGTATTCCAGTTCTTTCTGTATATCACCCACGTCTTTACATAGGACCATCTTACAACTATAACGCTTACGTATATGGCCGTCAAACGGGTTCTGCTTTTGGTTACAACTTTGACCAAACTTATGAGGTAACGAATGATTTCAAACCTCACGATTTTGGTGTTGTAGTAGGTACAGGATTACAGTTTGATGTGAAATTTGCTACTTTGTTAGTAGATGCTCGTTACCGTCACGGTTTGTCTAAAGCTGTTAATACACGTGGAAGTAGTGTAAACTCTGTATCTCCATTGACTAATACTTCAAGCATTAGCGATGTTGCTCTTATGGTAGGTTTAGGTTTTTCTCTATAATCTAATCATTTATATCGTACCAAATTTGATATAAACAATAAGAACTTAAAAAATCCTGTCTGAATGATTCAGATAGGATTTTTTTGTTTTACCAAAAATAAGATTATCAAAATTCTATCCATATCATGCTCCATAATTTTTCTATCTTTGCAATCTATTCTAAATTCACACAACCTATTTTTTTGTTTTAGTAATGACATTTTCTCATCGCAAAGCTGCTTTAATTGCTCTAGGTAATTTTATAGATTCTCTTTCAAAAGAAGAAAAACAACCTATTTTTCATCAAGCATATATTCATAATAATTGGTTTACTCCTGAAAATACAGAGTTTGCTCTCGCTTCTATTTGTAGCATGCTCACAGAAGAAAGTTTGGAGAACTGGCTCAAAAACTATGATACAGATAAATTAGATAAAATAGGAACAGATACTCCTACCAAAAATGTAGGACTGATACCAGCAGGAAATATTCCTTATGTAGGTTTTCACGATATGCTTACTGTGCTTTTGAGTGGACACAAAGTATGGATAAAGCCCAGCCAAAAAGATACTGTTCTTATAGAAAAACTAATAGAATGGGCTTTTGAAGTAGAACCAGAATTTAAAGAATATATCTCTGTTCGTCCAAATCTAAAAGGTGCTGATGCTTATATTGCCACAGGAAGTAATAATACAGCACGTTATTTTGAATATTATTTGGGGAAATATCCAAGTATTATCCGTAAAAATCGCTCGTCAGTTGCAGTAATTAAAGGAGATGAAACTGGGGAAGAATTAGAAAGATTATCAATAGATATTTTTCAGTATTTTGGTTTGGGGTGTCGCAATGTTTCAAAACTTTATGTTCCTGAAGGATATGACTTTGGAAAATTTTTAGATACTGTTTATTTGCAATGGAATTCTATGAAAAATCACAATAAATATGCTAATAATTACGATTATTATAAAGCTATTTATTTGATGGAACAGATTCATCATTTTGATGCTTTCAATATTTTACTTACAAAAGATACTTCTATTTCTTCACCTACTGGGGTTTTGTACTATGAAATTTATCAAGATATAGAAGAAGTAAAACAAACTATCAAAGAAAAAGAAAAACAAATACAAATAGTAGCTTCTGCAAATGGCTGGTTTGAAAATAGTATTGACTTTGGACAAGCACAACAACCAAAAGTATGGGATTATGCTGATGGCGTGGATACAATGGCTTTTTTGATAGAGTTATAAAGAAATAATTCTCAGAAACTCAGAACTTCTAAAAAAAATCATATCAAAATACCCTCTTCACACGTTTAAGTAGAAACAACTAACAACATGAGTGACATTTTAAAAAAGACAAATAGTTACCAAATTTTATTCTGTGCAATCGTCTTTTTTCCATAAAGTAGGGTTTGCAAACCCTACTTTATGGAAAAAACAAACTATTATTTTGTCAAAAATAAGCTCATATACAGAATTTGAAAAATGTCACTCATATTGAACTAAAAAAGCCAAATTTAATATTATCAACTTATGCGTACATTTAACTTCTTTTTTGCTACAATTTTAATGAGCAGTAGTCTATTTTTGACTACTAAAACGTTTGCTCAAAATCAAATCGTTGCTTGGCAAACCACAATGGCTGACAAAGCCTCCCAAAAACATAGTGTTCATAATTACGATAATCAAGGAAGACTGATGAGTGTCGAAGAGCCTTTGCAAGACCTCAAAACAAATTATATTTATGATACGCTTGCTCGCCTAAAAAGACTTGATGTTTATACAACAGAAGGAATCGTAAAAGTAAATTATACGTATGGAACTGAGCCTACAATGACAATCATACATCCAGTTTGGGGAGAGCAAAAACGAATTTCTTACAAAGATGAAAGAGGAAAAGTTACAGAAGAAAAAATTTATCATAATAAAGAACTTGTAAGACGAGTTTTGTATTCTTATACAGCCTTTGATAGTATTTTTGGTAAAGAAGTGGTTAATTTTTATGAGCAAACAAAAGATGGCAAAATAACACCTACTTTGGATTTTATTTTTAGTGGAAATAAAAAAATACAAAACCCTGTTCATAAAAAATATATTACCTATTTTGATAAAACCACGCATCAGCGAACCAAAGAAGTCATTTTTATAGACGATAAAAAACCATTAGAAGACAAAGTTTATACCTACTCAAAAGGAGTAGATAATCAAGTTCTACTACAAAAAACGCATTATACCAACTATGAAACAAATGCTCAAACTGTAGTTTTTTATTCCTATCAAGAAAAAACGAATGCACCTACTTTTGTCAGAACTGAAGTTAGAGAAGGCGAAAATATGCTTTCTTATTCTAGTTTAGAATATATTTATCAAAACGGAGCATTATGGCAAATAATAAATCAAAATTTTGTTAGTCCTTACGCCAAATCTGAAATAAAAACAAATTCTCTAAACACTTCTTTTACTAAAAAAGTATCTATTTTTAAAGATTCCAAATTGATAAGAGAACGTCATTACGAAGGCGAAACACTCAGTAAGACCATCGATTATCAATATATAAAGGCTTAAAAATTTGTATATTTGTAAAAATACATCAACAAATGTTTTCTAAGTGTTTGTAGTGAGGTGTCTAGTTTAAGAAAATTAAAAATTAAATCAAGACAGTTGGAAACTGTCTTCTACTTATATGATAGAATTACCAGTTATAAATATAAACGATAAAAACAAAACTCCAGAACAATTAAATGGCAAAAAACCTGATTGGTTGCGTGTCCGTTTGCCTGTTGGAGAAAATTACAAACAAGTAAATGAACTTGTAAGTAAACATAAATTACATACCATTTGCCAAAGTGGAAATTGTCCGAATATGGGCGAATGTTGGGGCGCAGGTACAGCAACTTTTATGATTTTGGGAAATGTCTGTACTCGTGGTTGTTCTTTTTGTGCTGTTCAGACAGGAAGACCACCCGAATATGATACCGACGAGCCAAGAAGAGTAGCTGAAGCGATTAGTCTTATGAAAGTAAAACACGCTGTTATTACATCTGTAAATCGTGATGAACTCAAAGACAGAGGTGCAGAAATTTGGCACAATACCGTAAAACTTACAAAAGAACTTTCGCCATCGACCACCATCGAAACGCTTATTCCTGATACAAAAGCAAACTGGGAAGCCTTAGAAGTTATGATTTCGGCAGGACAAGAAGTAGTTTCTCATAACATGGAAACCATAGAAAGATTGTATAAACGTGTACGTCCACAGGCTCGTTATGCACGTAGTTTGGAACAAATCAAGCGTACAAAAGAATATGGAAAACGTACCAAAACTGGAATTATGGTAGGTTTGGGAGAAACAAACGAAGAAGTCTTGAAAACGATGGACGATCTTGTAAACAATGGTTGTGATATTCTCACTATCGGACAATATATGCAGCCTACAAGAATGCACCTTGCTGTTACAGAATATGTACACCCAGAAGTATTTGATTTTTATAGAGAAGAAGGCTTAAAACGTGGTCTGAAATATGTAGAATCGGGTGCATTGGTTCGCTCTTCGTATCATGCTGAAAGGCACGTAAATGTCTAAAAAATTAAGTTTGTTTTAGTATTTTATGTAAAATGAATTTTATAACTTTGATAATCTCTTGGAACAGTCTTTCGATTATAAAAGAAAGACTGTTATTTTTATAAAAAAACTCATCACTAATTAAGATTAAAAAAATAATGCAAAAATCAATTTTTATTCTTGCTCTTTTCGGTTTACTTATTTCTTTTACTTCTTGTAATGAAACTAAGAAAACAGATACTGAGGCTACCACAAATACTGAAGTTGCAGAACAAACTACAATTACTACTTCAAAACAAAAAGTAGAAAAATTTGATACTTTTCAGTTCAATGAAAAGATGATTCAATTAAGGATTTACAATATAGTAGATGTCAGAACGCCTGAAGAGTTTGCACAAGCAAGTATTCCAAAATCAAAAAATATTGATTTTAATGGAGATTCCTTTGAGGCAGAATTAGCTAAATTAGAAAAAGACAAGCCTCTTTTTATCTATTGCAAGTCAGGCGCACGTAGTGCAAAAGCAGTAGAAAAAGCAAAAGAAATGGGCTTTGAACGTATCATTGAACTAGAGGGAGGAATGGATGCATGGAAAGCGTCCAAAATAGAAACCCAACATAGTATTTAAGAAAAATGAATTTTTAGATTATTACACAATAAAAAGGTAAATTTGATATTTTCAGATTTACCTTTTTATTTTTGTGATATTTTTTTGTTCTGTTAAAACGCCAAAAAATCTTGGGAGTAATATTTTTCTATAATATCCATTTCTTAGTAATTACGTTTCTTTCTATTCTCAATAAATAATTTTTCTCGTTCTAGTTCTGCTTTTAGCTCTTCTTCGGTAGGGAGATAAAGCATGTATTTTGAAGCGAAAAGCTGTTTATTTTCATTCAGAACAGAATATTTTACAATCGTTTGGTCTTTGTCTGTACACAAAATTAATCCAATAGTTGGATTATCGTCTTCTGATTTGTACTTGTCTTCATACAAACGAACATACATATCCATTTGTCCAATATCTTGATGAGAAAGTTCTGCAACTTTCAAATCTATCAAAACGAAACATTTTAGCAAATAATTATAAAAAACTAAGTCCACATAAAAATGCTTTGTTTCTGTACTAATTCTTTTCTGACGAGCTACAAAAGCAAATCCTTTTCCTAATTCTAATAAAAATTCATTGAGTTTATCGATAAGCGTTTCCTCCAATTCAGATTCTAAATATTTTTTGTTGTCTTTGAGTTGAACAAACTCCAAAATATACGGATCTTTTAAAAAATCTTCTGGTGCAAGTTCTTTTGTTTTTTCTCGCATCTCGTTTATTACTTCTTTTCTATCCGATGAAGAAAGTAATCTTTCATAATACAATGAATTAATTTGACGATTCAAAACTCTTACACTCCAACCATTTGTAACTGTTTCTTCTATATAAAACTCTCTTGCTTTTGGATTTTTTAAACGCAATAAATTACGATAATGCGACCAACTCAATTCGTGACACAGTGTGTCACGAATTGGAAAAAGCAAATGAAAATTCTTCATTCTCAATAAATTACTTCTATCAAAGCCACTTCCGAACTCTTGAGTTAGTTTTTCAGCTAGTTCTTTTATTTGTTCTTTTCCATATTCTGCACGATGTTTTCCGTTTTGTTCTTCTTCTACGATATGTTTTCCTACTAACCAATACGTTTCTACCATAGCAAAATTGATTGTTTGTGCTATTTTTTGTCTTGATTCAAGAATAATTTGGCGAATAGATTGATAAAATGGATTATTCATAAGATAGAATTTATGGAAGTATAAAAGAACAATTTACAAAAAAATCAAAAGAGAATAGAATCAGAATTTATCTAATTTCTATTCTCTCTTTTTCAATCTGTAAAGAAAAATTAAAACTCCAAATCATCTTCATCAAATTCTAATTTTTCGTCGCATTCAAAACAAAAAAGTTCTGTCGGACTATCATCTTCTACCAACATGGATTCTTGAAAAATAAGTTTTCCATCTTCTGCTGAAAATAAATCAAAATGATTGGGTTTGGTTACAAATTCATTGCTCCCACAAGATTCACAAATATATTTTTCTGTTGCCATATTTTTTAATAGAATGTTTTATTGTTTTTTCCCACACACTAAAGTATGTGGTACATTTTCGCACACTAAAGTTAAGCTCTACCTGCGTAACCTACAAGATTCAAATTTACACACAAAAAAGCGTATTGTACCAAAATACAATACGCTTTTTTATATTTTTTTTGTTTGTCAATCGCTCGTGAGGACACGAGCAATGGTAAAGTTTATATTCTACCGTTGTCGGTGTCCCCACCGACGGCAACATTACAAAAAATTATCTTCTAGTTTTGATATTTGCAATCGCATCAATTCTTTCTTGAGCAATCTGAATGGCTACATCTTGAGCATTTTTGCTTTCAGAAACAGAAGTAGTAATTACTTCCAAACACATATCATACAAACGTTCTGTTTTCTGAACTACCCACTCACGAGGAAGTGAAGCAAATTCTGAATAGACATTGATTACGCCACCTGAATTAATCAAAAAGTCTGGAACATAAATAATCCCACGCTCAAGACACGCATTTCCATGAATGGTTTCGTCTTTAAGCTGATTATTGGCACAACCTGCAATAATTTGACATTTCAAACGGCTCAATGTTTCGTCATTTACAGTTGCTCCTAATGCACAAGGAGAATAAATATCAACATTTAAATCATAAATTTCTTCTAAACCTACAATTTCTACTTTATATTTCTTTGCAATATCTATCAAACGGTCTTCATACACATCTGTAACATAGATTTTTGCACCTTCTTTTGATAAATGTTCGATGATATATTCACCTACGTGTCCAGCACCTTGAATAGAAACTTTTTTACCTTCTAAGCTATCACTTCCGTATAGTTTTTTGGCTGCTGCTTTCATTCCCATATACGTTCCGAGAGCCGTAAATGGAGAAGGATCGCCCGAACCACCAAGATTTTCGTCTAAACCAGTTACATGTTTGGTTTCCATAGCGATATAACTCATATCAACTGTTGTCATTCCTACGTCTTCGGCTGTGATATATTTTCCGTTGAGGCTTTCTACAAATTTACCAAAACGACGCAAGAGAGCTTCATTTTTTTGAGTACGTGCATCGCCAATAATAACGGCTTTTCCACCACCTAGATTCAGTCCAGCGATAGAATTTTTGTATGACATGCCACGAGAAAGACGTAAAGCATCAGTTACAGCTTCTGTGCTGCTGGCATAATTCCACATTCTAGTTCCACCCAAGGCAGGACCTAAAACGGTAGAGTGAATGCCAATGATAGCACGAAGACCAGAGTGTTTGTCTTGACAAAAAACGAGATTTTCGTGTCCCATTTTTTGCATGATTTCCATTACAGAATCAGTTGTCGGAGGTGTGAGTGTTTGTACCATAATTAAAGAGGAAAAAAGTGTGTGTTTGAGTATTGTTTAGGTGTGTGTTTATTAGAAAGATTAAGTTTTATTTTTGCTTCTCCAAACCTATAAGGTTTTTAAAACCTTATGGTTTAATATTATATAGTTGTCTATACAAATAACTTCAAAAAGAATTAAATAAGGTAGTTTGTAGTATTTATTCTATCAAACCAAATATAATTTTGAAGTCTGTTTTTTAATAGAATTTTATTTGCACGAACCAGTTTAGTAACTCTTCATTCACAAAAATATAATAATAATTGAAAAAATCGCTATTTCATTGATAATCAGTTACTAACAAATCTATTTTCAACAAAAAAAACTATTTTGCAAAATCCATTTATCGCAAAATAATAATTTATTAACAAAGGATATTTTATTGTGAATAAATTGTTAATTAAACTAAATGCAGTAGGAAATTTTTTTTCAAATTTTTAGAAAAAATTTTAGTTTTTTTGATAAAAGAGTGGTGTTTTCGCTTTTTTGTTCCATTTTTAATTTTAAATCAAAAAATGATAGCTTAGAATGCCTAACCTTTGTGATGGGTGCATAACAAATTGTCGCACAAAAGAAAATAAAAACAGGGTTAAAACCCTGTTTATGGATTAGGTAGCATACAACTAATTGAAAAAACGACAATTTGTTATGCACCCGTAGTTTTTTGGTAATCCAAAATAACTCTGACAATAGTTGTTATTTTAACTATTGACAGCCTTCTGAAAGGACTGTCAAAGTTTAAAACTCTTATTCCTTTGGCAAAACATTCGAAAACTCAAAAGGAGAGATTACTTCGCCTACAGTTGCTTTATAAGTTTGTCCTTCTATTTGTTCGATACGCATAAAAAACGTCATTGTTTCATCAAAATATTCCCAAATAGTGAGTTTGTTTGCACTTGTTTTGGCTGTCAGTTCGTGCCTCCAACCTGTTTTTGTATTTTCTCTAAAATAATCTATTTCTTGATAATTAAGAACTGACGGAGGACGGGAATTTGTATGAATTTCGTCTTCTAATTCTCTATCAATAGAATGAATATTTACTTTTCGTCCCAAAATAGTATGTAATTGAGTGCCTTCATTTCGCATATACAAATGCAAAGTTTCTTTTTCATTGACTAAACGAAATTCTTTGCCACTATTTCCATTATCCCAATCGTATTGCCATTCCTGTACGGTTTCCCATGTTGTCAAATCAAAATCTACTAAATATCCAGCTTTAATATTTATGATACTCAATCGCATTGGGTCAGCATCGGGTGTTTCTAAAATACGAGGTGCAATCGGACGCATTTTTGAAATTCCACGTTTTTCTAAATTTATATCACTTGTCTTTTCTTGCCCTTTTTTCTGTAAATCATAAGGCGTTCGGAGCATAAATCGTGAGCCTTTTGCAGAAGAGTAAAGTGAAGAAGAATCTGCCGTAGTCGGATTTTTGAGTCCATAACGGTACTTTACAAGCACACGACGTAGCGTTTGGTCAGCTACTTTATTATTGTGCGCTTCTATCATAGAAGGAATTCGGAATAAATCTATAAAAGTCCAAAAACCAAAACCACCTATAGTAAACCAATATAAAAACTGTAAAAGCCATTGATTAAGGTAGGCATAATGTGTTCCAAAGACAAGTAAATGCAAAATATATCCAATAGAAGTAGTACGTGCATTTCGGTTGTATTCTTCAAAAAATTCTCGCTGTGCTTCCTGTGGCAGTTCGGCAAGTTGTGCAGTAACGGCATACGGAAGTTCACGAGTAAGTGAAGGTGGTAATATTAGATTTCCCATTTAATTATGACAGGTATATTTGACTTTATTAGCCTATTTTTTTCTTAAAATTTAGTTTTGCTTACTATAACAACTTACGTAAAAATTCTCTAAAGGATTGTAAAAAATGACTGTTTTAGGAATATTTAGTGATTAGGAACGTATATCTTATAATTATTTTTTATTCTCCAGTTCCCAATATCTACTTCCTAGTTTCTTTTTTAATTAAACTTACTCTTTTCTGTAATATTTTGTTTTAATTTTAGTTCTAATTTCAGAGCTTTTGGCAGTAAAATTCTATTTTCTATATCTGCATGTATTTTCAATTCTTCTTCAAAATCCTTTAATTCTGAATATAAAACCTTTATCAAAAGAGGTGTTTTTGTTGTAATTTTATAATTATTGGTAAGTTCTCTAATTCCTTTCATTTCGTCATCGTCTTGCTGGTGCTGACGTAAAAATCTTGAAATTGAATGTTCTTGCATCGGATAAAATACTTTTGTCATCGGTATTTTTTCATAAAAGGCATTATCTAAAAGGGTAATATAATCGAAGAGCGAATCTTCTTCTTCAAAAATATGATGAATAAAATCTTCTGCAAACAAAGGAAAAGCAATTTTGAGGTCGTCTATAATAGATTTATAATTCGTATCAAAATCGCTACTATCACAATCACAAACTAGTTTTGACATATAAGGCAAGCTACGACGCATAAAAACACGGTGCGAATGCTTCAAATAATCAATCACTAACTGAACAGGATAATGAGAAATAGTTTGATTTTTGGACGAAATCGTATTTCGTTTTTTACTGACCGTTTCCTCCAACTGTTTTATCAACCTAGCAGCATCAATTCCCTTTTCTGCACACGTTTGAGCGAGTGTTTGATGGGTATGATTATAAAAATCTATTCCAAAATAATGCAATACGGCAGCATAGACATAGTTTTTTGAAACTAAATCACTTATATTTTCAGTAGCTGTAAACTTGAAATTATTTCGGCCCTTACTATTCTCTTTATTCTCCATTCGCTTCTTTTTGTTTCTCCATTAATTAAACACCAATTTTCTACACTTACAAAAATATAGATTTTTGAGCAAAATTGAATACTTTTACCTGTTTATAGCTCAAAGAAAATCTAAGTTTATTCAACTTAACTTATTCGAAACGCTAAAAAAACTAAATTTACAGAATTAAAATTAGTTTACTCCTATTGCTTAACAGATAAGTACAATACTATAAATAAACGAATAGTAATAGTTGGTAGTATTTATAAAATAGTTGTAAATTGCACATCCATTTATAAAGAATCTAATCAAAAATTAGTTCCCTTTATAAAAATAAAACATTGAAAAAGTTTTATGCAGAAAGTTAGTTTCTAGCATAGCCTTTATAAAAGTTATAATTAGACAAAACATCTATTATAATTTAGCATTAATTTTTACTATCTGCTCACTAAAAATATTCTCAAGGACTTATTTAATTGATTTTATGACATTGATTTTATGACATTTAATCAACAAAATAAGTGGTTTAATTACTCATATAAGATAAACATAAATTTTGGATTGGACAACAGGTTCTTTCTATTATTTATAAAGTTTGTTCAAATAGAATTTTCCTTACAGTAATAGTAAATAACTGTTCTATTTGAAAACTCTATCTATTTTTATGCCTTACATCCCTATTATTTTCTCATGGACACGAATAATTACTCAAAAAACTTGCTTTATTGTGCTTCACAGTACCATAAAACAATAAAATTCATTAGTTTGTTTTTTATTTTATTTACTTTTTTAGCTCAAAAAAATAACGCCACAGCACAAAACAACTCACAAAAAGATAAAAATAACAACCAAAGCGATTTCAAAACTATTACGATTCCGAATTTATTAATTCTTCCTACAAATACAGAAACAGATAAAGAAAAGACTGAAAAAGCAGCAGTAAAAGAAACTACTAAAGAAGACGCTACAAAAGACCAAAAAACAGATTCTCTAAAGCTGAATATTGCCACTTCGAAGAACGATTCGATAGATGCTTTCGGTATTTCAAAGAATACAATAGATTCTGCGTTATTTATGTCGGCATCTGAAAATGGAGAAATAAAGACAGATTCTTTAAAAGGAATGACTTCAAAAGCAGCAGAAAATACAGATGTAATCAATTCAACTGCGCCGTCTATTGGTGGAGATAGTTATGAGGAGGAAAATTTTCGTCCTGCAAATGCTACCCTTCTCAACCTTTCTGACACGACGATGCTTCGCCTCAGTACACTTGGTGGAACTTGGGGATATTCACTTTTTTTAGATACGCTTTCTATTAGTATGAATGCTCGTAAAAGTTTGTTTAGAGAAGACACTACCAATTATGACAATGCAAGAATGAGTAATATTGTTTTGATTTCGGAAGAAATTGCGATTGATTGTGTTTGGATTACGATGCGCCAGTATTATAAAGTTTGGGATTCGAATTCTGTTAATCCTTATGGAATTGATGCTTCAAAATTTAAAGATACTGTGCAGATACCTCTATATGATTCGGCAAAACAACAATATTGGTCGCCACCCATGGCAAGTAATAGAATTAACTCGAATTTTGGTTATCGTCGTTATCGTTGGCATCACGGAACAGATTTAGATTTGGATACAGGCGACCCTATTTATGCTGTTTTTGATGGAATAATTAGAGTAAAAAAATACGGTAGAGGATTCGGAAATCATATCGTCATACGGCACAATAACGGACTTGAAACCGTTTATGGACACCTTAGCGCAACCGATGTAGAAGTCGGAGATTATGTAAAAGCAGGTCAGCTCATTGGAAAAGGAGGAAGTACAGGACGTAGTACAGGGCCTCACTTGCATTTTGAGATGCGTTATGAAGGAAATTCAATAGACCCAGCTATTATTTTTGATTTTGAAAAAAATGAAATCAAATTAAAAGATTTTGAACTAACGGCTGCCAATTTCAAACATTTAGGCGCACGAGTAAACAGCACTCACACCCACGAAGACGACGGTGAAGATGATGCCAGTGAAATGCACAGCGTAAGAAGAGTAGTTTATCACAAAATAAAAAGTGGAGATTCTCTTTGGAAAATTAGTCGTCAGTATGGAGTTACTATTTCATCTATCTGTAAGCTCAACGGAATCAGTACACGTACCAATTTGAGATTGGGAAGACGTTTGAGAGTACGATAAAAAAGTGGTAAGTGATTAGTTATAGGTGGCAAGAAATCACACAAAAAACAACCCTTCAAAACTATATTTTTGAAGGGTTGTTTTTTCGTTTACTGCCGTTTTTGAGACCTCTACCAACGACATCATAATTATTTTTATACTGCAAACTTCTCAATCAGTTCATCAATAGACATCATTTCTTGCGAACCTTCAATCATATTTTTGACGGCTAACTCCCCTGTTTTCATTTCGTTTTCGCCTATAACTACACAAAAAGGAATATTTCTTTTATTGGCATAATCAAATTGTTTTTTGATATTTTTGTTTTCTGTGTAAACTTCGGTAGCGATATTTCTATCTCTAAGTCTTCTGACAAGTGGCAAACTCCAAATTCGTGCAGATTCATCAAAGGCTAAGAAAATAACTTTTGTAGATTCTGAAACATCTTTTGGGAACAAATCCAAGTCTTCCAAAACATCATAAATTCGTTCGATTCCAAATGAAATTCCTACACCTGAATAACCTTTTAGACCAAAAATTCCTGTAAGGTCATCGTAGCGACCACCTCCACCAATACTTCCCATTTCGGCTTCGTCTGCTTTTATTTCATAAATACAGCCTGTGTAATAACCCAAACCTCGTGCAAGAGTTGGGTCAATTTCTAAATTATTGATAAATGGAATTCCTTGTAAAAATTGCTGTACTTGTTCTAATTCTATTATTCCAGCTTCTCCTGCTGCATCTCCACTAAAAAACGATTTTAGATAATCTAATTTTTCTTGATTGAAACTTGTATTTTTGTGAGTCATAAACTCTACAAACTCATTTATTTTAGAAATAGCTTCTTCTGAAAGTTCTCTTTCTGTGAGTTCTTTAGAAACTCCTTCCCAACCAATTTTATCTAGTTTATCAATAGCAACAGTAATGTCAGTCATTTTCTTTGGAAAACCGACTACTTCTGAAAGTCCTTGCAAAATTAGTCTACTATTGAGTTTGATGGTAACTTTTAGATTCAATTTTTCAAAAACCTCATCAGCCATTTGTAGTAATTCGGCTTCATTAATCAAAGAATCTGAACCTACCACATCGGCATCACATTGATAAAATTCACGATAACGCCCTTTTTGTGGACGGTCTGCACGCCAAACAGGCTGAATTTGAAATCTACGGAAAGGAAAAGTAATTTCGCTTTGATGCTGAACCACATAACGAGCAAAAGGAACAGTCAAATCATAACGCAGACCTCGTTTGCTTAGTTTAGTTGTAATTTCTTTGTAGTCTAGTTCTTCTACTTTTTTCTGAGAGTCTTTTTTGCGTACATCTTTCAAAAAATCGCCTGAATTAAGCACTCTAAAAAGAAGTTGGTCGCCTTCATCGCCATATTTTCCTGTCAAAGCATCTAGGTTTTCCATAGTAGGTGTTTCTAAAGGCAAGAAACCATATTTTATAAATACTTTTTTTATAGAATCAAAAAGCCATTGGCGTTTGAGCATTTGTTGAGGTGAAAAATCACGCATTCCCTGTGGTACAGAAGGTTTTTTCATGGTTTATCTTTTCTTTTAAAATTTTCTTAGTGTTTTAGTAAGACAAATATACCAAAAAAAGTAAGTTAAAAGTTCCTTACTGATATTTTAAATCAAAATAGGACATTGTCATAAAAAATTATGAAAATGTCCTATCATTTTAGTTTGTATAATAGATGTTTTTAGTGTTAAAAACCTTCTACTGTTATTTCGGCAAAGATAATTCCTGTTTCATTTTCGCTTGTATCTTTGAATTTTGCATATACTCTTTTATAACCTTCTCCACCTGTCAGCACCCACTCTAATTTGTCTGTGTACTCTTGCCAATATGCTCCGTCATCGAATTTAGCTGAATTAGAAACCATTATATAATTGGCTTGACGAGCATTAAAAAGCAGCGTTACTTGATTGTCTTTGACACGAGTTTGTCCTCCTTCAATCCTTATAATTCCAGGTTGTGGTGGTTGAGTGTCTAATAAAATTTGTGAACTTGCTACAAAAGATTGATTTCCAGCTTCATCTCTAAATTTTATGTAAATGGTCTTATATCCGTCTGCACCTGAGAGTGTCCAATCGGAAGATGTTTTGTATTCTTCCCAACGTGCAGGAGGTGGAAAACCTCTTAGGTTTGTAATCATCATGTGTGAAGCTTCTTCTGCCATTATATCCAATTTGACTTGGTGTTTGTTGGTATATGGCTCACTACTATTAATAATAATCTCTTCTCCATAAGGTGCTTGTCTATCCAAAATAATACTGGCACTGATTGGCTCGGTTTGATTACCTGATTTATCTCCAAACTGTACCCATACTTTGTTTTCACCATCTTCACCAGCTAAAATATGATTCATAATAATAGGTCGGAAAGGCTGCCAAGAAGCACTATCCATAGATTGACTTTTTCCGATACGCATTTCGTTTGCTCCTTTTGCACGAAGTTGAAGGGTTACATATTTATTGATATTGGTTGTATATTTTGCCCCTTTATTGATCGTAATTTCTCCTCCTGTTGGAGCTGTACGGTCAAGACCAATTCTATCATAAGCAATTTCTGAAATATTACCCACAGCATCTCTATAACGCACAAAAACAAACTTAATTCCGTCTTCACCTACTAGAGTAAACTTTTTTGAAGTAGTGTAGGATTCCCATTTAGCATCAGGAAAGTCAATACGATTAGATACCATCATGTGCGTTGCTCCTTGTGCATTCAGAACAAGATCTACCGTTTGTATATTCGTTCCGTTGTCTCCTTCATTGATTTTGACTTCTCCCACAATAGGAGGAGTACGGTCAAGAAGTATTTTTTGAGAAACAACTTCCGAAATATTTCCAGCTTCATCTCTAAAACGAGCAAAAATTTCTTTCATTCCGTCATCCCCTGGTAGAGTAAAAGGAACATTTTTACCAGCTTGATAATTAATCCAACGGCTACCACTAAAAGAAGCATCCATTCCAAGTTGCATCATAACAGTACCATCAGCTTTTGCTTGTAAAAGAACTACTTTATTTGGATTATTAGTAACGCTATCTCCTTTATTAATTCTGATTTGTGGATCTTGAGGTGCTACTCTATCCAAGATAATTTCTGTACTCATAGGTGGAGTTTCATTTCCAGCTTCGTCCTTGAATTTTGCATAGACTACTTTTTTTCCGTCTTCACCTTCCAATTCCCAACCTTTTATTTCTTCTTGGTATTTTTGCCATGTTCCACCTGTAAATTGCTCAGATTTGCCTAACATTACTTCACTTGCACCACGAGCATATAAGTTCACGGCTACAGAAGTGCTTTGTACATATTTTGAGTTTTTCTCAACAGCAATACGTGTATCAATAGGAGGTGTAAGGTCTAAAACCACTCTATCTGAAACAGGAGGCGATACATTACCAGCTCTATCCCTAAACTTTACATAAACAGCTTTTTCGCCATCTCCTATGGCAAGCTTCCAGTCTTCTACTTTATTGCGATAAATCTCCCAGCGTCCTTCAAAGAAATTCTCTGTATTACTTACCATCATATAACGAGCATCATCTCCCTCTACTGATAGTTCGAGGTTTACTAATCCTTCTTTATTGTTAGTCATTCCTTGCTTTCCTTCTTTTGATACTATTTTTATCTTTCCACCTGTTGGTTGTCCTTGGTCAAGGATAATTTTGTCCGATTTTATATCGGTTTCATTTCCTGCTTCATCTCTAAACTTTACATAAACTATTTTTTCTCCGTCTGTTACGTCAAATGTCCAACTAGGAAGCAAATAACGATACGGTTTCCACTCTGCACCACGCAAATTAGGGTCATTACTGACCATCATTTCAGAAGCACCAATAGCAGAAAGACGAATATTTACATTATGACTTTTTGTATAACGATTGCCTCCATTCACTAATATCCTAGGCATAGAAGGAGCTTCTAAGTCTAAAATAATACGTGCAAAAGCAGGTTTGGATTGATTACCCATTTTATCTCTAAATTTTACAGCCACTACTTGAGGACCTTGTTCGGCTGGCAACTCAAAGTCTAGTTCTTTTTCGTAAGGCACCCAAGTACCTAAAGACAAAATAGATACATCACTTGCCCCCTCAGCATTAAATTGTAATTTTACATTACGAGAAGTGGTAAATTTTGCACCTTTATTTATTTCAAACTTACCTTTTGGAGGAGTTTGGTCGACAATTATGGTATCAATAGCAGTTTCGGATATATTTCCTGCATAATCTCTATAACGAGCATAAACGTGTTTAGTCCCCTCTCCACCTGTGAGTGGCCAACCTTGTATTGTTTCTTTGTAAGGATACCAACGAGGCGCATCTTGAAAATCACTTCTATTACTAATTTGCATTTCATAAGCCTCATCGCAATATAGTTGTAGATATACTTTTCTATCTCTAGCATTGGTATATTCTGCTCCTGAATTGATATTAATAGAAGGGTTTGTTGGAGGACTACGATCAAGTTCGACCTGTGCAACAGCCGGATCTGAAACGAGCGAACCTGAGGCATCTCTAAACTGTACATAAACCGTCTTGATTCCATCTTCCCGAGCATCTAAACGCCAATTTTTTTGGACTTCAAAAGATTCCCAACGTGCGCCAATAAAACTGGCATTATTACTAACACGCATCTCACTTGCCCCTTTGGCAAAGATTTTTAGAATAACTCGTCCTTCAGCATCATTACTAATCGAGCCTCCATTGTTTACTGTAACAATACCTTGGAGAAGTTGTGCATACGAAGAAGGGCTAAGGAGAGTAAGACCAATAAAAATGAAAAGCGAAAAGAGTAAAACTTGTATGTTACGCATAATATATAATCAAATTATATTTTATTTAATATTTTAACTTATTTATAAAATCAGTTGTACAAACTATTCATTTAGATAGAATTGCAAAAAATAATATAAAAATTAGATACAATAGGAAGGACATGAATAGTCAATCCAATGGTCTAATAAAAAAGTAATGAAACCTATATCAAAACAAAATGAATCGCATTTGTTTAGTTAGGATTTTTGTAATTAACGATTCTATTGAATAGCATATTGAATAGTATCTTGAAAATACAGAAAAAAATAAGAAAACACCACAAAATAAGAAAATAGAGCGTACCAAATCATCAAAATCAAATTTCTATCTATCTACAAAGCAGATTAAATGTGTCTGGTTTTTATTTAGTAGGATACAAATAGACATTTCTATTTTTTTGAGTAAATATAGGATTTTATTAGGAATTTTTTGTTTAAAAAAGGGTTTTTTAATAAAAATCTTTAAATCTTAAAGGTTTTTTATTAGTATTAAATGATATTTCTAAAGATATTCATATAATAGATTCACAATTATTGTTCCCTTTGAAATCTGTTCGTCGAAATGTTTTAAGCTCTCAAAGAGTACTGAACACACACAATAATACAAAAAAGTTCTAAAAAAGTAGTTTTGAGTTACTCTTTTAGAACTTCACTTAAAAGTAAATCGTTGTAAAATTTATTATTCTACCATAAATACTTTAGCATCAATGGTAGGGTTTAATTCTACTTTTTGTACTTCGATTTTATACGTTCCTTGTGGAGAATTTCCTTCCATTTTGTAAGGAACTAAAAGATTTGTAGCTCCTACTTTACGATAATCTTTTATCATCATTTCGCCTTCTGCCGAAACTTCTTTGATCAAAAGTCCTGTTTTTGGGTCAAAATAGTGTAAACGCTCTCCGTACTCTTTATGAGTAATTTTGATTTCAAATACAGATTTGTCCTCTACTACTTGCGCCCCTACTAGCTCAACTGTATAACCATTTGACTTGTCGTATTGAGCATACGGATTGATAAAAGTTTGTTCTTTTATGCTGTTTGTTTGTTCTGCTGGAAGTTCTTGTTTATTTCCTTGCATTATTAAATAGGCTTTTTTTCCATTATAAATCTGTTTCATTCCCATTTTAGAAACTTCTAAAGCTACTTTTTGCTGGTTTTGAACATAGATTTTTTGTTCCATTTGCATTCCTGCAATACTCATGGTTTGTGCTTTTTCCATTGAAGTAACTTCATTCCATTTTTTACCTCCAATTTTATCCAAGTAATTTTGGATTACTTTTTCGGCAGTCATTCCTATCAAAATGCGCTGGTCGGCTTGCGCTGCCATTTCTCCAAAAGCATCATAAACCTGTATGTTTCCAAAAGGAGCTAATTTTTCTATAAGAATACTTTGGTCGCCTACGGCTACAATGGTTATGTTTTCTGGCTTGATATATTTTTTAGCTGCATTTTGAATGTCCTCAACCGTTACAGCATTTATTTTTTGAATATAATTACTATAAAAATCTGATTCCAAATCATACCTAGCAATATTGATAGCAAAATTAGCCACCGTTTGAGGGTTTTCTAATGAACGAACAAAAGCACCAATTACACTTGCTTTTACTCTGTCTAATTCTTGTTGAGAAACAGGTTCGTCTTTTATGCGTTTCAATTCATATAAAAATTGAACAACAGCACTATCTGTAACTTCATTTCTGACACTAGCAGACATGGTAAACGAAGACGAAAGCTCGTCAGGTCGTAAAGAAGAATATGCGCCATAGGTATAGGCTTTGTCTTCACGAAGGTTTTGTATAAGTCTTGCACCAAAACCACTATTTCCCAAAATTCCGTTCATGAGCCTTGCAGCTACATAATCTTTACTATCTAATGGATAATAAACAGGATAAGTAATATTGATAACCGTCTGAACAGCGCCAGCACGATTAGAAATAGCTACTTGTGGTTTTTCGACAGCTTTTGGAGCATCATATTTTGTGGTAGGAACTTCTTTTTTCTCCCATTGAGCAAAATACTTTTCAGCCTGTTGTTTGGCTTCTTCTACTGTAATATCTCCTACAATAGCTAAATAAGCAACATTAGGACGGAAATACGTTTGATGAAAATCTTTTAAATCTTCATTTTTGACAGCATTTAAAGTCGTTTCTGTTTCTACTTCTCCGTAAGGGTGGTTATTTCCATAATTTACTTTTGCCACCACATTACCAGCAATCTGCTCTGGACTAGAAGGTAATGATTGAAGATTAGATAAAGATTCATTACGAACTTTTGTCAATTCCTCATCAGAAAAAGAAGGATTATAAAGAACATCAGAAAAAATAGAAAGTAAATTATCAGAATGACGTTTTAATGAAGAAGCATAAATTCCTCTTGAATACGTAATTAGATTTGCTCCCATGAAATCAATTTCTTCATCTAATTTTTCTTTTGTACGTGTTTCTGTGCCACGACGCAACATCGAACCAAACATATTCAACATTCCGACACGTTTTCCTTCCATAATTGGATCATAATCAACAGCTAAAGAATATGAAACTTGTGGAAGTTTATGATTTTCGACTACAAAAACTTGTAAGCCATTTTCTAATGTAAAGGATTGAGATTTTGCAATTTCTACCTTGCGAGCTTCTCCAGCTTTTGGTGCTTTGCTTCGGTCTAACTTTCCAACAGAACTTGAAGGAACGGACGTACATTGAGTAAATAAGAATGCCACCAAAAGGGCAATACTTAAAATAAATTTGTTTTTCATTTTTTTATATTTAATTTCTTTTTTTAACACTAAGGCACTTAGAATCACGAAGAAAGAAATGAAATTGCTTTATCAACATGAGTGACATTTTTAAGTATTTGATTTTCAGTTGCAGCGCAACGTAACCTTTGTAGAACCTCAAAAATGAACTTTATTAGAGCTACAGAGTAGCTAAACCTTGTAATTTGAAATT
>Ga0100394_1000454_pt1 | contig 34338 bp, 29 predicted proteins | sample CryGeymeta201518_FD_81549 | JGI IMG/M metagenome (GOLD analysis project Ga0100394, IMG submission 81549) | Groundwater microbial communities from Crystal Geyser aquifers in Utah, USA - Crystal Geyser metaG 2015-18 | ecosystem: Environmental > Aquatic > Deep subsurface > Groundwater | place: USA... | reverse complement strand
TTGTCGAACCCGCTTCAGTCGCATTTAAGATGTCATCGGCGGTAATGTTATCAATATTAACCGTACCCGCTTCGGCTTCAGTATCAACAGTGTGGGTTGAGGTACCGGTGCTATCCACTGTATTACCTAATGCATCACTTGAATTTACCACCACATCAAAGCTGGTATCTGCCGCTAAATCGCTACCGGCCACATCGACTGACCAAGTGCCATCGGCTTGTACGGTAGTGGTATAAGTCGTGCCATTGATCACCATCGTAACCACATCACCCGGGGCAATATCGCCGCCGACTGCAGAGCCAGTAACAGTAATTGTCGAACCCGCTTCAGTCGCATTTAAGATGTTATCGGCGGTAATGTTATCAATTAATACAGTACCAGCGTCAGCGGTCACATCTACGCCGTGCGTTGAAGTGACAGAGCTCGTCACACTGTTACCTATCAGATTTGTGGAGGTAACCACTACATCAAAACTCGGGCCAGCCGCTAAATCACTACCGGCCACATCAACTGACCAGGTACCATCTGCTTGAACGATGGTAGTGTAAGTAATACCGTTGATCACTATGGTAACTAAATCGCCAGGAGCAATATCACCACCTGTTGCGGTGCCGCTTACCGTGACTGTGCCAGCTGCCTCGCTAGCGTTAATAATATTATCTTCAGTAATGCTGTTAACCAGGATGTCTACCGGCTCATTTACTGGCTGTACTGCTCCGAACAGATCAGCATCTGCAGCTGGGCCTTCAGCAGCGGAAAACGAGCCTGGTAATAGTAAGCTTGGATCATTAGATTCAGCGATCCGCGTTAATCGAACAAAGCTATTACCACTATTTTCGCCTGTTCCGGCACCACCTGCGGCGGTGGCCTCTAATTCAGCAAGTAAGTCACCTTCTGCATCCAGTACAGCAAGAATATCATCTGCAGAAGTTACATTTACCGCGGAATCTGTAGCCGAAACATCAGCTTGCAGCCAACTATCGGAAATAACTATTTGTTGATTACTCGCGATGGAAACGGTTTCATTTAAATATGCCAACACCACTGCGCTGTCATCTGCGGTAATAATAATGTCGCCAGGCAGCAACGCATCACCTTGCTTCAGCACTCTTATTTCACCATTCACAGATTGAACTTTTACTGTACCTTCAACAACTTGAGCGATAATTTCTGACATAAATATAATCCATCCGTTTAGCATCTATGAACGTACTTTAAAGCATTGTCAGAGCTGATACTATTGGACCTGGGTACAGGTTTTAAAATGTTAACTTTATTAGCTAGCGTTGGTAGTCAACAGCATATGCTTTAATGTACAATTTATGTGCATTAGTATTTTGTAAAATATAAGGATTTAATTAAGGTGAAAGCAATATCTACCGCAAAGGGATTTAAGCAACTTATTCTATTCACATTAATAGTTATGTCGCCAGCGAGCTATTCTGCAGCTTCGGTACAAGAAGCTACAAAGGTGGCTATAGAAAAAAATCCAGACGTACTTGCAAAGTGGTACGAGTTTTTAGCTTCTGGTGAAGATGTAAATGCAGCACGCGCAGGTTACAAGCCATCAATAAATGGCACTGTTGGTTACCAATACCAAAAACAAGACTATGGCTTAATCCGAGAATATGATGGAGCCTATGCTAGTTTATCGTTAACTCAGATGCTTTATGACGGAAGTCGCACTCGCTCAGAGGTAAATAGATTTTCTAATTTTCAGCTAGTTGCCTATTTCAATCTGCTGGAAACTGCAGAAAATGTCGCACTTGAAGCATTTAGAGCTTATCAGGACGTGCTGGTTCAGCGTAAGTTGGTGGCACTAGCCCAGGACAACTTAAATAAACATTTTGAAGTATATCGCCAGATCGAAAGCAGTGCCAAAGCAGGTGTTGCTAAGTTAGCGGATTTAGAACAAATAAGTGGTCGAGTCTCACTAGCTCAAAGTAATCTGATCACTGAAACGTCTAATTTGCATGATGTCACTACCCGATATTTAAGAGTTGTCGGCGAACTTCCAGCAACCGTGATGAATGATGTTGTTATACCCGATGTAATACCAAAATCCGTTACCGAGACTTTGCAACAAGCTTATCAGGGTAACCCGTCGTATCATGCCGCATTGAGAAATATGAAAGCCGCAGAATATGCAGCTGAGGCGGAGAAATCTAATTTCAAGCCCACTGTGAATTTGGTAGGCAGTTATGGCTTTCAAAATTACTCTGACATTGGAGTCAATACAGACCAGAGTGAAGCTCGTGTTGGTATAGAATTAAAATACAATTTTTACAATGGTGGTAGAAATTCTGCCACGTTAAAACGCGCTTATTCTGAAATAAATCTTGCAGAAGAATTAAGAGACAAAGCCTGTTTAGATATCCGCCAAACGATTCAAATATCTTACAACGACAGCAGCAAACTATTTGAACAACTGCCGTTATTAAATCAACACAGACTGTCCTCAGACAAAGTGAGAACTGCTTATAAACAGCAATTTGATATTGGCCAGCGCTCTTTGCTGGATGTATTAGATTCAGAGAACGAGTATTTTCAAGCGAGTAGAGCGTATTTATCAGCTAATTTCAGTTTAACCGTAGCTAATGCCAGAACATTAGCCGGTATGGGCACCTTATTAAACACCATGGGCCTGACATCTATCACCTGGCCGTCTTTGGCTGAGTTGGGCGCAGACAAATTGAAGGTTGACCCAGCAACAGCATGTCCTGCAATTGACGTATACAGCAGCTTACAAATTACCAATGATGCTGATAATGACTCGGTGCCAGATGAAGCTGATTATTGCCCTAACACGCCGGAAACGGATAAAGTCGATGCTAAAGGCTGCTCTGTTTTCACAGAGAAAATGGTTAACTTCACCTTAAAAGTGAACTTTGAGCATAATTCTAGCGAAGTTAGCCCGGCAAACCTGCCTAATATCGAGAATTTCGCCGCATTCTTACAAAGATACCCAAATACAAATACTGAAATCCAGGGGCATACCTCAGTTGAAGGCGCTGCTTGGTATAACAATACACTGTCTCAACAACGCGCGAATGCGATAAAAGATATATTGGTATCAACATTTAATATTGATGCAGATCGTATTACCGCTAAAGGCTATGGCTCAACTAAACTGTTATCAACAGCTAACACTGACGATGCACACAATGTAAACCGTCGAATTGAGGCCGTTGTGCGTGCGAAAGATGAGGCCATAGTACCTAGACAAAAATAATGATAGCTAGATGCAGGGATACGCTCATTGATACTTAATAACCAAAATAACGGTGGGCCGCTTTTTGAAGCATTGCTTTATATCTGTGAATTTCATCATCACGATGTAAGCCCGGCCGCTTTAATAAGCGGCCTGCCGTTACAAAATAATCAGCTTAGCCCTGCTGTGTTCAGCCGGGCAGCTGATAGAGCAAAGTTAGCGTCCAAAATACTACAACGCCCACTGACAGAGCTCAATTCTGCTCTGTTTCCAGCAATACTGATGCTGAAAGATAACAAAGCCTGTTTAATACACAAAATTGATTATGCAACAAAACAAGCGGTTATTAGCTATCCCGAGTTAGCGCAAAGCGTATCCACCATAACGCTCGATGACATAGATACGATTTATGCTGGTACAGTACTTTATGTTCGGCCGAAAACAGATGCTGAAGAGAAAACCAATCATTTTAAGCTAGCCGCTCACTTACATTGGTTCTGGGGTGTAATAAAGCAAAACACCTCGTTGTATCGGGACGTTTTACTTGCCGCCGTTCTGGTTAACCTGTTTGCCTTGTCAATGCCAATGTTTGTTATGAATGTCTACGACAGGGTTGTTCCCAATTTGGCCACACATACATTATGGATATTGGCGTCAGGCATTACCTTAGTGTTGGTGGCTGACTTAGTATTGAAATTACTGCGCCATCACTTTGTCGATTTGGCCGCAAGTAAAACTGATGTCATGCTTTCATCGGCTATAATGGATAAAGTATTGTCGATGCAGCTAAAATACCGTCCGACATCAACGGGTTCTTTTGCTTCTATCGTACAATCGTTTGAATCAGTTAGAAGTTTTATTGGCTCTTTAACTATTGTCGCACTTGCCGATTTACCTTTTGTTTTATTGTATTGTATTGTTATCGCGCTTATAAGTTTACCCTTACTCGCCCCCATTGTCGTCGGCGCGATGATTTCACTGATATTTGCCTACTTTGCGCAGAAAAAATTAAAGTTTTTATCTGACGAATCAGCAAAGTCTGTTGCCGAGCGTAACGCCACATTAATTGAAGCAATTGGTTCGTTAGAAGCCGCGAAATCCAGTAATGTGAAATCAGACATACAACACAATTGGGAGCAATTGTCGTTAAGCTGTGCACATAACAGCGCTAAAATGCGCTCTGTGTCGGCATCCGTTAGCAATGTCACTGGGTTTATTCAACAGTTAGCCGGCGTAGCGGTAATTGTTACCGGCGTATACTTACTCATAGATGGTAACCTGACACAAGGCAGCTTAATTGCCGTATTTTTATTATCGTCACGTGCTTTAGCACCGGTTAGCCAAGCCGCTGGATTATTAGCGCAATTTCACTATGCCTCATCGGCGTTTGATAACCTGAATGTGCTTATGGAGTATCCCTCCGAGCAAGAAGCGGCACGCAAAACCATTGATAAACCGGTATTGCAAGGCAAGATAGAATTTAAGCGCGTAAGCTTCACCTATCCAGATAGCGATCTGCCCTCTTTACAAAATGTTAGCTTTTGCATTGAGCCGGGGGAACACGTTGCCATTTTAGGCCGTAATGGCTCTGGAAAATCAACCTTGGAAAAACTGATCTTAGGCCTGTATCAACCCAATGAGGGCCAAGTGCTTTTAGACGGCATTGACATTAACCAACTCGATTTACATCAGGTAAGAAATAATGTTGGCTATGTGCCGCAAGACATCACACTTTTTCGCGGTTCACTGCGCTATAACATTGAACTTGCAGCGCCAGCAAAAAGTGCTGAGCACTTTCTCAACATTTGCAACATCTCAGGGTTAAATCACCTACTCAGTCAACATCCTGCAGCGTTTGAAATGCAGGTTGGCGAGAAAGGACAAAATTTATCTGGTGGACAAAAGCAAATCGTGGCTATCGCACGCGCGTTGTACAATGACCCGCCTATACTGCTGCTGGACGAGCCTACAGCTGCACTGGATCACAGTAGTGAAGATGCATTCCGACGCCAATTGGGTAGCTATGCTCAAGGCAAGACATTGTTACTTATTACGCACCGAAGCCCACTGCTAACACTGGCGAACCGAATTATTGTTATTGATAATGGCAAAATCATTGCGGATGGCCCGAAAGACACCGTTATGGAAGCGCTGCGTCAAGGCAGAATTATGGGGACAACTTAATGAAAAACGCTTCGCAGAAATACTCAAAAGATTGGGTGAGCGAGGCAGAATGGGCTCGCATTGCCCAATCACCGTTATCTGCCAGACGTTTATTATATGCAATCGCAATCTGCGTGATCGTTCTGCTAGTATGGGCAGGCTTTGCGCCATTAGATGAAATAGCCAGGGGCGATGGCAAAGTTATTACTTCGCAACAATTACAAACCATACAATCTCTTGATGGTGGCCTGGTTACCGACATTGTTGTGCGTGAAGGCCAAATTGTTGAAGCAGGACAGGTGTTGTTGAAAGTAGACTCTACTCGTTCTGCATCCAATCTGGCGGAAAACCAAACGCAGTTTTATGCCCTTACCGCTGAAGTTGCACGGCTGATTGCACTAACCAATGAAACCAGTCCACAATTTCCTGAAGAACTTGTAACTAAAGCGCCAGAGCGCTTGCAACATGAAATACAACTGTACCGAAATAGTCTTGCCGAACTTAACGAGCAACTTGCGGTGCACGCAGAACAACAACAACAACGGCAGCAAGAGCTAATAGAAGCGAAAGCAGCATTGCTGCAATACAATCAAACCTTCGCGCTTACCAACCAAGAGTTAACCGTCACTAAGCCTTTAAGAGCTTCGGGGGCGGTATCTGATATTGACATCTTACGGCTTGAGCGTGAGGTTGCGCGAGCAAAAGGCGAGGCCAGCCGTGCTGAAGCCAATGTCGCCAGGGCCGAGTCTGCCTTGCAAGAAGCCCGAAATAAGCTTAAAGAGGTAAAGTTAACGGTACTAAACCGCTGGCGTAACCAATTGTCTGAGTCACGGGCTAAGCTTGCCGGGTTATCTGAAGTACAAGCTGGGCTGGTTGACATGGTGCAGCAAGCCGAAGTTAAATCACCAATTCGTGGCACCATCCAACGGTTGCATATCAACACAGTTGGCGGTGTATTAACGCCAGGAAGAGACATACTCGATATCGTACCATTGGATGACAAACTGCTGATTGAAGCCAGAATATCACCCAGAGACATTGCTTTTATTCAAATTGGGCAACCCGCGATGATCAGAATTAGCGCCTACGATTTCGCCATTTTTGGTGGCTTACAAGCAAGCGTAAGCCATATTAGTGCCGACACGGTTACTGATGAACAAGATAATACCTACTATGTGGTAAGGTTAAGCACCGCCAGTCAAAAGCTAGACGACAAGTTAAACATTCTACCGGGCATGACGGTTCAGGTTGATATTGTAACCGGTAAACGTACGGTATTGTCTTACTTGCTTAAACCTTTACTCAGAGCTAAAAGCAACGCGATGACAGAGAGATAATATGCAGATGGCGAATATCGCAATTTATACTGCACCGGGTTTTACAGCATCTAGCTGGACTTCTGCCTTTGGTCAGCCACATGTTGTAACCTTTCCAGACACGAACATCCAAACTTTACAAGCTTTTGACGTCGTGCTAATTCATAGCGCCCGCCAGGATTGGCAGAACCTGATAACACAATTGCATACTGCAAAACATGTCATTGTTATTAGTCAGCAATTATCTTTAGCAGAACTTCAGCTCGCGCTTACTTTGGGCGCAAAAGGCTATCTGGATGCAGGCAGTAGCAGTGCACATTTTATTCAATCGGTAAGTTCAGTTAGAAATGGTGCGCTTTGGCTACCGGCTTCGTTGCTGAACCAACTAAACCAGTTTTTCTCACAGGTCATTGCGCCTAAAACTGACTGGGCGTCGTTTGAAAGTCGCCTGTCTAAGCGAGAATATGAAGTTGCCAGCTTTGCACGAAAAGGACTCAGCAATAAAGATATTGCGGCAAGTTTGAATATTACTGAAAGAACGGTTAAGCAACATCTCACCGCTACGTTTGCTAAACTAGGCATTAAAGACCGGTTGCAACTGATATTGCTTCTTTAAAGGGTGTACCAGCATGTACGTTAAACGCGCAAGTGACAATCAGATTATTGGCTTAAGCACTGTGCAAACAGATGAGTACACGGAGTATTTGTCAAACAATGATCCCGATTTACTGTCTTTTATGCAAAAAAACATTCCTGCCTACGAATTAGCTAACACAGAACTAAGCCATAATAAAAAACTACAACATTCTGACGCAGAGTTAGCCCGCGTTCTTGAAGACCTGATAGAACTGCTTACAGCAAATGGCACGATAACTTTTACAGACCTGCCGATGGCTGCACAAATAAAGCTACTCAATCGAAAAACACTACGCCACAATATGAAAACACTGGATCTGCTTAATGAAGAAGAAGATGACAGCTTAATGCCCTAAGTGTAGTTTCAAAAGTTACGATTACGAAATACCTGGGCCGGTAAGACCATCGAATCCCAGCGCCAGCAGTTCATCGATATCTGTAGAGGACGTGACTCCCTCAGCAATAACTTTCAAACTTAAGGTGTGCGCCAGTTTAATTAACCCAGCCAAAAGCTGTGCTGTATCAGTCGACTTATAACGCAAAACGATTGCAGCATCTATTTTTAAATAATCAATACCGAGCTGCTCAAGATCTTTAATCTCATTAATGGCAAAACCACATTTTTGTAATCCCACCTCTACTGATAACGCTTTTAATGCCGCAACAAAACTAATAAATAAAATCTGATGCTTAACAACCAGCGCTTCATCAAACTCCATCGATAAACGTTTACAGACGGCCTGAGGTAATGACTGTAATAATTTTAGTATTTCATAGTGTGCCGCTGCATTGGTAAAAGTCAGATCAGAGATATTTACGGCCAACCTCAATTCACTGTCGTCTGCCAGTTGTGACACAGCCCGTTTTACCATAGCGATATCCAGATGACTGATAAACTGATAACGACGTGCCCAACCCAGGATCTGGCCGGCTGACACCCATTCTGCATTAATTTGCATTCTAAGCATCGCTTCATGGTGCATTATTGTGCCATTGCGAAGCTGAACCGGATATAGCTGCGACATAATGTCATTTGAATGGATGGCCTGCTTCAAGGCTTTTAACCAGTCTGTAGCGTCTCCCAAGGCGTCATAACCTTGTGCCTGGTATAATATTTTACTTTGTAACGGCGGTTTAGACTCGACATCAACCAGCATCGCATCTAACTGAGACAGCGTCTGTGGCCGACTCGATACAGCATCCAGCGATATACCCACAACCAGAATGGGCGCGGTTGCATCTGCCGGCTCTATCAAACAGGCCGTGTTTAGCAAAGTAACCAGTTGCTGACACAGTTCAGCCGTCGACTCCAATTGGTCAAACACAACAAAAAAATCGCTGCCATTTAGTCGGCTGACTAATCGCACCCCTTGATGTTGACGCAAAGCATCAACCACTCGCTTTAACCATATGTCAGTGTCTGAGCGCCCTAACCTCAGGTTAATCGCCTGCAAATCAATAACGCGTAGCATAAAGACACAACAGGGTTCACTGCGCTCTTTATTGCTAAAGTAACCTTCTAACCAACTTGCGCAATAATCACGGTTAAATGCGCCTGTCACATTGTCGAGCTCATACTGCCGTTGTAAGCGATCGAGTTGTTTCTGCTCTTGCTCCAGCATGTAACGTACGCGGCCAGTCAATCGGTTCATTGCCGCTACCAGACGTTTCAATTCAAAAGTAGCAGGCTCATCACTGGTAATGAACTGCCGGTTACCTAATGCTTCCGCATGGGTGACAACCTGATTAAGTGGCTTGCGTACCCGGTTCAATAATATACTTCCAACCAGGCCGCAAAACATCGCAAGGATTACAAATCCGGTCGCTAAATCCTTCGTTATTTGCCACAAGGCGACCACACTGTAATCGGTTTGACTTTCCAACTCGATAGTGCCAAAACGCTGCCAACTATCTTGGATCTGTGCTATGCCGGGTTTAATCTCAAAATTAAGCAGTGCCACAAACCAGTTAGGCGCATCAACTTTCTGCGGTGTTAAAGCAAACTCTACAAGAACGTTTCCGCCAATGTCTTTTAAAGCAATGCGACGATAATATCCGGTGTCGAATTGGGCTGATAACATCAGCTCCATGGTAGTAAGGTCTTTGTCCATCTGCGAAAGTGTTAATGCCATCCCTGTAGCGTTATCAATGTTCTTTACTTGCAACTGCTCAGCCAAATAGATTTTGGTTTGATAGGCACTAATAAAAAAACTACTACCAAATGCTAAAAGCACAATAACGATAATCGCTATCCACAGCTGCTTGATGAGAGACATTACTTACCCCTTAACCCAATATCGCTGGGCATTACAATAAAATACCTTGAAGCTCTAACCGCTGCACAAGGTCACGCCATCTGGATAATCGCGCCGAAGCACTTTGTTTTGATTTTTGATTTCCGCTACCCGCCCACAACCCGGTCGAATTGAAACTGAACACAGGGGTGAGATCGGTTCTCGCTGAAGCCGGTAGAATAGTTTGAATTAAACTGTCCAAAATGAGTGGTTCACTCGCGCCTTCAGGATAATAGGCAAGCACCATATGCGCCTGACTTACACTACTGTTTTCGCCGCCAATTCTGGCTCTGACATATACCAGGCGCAACTGTATGTCGGGGATACCCAAAGCACGCAAACTTACATAACTAAATATGGCCCAGTCTTCGCAGTCCCCTCTCTTTGATACAAGCATTTCCGCTGGACTGGCCCAATAATCCTCAATACTATATTGATTAATATCAGTGATATAGCTAAAAGACTGATGTGAAAATGTGTTTACTACTTCCAGTTGATGTGTCGTTGTTAACGACGAGGTATCACGTAGCATTGCTTGCCAGGACGACGACAAGGCTAAAGAGGCAGAGGACTGTTTTTCGACATAACGATCGAACAGATTAAAATCTATTGGAAGGAATTTTTCGAGTGCAAAGAGTTGTTGGAACACAACCAGCAATGCTGTACCGAAAAAAGGCAATGCGAATTTTTTAACCGCCCTTGATGGCATTTAGCATAAGCTCAGTACGCGTAGTTCTTGTCCAAGATAGTTGAAAACACCCTGTATCTCAACGAATTTATTCTCCTTGCGGCTAACCACAGTAGAAATCATTCTGAATGTGACAGCCATGTAAGGTAGTAAAGGGCGTCCCTTACTACCTTACTAACCACTTAGCCGCGGTATTTCTGCATGACTAAGGTGGCATTAGTACCACCAAAACCGAAACTGTTAGACATAATGGTATTTAGCTCAGCAGGTTTGGCTTGTTTCACAATATTTAGCCCTGCTGCCGCTTCATCAAGTTCACCAATGTTAATTGATGGCGCAATAAAGCTGTGTTTCATCATCAGCAGTGAGTAAATGGCTTCATGCACACCCGCTGCACCCAGGGCATGTCCTGTCATCGCCTTGGTGGCGCTGATAGCAGGTGACTTGCCAGCAAATACTTGCTGAATTGCTCCGAGCTCTTTCACGTCACCAACAGGCGTGCTGGTACCATGAGTATTAACGTAATCCACTTCCGCAGTAACACCGTGCATCGCCATTTGCATACAACGCACAGCACCTTCACCACTTGGGGCAACCATGTCGAAACCGTCTGAAGTAGCACCGTAGCCAACCACTTCAGCATAAATCGTCGCTCCCCGTGCTAGCGCATGCTCTAACTCTTCTACCACGACCATGCCGCCCCCACCACTGATAACAGATCCGTCACGGTTTGCATCATAAGTTCGTGAAGCAAGCTCCGGGGTGTCATTGTATTTAGTTGACAATGCGCCCATAGCGTCAAATTCCATCGCCAGGGTCCAGTGAACTTCTTCACCGCCGCCAGCAAATACCACATCTTGCTTACCCAACTGGATCAATTCAACAGCATGACCGATACAGTGCGCGCTAGTGGCACAAGCCGAGCTGATAGAATAATTCACACCTTTAATTTTGAATGGCGTGGCCAAACAGGCCGAACAGGTACTAGACATGGTTTTTGGCACCGCATAAGGGCCAACCCGCTTAACGCCTTTTTCGCGCAAAATATCTGCAGCTTCAACTTGCACTTTAGACGATGCACCACCTGAACCCGCAACCAAGCCGATACGTGGGTCAGAGATTTGCTCTTCAGTAAAACCAGCATCAACCATAGCCTCTTGCATAGCAATATAAGCATAAGCGGCAGCATCACCCATAAAGCGCATCGCTTTACGATCAATATGTTCAGACGGCTCTAACTTGATATTGCCCCAGACCTGAGAACGAAGGCCCATTTCTGCAAACTCTTCTGCACGCGTAATACCAGAACGACCTGCTTTTAACGATGCCAGAACTTCATCTTTGTTATTACCAATACTGGATACAATACCAATACCTGTGATTACCGCTCTTTTCATGCTTACTCCCAAGGGGCCGGTCAATTACCGGCAACTTAATAATGATACTGCGTGCTATTGTACGGACTTTGATTTAAAAAGTGGTCAGCTTTCAGCGCACACCTGTACTCTGTTTTCAATTTTGCGATAGCTTAGGGTAAACTACAAGCCGATTTTACAACAGAATTAGCCGTTTATGTCTGAGCTTAGCAATGCAAAAATACACTTTAATGACCAAGGAACGCCAGTAGCGTCTGACTTTGATGACGTTTATTTTTCGAATGATGGCGGTACAGCCGAAACTGATTATGTATTTTTGCAACAAAACGGTTTGCCAACGCGCTGGCAACAGCATCCTTCTGCTGCATTTCATATTATTGAAACCGGCTTTGGCACCGGCGCCAACTTTCTTTTAACCTGGTTGCGCTTTCGCCAGCACCGTCTTACACAGCCGCAATCACTATGTCAGCGTCTGTATTTTAGTAGTTTTGAAAAGTATCCTCTAAGCCATGCAGATTTAACGCGCGCTCTGGCCGTGCATGACACCTTCTCTGATTTGTGTCAGTTGTTACTCGACGCCTATCCGCTGTGTATTTCAGGTTGCCATCGCCTTAGCTTCGACAATGGCAGTGTCATACTGGATTTATGGTTTGGCGACGTTAATAGTCAGCTACCTCAGCTCATTGCTGAAGTCGATGCCGTTTATCTCGACGGATTTGCCCCCAGTAAAAACCCGGACATGTGGCAAGATACGTTGTTTTCGAATTTGGCCAGGCTCAGCAAAAATACGACCACCGTGTCAACATTTACATCAGCTGGGATAGTTAAGCGGGGTTTGCAAGCGGCCGGTTTCACAGTTAGTAAAATCAAAGGATTTGGCCGCAAGCGAGAAATGCTTACTGCGACGATATTAGTAGACAAAAATTTTGAGTACTCGTCACCTAAAGATGTCACTATCGTAGGTGGCGGCATAGCCTCTCTTTGTATGGCGTTGGGGTTAACACAGCGTGGCATTAGCGTGCACTTAGTGTGTGAAGATAGTCACGTTGCACAACAAGCATCACAAAACCGTCAAGGTGCAGTTTATCCGAATTTGCACGCTAATCTTACCGATGATAGTCAGATCCATGTTCAGGCGTTTCTGTTTGCACGCCGGTTTTATCAATATTGGCACAACGCCGGGGTAAATTTTGCAATGGACTGGTGCGGTATGCTGCATTTGGCAACCAATTCACAACTTAAACTGCGCCAGGAGAAGTTAATTGCTAATGCACTTTGGCCTGCTGAGATAGTGAGAGCGGTAGACGCCAGTGCTGCTTCAGAAATTGCGGGTCTGCCACTACAACAAGCGGGTATCTATTTTCCACTTGCAGGTTGGCTAAATCCTCAGCAATTTTGCCAACAAGCGTTAACGTATTTAGCTTTGCAGCCCACGTTTACCTTTAGTGCACAGTGCCATATAGATAAATTGGAATATGATGGCGAAGCATGGCAGTTATGTACAACTAACGGCAACTTTACCGCGTCCGCTGTTGTGCTGGCATGTGGTAGTAAAATGGCTGATTTTGAACAAACCGCCATGCTACCTGTAAACAAGATACGAGGCCAAGTAAGCCACATAAAGCAACCAGCAATGACACCACTAAAAACGGTACTTTGCCATAAAGGGTATATTACACCGCAATGGCAGGGAGAGCATTCTATTGGTGCCACCTTTGATCGCTCAGCGACAGATGCTTTTGTCAGCGAACAAGATGACCAAATAAATATGCAGCTGATAAATGACCAGTTGCAACAACCGGACTGGTTTTTAAACCCAGAGGTAAAAAGCGCAGCCGCAGCATTCAGAGCCACTGTTCCTGATCACTTACCACTGGCTGGCGCTTTACAAGCAAATCAGTTATATGTTTTAGGTGCAATGGGTGCACGCGGTATTCTGTTATCACCGTTATTGGCAGAACTCGTTGCTTGCCAAATATGTAAAGACCCTTTACCGTTAGCGCAAGAGCTTGTGAACAGAATTAGGGCTGACAGGTTTCGCTAGCTCAAATTTAGTGGGAGTTTAAATGTCGTCTAGAAAGCACATTCTTATCGCTGAAGATGATGACTTTATGCGCAGTTTATTATCATCACAGTGCGCAGGCCTTGGCTTGACAGTTCATAGTGTTGAGAACGGCGAGCAAGCGATTACCGAAGCATTAAGTTATCAATATGACATCGTGCTTACCGATATTCAAATGCCGCTCTGTGACGGCACTACTGTGATGCGTATACTGAGACAGCTAGGCTACGATAGACCTATTATTGCTATGTCAGCCGATGAAATACCGACTGAGGGCTTTGATTTAATATTATCCAAGCCATTTGATGCAGCCATGCTAGCGGAAGTGATACAACGAACGGCGCCGCAAAAATCGGTTCCATTATTAATAGATGACGAACTCACCAATTTATTTTATCAAAATCTCTCACAACTTCGCCAAACATTCGAAGATGCACTAAAGCACAGTGAGCGCGAGGTAATGCGCCAGGTTTGCCATAAAATAAAGGGGGGCGCCGCCAGTTTTGGAGAAACAACACTGGCAGAGTTGGCTGGCTCACTTCAAATGCAGTTGTTGTCTGATGTTGCATTAGATGAATTACTGAACAACTGTAATCGCTTTCTTGATGCGCTAAGCCAGACAGGGAAACACGATGTTAGAACCTAAAATTTTGTTAGTGGATGACGTTGACTACTCAAGGCAACTGCTACGAAATAACATTATCGCTTTAGCAAACGAGAAATTACTGCACCATAACACCTTTATTTTTTTTAACGCTAACTGTGCCAGTTCTGCTCAAGCGCTGTTTGCTTTGCATCAACCCGATATTGTATTCCTTGATATTGACTTACCTGATGGTTCCGGCATTGACGTGTTAAAAAAGTTTAAAATTTCCCACCCACAATGCTTTATTGCCATGGTAAGCGGAGAAAGTACTTTGGTAAACGTTAAGCAGTGCATTGAGGCTGGTGCAGCAACGTTTATTGCTAAACCCTTTACCGGTGACAAAATACAGGCTGCGCTGAGATTATTTGAAAAGCGTTTAAAGCAAAATGTTAACTCTCTCAATTCGCATTGAACTTAGCACAACACATTAAACTTTGGTAAGGTAACAACAATATAACTTAAGTTGAGGAAAAAACATGCGTTTGGTCATTTTACTCAGTATGGCATTGGCTCTTAGCAGTGTGAGTCAACGTGCTGATGCAGAGAGCTTTTATCAGATCCCGGTTCCTGCAGACGCCCGAGAGTTTGCCAGATTAGACAAAAAGTTACCTGCTGTACTGAGTTTTTATACTCACCAAACGGAAAGTGAGTTACGCGATTTTTACCTTCAGCAACTGGGTGACCCTTCTGATGAGCAAATGCAATATGGCCGCATTCAGTTATATTTTGTCGTTAATGGTAAACAGGCGCGCGTCATTATCTCTAGCCGCGAAGACTGGCGCCAGGTTGATATTATGATACAAAACTAGCACGGTTAACGACCTAGGGTTTAGTTAACTGCAATACCACCCTGCGGTTCTTTTTACGCTCCAGCGCCGTATCATTCGGCGCAATGTGTCGCCGTTCACCAAACCCTTCAACCTGCACCCTATCAGCGCTTAACCCAGCATCGACAAAAAAGCTTTTTACTTTCTCTGCCCGTTTTACTGACAATTGCTCGTTCATCCAACGCCCACCGTAGCTGTCGGTGTAACCTTGAATTTCAACAACATCGATGTCTTGATCGTATTTCAGATATTCAGCAATTTGCGCCAACCTACGCTGAGACTCCCGGGTTAGCTGGTCACCACCACTCTCGTAGCTCAACACCGTAAACGCAATGTCATCAAATCCGTAAGGCAGTAACCTTGCAATACATTGATTAAATAAATGGTACGGCTGAGGAAACTGCACTGGATTTATCGCAGCCACCACGTTGTCAAAAGGGCTGTACCAGTCTTTAAAATAAAACGTTGGGCTAAAACCATGTTCAAGTTCTGACAATAACGTCCATGCCACTTTTTTCGGAAGTTCACCATTGAACTGCTTTAACAATTGCATACTGGCAACCGCTTTAGCTGGCTCCCCCGGACGCCAACTTGGGGGAAGCGACATGACCTCAGCCAAACCATAATTATCGGGTAAACGCAGCATTTGCAATTCAAAATCTAAATTAAGTCCTTTATTGGCGACACTGCGAAACACAGCCTGACCAAAGCGGGGAATTTCATGTTGCAACTGACATGCCACCGGCGAACTTTGACTAAGCTGCCACGTTGACTGTTCTATTGCGGCAGAATATTGACGCAACTGCGGCTGAGCCATAACCGACGCGCTTAACAATAGGGTGCTAATAGCAAATAACATTCGCATTTCCCAGTTTCTCACTATAGTTGGTACACAAAACATAAATCACAATAATTACTAAGCAAACACTATGCCGCAACAAGACGGTAGCACTATTTTTTGGCATAATAGTCGCTGATTTATAAAATGGCGATGTTATGACACAACCCAGCACCCAACTTGCTCAGCGTTTTCGAGGGTATTACCCAGTAGTTATCGACGTGGAAACAGCTGGCTTTAATGCCAAAACCGATGCGCTATTGGAAATAGCAGCTACCTTGCTGGATATGGACGATAACGGCAATTTAGTGCCGCTACAAACATTGCACTTTCACGTCGAACCTTTTGAAGGCGCTAATCTGGATGCCAGCTCATTGGCGTTTAACGGTATAGATCCATTTAACCCGTTGCGAGGAGCGGTGCCAGAACGCGAAGCCATCACCGAAATTTGTAAAGCGGTGCGAAAAGCGCAAAAAGATGCAGGTTGCCAACGTAGTGTCATCGTGGCACATAACGCGGCCTTTGATCAGGGCTTTTTTAATGCCGCAATAGAACGGTTAAATTTTAAGCGCTCTCCGTTTCATGCCTTTGTTTCATTTGATACGACCAGTCTTTCAGCCTTGGCACTTGGACAAACCGTGTTAGCCAAAGCGTGTCAAACTGCGGGTATAGAGTTCAATAATAAAGAGGCCCATAGTGCCCTGTATGATACCGAACGCACAGCCGAACTATTCTGTCATATCGTCAATAACTGGAAAAAACTGGGTGGTTGGCCCTTAGCAGCTATGTCACACGACGACGCTGATGATTCTGCAGAGGCTGTATCTGCGTAAGTGATACACCTGTCGTTCAAAAGAAAAGGCGGTGATAACCGCCTTTTCTATTTAATCCGCATTTACTCTGCCGGTGTATCGGTTTTATGTTTCGCCGCAGCATCTTTAATTAAAGGCTGCAGTTCAGTGCGTTGGAACATTTCCAATATGATATCGCAACCGCCGATTAGCTCACCTTCTACCCACAATTGCGGAAACGTTGGCCAGTTGGCGTACTTGGGTAACTCTGCACGAATATCAGGGTTTTGCAAAATATCGACATAAGCAAATTGCTCACCACATGCGATCAACGCTTGTGATGCCTGTGCAGAAAAGCCACAACTTGGAAACTTCGGCGAGCCTTTCATAAATAACAAAATAGGATTGTCAGCAATTTGCTGTTTAATTTTATCTAGCGTTTCCATTAACACCTCACAACATAAGCATTTTCAGATTGGCAGACATTTTACGCTTTTCTGCAGTCATAGGCACTTGAGATTTACAAAAAAAACCCCACCTCTAATGCAGTAACGTTTAATGCTGATCAGCATAAACATCAAAACATGATCAGCCAAATCCACTACTGTAAAACTTGAGTATTTTAGTCAGGTTTTGTAGTCTACGCCATGCAGACAACATAAACAACGCCAACGGAGAACAACAATGGCCTTTGAATTACCAGCATTACCTTACGCAAAAGACGCATTAGCACCACACATTTCTGCCGAGACGCTGGAATACCACTACGGCAAACATCACAACACCTATGTCGTGAAGTTAAACGGTTTAGTTGAAGGCACTCCTTTCGCAGGCAAATCGCTGGAAGAAGTCGTTCGCACCTCTGAAGGCGGCATGTTCAATAACGCCGCGCAGGTATGGAACCATACTTTTTACTGGCACTGCTTATCACCAAATGGTGGCGGCGAGCCAACAGGCAAATTAGCTGACGCTATCAATGCAAAATGGGGTTCTTTCGCTGCGTTTAAGACAGCCTTCAATGACAAAGCAGTGAACAACTTCGGTTCAAGCTGGACTTGGTTAGTAAAAACTGCTGACGGCAGCCTGGATATCGTCAATACCAGCAACGCAGCAACACCGTTAACCGATACCAGCCTTACACCTGTTATGACAGTCGATTTGTGGGAACATGCTTACTATATTGATTACCGCAATGCCCGTCCTACCTATTTAGACGCCTTCTGGGCATTAGTTAATTGGTCTTTCGCGAACGAAAACTTCGCTAAGTAACCGACGCTAACGATTAGAAACCCGGCATTTGCCGGGTTTTTTGTTAATGGTTCTTTACACCTTAATTCGCCACATCTGCAAATCTGTTTACCTTTCTATCCGTATAGTAAAACAAAGTTGTCGCTATTTCTGTCAATTAGTTAGGCGGGAACTGGCTTTACTGTCTAACCTTAATATATCAGCTTAGCCGCAACCCTTTCCCGATGTTTATAAAGCTGGAGGTGCATATGAGTATTTTCGAGCACTACAAATCACGCTATGAAGCAGCGAAAGAAGAAGAGTATACCATTCAGGAGTTTTTAGCCCTCTCCAAACAAGACAAGAGCTGCTACGCCAGTGCTGCAGAACGTTTGCTGCTTGCCATTGGCCAACCTGAACTGATTGATACCGCGCATGACCCTAAACTTAGCAGGTTGTTTTCCAATCGTGTTATCAGCCGCTACCCTGCGTTTGCTGACTTTTACGGTATGGAAGACGCCATAGAACAAATCGTTTCCTACCTAAAACATTCTGCGCAAGGGTTGGAAGAACGCAAACAAATTTTGTATTTACTAGGCCCTGTTGGCGGTGGTAAGTCTTCCTTGGCAGAAAAGCTCAAGCATTTAATGCAGCAAATTCCCATTTATTACTTAAAAGGTTCACCGGTGTTTGATCATCCGCTATGCCTGTTTGATGTAAATGAAGACGGTAATATTTTGCAGCAGGAATATGGCATCCCCAAACGGTACCTGAGAAATATTATGTCGCCATGGGCGAGTAAACGGCTACACGAATACAACGGCGATATCAGCCAGTTTAAAGTCGTTAAAAAATATCCATCCATTCTTGACCAACTGGCTATTGCTAAAACAGAACCGGGTGATGATAACAATCAGGATATTGCGTCCTTGGTTGGGAAAGTAGATATTCGCAAGCTCGAACATTTTGCGCAAAATGACCCTGATGCATATAGCTACTCGGGCGCACTTTGCCGCGCCAACCAGGGCCTGATGGAGTTTGTAGAAATGTTTAAAGCGCCAATTAAGGTGCTACACCCGCTACTCACCGCTACTCAAGAAGGTAATTATAACGGTACCGAAGGCTTGGCAGCACTGCCGTTTGACGGCATTATTTTAGCGCATAGCAATGAGTCGGAGTGGCAAACGTTTCGCAATAATAAAAACAATGAAGCTTTTCTCGACCGGGTATACATTGTTAAAGTGCCCTATTGCCTGCGGGTAAGTGAAGAAATGCGTATTTATCAAAAACTATTGGAGCATAGTGAGCTAAATACCGCGCCTTGCGCTCCAGGAACTCTAATATCACTGGCACAGTTTGCTGTACTATCTCGCTTAAAAAACCCTGATAACTCCAGCCTATACTCCAAAATGCGGGTATATGATGGCGAAAGCCTGAAAGATACCGATCCCAAAGCAAAATCATATCAGGAGTACCGCGATTATGCCGGTGTAGATGAAGGTATGACCGGCTTGTCTACACGTTTTGCCTTCAAAATTTTATCACGGGTATTTAACTTTGATAGTACAGAAGTCGCCGCAAACCCGGTGCATCTTTTCTATGTATTAGAACAGCAAATTGAACGTGAACAGTTTCAGGCCGATGTGTCTGAGCGCTACCTGGAGTTTTTAAAAGGTTACTTAATTCCTAAATACATCGAGTTTATCGGCAAAGAGATCCAAACGGCCTATTTAGAGTCTTACTCAGAGTATGGGCAAAATATATTCGATCGCTATGTGATCTATGCCGATTTTTGGATCCAGGATCAGGAATACCGGGACCCGGAAACCGGACAATTGTTTGACCGTTCAGCACTAAATGCTGAACTGGAAAAAATTGAAAAACCCGCAGGTATAAGTAATCCGAAAGATTTCCGCAACGAGATTGTCAATTTTGTACTGCGGGCTAAGGCCAAAAATAATGGAAAAAACCCTAGCTGGACCAGCTATGAAAAGTTGCGTACTGTCATAGAGAAGAAAATGTTCTCCAGTACCGAAGAGCTACTGCCCGTCATTTCATTTAATGCCAAAACCTCAACCGACGATCAGAAGAAGCATGACGACTTCGTCAATAGGATGATGGAAAAAGGCTATACCCGTAAGCAGGTAAGGTTGCTGTCAGAGTGGTATCTGCGTGTTCGTAAATCACAATAACGCAGTTTAGCCGGAGGTAGTATGGCGCACTTTATTGACAGACGGTTAAACGGTAAGAATAAAAGCGCGGTCAATCGCCAGCGCTTTATTCGCCGTTATAAGCAGCAAATAAAAAAAGCGGTGTCTGATGCGATTAGTCAGCGCAGCGTAACAGATATCAGTAGCGGTGAAAGCGTTACTATACCCAGCAAAGATATCAGTGAACCTTTTTTTCATCAAGGCAAAGGGGGGCGCCGGCAAATCGTTCACCCTGGGAATGATCAATTTAGCGAAGGTGACAGGATAAAGCGGCCACAAGGTGGCGGTGGCTCAGGGGGTGGTCAGGGTGACGCAAGCTCGGATGGCGAAGGCTCAGACGACTTCGTGTTTTCAATTTCTAAAGACGAATATCTGGATTTACTGTTTGAAGATCTTGAGTTACCCAACCTGAAAAAAAACCAGCTAGATAAACTGATACTGTATAAAAACGTCCGTGCTGGTTACCGCTCTGAAGGCGTGCCCAGCAATATTGACATTGTACGGTCGTTGCGTGGCTCGCTGGCAAGGCGTGTAGCAATGACGGCGGACAAGAAAGCCAAATTACGCGATTTAGAGCAGAAACTCGCCGATATGGACAATGAACCGGTGCCGGATCAACAGCTTATGCGATTACTGCAAGAGGAAATCAGCACGTTAAAACAACGGATTGCAGGGGTCCCCTTCATTGACAGTTTTGATTTACGTTTTCGAAACTTTCAAAAACGACCAGAGCCGACGAGTAAAGCCGTGATGTTTTGTTTGATGGACGTGTCAGGTTCAATGGATCAAGCCACAAAAGATATGGCCAAGCGGTTTTACATTCTACTGTATTTGTTTCTCAGTCGCAGTTATAAGAATGTCGAAGTGGTTTACATCCGCCACCATACTCAGGCGAAAGAAGTTGATGAACATGAGTTTTTTTACTCTCAGGAAACTGGCGGCACTATTGTTTCAAGTGCGATAAAACTTATGTACGACATTGTGCAGGAACGCTACAACCCGGTTGAGTGGAATATTTACGCGGCGCAGGCATCCGACGGTGACAATTGGACTGACGACAGCGCCCCCTGCGCCGAGTTACTAGCCAATAAGCTTTTACCGCTGCTTAGGTATTATGCGTACATTGAAATCACGCCAAGAGCGCATCAAAGTTTATGGCAGGAGTATGAAAAACTACTACCCGGTTTCGACAACTTTGCCATAGAGCACATCAAAGAAATAAGCAACATTTATCCGGTATTTCGCGAGTTATTCAAGAAGCAGGCGGCGTAAAGCGTCCTGAATCGAGAGAGGTTTAACATGGCCAAAGCTAAAACTAAAGCGACAGCGTGTTTATCTGATGGTCCAGACTGGACCTTCGATCTACTTGACGCCTACCATCAAGAAATTTTACGTGTTGCGGCCTACTATCGGCTCGATACCTACCCCAATCAAATAGAAGTCATTACCGCTGAACAAATGATGGATGCCTATTCAAGTGTCGGCATGCCGCTGGGTTACCATCATTGGTCGTATGGTAAAAAGTTTATCCAAACCGAGCAAAATTACAGACGCGGCTATATGGGTTTGGCCTATGAAATCGTTATAAACTCAAATCCCTGTATTGCTTATTTAATGGAAGAAAACACCATTACCATGCAGGCACTAGTAATGGCGCACGCCTGTTATGGCCACAATTCTTTCTTTAAAAATAACTACTTATTTAAGACATGGACGGATGCAGGCTCTATTATTGATTATCTGGTGTTTGCCAAAAACTATATTAATGACTGTGAAGAAAAATACGGCATAAGCGATGTTGAAGATACGCTGGATTCGTGCCATGCATTAATGAATTACGGCGTCGACCGCTACAAAAGGCCACAAAAAATATCACTGGATGAAGAGCAAAAACGCCAGCATGAACGCGAGCATTACTTACAATCGCAGGTTAATGATTTGTGGCGAACCATTCCGGTAAAAGCAACAGACACTACTCAGCATGTAACGCGTTTCCCATCTGAACCGCAAGAAAACCTGTTATATTTTATCGAGAAAAATGCCCCCCTGCTAAAACCCTGGCAAAGAGAAATTGTGCGGATTGTGCGTAAAATTTCACAGTATTTTTACCCACAAAAACAAACACAGGTAATGAACGAGGGGTGGGCAACATTCTGGCACTATACTATTTTGCAGCATTTGTACGATGAGGGAAAAGTTAGTGACCGTTTTATGCTTGAGGTACTACACAGCCACACCAACGTGGTTGCACAACCAGAGTACAACAGCAAATATTACTCGGGTATTAACCCCTATGCTCTGGGATTCGCCATGTTCACAGATCTTCGACGCATCTGCGAACATCCTACAACAGAAGACAAAGAATGGTTTCCTGACGTGGCAGGCAGCAACTGGCTTGAAACACTCCACTTCGCGATGCAAAATTTTAAAGATGAAAGCTTCATTAGCCAGTACTTATCACCAAAAGTCATCCGCGACTTTCATCTTTTTGCGATAGTCGACGACGACGAAGCGGGCAGTCTGGAGGTAGCTGCAATCCATAATGCTGAGGGCTATCAACGCATTCGACAGATGTTGTCCCAACAATACAACTTAAGCCAGATTGAACCGAATATTCAAATTCATAATGTCGACATAAGTGGCGATCGTTCGCTGACGCTAAGATACATCCCACAAAACCGGATCCCGTTAGCAAACAGTCAGGAACAGGTGTTGAAGCACCTGCACCGGCTGTGGGGATTTACTGTTTATTTGGAGCAACAAAATGAAGATGGTTCGGCAGACCTGTTATGTAGCTGTCCCGCAGCAGACGAAAAACCAACCTAATTATTCAGGTTGGTAACTCGTTACCTGATTTCGCCCATTCGCTTTTGACATATACAGACCTTTATCAGATGCCTCTATCCACTGCCTGTGTTCTGACATATCAGCATTAAACTCGGCCAAGCCAAGGCTAAGGGTTACTTTAAGCGCTTTATCGTTATAGTTAATGGTTAAGGATTCTACCGACTGTCTTAACCGTTCGGCTAAAATTGCTGCCTGTTCAATGGGCGTATCAACCAATAAGATAGCGTATTCTTCGCCGCCATAACGCCCGGCGATATCGGTAGTACGCAAGTTTTTCCGCACGGCATCGGCAATAGATTGAATAACGACATCGCCTGCAGCATGACCATAAGTATCATTAATACGTTTAAAATGATCTATATCGCACATCAACAAGGTACTTTTATGCGGATAGCGCTTTAGTCGTTTAAACTCGCGCATCAGATTCTCTTCCCAGTGTCCACGGTTAAAGAGTTGAGTTAAGAAATCCGTTTTAGTTAACTGCTTCAGCCTGCCATTCATAGACTCAAGCTCAATTCGGCTAACAGCAACATCAGTAACATCGTAAATAATAAAACACAGATGTGTTACTTTGCCCCGAGCATCGGAAAGTGGAAATATGGTGCTGTTTTGATACATGTATTCTGCACTGCCGGTGATTGGCCGATAATTACGGAATTTAAAAATGTAAGGCCTTTGCTCCCAAATTGTGAAAGCGCGGTTTTTCAACAAAATAACCGGATCACATTTGCGTCGTAACCAATCTTCGTCAATTTCGGAAAACAAATCAAATAGGTAACGATCACGAACTTGCCGCGGTGTTAAACCGCTGTGATTTTCCATAAAGCCATTCCAGACCTGAATGCGATAATCACAATTAAGCACAACCAGTCCTACATCTACTGTCTGGAACATATCCATCAGCCAATGTACTTCTGATACATCTACCTGCGCTTGCGACATCCTTATTCCTCCAGCAGAAATGCAACTTTGTAATTCAGCGTTTTCAAACTGTCTTCTGTAAACAACAACAGTAAATCACAACTGATATTATAATTTTCTATGCCGTAACTCAGTTCTATGGCTAACGTTTTTTTCCATCGCCCGGCGTTAGTTTTAATCAGCTCACTTACAGCAGCATGCTGACCAAGCACCACCGGGTGCCCCTGGCTAAAACTCATGTCAATTTGTTCAGCTAAACCTTTGAGCACTGCACCTATTAGAATATTGGCGATATCCATCAGTAACTCAAGTTCAACTTTAACTGTGAGTTCACCCTGATAATTCATCAGCCTGGCAATGTCTTTGAAACTAGAGTCAGTTAATATAAGTAGAGCTTCTCCCGACACACCACCGCCAATAAACCCCTGACACACCGCAGATGTTGACGACTCATGCTCGACTGAAGCAAGCGCCATATGCAACTCGCTCACTTCAATTAAATTGACATTAGGAATAGGCAATTTAACAAATACGTTTAATAACCGGGCAAGCAAATCTCCCGCTTGCCCCATTGCTACGTTGGTAAGTTCCTGCAGTACATCCCGCATTTCTGCACCCAGTTCTACAGGAGGCAGAATAGTTTTAGCGGGAGCAGCATTAGATTTAGTCGCGTTGATATTTACCGCGTGTTGCTGCATTAACTGTTGCAATTTTGCACTGTCGACAGGTTTTCGAATAAAATCGAGCGCACCGAGACCTTTAACCCGGTCAATGGCTTCTGGTTGCACATCGCCCGAAACAACTACAACGTTAAGGCTAAGCTGACGCTGCTTGAGTTCAGCTAAAACCTGATAGCCATCCATTATCGGCATATTGAGATCAAGGAATAGCCAGTCAATATGCTGCTTTAATAACGTGTCCAGGGCTTCAGCACCATGACCTGCAAAAAACAGGTTGGCTTGCCACTCCTGTGGTAGAATTCTGGCAAGTTGCTTGCGTGCCAGATTAGAATCGTCACAAATTAGTACCGCAGTCGTCATCGGCGTCTCACTTCATAAAGACTTAGTATCAGTCTAGACTGAAATTTATGGTTGGGGCGTAAACTGTTAAAATATGTTGTATTCCAGCTAATTACTTTTGCACATTTAAATTCATCAGGAGTTGTTCTATGTCAGCCTTTCCACATGTATTTCGTCGCACCGTGCTGGCAATTACGCTATCAGGTTTTAGTTTTACGCTGTCGGCAACCAATTTACAAGCCAATTTACCAGAGCGTTTGAGCCAAGTAAAAGTTGGCGACCAGCATGTCGTTCTACTGGGTACACCTATCAAGCAACACAGCATTGCACCCAATTTTAAGGTCGTTGATGCTAATTTCAAAACAGTGCAGCTTGCCGATTTTAAAAATAGTACTGTGCTTATCAGTGTAGTGCCTAGTATAGACACTGGCATTTGCTCACTGCAAACCAAACGTTTTAATAGCGAAGTGGCAAACTTACCACAGGATGTTGTTCTACTGACGATCAGCACCGACTTACCTTTTGCCCAAAAACGTTATTGCCAGCAGGAGAATATTGATAAGCTAACGGTTCTTTCCGATGCAGTATGGCGTGACTTTGGCAGCAATTACGGCTTACTGATCAAAGATATGGGTCTGTTAACGCGTGCGGTATTAATTATCAACAAAAAAGGCAAGCTGGTTTACCAGCAAGTCGTTCCAGAGCTGGCGCAAGAACCTGATTACGATGCGGCACTAAGTGCATTAAACAATATAGTGACAGAAAAGTAAGCCAAAAAATATTCCTCAATAGCTTGAAAACATCCAATTCAACCTTATTAATGGTTCAGGTGGCCGAATTCGGCATCTAGCGATAACCGGTATTTTACCGGTTAACTTAACCGCCCGTTCAATTGAAGGGCAGCAAAACCCTGATTGCTTTTGAGGAATTAGTTATGACAAATATTGATTTAACTCCATTTTACCGTTCATTTATTGGCTTTGATCATTTAGCTAATTTAATGGATGCAGCAGCACGTAATGAAAAACAACCTGCATACCCACCGTATAACATCGAGGTGACAGGTGAAGATCAGTACCGTATTACTATGGCTGTAGCCGGTTTTGATGAGCAAGAACTCAGTATTGAAACTGAGCATAATACCCTGCTGGTTAAAGGGCAAAAAGTCGGCAAAGATGACGGCCGCCGATTTGTGCATCAAGGTATAGCAGAACGTAACTTTGAGCGGAAGTTCCAGCTGTCAGATTATATTAAAGTTACTGGCGCGCATATGGCACACGGCTTATTGCATATCGAACTGGTGAGAGAAGTTCCCGAAGCGCTGAAACCGCGCAAAATTAGCATTGGTCATGCCACATCACCAACCTCACTGCATCATGCTAATAAAGTGGCTTAAATCATTCGACTAGCCGACACAAAAAAGCCCTGAAATATCAGGGCTTTTAACTAGCAAAAATTTAACAATTTAGCCTAGTCTAACAGTGCGACCAGTTCACTTGTGACTACATCTACCGTTTTAGTACCATTAATGTGATGGTAACGGGTATTACCAGCGTCAGCCTCTGCGCGGTAGTAACCTACCAATGGCTCTGTTTGCTCGTGGTAAATCGCCAAACGCTTTCTAACGGTTTCTTCTACGTCATCCGGACGAATAACCAATTCTTCACCAGTAACATCGTCTTTACCGTCTTCTTTGGCAGGGTTATAACGTACATGATATACACGTCCAGATGCTGGATGTACCCTGCGACCGCTCATACGCTCAACAATAACTTCGTCTGGCACATCAAATTCAATAACATGGTCAATCACGATACCTTTATCTTTCATGGCATCAGCTTGCGGGATCGTACGAGGAAAACCATCTAACAAAAACCCTTTGCTACAATCTGGCTGGGCAATGCGTTCTTTAACAAGACCGATAATAATATCGTCTGAGACTAACTGACCTGCATCCATTACTTGCTTAGCCGCTAAACCGAGTTCTGTACCCGCTTTAATCGCCGCGCGAAGCATGTCACCGGTAGAGATTTGTGGAATGCCGTACTTACTCATTAAAAATTGAGCCTGAGTACCTTTACCGGCACCCGGGGCACCCAACAAAATTATGCGCATAGCAACACCCTCATATCTTGGGATTGATTCATAAATAATAAGGCTCGGATCTTTACATAATGTGCTGTCTGAAACAAGAAGTTTGTCTATTGCTGACAACTGGTCAGGCTATTTCACTGGCTTTTAGTCGTACTAGTTAGTTTATAAGGCATTCACAGGGGCTAGACGGCTAAGACGGCAGAAAAATACAGTTATTTAGGCGACAACTGCGTATATATATCGACTAAAGTTGTAATTTTAAAGGCGCAGTGCGGCAGCATCAAACGAGATAAAGCGATAACGGTTATATGCAGAGGAAAAGGCACGGCTAGAACGCCGTGCCTGTAACACGGTTAACCGGCCAAAGAAATTAACAAACTGTTTAAACGCGATACAAAGCTCGCAGGATCTTTCAAATTGCCACGCTCAGCAAGCAATGCTTGATCCAGTAACACTTCGGCCCATTGCTTGAAGCGATCTTCATCTTGCTCATCAGCAACACGTTTAACCAATTGATGTTCAGGGTTCAGCTCAAAAATAGGCTTCACGTCAGGCACTTTCTGCCCCACCGACTCCATCAGTTTGATCATCTGGGTACTCATATCAAACTCATCAGTAACCACACAAGCCGGACTTTCGGTTAAACGATGGCTCACTTTAACGTCTTTCACCTGATCGCCTAAGGCTGTCTTAAACCGGTCTAATACATCAGCAAACGCTTTTTCGGTTTCCTCTTGCGCTTTTTTCGTCTCTTCATCATCCAGCTTGGATAAATCTAGTCCGCCTTTAGCAACAGAGCGCAGTTTCTTGCCATCAAACTCAGTTAAATGCTGCACCAGCCATTCATCGATGCGATCTGATAGCAGTAACACTTCCAAACCTTTTTTACGCAATACTTCTAAATGCGGGCTATGTTTGGCTGCGGTGTAGCTGTCACCAACAATGTAGTAGATTTCGTCTTGATCTTCTTTCATCCGGCTTATGTAATCAGCCAGAGCAACATTTTGTGTGCTGTCATCGTTATGCGTTGATGCAAAACGCAGCAATGCGGCTACTTGCTCCTTGTTGGCCATATCTTCGGCCGGGCCTTCTTTAAGCACCTGACCAAATTCATTCCAAAATGCCTGGTAATGCTCAGCATCTTTGCTTAGCTTCTCCAACATTTTAAGCGCACGACTGGTGCAGCCTTTACGCAGTGCCTGAGTGACCTTGGTATCCTGTAAAATTTCACGGGACACGTTCAGTGGTAAATCACTTGAGTCCAGTAAGCCTTTAATAAAACGCAGGTAGCTTGGCATAAACTGTTCAGCGTCATCCATTATAAAAACACGCTGTACATACAATTTTAAACCATGCTGAGCGTCACGGTTCCACATATCAAAAGGCGCTTTTTTCGGCACATACAATAAGCTGGTGTAGTTATTGTTACCTTCAACCTTATTGTGGCTCCAGCTTAACGGCTCGCTCCAATCGTGTGAAATATGCTTGTAGAACTCCTGATATTCTTCGTCGCTTATATCTGACTTATCACGTGTCCATAAGGCAGTTGCCTTGTTTGCTGCCTGCCAGTGGCCTGGTACTGCCGCAATTTTTTCGCCATCTTCACCATCACGCTCTGGCTGTTCTTCTTGCCACAGCTCTACCGGGATGCTGATATGGTCAGAATATTTCGTTACGATACTTTCAACTTTCCAGCGACCTAAGAATTCATCTTCACCTTCACGTAAGTGTAAAACAATATCGGTACCACGGGTTTCCTTGGTAACCGGCGTAATGGTGTAGTCCCCTTCGCCAGCTGATTCCCATTCAATCGCCTCATTCGCTGCAGAGCCTGCTTTGCGCGTACGTACAGTGACTTTGTCGGCAACAATGAACGCAGAGTAAAACCCAACGCCAAATTGACCAATTAATTTAGAGTCTTTATTTTGATCGCCAGATAACTGCGAGAAAAACTCTTTGGTACCAGATTTGGCAATGGTGCCTAAGTGGCTGATCACTTCTTCTTGTGTCATACCAATGCCATTATCACTAACTGTTAACGTACGGGCTTTTTCATCTAAGCTAATACGAACACGTAAGTCACCATCGTCGCCATATAGGCTGCCATCTGACAAGGCAAGAAAACGCAGTTTGTCTGCGGCATCGGACGCATTCGATACCAACTCACGCAAGAAAATCTCTTTATTGGAATACAGTGAATGTATCATCAGCTGCAGCAGCTGTTTGACTTCGGCTTGAAAACCGTGGGTTTGCTTCTGGCCTGCTGAAGTGGCTGTAGTATCACTCATTGTGCTAATCCTCGAACATCAAAGTTTGACAGTTAAACATCTGGCTGCATCGCGCAGCCATACACTGACAACTGATATGGGGGAGATTAACCGGATTTCAAGCAGGGGTATAACAGATTAAAACGCTTTACGACCACTAAAAGCATGTGACAGTGTCGTGCCATCCACAAATTCCAACTCTCCACCTACCGGGATACCTTGTGCAATGCGGGACACTTTTACCTGTTGTTTGTTACATAGTTCGGCAATATAGAATGCCGTAGCATCACCTTCAACGGTCGGATTAGTCGCCAAAATAAGTTCGGTGACATTATGCTTTGCCAGTGTGTTACTGAGGATATCAAGGCCCAAATCCTGTGGCCCAATACCATCAAGTGGCGATAAGTAGCCCTGCAAGACAAAATAGCGCCCTTTAAACTGGCCAGTTTGCTCTATCGCCATTTGATCTGCTGCAGAGCCCACCACGCAAATAATACCGTCCTGCGCCCGGCTCGGGTCGGCACAAATATGACACAGGTCAGATTCGCAAAAAGTACGGCACTGCTGACAGTGCCCTATTTTTGCCATTGCAGCATTAAGTGCAGCACCCAGGTGCGCGCCCCCTTCCCTGTTGCGTTCCAGCAAAGAAAATGCCATACGCTGGGCAGACTTTGGCCCTACACCTGGCAAAATACGCAACGCATCAATCAGCTGTTGCAACAAAGGGGTATGCCGACTCATTAGAATGGCATTTTCATACCCGGTGGCAATTGCAAACCACCGGTAACAGCAGCCATTCTTTCTTTACTGGTTTCATCAACGCGGCGTACCGCATCGTTTATCGCAGCAGCAATCAAGTCTTCCAGCATGTCTTTGTCATCCTGCATCAGGCTATCATCAATGCTAACACGCCGAACGTTGTGATTACCCAACATGGTAATTTTTACTAAACCTGCACCGGCTTCACCCGTAACTTCCATGGCGGCAATCTCAGCCTGTACTTTCTGCATTTTGTCCTGCATGGCTTGCGCCTGCTTCATGATATTACCCATACCGCCTTTAAACATAACTTTTACCTGCCGTATAAATTAAAAAATTCGTAGCCAGTGCTGCTGCACTGCAGTGTTATCGGCGACAAGATAATGACTTCGTCACCAAAATTCAAGCTAGCCAAGCTTTTCGGGTTAATTGACAACTATCGTTTCAGCCAGTAGCTGAGCGTCAAACATCTGTTGTAACTGTAATACGTTTTCGTCTTGTTCTAACAACCGACTGACATACACCATGCGCTCTTGTACAATTTTCTGTTGAATAGACAACGGACTATTAGGCACGTCGAGTTGATAGCTAACATTAATGGTCAACGCCTGGTTAAAACTCAGTTCTAATACCTGTTGTAACTTTCCTCTAAAGCCAGCACTGTCCAGATGCTGCTGACTCTGAGCGACGGTTAAATCTAAGATGGCGCCATTTAACTGCATCGCTGAATTAAGTAGAAATAGCCGGCTAAGACCACCAGTATCCAGTGTTTCAACCCTTGCAGCCCAGGCATCTACCTGCGCGGCAAAGCGAATAGAAAAATTCTGATCGTTAATACTACCATCAAATTGCGCTAATACTGGTTCGGGCGTTGGCGGTGTTGCACTGACTGCTTGCTGCATGTCTTGTTCGTACTGTTGCCAAAGCGCATCGGTAGCGGCTGCATCAAGCTGTGCAATATCAGTGTCATCAGCATCGTCATAATCGTCATTGGACGGGTTAAGCACTGTTGAGTCAACGGCGGCTTGCGGTGCTGCTTGACGTGCAGCATGACGTGCAGATTGCGATGCCACTATCTGAGCTGTTTGCTGTGTCTGCAGCGCGGTATTGTCGTTGTCATACCCTTTGCTATTGCCGCTGGTACTGGTACTGTCACTGACCGCCTCAGCAGGAGTTATTGGGTCTTTAACAGTTAACGGCGCCTGCTGGCGCTCAGGCTTTTTTGTCAAAGGTGCTGGCGTTACTTGTACACCCCGACGAGCCATAATTCGCGCAGTAACAGGGTCGATACCACTTACTGGTTCAGCAACCTGTTGATCGGCGCCTTCTTGCTCAGCGGCAGCTTGCACTGTCATAGCGTCGTCTGCTGGTTTAACACCAACATCTGGTTCAGTAATATCACTTTTCGCTGGAGCAACTTCGGCTTGCGCTGCAAACTCAACAGGAGGCTCCATTTGCTCCGGGCGCGACGCACCGGGTAAAACGGAAGAAGGCGTAACCGTTGGTGAGGTATTAGTGGGGCTGACATGCACAGGACCAACGCGAGTATGCTTAGCTGGTGTTTGCATTCTATCTTGCGTTTCAGGCTGAAACGCCATCGCGCGCAACAATGCCATCTCTAACCCGGTTAGCGGATCCGGCGCAAATGGTAGCTCTTTCTTACCACTAATCAGTAACTGATAATAGAGCTGTACCTGCGCTGGCGCTAACGTATCGGCTAATTGCTGCACAAATTCTTGCTGAGGTGAAAACGCAGCCGCACTAAGACTAAACTGGCTCAGAGCGGTAAGATGTAACAACGACAGCATGTCATCCAATACCTGGCTAAAATGATTTTGCTGCTGCACTAAGGCGGCAAGTTGCAACTGTAATTGCTGAGCATCTTGCGCCAATATGGCTTGCAGCAACAACTGCGCCCAACTTTGGTCCAAAAACCCTAACATGGTTCGCACGGTATCAAGAGTGATATTGGCATTACTTTGCGCAATAGCCTGATCTGTTAAACTTAGCGAGTCACGCAAACTACCTTTTGCTGCACGTGCCAACATCGCCAGCGCGGCTTGCTCAAAGGGAATTGCCTCTTCACCAAGCACATAAGCTAAGTGTTGCTCAATCTGTAATGGACTCAGTGCGAGTAAATTAAACTGCAAACAACGTGAAAGCACCGTTATGGGGAGCTTTTGTGGATCTGTTGTTGCTAATAAAAACTTTACGTGCGGCGGAGGTTCTTCCAGTGTTTTTAGCAGTGCATTAAAGCTATGTTTGGATAGCATATGCACTTCATCGATAAGGTAAACCTTAAAGCGACCATGGCTGGGTGCATATTGTACGTTGTCTAATAAATCCCGGGTGTCTTCTACCTTAGTGCGTGACGCCGCATCAATTTCCATTAAGTCGACAAAGTTACCGGCGTCTATTTCCAGGCAGGCACTGCACTGGCCACAAGGCGTTGCTGTAATACCCTGCTCGCAGTTCAAACTTTTGGCGAAAATACGCGCTATGGTAGTTTTACCGACACCACGGGTGCCGGTAAATAAATAGGCATGATGCAGTCTGTTGTTATTCAGTGCATTACCCAGGGCGTTCTTAACATGCTCCTGCCCAACCAACTGGGCAAAATGCTGTGGACGCCACTTACGTGCTAATACCTGGTAACTCATAAGGCTGCATTTGTCTTGGTTATGATAGTCAGCAACAGACTAAACTTATTCGCCGCTATACTCAACCAGACTCAGGATATTTAATCCGGCTTGCTGCAGGCGTGCTACCCCCCCCAAATCAGGCAGTGCAATGACAAAAGCAGCATCGTCAACAATACCACCAAGTTGCCTGACTAATTTTGCTGTAGCGTCGATAGTACCACCAGTGGCTAACAGATCATCAACCAATAATACTTTGTCGCCTGGTGTTATTGCATCAGCATGCAGTTCAAGGGCATCTTCACCATATTCCAGTTGGTAGCTTTGTGAAATACGCTGACGTGGTAACTTACCTGGCTTACGCACTGGCACAAATGAAATACCCAATGCATAAGCAAGTGGTGCACCAAAAATAAAGCCGCGGGACTCAGTACCTACAATTTTGGTAATGCCTTTATCAGCGTACAACTGGCAGAAAGCATCTATAACTTTTTTAAAGCTTGGGCCGTCCTGCATCAGGCTGGTGACATCGCGAAACACAATGCCCGGCTTAGGGTAATCAATAACCGTTTTTATAACTTGTTTTAATTCAAGCGCTAATGCTTGTTTGTCCATGTCAGAAAACCTTTTGTTATGCGTCCCTGCCGGGACAAAAAAGCCGCCCTCAGGCGGCCTTCTAAGCAACTAGTGCATTATGCCAGAATTTGAAACCAACGCACTATTGGGGCTAAACACAGTAAAGATACAAATACTGCTACCACGGCTAGAAACTGCCATAGGTTAAACGAGTCTTTGAAATTTTCGTCTGCCATTGCATTACTCTTCTGTCATCAGCGAATTATGGACGCATATGGTAATGAATTTTGTCACTCTTGAAAAGACACCAGCACACCTTTTGTCGCAAAGTCCTGTAATATGCTTTGTGCGCCTTGCATTAATTGCGCAGTATTAAATTGAGGCAGTAACGGCACTAACTGCTGCACTAAGGTGTCCAGCGCTACACCTGGCATTTGCTGTAACGTTTGCAACAACAGTGCCGTTAGCTGATTTATCGCGACAAACTTCACGTCATCTTCGCTATTGCGATACAGTAAATAGCAATGTTCAGGCTCACCCACTGCGGGTTTAAAATCCACACTGATTTGATGCACGGCAACATGATAAACCAACACTAATGCTAACGCAGACAACGCCAGCGGTTGTTGGTTAACCTGTTCTGGCAGCAAAGGGGTTTCTAGCACCTTCAATGGTTTTGTCGCTAAATACAGCTCAACCCACTCGTAATGCGCCAGCTCCAGTAAAAACTCAGGATCTTGTTCCGTAATTTTATAGCTCTGTTGCAAATACTGTAAAAAGTGTTCGGCGATATCTAAAAAATAAGGACTGGTGCACTGATGATTTTTGAAAAAATGTCGTACTAACGCTAACCAGTGTACTTCGCTATAAAGCGACTTAAGCACTGGAAAGGCACTTGAGACAAAGCCCTGTACGTTATTAAAGAACAGCT
>Ga0100394_1000447_pt1 | contig 34662 bp, 28 predicted proteins | sample CryGeymeta201518_FD_81549 | JGI IMG/M metagenome (GOLD analysis project Ga0100394, IMG submission 81549) | Groundwater microbial communities from Crystal Geyser aquifers in Utah, USA - Crystal Geyser metaG 2015-18 | ecosystem: Environmental > Aquatic > Deep subsurface > Groundwater | place: USA... | reverse complement strand
AAGGAGCTACGGCTGAAGCAGCAGCTACATTTCGAAAACCCGAAATCGGCAGCAGAGAACCTCGCATAGAGTTGACCAATTTAGTCCATCGGTTGAATCTTGAAGGTACACCACTTGGTGATAGGATCAAACAGGCTTCGCCAATAGGATTTGCACCGGACGGAGTCAGAACTGAGTTTAGACTTGATCTGCCTATTTCTTTGGCTGGAACATCTGGTTTAGCAATTGTTAATAATCTGGGAAGCATGAGGGATAGTGAAGCGGTTTTGGTAATCACTGATCTTTCACTTCTTTTAAGAGATGCGACGGATTTGATGAAACCTTATACGGTGGATCTAACTCGTAACGAAACGGAATGGTTAAATGTCAATGCGATAGGTCAACCGGTAAATCTCGACGTAAAAAATTTTAACAAATTAACTATCGTCACCGATTCCATTAGTAATAGGGGTCGTATTAATCTACGATGCACTGAATCTGTCTCCCCGACTGGCAGATGGTCACTAGGCCGAGAAGTTACTCTCTCTCCTTTTACTGACTTCAATTTAAATTCAACGGCCGCTACCCGACTATGCGCAAGCGATACTACGTTTACCTTAAATGACCCGGACAATCCTACCTGTGCTACTATTTCTGTTGAGGCTAAACCCTTAACAATTTTAGAAAAATCTACCACTGGTCAATATAAGTTGAAAATAGGTAATTTGACTGGTGCTACCGGACCATATGATTATATATTTGCTCTTGTCCCTGTGGAAGGTACAGAAGCACCAGCTGAAGTTTCAACTAAAGTCCCCCCTCCTCCACTTGAAGAAGCTCCAGCCACTTTTAAACCCCCTCCTCCACTAGAAAAACAAGGATTCCGAAAAAGAATGGCTGATTGGAGAAATAGAGCGCAAGTAGGATTAGCAGAATCACGGGCAAGAGCATCAGATTTGTTAGCTAAACTTAAAAAAAATAAACTTCTTCCTTCAACTGAAGCGAAGCCATCGGAACCGGCCGCGCCAGCAGAAACTGCTGCCGCTCCTTTTGACGATAATCCTCCAGCGGGAGATATATAATATTAAAGATATCTCGATTTAATCTTTAAAATCTATAACCGATAAAACCTTTCTCGTTGTATATTTAAGTATAAATGCAAATTAGTACGGCTATTTATCTGACTATAAGGTATTCGATGAGTTTACTCTTCCGATGAAGTTTTAAACCTCTATGAATCGAAACTGCGTCTTTTAAATGACCAAAAAAACTATCCAAGGAATTGGTGGTGTTTGGCATGTTTTTAACGGTTTGATAAGTAAACAAATAACGTAAGTTTTTTCTCAAACTCCGGTAGCACTTCTTAACCTTTTATGGGTATAGTTCCACCTTTTAGTTTCCGGATTAATCGTTCTTTGTTTGATGAATTCTCCATATTTGAATTCCCAAACTTTCTTCCTTAAAATTCCTTTCCTTCTTTTGTTCTGAAATGATTTTAAACAAGACAAACATTTATACGATTGTTTGCCTTTATGAAGACCGTTTTTCTTAACTCTATAGGACTGGCATTTTGGACATTTTTATTCATGAAAATAAAAATTGATAATAAAAGATTATTCTAACAATCTAAGGTAGTAATTTCAGCCGTACTTTTTTGCAATTATGTCAAAATTCACAATCTAAAACAGTTTCTACATTTAGAACTGACGATCTTGATATTCCTGCTTTTTTGAGGAACAGGAGATGAAAACCAGATATTTTGTTAGCTCCACTTGACAAAATCACCGGTGATTTTGTATAGTTAAATTATATGTATATTCACCGGATTGCAGAAAGCAAGATCAAAAACCTTCTGATAAGTCCCAAAGTGATTATTCTTCTGGGAGCTCGCCAGGTGGGTAAAACCACCCTAATCCAAAGGATTATTCGACATAATAAAGGATTAGTACTAAATCTTGACATCGAGGTGGATAAAGCCAGACTTTTAGGCATTTCTCATCTTGTTCCCAAAGACGCAATCAGAAGTCTTGGCAATCCTTCTTTATTTATTATCGACGAAGCTCAAAGACTACCGGAAGCTGGTAGAATTGTCAAAGGTTGGTTTGATAGTAAAATAAAGACAAAAATCGTTCTTCTTGGTTCATCAAGTCTAAATCTTTTAAGTCGATCGGCCGAAAGTTTAACCGGCCGGAACGTAAAGTTATTTCTACCACCTTTATTATTTTCCGAAGTTCTATCCCCTCAACCTTGGTATTCTGAAAAATTAACTTCCGACATTTTAAAACAAGACTTCCATAATCAATTAGATGCTTTGATCCAAGAACAAATGATATATGGTAGCTATCCGGAAACGGTAGTTACCTCACAAAAACAGCAATATTTATTAAATTTAGTATCCGATTATTTATTAAAAGATGTTTTTCAATCAACTCTCATCAACTCACCCGATACGGTGAAAAAACTATTATTGCTTTTGGCTCATCAGATTGGATCCGAAGTATCACTGACCGAACTGGCAAATAATCTTCAGATCAGCCGGGTAACCGTCGAAAAGTACCTTGATCTTCTCGAACGGTCATTTGTAATTTTCAGACTTCCGGCATTTAGCAATAATTTAAGAAAAGAAATTGTCAAAAGCCATAAGATATTCTTTTGGGATACCGGCGTTAGAAATGCCATTTTAAAAGACTTCAACTTTTCCGGTTTTAGAAATGATTTTGGTTTATTATGGGAAAATTGGGTCATTGCCGAACTCGCCAAGAAAGATCTCTTAGAAGGTCAACTGAATAATTTTTATTTTTGGCGGACAATGAACGGATCCGAGGTTGATCTTATTATTAAAGGCAGCAGCACCTTTAAAGCTTATGAAATCAAATGGTCAAAAGAACGGCAAATCTGTAAGGCATTTACCAATCGTTATCATGTACCGGTTAAAACAATTTCAAAAAACAACGTGATTGATTTTATTTTGTAACTTAAATATATGGTCGATGCAATTTCTCATGTTCCAGTACCGATGGATGCTATTCAAGCCAGACATTTGGTCATCAAAGAAAGCCTGAGGTCAGAACGGGTGATGACTGTCCCTCCAAGAACTCCGGAAGGAAAGATTGTTGATAAAAAAGGAGTCATCATCATTGACAGGCCTGATAAAGATGGTCTTGCCTTGGGAATAGATGGTGATTCTGATCGTACTCAGTTGGCGATGCGCTTTGCCAAAGGAAAAGAAGGAGGAGAATTAACTCCGGCTGTGATTATGCTTGATAATACTCCTGATGGTAAAACAACCCAAAGAAAGATGGAGAAACTGGTTAGCCTGATTAGTCCGGAAGATAGTTCTCCCTAGGCAGAACAATATCGTCAAGCTCTTGAGAAGAGTATGCCTGAAGGGATTGATCCTTCAGTTATGAACAATCTTGAGGCCGCCTGGAGTTTTTATCTGGTTGGACCTGATGAGGCTGGTCGTTATTCAGCCGGATCAAAAACTGAGGTCAATCTTGACGGACAACCTCAACAAAACAAAGTTGGTACTATCACCATCATCCGTTACCAGACAGATAACCAGGTAAAGTTTGCCATCCTTGGTAAAAACTTTGCTGACAGTCCCCAACCTCAGACAGATAAACGGATTAAGATGGCTCTTGTCCCAGACATGATGACTGAGTTTGCCAACAGACTACAACCTCCAAAACCTACTCCACCACCTCAACCTCCAATAGAACCAGTAGTATTACCACCTGATCAACCAGGACAACCAGCGAGACAGGTGATTGAAGATGTGGCGACTAGAATAGGGCCGGCACAAGAAATGCCTGTTCCTGCACCTATCTAAGAAATTATTGATGGCATGCTCGAAAGAGAAGCTTCGCCTAAATCAACAATTATCGCCGCTCTTAAAAGAGCTATTCAAATCAAGGAGGCTGGAGGGATTGTTTATAGAATACCCGATCTCTTTTTAACTGATAATGATTCGGAAGATATTTCTATTTTACATAGGGCGTTGTTTGGAAAACAAATACCCCTGAGAGTAGAAAAGATAAATTTCCGGATACCTACATCCTCAAAAAAAGATTTGGATTCAAAGTTATTATTCCTTGAAACTACGCCTTTTGAAGAACTTAACCTTCAAGATATGGGAGGTGGTAACAGAGTGGTGTTAACGGTCGCTGATTTTAACGATATTAAAATTCTTGGAAATCATTCAAATTTTTTGCATGGTTCTCGTGGTGATAAAAAGACGTCCGTTATTTTTGAAAAAATGGAGAATGTTGAACAAAAACCAAGAACAATTAGCCTCCTTGGTGCTGGCTTTTTAAACTTAGATCTTCAAGTCTGTGAGATTTTGGAAAAAACCGGCTGCCTGTTTAAATTATCATTGAATCAAGATTTTATAATTAAAACAAGTAATCAAATAGTAATTCCAATTGAAAACCCGTCGGGTATTAAAACTTCATCATATAAACTAAAAAGACAAAATCCAGAAGGTTACCCTGCTCAAGCTATCTATACCCTTGTCCCATCAGAACAACCAGAGCGAGTCATTTTATCTAAACAAGATTTATCCCCACAGGCTTTAATAAAAAAACTGATTGCGCTTCAGGTTCCTGAAAACTTTCCTCTTGTCAGTGCCCTTAAAAAGGCTAAAATGGAAGCTGACGGACGCATCCATATAACAACACCGGTTACGATAGCGCTCGATGATCCTGAAGTTGGTGAAAAACCTTTAAAAAGCTTTCCGGAGACGTTGAATACTGCCGGATATAACCGTCAAATTATTATAGATGAGTTATTTATTAATAACACCGATCAAAAATGGGGACACAGAGCTGATATTGGTCGGTTTGATGTTGGTGTATTAAATGCTTCAGGCAACGGTGCCAAAGATAGAATGTCTATTATTAATGCTAATATTAATACTCTTAATATTGGTCCTAATACATTCGTATATCTATCATTAAACCAGTAAAGAATCAAGGCCGACCGAAGTTAAATATGTAAATATAAATAATAGGGGCTTTCTGTACTTAGATGAACTATCTGCTAAAAACTTATCAGAAACCAGGTGTATCTTTCATTTACCTCCTCAATCAAAAGATGTCGAGTTTATAGTTGAACACTTCACAGTCAATATTTCAGTACCAAGTCCGTCCGGCGAATATATACTAAAAAAAGCGGCTGATCAACAAACTGGTTATATCCTCGCTCCCACACATACAGGGAGAGTGAAGCACTCCTCGAGCTTATAGAATACCATAGGGTATCCTACTGTGGCGCTCGGGGCTTCAGCACAAACAGGGTTTCGGAGTGCGAAACCCTGTACCGTCCCAACTTCAGTCGTGGACTGGTACATGGGTAAGCGTCTAAACCACAGGAGATGAAAATATCTGCTATCTTTAATATATATGCCTCAAGAGACTTCAATAATACCCAATTATAAACTCCACCCCGACCTAAATTTGGTAAGAACCAACCTTTTCCGCCAGCCGGAAATAATCAGTCTCAGCCACCGTTTAGTCATTGAAGAACGGTTAAAAACTGCCGGAAAACTCCTGCCTCAACGAAATAAAGAGGGCCGGATAAAAAGTCGAGATGATCTCATCTTTCTTTCTCCACCCGACGACAGTCTAATACTGGCGATCAAAGGTGATAACAAAACTCATTTAACTTTAAAGTTTAAACCGCAAAACTACTTATATGAGTCCTCAGCCAATGTTCCTGTCTTTGAACAGACATTTTCCCGTCAAGACCGCACGGAAGAAGAACTGATTGTCCCCCAACCAATAAAAAACCTGCAGATAATCAGGGAAATTCTCCCGACCGATCTCCCGACCGAAGCGGTCAAGAAAATCGATGGCGCCTGGAGCATGTACCTGGTCGGACCGGATGAGCAAGGCCAGTACAGGGCCGGCAACGCCGAAGACCTGGGATTAAAAACGCTTCCGGCTAACCGTCAGGTCGGTACGGTCACCCTAGTCCGCTATCAAAGCAACGGTCAGGAACAGTACCTCCTCTTTGGTAAAAACTTTGTCGATCGGGAGGGATCAGCGACGAAAAAAAAGATCCTCGCGGCTAAAATCACCAATCTTCCTCAAGCCATCCGAGAAAGAAAAACCAAACTGGTTGACTCTCTTTTAGACGCCCCCATCCTGCAAAAAAGCCGTGAAGAAATAAAGGAAGATATTGATCTGCCTTTTAATTTTAAAGACCTAGTCGAGAAAGAGTTTAGTCGCTCTTTAGGCGAAGACCGCTTTGCCTACTGGATGACTCATGCCTGGCCGGAAGAAGAGCTCGGCCCGCTTGATCCGGTGGCCATCGGCCTTCTCTCTCGTCTTCGAGCTGCCACTCATCTGTCAGAATCGGACCTGCCCGAGGTCGGTAAAGAACAAACCAGTATTGACTATGTCAAAAAAATAATTATTCAAGCCTTGGAACCAACCGGTTTGGTTCGTCAACTGGAGAATCAACTGGCTTTAACCTGGGCCACCTCTTTTGAAGAAAAAGAATTTTTTTCCGAGATTGCCCCAGCCTATAAAAAATATCTTCAACGGGAGCATGGCCAGCTCAGTTGGTTTAAGGACCTTGATAAAACCCCGGCTAGACAACGCCATCTGCTCGTTTCTTTTAACCGAGAATTGACTGAAGACCCGGCCGCTTTTTTCCAAAAATTCTATGCCCGCAATGAAAATGTTGATGGCTTCTGGCTCGGTCAACAAATGGCGGAAATTTTTCTCCACCAGCAAAATCAACAAGAACAGCTAGCTAACCGTCCCCATGAACTTCAACAGTTTTTAATAAGAGGCGAGTTTGAAAATCAGTTAACAACCAATATCTGTCAGGACGCCGTCTGCCAAAACCTATTCAGAACTTTACCAAAAACGGATAAATCCTCACCATTTCAAGAAATGATGGCTGAGTTTTATCAGGGCGACGGCAAGCCGAAGAATAAATTTGCCCGTTGGGTGATTAATGGTTGGAACGCCGTCTTCGGCAGCGAAAATTTTGACCCGTTAGCCGTCGGCATTTTATATTCCTTCCGCAACGAACTTGGTCTGGACGACCAGCACCTACCCAACATCGATGATTTGTCAGCGGAAACAACGCGCAAAATGACTCTTCAGCTGCAAGCCTTAAAACCGATGATTGACCGAATAGAACAAGAAGTAGCTCCAGCCTACCTTAACTTTATCCAAGCCGATCCTCAAAATCTACCTGGTTCGCCAACCGATTTCCTTTTACGTTCTTATAGCCGTAATCCAAATAATTATGCTTTTACACTTGGGACCCGGGTTGGCCAGGCAATCAGAGATATCTATCAGGAAACATCTGTTGACCGGGAAACAAACTTTCAGAGTCAACTGGAAAAACAACATCAGGTTTTTGAACAATTGATGAACGGTGAGTACCGCGGTCAGCGCTCCGAAATTGCCAACCACGCCTATCGAGTTCTTTACAAAATTTCCCATCTGCGAGAAAAGGTCGATGTCGAAGAAAAGGAAAAACGGATGGCTACCTTCTCTGAAAAAGCGGAAAAAACTGTGGGAAAATTAACAAGAATCGGCTTTACCGCCGGACGGCTGATGCATCGATTAACCAGCTCATCAGAAGGCGAAAGCATGTTTAAACCCGGCCGGGGAGCTTTCCGTAGAGGCGCCCTTACTGGTCTGGCCGCCGCCGAGGGTTACCGATGGATGACCGATCTGACCGAGTCTTCTTTATCCCGACCGATCCAGTTAGGATTCCTTGGCGCCGGTTTTATTCTCGGCCGCTCCAATCCTTTAAAGGACATCCGCTGGGCCAACGTCGGTAAAACTCTTATCCGTGGTGTCTCCTCATACGCCTTTATTCAACTAGCCGATATCGCCCTAAAAAAAACCGGTGTCTTTCCACAAACGGTCACCTTATTAGGCAACATTGATATTCCTCTTCAAGCCACCATGGCCAAGATGATCGTCGGCAACGTCTTTAGTAGTCTGGGGATGAACTTTACCAGTGAGGCGCTGGTCAACTGGCGAATCAATCATAAACCGCTGGTTGACCGCTTAACCGAATATTTATTTTTTAAGGACGTCAACCCTAGTTATGCCAAACGCCTTTTAACCACCGGTAAAAAACCACTTTCTCTAAAAAAACACGCCCCGCCTCAACCATGGACCCGCATCGCTGACTTTCTCGAAACCGGCGTCGTCAGTTTTGAAGATTTAAAAGCAGCGGCCGAGACCGCCAAAGAAAGTCGTGAGGTTTTAATGACCTTAATGATTTCCAACCCGACCCGCTACTCTCGACACGCCGTCGTCAGAAACAACCATACCTACTATATCGATAATCAGGAGATGGTCGCTCGGATCGAGGAAATCCAAAGAAAACTCCACCATGCCGCCCTCCAACTGCCAGCGGCCCAAAGAGAACAGATCTGTGATTTGCTTGAAGAAGACGAAACCGCCGAATTAGCCAGTCGGATTACCCATCGGCTGAGAAAAACCAAAGCCTGGGGCTTGGTGGCTACATCCGGAGTCAACCTCACCTGGCTGGCTGCCTTCCACGCCAAAGACGTTGTTAACCTTTACGCTGATCGGTTCCCTTTTTTAAAAAGATCGATCGATTATTTACAAGCAGCTGTTGACACTATTTTTGGCAAAGCTCATCAAGTTACTCCGCAAATGGACTTAAACAGCTTGCCTGAAAATGCCGGTCCGGTAAACTTTGTTTATTCCGAAAGAATGCCGGCCGATCAACTGTTAAATGAAGTGTCTGATCGGATGAATAATCTTTATCAACTATTAAGTATTGTCAAAGATCAGAATCTCGATCCGGCCGTCGCTAATATGCTTTGTAATCAGTACCAAATAACACCACAGCAGTTGACCGAAGTCGGCAACGTTCTCGCCAACAACCAGCTAACCGGCGAAGACATCTATGCATTTCTTGCCGTGACTAAATCTTTACAACTATCTGACGATCAGGTTGTCAATCTTATTGGGAAAGCGCTGTCCGGGAGCGACCACAATAATCTGGGAAAACTAGCCGAGGCGTTGACCTCTCAAGGAAATCAACTGAAAACTGAACTGGCTGAGTCGGTTCGAGGTAGTCCAAATCTAGCCCGAGGTCTTTATCTTTTTCAAAATCATCTCGATCAATCGCTTCTCTCACGGCTTGGGATTGACAGCCAGTCACCAGAGTACCAGCTCGGGTTTACCGACCTCAACAAATCAACCATAAACTCAATTGTCAAATCTGATACGACTTTTGTATTTGAGCATAATCAGCTCGTGGTTAAAAAAGGGACTGATCTTCTGGTTGAACAGTTGTCTTCTCCCGAGTATACAAGTGATAAATATCGGGCCGAGTTTGCCCTCCAAATTTTACAGAAACTTTACAGCGCCGATCCAAAAGATCTGCAGACCGCTCTCGCCGATCCAGATTATGCTCACTTTCTCGGCGAGATCTCTAAACTGCGCTACACTTTTTCGGATAGCGATTCTTTATTAGCGGCGATAAAAAATAGTGCTTCTAATAGTTATCAACCTTATACTTATCTTAGAGAAATCTATAACTTAACCAGCCAAGATCTGGGCGAAAATCAAGCCCGTAAGTTAATCCAGGACGCCGTCCAAGGTGATCCACAAGCCTTTATTCTCCTTCATCAATCAATCCAGTCTCATTATCCCGGTCAGCTCGCCAATCTTTTTGACAACACCAATGATACACTTTTGGAACGGATGATCAACTACAGCCGGGGTACTTTGCTTCAAGAATCCGATCTTCAGGAGAATTTGTTAAAAACAATTAAAGCTTATCAAACCGAACTGGGTTTGGTGCCCCCGGCGGCCCAAGCCACTCCTCTCTGGCAACGGTCTCTCCTTGAGACACCCACCAATCTCGGACAAGAAGCTGGGCTGGCACAACTGTTTAATGGTCAAATACCGCTGGAGCGAGGACTCAGTCAGGCTCTTAATCTTTCCGACTATCTTTTCACCAACGAAGGACAGGTGGTTGGTTATTATAGTAACGCTTTTTTCTTACCACGAGCTACTTTTCCGGAAACATTAGTTACTTATGTTGACAATATTGAAGGTCCTCTCCACCACAGCAGTCTTAACTTTTTTAAAACTCTTGTTGGTCGTAACATCCGTGTCTTGTTCGATAAAACCGCCGGGGGCGATCTGGGTGAGATTGACTATTCCGGAGCCTCTGATCCGGCTATGCAACTGGCCAAGGTATTAATGAATCATTACAATCCGACCGACCCAAGTTATTACAACGCCGAATATTTGTCTAAATTAGTGGTCGCCACTCTCACCAACCATGTTCCCAAAGAGATGAACTATCTTTTTGATGCTACTCAGTCACCGCCGTCTATACCCACGCCCGAAGTTAACCCATCAGATCACTTTGATAGTTGGGCCAGGCTTTTTAACTTAAACGCCGACTCTTCGCTAAAAAACTTTTTTGATAATATTCACCATCTGGGAAAAGACGCAATTAACGAACTTTGCTATAAATTTGAACAGTATCTTTTGGGTCAACGGTTAATCCGTATTTACGGCAAAGAGGTTATTTATCAGAACTACCTTAACTATGTTTATTTAGGTAGCGTTAACGGCGTCCCTATCCACGGTATGGAAGCCGGGGCAGAACTATATTTTGGCAAAACCGTGGAAAATCTCAATAACGGCGAAATGCTAATACTGACCGGCATGGCCCAACAACCAAGCGGCTACTCGCCTTTGGCCCGTACCCTGACTCCGGCGGAAATCGCTCAAGGGATTACCTCGGCCGACCAGATTATCCGTAATGTTGCTTTAAACCGGGTCAATCTTTTACTAGGTAAAGGCGTGATCAACCAAACTCAGGCCCAACATATCCGTGAGCAGATCGCCCAGGTCCAGTTCACCAACCAACCACCGGATCATCTGACCAATGTCGTCCCCGATCAAGCCCAGGCGTCGTTGGCAAAGGCTTTAGCCCAACCAACCCCTACCGCTGGGAATATTATTGATATTACTAATCCCGCCGACACCTTCACTAGCCACTCAGCCGCCGAAACCGTCAACGCTCTTTCTCAAACGGGGACGGAGTTGCCGATGCAGAAACAGGTGGAAACTTTTCTGGCGCCGATGCTCCAGATTGACCACAGTGGCACGGTTGAGGGTTTAGTCTCTCACCCGCAAACGATCGACCAAGTGGCTCAAGATCTTGAAATTCTTATTAACAATGGCCAGCAACAAAATCTTCACGGAGATAAGCTTTATCAATTTTTAACAACAGAGCTGAATAAACTGGGTGTTCCCTTAGATAGTAAAGAAGCTCAAGATAGTATTCGTTACTTTGCCGCCAGCACCATTGATCAACAAGGTAATGCTAAAGCCGGCCAGTGTTTCCGCGCCGTCCAAGCAGTCACCGGCCTGAATTTTAGTGGGTCGGATATGGTAGCTGACATTGGTGGTTGGCCGCTTACTTCGCCGAAAGACATTCTTAAAACTTTATATGGATCACTAAAGGATGCCGTCACTTTTGAAAATACGATTTTGATTAAATTCCACTCGGTCGATCAACTTAATGTCGGTGACCATATCGTTATCGACAATCCTAGCTCGGATGCGGCCGGACACGTCGCTTTGATCATTAAAAAAGGCGTTAACAGTCTCGGTCAGCCGATGGCGGAAATCTTTGATGTCAATGCCGACGAACATGGCACCGCTCGCATTATTACCGTCACCAACGATAATATTAATAGCCTTTTAACTCATCAACATCAGGCAGCGATCGTCCGTCTCACCCAAACATTTCAAGATAACGCCATTGTTCCGACCAGCAGTCTGGTCGAGCGTCACCAGGATGTTTTTACCATGGCGGTCCACAATCCAGAAATACCAGGTATTAATCAGGTTGACGTACCGGTTTTCCAATCAGTTGGCGCTGACGGCTCGGTCATCGAGCATCCTGGGATAGCCCTTTCAATCATCGACTCGGAAGGTCACCAACTGGCCGACTTCAATCCAACCGGTGTCTTGGGTAAAGTCCCCATTCTTCCCGGTTCAACCATCAAACCATTTATCTACGCCTTTTTAAGAATGAAAGGAATCAATCCGGACATTCCTCTCCCCAACCAACCCGGCCAGTTTACCCTCGATGGTTCGACACTACCGTTCCCTGTCCGTAATCCCATATCATATACCTTACTTAACAGTCTGGGATCGAATAACACAATGACTCTTAAACAGGCGCTGGCCGTCTCCACTAATGTCGTCTTTCAAAGAGAGATGGTTGATCTTCAAAAGGATAATCCCGAGCTCTGGATTGAATTTCAACAGTTTCTTAGACAATTTGGCCTGGAACTGACCGATATTTATGGCAACGAACTGCGTACGGCGACGGCTGTCCCGGCCATCGGCAGCGACGCCTACGTCAGGAGTGTCGACCATCTTGCCTTTGCCTACACCATGTTGGCCAATCCGGAGCATTGGTTTAAAGACCAACGCCTGGTTGCTATTCTTGATGAGACTCGGACTGTGTTGATGGATGATAATCTGAAGAAGTCGGTCACCGGCAACGGATTTTCTCTGTCAGCGCTCGGTCAACAAGAACTTTCTTCTGCTTGCAATGGTATTGCCAACACCTGTTTTACGAAAACCGGCACCGTCGGTGGCACTTTCTTTAACGCTATCACTCAACGATGGGAAAATGCCACCACCAGCGTCTTAACTGCCAATATTATTAAACTACCTGACGGCCATTGGGCGGCCGCCGTTGCTGTCGAGGCCGGCCAACAGGTGACGGCCGACGGACAGATAGTCCAAACCAATTTAGACAGCCTTACCGTTAATCCTTGGGGCTCGATGATGGTCTTACCTTGGCTCCGTACTCTTATGGAGTCGCTGGCAACCTCACCACCGCTTGCCGGTCAGTGATAATATCAAATCCGTCTAAACACTTTATAAGATTTGAAGATACCCGTTTTGAGACAATCGCCTGGGTCCCTTTAGGGTGAGGCGGTCGAAAAACGCGGTATCGAAAATCTTAAGATATAAGTTAATCAACTGGGTCTGATATAAACTATTATTTTCTTAGTGTCAAAAGAAGACGGTTGGTTTCATTAATCAGTGGCTTGAGGTTTTTTATCTCCCCTTTCCCGTCAATGATAGAAAGACAGTCTTTAATTTTATTTAGCAGATTCTGCTGGCTAATCTTTTTTTCCTGAGAGCATTCTTTTTCTTTTTCGCCTGTTAATATATCCATCAGAAACGTCCTGGTAAAATCTTTTTTCAACTCTTTAGTCGTCTCGGCTAAAAGATTATTAACTAGTTCAGCCGACAGCCTTTTGGCCAAAAAATCAACAATAGGATCCAAACCGGCATCGGCCGGAAAGCGACGATTAACATCTTTCCATTCATCTGGTTTTAAATTGGATTTGATTTTCTCGTTCAAAAAACGGAACCAAAGCTCTTTGTTAAACTGATTGGTAAACTCGTCGACTTCCACCGGCGTCATGGTTTGATCGAGTCCTAATAGTTCGACTATGTCTACCTCCAGCCAAAAATTACTTTTCATATCTTAATATTATTAATATCAAATCCGTCTAAATACTTTATGAGATTTGAAGATACCCGTTTTGAGCAATCACCGAGGGTTACCCTCATCAGAGGGTGTCGGTGGCGAAAAACGCGGTATCGAAAAATCTAAAATATAAATTAATCAACCGGATTTAATATTATTTACCCTATCCCCTGCTCTTTTTTTTCCCTAGCATTCCAAGCTAACAGAATTAACAAGACGCCCACCCCACCACCGATGGTTAACGCCGTTTTTCCTCTACCCTTCCAAACCACCTCCGACTCCGACTGGGCCAAGGTCAAAGCATCCTCTATTTTAGTACCCGTCTTTTTATCCACTGTCCCTGCCTCTATTAAGTTACTAACCATCGCCTTAACCTTGTTCTTGTCACCGGCCATTTCAGTCAAATGTTTATTAAGTTCAGCGATCGGATTTTTCTCCATTGCCGCCGCGTCAATCTCCTTAATACCCATTGCCTGTAAAATTCCCTTGACTTCTTCTGCTACTACCGCCGGGATTTGTTTACCAACTTCCACCGCTGGCTCTCCAGGTTTTGCACCAGGTTCGGTCACTCCTTCTCTTTGCTTTTTTAAATCTGCCGCTTTTTTTCTTAAGCCGTCTTTTCCTTCCTCATGTCTTTTTATCAAATCCTGCTTTTCTTCCTCATTTTTACATTCAAGTTTTTTATAATCGGTTTTTTCAATACGGCTAATTTCTTGATCATAACTGGCTACGTTATCACTGACATAAGCTTCTTCGATGAAGAGTCCTAAAGCCTTTGTCCTGGGATTTTCGCTCTTCTGCATTGTCTCCAACTCTTGTTGTGATCCTTCGACGATCTTTTTCGCTTTAGCTTCGATCTGCCACAGTCTCCGCATCTGTCTGTCAGCAGTTTTCTCAGTAATCTTTTTTTCATTTAATGCTTTTTGTATACGGTCCCTCAAACTATCAAGAGTACTTAGCGCCTTTTGTCCGGCTAATACCTCTAATATGTTTCGGCCTAAACCGGTAATCTTGAGTTGTTGAATTTCTACTTCTGCTTGAGGAATAAGCTGAGCAGCCTGTGCTTCAACACTCTTTGGATCAAGTCCCTTTCCTTCTCCTACCTTTTCCTCTTCAGCCTCCGCCGTGACCGGTTTACCGTCTTCTACTTTACCTACGACTTGGCCATCAACTGATGGTTCTCCTTTAACAACCACCTTATTAATCGTGACTCCACCCGCTGGTAACGCCGCTTCAGTTGGTACTGATCCTGTCATAATTATTTAAACAGTCAATATTAAACCTTAATTAGCAATTTAACAATGTAACAATTCAGCAATTTATCCATTTAGCCATACCAATTAATTTTGTATTTTAAAAGATAATACTTTTTTCACCATCTCCTGCGCCTGATCAAACTGTCCGGCTTTAATCAACAGGGAAACCGATTCTAACGCCTTTTTCTCATACTTTTCTTCATACTCTCTCATGATCACGTAAACCAACGGTGCCATCTCGGAAAAGTTATCGTCCAGCTTGACCGCATTGGTATAAAGTTCTTCCAAGTTCATCCCCGGCTTGATCAGATCAAGAGTTCTTTTGGCAATCGCCTGAATTCTTTCCTTTTCCGTCTTTCCTTCCTCGGCTAATTTTTTGATGATTCTCAGCGTTTCAATCTCGACAAATTTCCGAAAGTCTTCCGCTTGAGAAAGATTCGGCAGTTGGTCTTGACTTGTGGTCATATATATAATGTATATAATAATACTTTAAAAAACAATGTTATAAATTTCTAATTAACCTAATTAATGACCAATTTCAGAAATATTTTATTGTTTGGAATACTTGTGTCATTGGTTATTCTTTAGAAATTAGAATAATTAGATCGATTACGTTAATTTTTTTATTGTAGTATTATATTATGACCTGTCCAAACTGTGGTCGTCCAATGAACTATGTCAATCTAGAACTACAAAGCATTTTCCATTGTTCTCATTGCGGTGCCAGTTTTTTTGAGGAAAATGGTATTAATCGCATCAGTTACACTTCGGCAGAAAAATTGGCTGCCGATCGGAAAACCGACGAGATTTCCGGCGCAGAAAAACTCTGCCCCCACGACCATCTAGCACTTCATCCTTTGGAAAAATTAGAGGCTGTCCCGGAAACAGTCATCCTTTTAACCTGCGACCGCTGTCATGGGATTTTTATTTATCCGGACGATCTGCTTGCCCTTAAAAAAGCCCAGGCCGCCAAGATCGAGTTTTTTAAAGCCTGGACTAAACCGCTGCCTTCTCTAAAGACAGTCTTGGTTATCTCTCTCACTGTTTTTGTTTTGGGAACGGCCGTCTTCCAATCTAGCCACTTTTTTAATAACTTTTCGAGTCAAACTCAGGCGTCTGATTTAATCAAAAAAGTTTATTTCTCTAAATCCAGCCGCTACCTGTTGGTCTTTTTCCAAACAAAGACTGTCTTTAGATCCCAGATAATCTTTTTTGACAAGACGGCCAATCTGAAGATAGAAAAAACCGTCAGTGGTCAACCGTCAAAAGATCATCAACTAACCACTGCCGAATTCAATCTTGACCATGAATTGTGGTATCAGATTATTCTAATTAACAATGAAGGAGAAGGAAAGAAAACAGAGATGAAGAAGTTGATCTTGAAATAAAAATTAAAATTTCCTCAGTTTTTTCAAGACTGCTTCCATTTTTTCCTCTACTTCTCTATAGCGCGCCGCCGCCGCGACCGGATCGACGATATTGACTGAAAGACCGGTGCCAAGCTCAAACCCGGCCCGATAAATAAAACGGGGAATGATCCTTAAATACCAGTTTTCTTTCGGATAGATGTAAAAATTATAGCTAAAAGGAATGTCCGAAAGAGGCTGTTTTTTGTAAATTTTCTCCATTGAGCGGACTGTTTCTTTAAATATCTCACTTAGGTCTTTTATCTCTTCATCGGTAATGTCTCCGAAAACCTTTCCATCGTCGCGTCCATCTCTAGTGTTGATAGTCTTCGGAGTAATCCAAATCTCATAAGGCCATTGAGAAAACTCCGGGCAGTAAACAACAAAAAACTTGTTTTCTTTGACGACGTTGGCCAACGGTTCGCGGATTAAGGTGTCAAGATCAATTTGAAAAGGAAGAACGACCAATTGGGAATGGGAGTGTTTTAAAGATGCGCCGGCATGTTCACGGTGGTTACTGAAGATTAACACCTGGCCTTTTTTTCGGTAAAAATTGTAACGTTCGCGATAGGCTTTAAAAATAAGCTCTAAATGACTGGTGGGCAGCTGATCTAATTCCTGGTGACAAGAAGGGGCGTGAATAATTACTTCATGAAAGTCGGTAATCGGAAATTTGTTGGGAATCACTCGCACCAACCAACCGGGTTTATTAGGCTCACCTTTGCCGAAACGCAACACTTCCGGGGTAGTCAACCTCTCGTTTCCCGGACAAAAAGGACAAACATGATCTTTCTTTTTTTTGGTTTTTTTATTCTGGTCCGGCCGGCCCAGTCGTTGGGGTGAAACAATCACCCAGCGTCGTGACAGAACATCAGGAACGTATTTAGACATAATAAGTTAAAAGTTAAAAATAAAAAATTAAAATTACAAATCAAAATTTAAAAATATTAATTTAGAAAAGGGTGAAGTGTGCGGATTTTTAAATCGGCCACTTGTGGTTCGACAAGCTCACCATAAACTATTAGAATTAAAATCTTTTTCTTTTATCCTGAGCAATGTCAAAAGACATTGGCAGGCTTACCCCGTAGCGAATGCTACTGGGGTATTAAAAAGACGCATACGAACACTTTTCTTTATAATCAATATTTGACTTTTATCAACTATAATTTATAGTACAGCTTTTAAAATTTTTTTCAATATCTTTTATAGAAATGCTCTTAATAGTAGGATTAGGTAACGCCGGTCTCGAGTATCAAAATAACCGTCACAATGTTGGGTTTCAGTTTATTGATTTCGTCGCCACGTTACTCTATTGTTACATTGCTGAAAAAAATAAATACTATCTAACAATGAAACAATTAAACAATGAAAAAATGATTTTCGCTAAACCCCAAACCTTCATGAATCTCTCCGGCCAAGCAGTAAAAAAGATGATTTCAAATTTTAATCCGCCAGCTGGTGGACAAATTTCAAATTTAATTGTTACTCACGACGATTTGGATATTCCTTTGGGTAAATTCAAAATTCAAAAAGGCACCGGCCCCAAGCTTCACAACGGCATCGAATCAGTTGAAAAAGTTTTAAAAACTAAAGATTTCTGGCGGGTAAGGATCGGCGTTGACAATCGGCAGCAAACTGGGTGGGTGGACGGCGAAACCTATGTTCTCCAAAATTTTCGTCCGGAAGAAAAAAACACAATCACTAAGGCTTTCCCATCAATATTCCAACAACTAAAGAGCTTATTAAAAAGCGAGTTTAATTTCTCATTTTAACCCAATGCGTCAACCTTTGGCAACCGAAGCGGTTGCCGATTATGACAAATAACTTTCCCAAATTGCGCTATAATCACTTCATGGCCCAGATTTCTCTCTACTCTCTGCCCCAGCTTAAAAAAATTCGTGATAATTTTATTAATGAGTTAATTTTAGCCGCCCGAGGAGAAAAAACTAGTCTCGCATTTATTAAAAATTCTTTACCTTTAAAACCGGTCGTAGCCGATGATGAACTATTCCAATTGATGGCCATCGGTGGATCGGTTTTCCACATGGCTCTAGCCAAGAAAAGCAAAAATAAAATCAGTCTTCAAAAAAAAGTAAAGTTTTTTTTACCCCATTTTAGTAGTCGAGAGATTTTTTGTAAATTTTTTTTGGAACAGCTTGATCCACGGGTCAATACCGTTGCTCTGAACCTTGCTTACCATTTAGTTCCTTCATTGAGACATGGTCTGGTCGACGACCGATTGGTTATTCCTACAAAAGAACAACCCTTTTCCGGATTAGTCAATAAATTAATCGGTCAAGAATTGGAAATCTATGTTTTTGAAAAATTAAAAAGAAGGATTCGGGTGGCGGTCGCCAATGATGCAATTTGTTTATTACTTTCAACCTTACCATCTCAAAGCCGATCGTCTCAAAGATTGTCAACGGTCGCTGGCATCGTTGGCGCCGGCACCAACTTCGCTTTTTTCCTTTCTCCTTGTCAACAAGCAGAGAATGAAAATATCGCTGTTAACTTAGAATCTGGTAACTTTGATAAATTTCCGCCAACCGCGACCGGAAAAATTATCGACCAAAACTCCGACCAACGCGGCCAACAGCTTCTCGAAAAAGAAGTCAGCGGTAACTATCTTTATCGCCACTACAATTTATTAGTGAAGCACTCCCCGAGCTTATGGGACACCACGTGGGGTATCCCACTGTGGCGCTCGGGGCTTCAGCACCAACAGGGTTTCGGAGTGCGAAACCCTGAACCGTCCCGACGTTACGTCGGAGCTGGTTCATTGGTAAATCGAGGTGAAAAAAATCGTCTATTATTATCGACTTTTGAACTGTCCCAACAAGCCCAATTACACCCCGGGGGTGTAAATCGTGGCGTTACGATCGCCCGAAAACTAATCGAACGGTCAGCTTCTCTCATCGCCTGCCAGATCGCGGGAATTTATTTGTTTAAAACGTGTAGAGAGAATAAAAAAAGTGCGCAGGATACGGATTCGAGGCACATGTCACGCGTGGCTGCCAACTTAATGGACAACGCCAGGTTTACTAGCTTGATGCATGTGCGAGAAGACGTATCCAAGCACTTCAAGAAAGAAGTGACCCCGTTCAAATTTATCATGGAGGGTTCTCTCTTTTGGCATGGTTGGCATTATCAACAATTTGTTGAAGATTATTTAAAAAAACTTGCTGTCAGAAAAAATTCAGTTAAGTTTATCAACGTTAAAAATAGTAGTCTGATCGGCGCCAGTCGCCTTATAGCTAAATTAGGAAGAAATGGTATAATATAGCAACAAAAAAATTAACCTAATTATTCTAATTTCTAATCAATGACCAATAACCAAATTTCAATTACCAAACACCAATTGTATACACTGTTTGATTATTAAGTGATTGGACATTGGTTATTGTTTGGAATACTTGGAATATTGGTAATTGAGATTTTATTAGGAATTAGGTTAATTAGAAATTAGTAATTTTTTCATGAAAGTTCTATATCTCTACATGTTTCCTCTTTGGGGTAATGGCTCGGGCGCCTGGCTGCGCCGTCTATGCTCCAACTTAAAAGAAAAATATCAATTTGATTTTGAAGCGCAAATAGCCGCTCCGGAAAAAAGGAATCTTCAATCTGCTAAGGTCTGCCATCTTAAACCTCCGATTATGGGAGTGTTCGTCGGTAATCCAGAGCTTCTCGGCGTGAAAAAATATTCGAAGATATCAACTATTGACCATATTAATATTTTTAACTATTATCTTTCGCGGACCGCCAAAATCGTTGAAAGGTTTAAACCCGACTTGATTCATATTTTTCATACCGCTTTTTTGCCGGCGGTCGGTCGCACTCTGGCCAATCTCTACAAAAAACCGTATATTATTACCACTCACGGCAGCGATCTTTACTATTTTCATGAAGACAGCCGCTGGAAAGCTTCGACCCGCGATGCGTCGCTCCGCGCCAAATTTATTACCGCCAACAGCAGCTTTACCCGTGAGTGGTACTTAAAAATGTTTGGCCGTGACCTGGCTAAAAAGACTAAAACTATTCCCGCCGGCATCAGCAATAAAATAGATTTTGACCGTAATGTTTCCTGGATCGACAAAAAATATCATTTCCGCTATAACAAGGTGGTGCTTTTTACCGGTAGGTTGACCGAACATAAAGGAGTTGAGTATTTGATAAAAGCGGCGAGAAAAATTACGGCCGAAATTGTTATCTTAGGCGACGGTCCGGAGAGAAAATATTTGGAAAAATTGATATTAAAATTTAAACTAAATAACGTCCATATGTTAGGATACTTTTCTCAGAGACTGGAAAAAATTAACGATTTTTATCTGCGAGCGGATGTCTACGTCGCGCCCAGTGTTTGGAGTGAGCCCTTAGGCTTAGTCATTCTTGAGGCGATGGTTAACCGAACTCCTGTCGTTGTCAGCCGAAAAGGAGGGGTAACCACGGTGGTTAAAGATGGTTATAACGGTTTCTTAGTTAGGCCTAGAAGCCCGGCTTTGATCGCCGAGAAGGTTAATTTACTCTTGTCTGATGAAAAACTTTGGAATAAAATGGCCGAACGGGCTTACAAAACCGTCGTTGAACGTTTCAACTGGAACCGGATTACCACCAAGTTTTATAATCTCTATCAAAAGTGTTTGATGAAGCCAAAATCCTAAATCCTAATTTCTAAATTCTAAATACTAAATGCAATCCGTTTAGAATTTTGTATATTAGGATTTAGATATTGTTTGGAGCTTGGGATTTATAATTTAAAATTTATATGTTTATAGTCATTCTCGGCGGCGGAATTGATCTTAACGGAAATCTTCCCAACCATGTTTATCAACGTTTGGATAAAGCAGTTCAACTCTATTTTGACGGGATCCAAAAAGAAAATATATTTATTATTACTTCTGGAAAATATAGTTTTCTATACGATCAACTAAAAAGATATCCGCCAATTACCGAAGCGGAAAAAATGGCCCAATATTTGCTGATTAAAGGAATTCCAAAAGATAAACTATTGCTAGAAAAAAAGTCCAAAGACAGTATTGGCAACGCGTATTATTTAAAAAAAGATTTTTTCATCCCGCTCAAAGTAGATAAAGCGATCATTATCACTTCCCATTTTCATCTAGAACGAATTAAATATATTTTTAATAAAGTTTTTGGCAAAAATTATCAATTTGAATTTATTGGATTGCAGGAAAAACTGGCTCCCGACGAAGAATCCAAAGTCGTCAACCGCCAGAACGAGGTATTGATTAAAACAAAAGAAATATTAGAACTGATGCCCGACGGCGATCATGACTATTTAACCAAAAAATTATATAAAATAAAATATTACCTGGAAAAACGTCCAGCCTGGGTTATTAATTTTGTCGCGCAAGGAAAATAATGAAGATTCTAATTGTTTCTACTTTAAAACGAAAAATCGCTCCGGATTTTTATGCTTCTCGATCACGGGTAATTTTTCAACTAGCTAAAGGTTTAGCCGAACGCGGTCATCAGGTGTCTTTATTGGGAACTGGCGACAGTTATATTCCTGGAGTAAAAATTATTCCTTTAATTGAAAAAGGCTGGGTTGATTTACCGGCGGTGGAAAATGAGTTTTTAAGGCAAATTGCGACGCTGATTCAACTGTCACAAAAAATCGTTGAAGTTCAAGAGGATTTTGACATCATTCATAACCATGTCTACCCCGATTTCTTTCCTTCAACGATCGAGGATAAACTGAAAATCCCGATGCTCACCACTCTTCATGCTCTCTATGACTATTATATGGATGATCTTTTGGCTACATTTCCTAAAACTCATTTTATCTCTCTCTCTAACACCTATGCCAAGCTTTATAGAAAAGCGAAAATCTATAAAATCGTTTATAACGGCGTCGACACCAATCTTTATTCATATAACGAAAAAAAAGGAGATTATCTTTTCTGGCTTGCAAGATTACCAAAAGCAAAAAATAAAGACGGAAGCTTTATGGATCCCAAAGGTATCCGCTGGGCAATTAAATTAGCTCAAGAAACAGGCGAAAAGCTTTTCATATCGGCTCCGGTTGAAGACCGAAGTTTTTTTGAAAAAGACGTAAAACCTTATTTAAACGACAAAATTCAGTTTGTTGGAGAACCAACCCAAGAACAGTCCGTCCCACTCACAACAATAATTAAACTATTCCAAAATGCTAAGGCATTTCTTATGACCATTAACCAACAGGAGCCTTTTGGCCTGGTAATGGCTGAGGCCGGTAGTTGTGGTACACCGGTAATCGGCTTTGATCGCGGAGCTGTTCCTGAAGTCGTCGTTGATGGTAAAACCGGTTTTGTTGTCCCCTATGCGCAGGGCGTTGACGGATTAAAACAAGCTCTAACCAAAATCAATCAAATTAGGTCAATTGACTGCAGAAAACACATTGAAAACAATTTCTCTATTAAAAAAATGGTGGAGAACTACGAAAAAGTTTATTTGGAAATTTTAAATAAATGAGGATTCTTTATGACGCTCGTAAGATCATCCCCGAAGCGACCGGCGTCGGTTATGTTGCCGAAAAACTCCTTGAGCAGTTAATCTCTCATCAAGATCTAGAAATAATCGCTTTTACTAGAAAAGGAATCAGTCAGCTACCTAAATTGATCAGTTATAAGAATTTAATTATTCACGAAACCGAAGATAACACTGATTATTTTGGTTTGAAAAGAATTATATTCGAACAAACAGCTATTCCAAATTTAATCAAAAAATATAATCCTGATATTTTACATTTAACCAACGGTTTTGGCGTCCCCTTTTTCTTCACCAGCAATAAACCGAAAATCGTTCTTACTGTCCACGATCTTATTCCACTAACTTCATATAAAGAACTTATGCATCCACTTACTAACACAATGTTTAAGGTTTTATTTTCTTATGGAATAAATAAAGCAGATGCTATCGTGACCGTCTCAAAGTTTACTGCAGACGATGTTAAAAAATACTATCCAAATGTTAAAGATATTCAAGTTGTCTACAATGGTATTGATTCTTTTCAAAAAATCAATAACTTCGATAAGATTTGGTCTAATCTTCAAAAGAAATACAATATCAGGCAAGAATATATCCTTTATATCGGCGGTTTTGCTCCAAGAAAAAATGTCTTCAGACTTTTGGAAAGCTATAACGATTTAATAAAAGATAATAAATATAAATATCAATTACTAATCTGCGGTAAATTTACAAAAAATAAAGATATCCAAAACCAACTTAATAATATCAACCAATTTGTTTCTTCTAATAATCTACAAAATCAGGTAAGATTGATAGGATATTTAAATTTTGATGAAAAATATATTCTTTTATCTAAAGCAAAATTTTTTGCATATCTCTCTTTATACGAAGGATTTGGATTACCTGTTTTGGAGGCTTTATCTGTTGGAACGCCGGTGTTAACAAGTAAAAACAGCGTCATGGAAGAAGTAGCTGACAAATATTCATTATATGCGAAATCAAATAATATTACGGATATTGTTGGTAAAATGATAAATATGTTATTAGAATATTCAAAATATAAAGAACTTGCTAAGGAATCGGAAAAAAAATTAATACCATCTTATAACTGGCAATCGGCTGGAGAAAAATATTTTAACATATTCAAAAATCTCTTATGAAAATTGCGATGATTTCGTCAAACGAACACACAGTCCCACCACCAGAAAATGTTATTATTGCCTCTCAGTACATGGCTTCGTTATTAGCCCAAGGACTGGCGAAAAAAGGTCATGAGGTCTATTTTATAGTGGGACAAGGGTCCAAAATACCAACATATAAGGTGTTTTCGAACACAAAACCTTTTTTTGAAATATTCAACTATAAAAAAATGAAGTCCACCATTGATCCATATCTAATTGGGAAGCTTATTGTTCCTTTTGAAATTGATTTACACCTAACCTTGCTTGATTTCTTAAAAGAAAACTCTGTTGACCTGGTACATTTTCATACGATTTCAATCTATAACGGATTACCATTTTCATCGAGAATAAAAGTTCCTTCGATTTTCTCTCTTCATGGTACGGTCGACCCACTTGAATTGGAAATCATGAAAGTCTTTAATCATCCTAAATTGTTTTACATTTCATTGAGCAACAATCAAAGACAAGGTTACCCTGGCATAAATTTTGCTTCAACTGTTTATAACGGAATTCCCCTAGACGATTATTCTTATCAAAATGTTGGCGGAAACAATATGGTTTTTGCCGGTCGGTTAGTAAAAGAAAAGGGAGTTGATGAAGCAATATTAGTGGCAGCAAAATTAAAAAGAGAGCTTAGAATAACCGGTGAAATTAGAGTAAGACAACGAGATTATTATGAACAAATTATTCAACTTATTAAAAATAATAGCAGATATGTACGTTTATTTGGATTTACAAATCATGCATTAATCAATTCATTCTTCGGCTCTGGAAAATTATTTTTATGTCCAACAAAATGGGAAGAACCATTTGGATTAGTATTGATAGAAGCAATGGCTTGTGGCACGCCTGTAATTGCTTATGCTCGAGGAGCAATACCTGAAATAGTCAAGGATGGTGAAACCGGATTTATTGTTAATTCTTCTGATCAAGACATACGGGGAAACTGGATTGTAAAAAAAACAGGTTTTGATGGTCTTTGTGAAGCGGTTGAGAAAATCTATGCGATGCCTGAGAACCAATATCGACAGATGAGGAAAAATTGTCGAGCGCATGTTGAGAAAAATTTTACGGTTGAGATTATGGTTGATCAATATGAAGAAGTGTATAAAAAAATATTAGAAAAAAGTTAGAAGTTATCAGTTAAGAGTTATGAGGAAATGGAAATTAATGAAAGGAAATTAACCCTAGAGAATCTTGAGGTTTACAAATTAGCTGTAAAATTATCTGAAATAAGTTGGCTCATATATTAAGAGTTAGATTGGCAGATAAAGAAGATTATGGGAGATCAATTTATTGAGGCAACAGATTCCGTTGGAGCAAATATCGCTGAAGGCTATGGAAGATTTCATTATTTAGATAGAATAAAATTTTTATATAATGCCCGCGGTTCACTTCTCGAGTCAAAACACTGGTTTAACCTTTTGAATAATAGAGGTTCTATTAGAGAAGAACATAAAAAAGAATATCTAACTACTTATAAAAATCTAAAACCTGCATTAAACGGATTAATTAATTCAATTTATAAAAATAAGAAAAGTTAAGAGTTAGGAGGTAAAAACAATAAAAAATAAAAATCCCTCATAACTCATAACTTCCTAACTCATAACTAAACCTATGCAATCCATCAGTGATATTTTAAAAAAATTCAACCCTCTTGAAGACAAATATATCTCCCGCGAATACCAGGCTTTTGGTGTCTATCTGGCGGAAAAGCTCCAGGATACACGCCGCAAGAGTTTATACATTAAACTGGCTAAAACCATCCCCCGGCCGATTCTCGAACAGGCCTTGCGCTATGTGATCGATTCCAACGCCCGCAGAAAAGGAGCGCTTTTCATGTGGAAATTGAAAGAATTGGGAGCGTTTAAAACAAGTTTAAAGTTAAAAGTTAAAAGTTCAAAATTACAATTCAAAATTAAAAATTTTTAACTTTAAACTGTAACTTTTAATTTTTAACTTTGAACTTTTAACTAAAAATAACCGTACGCCCAATATCCCACACTACCAATTCCTTGACTTTGTAAGTAATCGGTTTTAACCGCCACCGACTGCTCGTCTTCGAACCAAACAACATGATAATCAATTCGATAAATTCCCTGTTCATCCGGCTTATCCGTACTAACCGTGTAATTAATTTCTGTTTCTTTTGAAATATCGTCTCGCTTAACGACACATTCTGCTAACGCACACCTAAACTCAGTTTGACCATCTTGAAGACGATCGTCGCTGAGATTGTTATTATTCAAAAACTTATTTTTTATTTCTTTTAATGTTAGGGCTTTGGCGGTGGTTATTGGTCGTTTTTTTTCATCGGTCCGCCAATCATAGCCATACATACCGAAAACTACCGTCAACTTCCTGCTTGGCACGATTTTTAGATAGTCTTTGGTCATAGTTTTAAAATCATAGTCGTAATTTTGGAGCTTAGCCCCGCCTTCGCCGAGGCTTCGGCGGGCGAACGGAAAATTTGGGCCGGGTTCGCCAATTGTTTTACTAAAATCATAAGCCATCACCAAAATTTCATCGGAATTTTTACTTAGAAAGAAGAGGTCGAATGGCCTCTTCCGATAAAAAACATCGCCATAAATGGCAACGGTAAATGACTTATAGTTCGATTTTGCCACTGTATAAAATTTGTTAACGAAATTGTTAATTTGATCTGTAATATCATCGTTAAATAAACTAAACAATTCAAGATCTAAAACCACTCCGGTAAACTTTTTTTCCATAGTGACTGTTATCGTATCTTCAATGATTTTAGTTTGCAGACTTTCATTTTTTAGCAGATTTTTATTAAAATCGACATTTAATAACCTTAAGGTTAAATAAGTATCTTTACCCGCCGTAGCTTTAGCGAAGACGGGCAGTTTCAAAAATCCAACTTCTTGTTTATCTATCCCTTGATCTCCTGCCGTAATTCCAAAATATATATATCGGTCAAATTCTGTGTCTTCACCACTTGGCTGTAAAACAAAATTTTCGTCAATATTCCAATATGGAATAAAAATAGATTTAGTCAAACTCTGTTCGGGATTTCTTTTTGTATTTTTTGGGCTGATGGTAGAAATGGCTTCTGATTTATTTTGATGTTTTGAAGAATTGAGTTTATTCCTAAATAAATAAACAGCGCTAACAATCATCAGCAATATTAAAAAAAGAAGGAATTTCTTCATTTTATTATTCTACTGAAGTTTCTAAGCTATTACCACCTCCCGCCTATGACCGACTCGGTCGCGGTGACTTCCAAGACTCATTGAGGTCTTGGAGCGTCACCATTTATATTACGAGGGGCGGGGTTAAGTTGAATATTGCTTGCAGTAACGCTGCCATCGGAATTTTCTGGCCCGAAAACAGCCACTTTTTCGCCGATTTTTAGGTCGGCAATAGTTGCCTGTTCAGCCTTACTAATTGATGTTTGACCAGAAACCAAAACAATCTTACTACTACTATCCTGAAGTTTAACGGTAATTGAATTGCTGTCAGTAACGATAATTTCTCCGTTTACTGGTCTAAAACCCTGTCTAGATCCGGTTGCTTGTCCACTGGCTCCCCCATTGTTTCTAAATTGGCCTTTGCCAAACTGCCTAAGGGAGTTCAAACGCTGACTTTGTTCATACTTGGTTCCCGCATAAAATCCGGCCAAGCCAACAATTAAGGCCACTATAACTGTAATCAAAATATTATTTTTCATATTTTCACCCCCTCCTTGGAAAATATTAAATATTCATTTAATATTTATTATTTATAATTTATTATTTATTCGTAGCGTAGCGCTTCGATCGGTTCCAGTTTGGCCGCTTTTTGGGCTGGATACCAACCGAAAATAATCCCTGTACCTGCTGAGACGACAAAGGCAAGCAATACCGCGGGGATAGACACCACCGCTGGTAAACCCATAGAATGGGAAATTAAAAATGAAACTCCTATGCCAACAAGTACTCCGATTAAACCACCAATAAAAGTGATTGTTACTGCCTCCATTAAAAACTGAGCACTAATCAATTTCTTTTTAGCCCCAAGCGCTTTGCGAAGACCGATTTCTCGGGTCCGCTCGGTGACCGTCACCAATATGATATTCATAATGCCAATACCGCCGACCACCAAAGAAATGGCGGCGATTCCGGCCAAAAGAGTGGTAAAAGTACCGGTCACTTGACTAACCGTACCTAAAATGTCTTCTTGCGACATAATCCTAAAATCCGCTTGTGTCGGATCTTTAAGACGATGACGTTCCAAAAGTAAATAACCTACTTCGTTTTGAGCCTGGGTCATTACTTTCTCATTTTTGGCTTCGACATAAATCGAGCTGATATAGTCGGCACCAAATAGTATTTTTTGGGCTGTCGTCAAGGGGACGTACACCGCATCGTCTGGATTCTGAAAACCGGTTCCTCCCTTGGTTTGGGTGACGCCGACGACAGTAAAAGAAATTTTTTCGATGCGAATATTTTGACCAACCGGATTAGCTCCATCACCAAAAAGATCAATGGCGGTCTGAGCACCGAGCACAGCCACTTTGGAAATTCCATTCATCTGTACCTGGGTGATAAAAGAACCAGAAGCCATATCGATATTTCTGATAGTTTGAAATTCAGGAGTCACCCCCTCAATGGAACTATTGGCGTTATTACGTCCAGCCGTCACTTGAGCATTATGGCGAAATTCTGCCGTAACATCTTTGACCGTGGTTACTTTGTCCGATTCTTTAATCGCCACGGCATCGGCATAAGTTAGTGTCGTATTACTCCCAAAAGCGCCCTGAATACCTCGTTGATTTTGGGCCCCGGGCATAACGGTAAGCAAATTTGACCCCAAAGATCTAATCTGATTTTCCACTGATTTTTGCGATGACTGTCCCAAAGACATCAAAGCGATCACGCTACCAATGCCGATAATCACACCCAACATCGCCAGTCCGGTACGAACCTTATTTAGAATCAAAGTCGCAAAACTTTCTGAAATTAACTCGCTGTAATCCATAGTATTTATATCAAAAATATATATTAAAAATAAAAAGTGTGAAGTGTGCGGATTTTTAATCGGCCACTTGCGTCGATGAGTGCGTGTTACGCTACCCAACTTTTTCGCATTGGCAGGTATTAAAAAGACGCATACGAACACTTTTCAAAACTGTTATCGAGCTTTTTATATAAAAACCATTTTTTAATATCTTCTTCTTTTTCCATTAATATGGTTATCAATAATTCTTCCATCCCGCAGATGAACAACTCTTTTTGTATATGCAGCCACTTCCTGTTCATGGGTGATAATAACGATCGTGTGACCTTGTTGATTTAGCTCATCAAGAATTCTCATAATCTCTGCCGCCTGACTACTGGCAATATTACCGGTCGGTTCATCGGCCAAGATAACATTCGGATTCATTGTAAGGGCGCGGGCAATAGCCACCCGTTGTTGCTGTCCGCCGGACAACTGGTTGGGAGTGTGATAAATCCTGTTTTCCAAACCAACCATTTTTAAATACTTCTCTGCTCTTTTTATTCTTTCTTTCTTATCTACACCTCCATACATCATGGGCACCATAATATTTTTTAAAGCGGTAGTTCTGGGTAACAGATTGTATGCTTGAAAAACAAAACCAATTTTTTTATTTCTAATATCTGCCAGTTGATCGTCATCCAAATCAGCGATTCTTTGTCCATCCAATAAGTAATCCCCGCTCGTTGGAACATCAAGAGCGCCAAGAATGTGCATCAAGGTAGATTTACCTGATCCGGACGGACCCATAATAGAAACAAACTCGCCTTGGGTGATTTCAAAAGACACATCATCTAAAGCAACGGTTTTAACATCAGCATTAGTATAGATTTTGGAAAGATGGGAAACTTTAATCATAAGCTCATTTTTTAATCGCCAATTCGTCGGATGACATTACCGCCTCCGCCTCGACCGCCGCCAAATCCGCTGCTAAACGGAGAAGAAGTTGTTTGACTCGTTTGACTGTTAGAAGACAGCGAACCAGTGATAATCGTATCTCCCTCTTTAAGTCCGGAAACTATCTCCGTTTGAGTATCGGAGGTCAGACCGGTTTCAACCAACACCGATCGAGCCTTACCATCAACCAGTGTTTGAACATAGCTCTGTTGGTCTTGGATTTGGACAGCGCTTGAAGGAACTAATAAAACATTATCTTTTCTGTCGATGAGAATTTTTGCCGTCACCGTCATGTTAGGAAGAATTTGCCCTGAAGAAGAATCAAGTTGAATGATGGATGGATATTGAGTGACGCCACTTGTTACTGACCCAATTCTGTCAACTCCTATTACCTTTCCCGTAAAAGTTTTGTCCGGAATACTATCTAAAGTAACGGTGGCTCGTTGATCTGAATTTACCCGAGAAACGTCTATTTCTGAAAGATTCACCGAGACAATCGGATTTCCTTCGGTTTTAATGGTGGCCACTTTTACATTTGAAGTAGTACTCCCTGTGTCCAAAGATCCAATCATCATACCAGGAGCATACATTAAACTGGTAATCGTTCCATCGGTTGGAGCGGTAATCGTTGGCATGGTTTGAGTATATTCAAGATAGCTACTCGTAAGAGATGTTTGAACTTGGTTAGTTACTGCTTGCTGTTGTTTATATTTTGCTTCAGATGCCAGCCAATTGTCTTCAGAAACATGAAATTCCGCCAATGCTCGGTTCGTGTAATTTGGCGATCCATCGGAATTTTGATAAGTTGAATTTGTTGATAAATCGAAAAATGTTTTCCATTTGGTAAACATATCAGACTGAAGAGTATACGAACTTGTTTTCGCCGATTCCAGATTGTTTTTAGCCGATTGATAAGAAGCCCAGGCAGCCGCATACTTTTGCTGTCCCTGAAAGTCAAGATCGAGATCCAAAATTTTATCTCCTTTTTGGATAATATCACCATCTTTAACATAAACTGTTTTAACAATACCAGTGGCTTTGGTATTGGCACTCATGATGTTGACGCTTAAAACCGATCCCGAAGCGGAAACCGAAGAAATAATCATTCCCTTTTCTACTTTAGTAGTTTGGTAACTAACTTTTTTATTACTTGACGATCGAAGAGTTAAGTATATGAGAATCGCCACAGCGGCAACGACGACGACCAACAAACCCTTGATAACAATCGATGTTTTACAAAACCATTTTCTAAACACAGCCAGTTTACTAGCAAGAGTCTTAAATATTTTCATATAAAAGGAAATAATATTTATTTAACCTGAAATCAAGCTGAAACTGGTAACTTAACGATAAAGGTTGAACCTTTTTTTATTTCACTTTTAACCTCTATCGATCCATTATGGTTGTTAACAATTTTTTTCGCAATCGCTAGCCCCAGTCCATAACCATCTTTTGTCCGCGCCCTATCGGCCCGGTAAAACCGGTCAAAAATATGAGGTAAATCTTTCTTATCAATCCCTAGACCATTATCTTCAACTAAGACGGTGACGGATTTATCGCCTTTCTTTAAAAAAATATTTATTCGGCCATTATTTAAACTATATTTGATGGCATTATCCAAAAGAATGGTAAATAAATTATTTAAAGAGTCTTTATTTACTTTAATTTGTGTCTCGACGAGTTTCTTTTTAATAGAAATCTGTTTTTTTTCCGCTAATGGAGTTATTTTTTCAATCGCTTCACTAATTATTTTTTTTAGAGAAACGGTTTCAAAAAATTTATGATTGTTGTTATTTTGATATTGAGCCAGTTCCAGTAAATTATCTGACAATGATTGAAGTTTATTAACTTGATTAATGTTATTGCTAATAATTTTTTTAGCCTCTTCTAAGGTCAAATCTTTATCACGAAGATTTACCTCCATTGACGTTTTTAAAGCAGTAAGAGGAGTTCGAAGTTCATGTGAAGCGTCTGAAATAAATCGATTCTGTTAATCGACCATCTGAGCAATTGGTTTTAAAGTCCTTCCGGCAAGAAAATAGCCTAGACCACCGGCCACCATAAAGATAAAAAGATTAACTTCAGCTAGCATTAAACAGATTCTTCGTTTAACTTCAATGATTAAATCAGGATCCGAGTTTACAGGACGCGGAGGAACGAAGTTGAGATTTTGTAAACGGTTTTCAATTCGAAATCGCTGTATCTTAGCAAACCTTTCTACCTCGTTAGTCAATACTTTGTAGATTAAAAAGCTAAAAAAAATACTGATAAACATGATAATCAACAGATACCAGGCAGTCAACTTCAGTCGAGTTTTTTTAAACATAAGAAATATTAAAAATTAAATATTAAATATCAAAATGACAAATCAAAATGGGTAAAAAGCGAAGATAACAAATTTGTGCGACTTGGGAGGTGTGCAGGAACGAGCACGCCCATGGAGCCACAAATTTCGTTATTGAGCCTTTTAATATGTCGTTTTGCTTTTTGATATTTGATTTAACCTAATTTATATCCAAACCCCCTCACCGTTTGAATTAGTGGCTTAGAATTTATAAAAGGTTTGTCTATTTTTCGTCGAAGATTTTTAATATAGACTTCGACGGTATTGGTGAGAATATCGGCATCATAATCCCAAACGTGGGCGATGATTTGGTTTTTGGTGAGAATTTTATTGGCATTACGCATCAGATACTCCAGAAAAGAAAATTCTTTGCTGGAAAGCATAATTATTTTATTTTTCCGTTTCGCCTCAAATGATTTTGTATCAAGCTTTAAATCACCGACTTCGAGAATTGAGTCAAGTGAGTCTTTTGGACGACGGGTTAAGGCTCTAATTCTGGCTAAAAGCTCTTCAAAAGCAAAAGGCTTTGTCAGATAATCGTCAGCACCAGCATCCAGACCTTGGACTTTATCCTGAATCTGTCCTTTAGCCGTCAGCATGAGAATTGGTATGTGAATATTCTTTTTTCTCAGTTTTTGACAAATCGTCAGGCCGTCCATACCGGGAAGCATTAGGTCCAGAATAATTAAATCGTAGTCTTCCGTTACCGCCAAATCATATCCGTCCGTTCCGGTATAGCAAACATCAACCGCGTAGCGTTCCTGTCCCAGTCCTTTTTTAATGGAGTTGGCAATCAGATGTTCATCCTCGACCACCAGAATTCTCATGATATTATTATACTCTGGAAGCTGAAAAAAGGCTGAAAAAAGCGTTCCTCTTGACAAAAAAAATTTTTTCCGTCATAATCAAAATATTATGAAAGTAACCATTTATACTGTCCCCGAATGTCAGTTTTCCAAAGCGGAAAAAGAATATCTGCAGGCTCATAATGTCAGTTTTGAAGAAAAAAATTTGGAAACCAATAAGGAATTTTTAACTGAAATGCTCGCTCTTTCTAACAACTTCGCCGGCACGCCGGTCACCAGATTTGAAATGGATGATGGTCAGATAAGCATCATCAAGGGTTATACCAAAGATGATTTTGATAAGGTGCTGGGCTACTCTAAACCTCAAGAAACGGTGGTCAACTCAACCATTAACGTTCCCCAGAAAACGCCAGCGCCAACCACCCCTCCAGTCACACCCGCTCCCCAACCGACAGCGACAGTGACCACTCCGCCAACCATTTCTCCGACACCAACGGCAACTCCACCAGTGGAGACGCCAACCAATAAACCAGCCGATGATAAACTTAATTCTGTCCTAGAGAATCTTCAATCAAAAGCAGATGAAACTAGTGTGGCAACAACTCCGGTAAACCAACCACCGGCCGCTACTCCGCCAGCCGCTCTTCCGAGTATCCCCGATTTTCAAGATAAATGAGGTTTTCTTTTAGCGGTTACTCTATCAAGATAATTTTCTCTCCTATCTGATCTTATTCTTCCTCCAATTCTTTCATGATATTCGGGTTCAGAAAGTTGTTGTGTTTCTCCCTTCATGATTTAGTTTTAAATTGTGCCTTATCAAGAAATAGTATATCAAAAAGCCACCAGTTCCTCCATGTGGGTTTTTAGTCTGAAGAGACTATCAACCCGTTGACGCGTTAACCTTTTAACTTACTAACAAATGTCAAGTTATAATCAAAAAATAATCTTGCTAAAACAGCCCAAATTAACAATTTTGTAGCATATAGTCTATTGACAAATAAAATTTATCGTCTATCTTGAAATTTATGCATCGACTTGATGTTTATGTCAATTTTTTTACCAATATCGCGGTTGCTTGGTTTACTGCTGGAGTGATTTCGTCTTTTTTTATCTCTAATAATAGAGGGTCGGTATTGTATTTCCTTATTTTTGGTATACTGGGATCGTATATCTGTTTGCAAATTGCCGTTAGACTGTTTGAAGAAAAAAATGCTAGACAATATTGAAAGACTAAAGCTGGTTTTTGGCTTTGGGATGATTATGACGTTAGTTATATACTTATTAGTCTATTTTGATCTTAAAAAAAATCATTTTAAAAAATGAAAATTAACTTTCCTGATCTGATTTTTATCTTAGGTTTTATATCGCTTATTCTTCTGTTTTATTTTGTCACCTTCCAACTTCCCCATTTAAGGAAGAAAAAATAATTAGTAGAAGTGTGGACTGTATTCTTAACTGCTATTTTGCTAACAAATGTCAACTATTGTGTTACTTTATATGGGTAATCAAGGTGAAAATTTTAGATGAGATCGATGAAAACCAATTTTTATATACTCCAGATCTGACCAGCGCCGCTGTGTTAGCAGAATCTTACTCTAAAAGACCCACTCCTTTGACTTAATATCCCTCTAATTCCAACCTTCCAAACGGCTAACCGGCTTCAAATCGTGCCGTATCAGGAAACAAAAGTATACCTCGGAGGTGTGTTTTATACCCTTGATATTAAAATAGGGTCTAGGATACTTTAGAGAGGTTTTTCTCTAAAGTTTT
>Ga0100394_1000446_pt1 | contig 34694 bp, 32 predicted proteins | sample CryGeymeta201518_FD_81549 | JGI IMG/M metagenome (GOLD analysis project Ga0100394, IMG submission 81549) | Groundwater microbial communities from Crystal Geyser aquifers in Utah, USA - Crystal Geyser metaG 2015-18 | ecosystem: Environmental > Aquatic > Deep subsurface > Groundwater | place: USA... | reverse complement strand
TGATTCCGGAGCGGTAGTTCAGTCGGTTAGAATACCGGCCTGTCACGCCGGGGGTCGCGGGTTCGAGTCCCGTCCGCTCCGCCAAATTAACAAGTGTTTCTCTGAGCAAAGCTCACTCCAGTGCGGAGCGGTAGTTCAGTCGGTTAGAATACCGGCCTGTCACGCCGGGGGTCGCGGGTTCGAGTCCCGTCCGCTCCGCCATTTTCCTGTCCTCTAGTGCCACTAAGCATAAGTTTGTTCAGTTAAGCATCCATAACTGTGCTTTAGCATCTATTTATATTGAATAAAAACTTGATGGGTCAATGTGAGAAGTAGCTCAATTGCTTTGACAGCGCATAGCGCTGTAATGTATTGCTTATATAGTCTTTGTGCGGCGACAGGTTAGACACCACATAATAGGTATCAATGGCGTCTAATGCGAAACGTTGATAGTGCGCAGCAAATGGCTTGCCATGTTGTTTCAAATAATAGTTAAACGGAGCTTCATAGGTTAGTAGCGCACTGCTGCGGCCTTTAACAAATAATTCTACCGCACTAATGCTGTCGGGTAAGTCAATAAAACTATAGCCTTTTTCTTCTAGCAGTTGGCGTTGCCCATGGTAATCAAAGCCACGAATGGCGGCAACAGTTAGGCGTTTTTCACGTGCTACTGCTGCACCATGCGTTAATAAAACCAAAGAGAGTTGTGCATAAGGTGGCGCGACGAAACTCACGTTTTGAGGCAGGGCTTTGGTGTGTTTAATATTTATGGTTGCATCTACCTCACCCAGTTCCAGCATTTTATATAGTCGTGCCGGTGTTGCACATACAGCGGTAACTTTTACCGTTTCACTTTCAAGAATACGGCGCGTGAGCTCTACGGCTTCCCCGCTACAGTCATCAGGCGAATTTAGCACAAAATAAGGTGGGAAGTTGTGCACGCCAAATCGCAATTCCGCACTGAATACAGCTTCAGAATAAACAACTAGCAATAGTATTAATGCTGGTAAAACTCGCATAGCAACTCGTAAATAAACACGACAGCTCATATTAACGTACTGACGCACATTGGCAATGCTAAGCCGCAGTTTTATTACTGCTAATGTCGGATGCCATGCTCGAGCAACCGCGGAACATATCTTGCTCGGGGCGAATGGCGGTCGATTCTAACTGCATCCAGCTTAGCAGCGAGTCAAATAACATGTCATGACTGCCAGCTTGCTTTGCATTTTGTAGGATGCAGTTCGTATTAAAGGTGTTTTGTTCAATGGTTTGCGGTGAAAACCACATCAACATGGGTACTCGGGTTTGGCTCTCAGGCGCCATCCAGTAGGGTAAGCCATGTAAATACACCCCATTTTCACCAAGTGATTCGCCGTGATCTGACACGTATAGCATCGAGGTGTTAAAGTCGGTTGATAAGTCCTCCAATAAGTTAATGGTATTGTTGAGTAACTCATCTGTTGCGACAATCGCATTGTCGTAGGCATTGATAATGTGCTCTGGCAGGCACTGGTTTAATAAATTGTTTTTACATTCTGGCAAGAATAGCTTTTGATTATCCAAGCTACGTTTGTAGTATTCTGGCCCATGATTTCCTTGCTGATGTAGCACAATAAATATTGGTTTCGCACCCGATTTCGCTTTCAGAATAGTGTCTTTGAGATGGTTCAACAAGTTGCTGTCCGGGCACTCGCCATCGTTACAGTCTGTTGCTTCTGTAGTAAAGCTTTTATCCTGTGTTACCCGGTCACACATGCCTTTGCAGCCAGAGTTATTGTCCCGCCATATTACGGTGACACCAGATCGTTGCAGCACATCCAGCAGGTTGTCTGAGTTTTTTGCCAAGCCGTCATTATAGTTTTGCTGATTAAGGTAGCTAAACATGCAAGGCACTGACACCGCCGTTGCGGTACCGCATGAACTTATGGCGCCCACATTTAGCAGCTTCCGCTGTGCCAGTTTTGGTGTGGTATTACGATGATAACCATTAATACCTAAATGGTCGGCTCGTACCGTTTCGCCAAGTACCATAATAACCAGCTGTGGTTTGCCTACGCCGGTTATCAGGCGGGCATCTTCGGCGTAGTGCTGAAACTCGATAGTGTTACTTTGTGCAGTGTTGCTTTTTAATAAGCCTATCGCTGCATTAATAGCATTAAACGGTACTGCCTGGTGTTTTAAGTCGCGATGTTCACGCAGCGCCGGGGCGAAATTTTGATATTGGCTAACGACTAATACGGTAGCGAGCAGAGTGCTTACCATCATTATCGCCAGATAATGCAGTACGCCACGTTTTAATGACTGCGGCCGGTGTTTAGTCCAGAGCAAAAATGCACCTGGAAGCAGTAAGTAATAACTAAAGTAGGGCAGCATGGCGATATTGAGCAAGCCCATCGCTTCATGGTTGTCAGTTTCCAACGCATTTTGAAGCATGCCTTTGTCAATTAACACACCGTATTGCTGCATAAAATACTGGCTTGCAGCGGCAATAATGACAAGCCCAAACAGCCAGATCTTCTGAATTTTGCCAATACTTAACAGTTGACATAGCAACACATTGACGAGAAATAACAGGCTCAGTAGTGGCCACGCCTGGCTCCAGCCACCTAAAGACCAGACACTACGCACAAAAATTTGGTTATATGCCAGAGTCAGTAACACAGCCATTGCCAGGGTATAAAACCCGCGCGAAACTGCAGGGCGCTTAGGAAAAGATAGCGTATGTTTAATCGCAAGAACGGTATTAGCAGGCATAATATACTGCACTAATTAAGGGAGATTCTTGCAGTGTATTAGTGAATTATTAAGTAAAGCTTAAATGGATTGTATATCGAAATAATAGGCTAGGTATTTTCAGTACGGCCGAAATGTATCTGACTGGCAGTCTCTTCCACGGGGCGTCGGGTAGGTGCAAATAGCATAAAGCATATTTTGGCGCATAGTAGGCAAAGGAGTAAGGTAGTTACGTCGTGTGATAAAAAGTGCGCGCCGCGTATTTGCTGATTTATGCCCAATACTACGCCAGTAAATACACCTGCGGCCAGACCTGCATAGCGCCATCGCGACGCTGTTTGTTTTATAAAAAAGTACAGCGCCACCCAAGCATAGCCCACACTGGCATGCCCGGCTGGAAAGCATTGAATATGACGCAAATTAGCCGGACGTGCCTGCAACAAATGATAATAAGGTTCTGTGCCACCAAACATAGCCAAATCCCACGGGCAGGCAATATTGGTGATTGATTTGAGATACGCAACCAGGGCAAACGAAAAAATCAGCGATAAACTTAAGGCTGCGTAACGGCGCGCTTTAGCGGGATACTTTTTGTAATGTACAAGACGATAAAGTGTTAACAGTAACACTACGGAACAAAACACGTAGTTCAGTGTGCGGGCGCCTTTATGAAGCACCTGCTCTGTTAGCCAATGGTCTTGCAGCAGCCACTGCTGCCCTTGCAGATTATAAAGTTTAGCTGCCAGCCATACATCGCCACCTCCAGCATCTAACAGCAGCATTGCGGCGATATACATGAGTAACAGCAGAGGTAATTTTTGCAAACTGTTCATGTGTTTAATCATCATAAGGCTATACCTGTTTACCCCATTTCGCTGCCATACTTATCCCATACTTTATATTTATTTTCTTAAGATAATCTTAAGGTTATTTACCTAGTATGCATTGCAGTTTACTTACACACATTGGCAATGACATACCTATATGAAAACACGTTTACCACAATTGTTAGGCCCTTATTACGTGCTGTTTGTTATGCTGCTGATGATGTTGTTATTGATGTCAATAAGCCGCATTGGGCTATTTATTTGGCAGTTTGACCGTGTTACAGCTGCAGGCAACCTTGGTTATATGTTGTTGCAAGGCGTTCGGGCCGATCTTATTTTTGCCGGTTTGTGGTTAATTTTTCCGGTGTTATTAGCGCCGCTATTAGCAGGTGGGAAACGCTTTGCGCTATGGCGCCGTTTTATCCATGTATGGGTTTTGCTGGGGTTGTGTTTAGTCGTTTTTATAGAAGTGTCAACACCACAGTTTATTTTGCAATACGATATAAGGCCGAACCGGCTTTACATTGAGTACCTAAAATACCCTAAAGAAGTTTTTAGCACCTTGTGGCAAGGCTATCGAGGCATGTTGTTAGGCGGTATCGCGGTTACCGCGTTACTGTTATGGGGTTTACATCAGCTGTTTAAACGCGTATCAGCAGCCTCAAAGCCTTATTCAGGCAAAACCTTATGGCTAACCTGGCCGCTGTTTGTGGTGCTGGTATTTGTTGCGGTGCGTTCCAGCACTGAGCATCGGCCAGCTAACCCTGCTATGTTTGCCATTACCAGTGATGCGCTGGTTAATTCATTAATTATTAATTCGCCCTACTCAGTGCTATATGCACTTTACAATATGAAACATGAGGCGCGTTCCAGCGAAATTTACGGCAAAATGCCCGATGATGAAATGCTGGCACTGGCGCTAGACTGGCCCTGGTTAAAAAACCATAGCTTTAGTGATGCTACCCTACCTACGTTGCATCATCACCAAGCCAGTATAAAGCGTGACAAGCCGCTCAACCTGGTAATCATTTTACAAGAAAGTTTGGGCGCAACCTTTGTTGAGTCACTTGGCGGTGTACCTGTTACCCCTGAGCTTGAAAAGTTAAAAAAGGATGGCTGGTGGTTTGAGCAAATGTACGCCACCGGCACCCGTTCTGTGCGCGGCATTGAAGCGTTGGTATCTGGCTTTATGCCAACACCGGCACAAAGCACCGTCAAGTTGTCTTTGTCACAGCAAAACTTTTATACCCTGGGCAGTACGCTTACCCGGCAAGGTTATAACACCAGTTTTATTTACGGTGGAGAGGCGCATTTTGATAATATGCGCAGCTTTTTTACCGGCAATGATATCAATCAGGTTATTGATTTGCCGCAAATGCAAAGCCCAGTGTTTGTGGGTAGCTGGGGGGCTAGTGATGAAGACTTATTCATGGCCACAGCCAGCCATTTGGCTGATATGCACCAACAACAAAAACCGTTTTTTAGCCTGGTCTTTACCTCGTCTAATCATACGCCGTTTGAGTTTCCTGACGGGCGTATTAGTTTGCACGAACAACCTAAAGCTACCATGAATAACGCAGTAAAATATGCCGACTATGCACTGGGTAAGTTTATTGAAGAAGCTAAAAAACAGCCCTATTGGCAAGACACGCTGTTTTTGATTGTGGCTGATCATGATAACCGCGTTTATGGCAATAATTTGGTGCCGGTAGAAAAATTCCATATTCCTGCGCTGATTTTAGGCGCTGATATAACAGCAAAACGCATTACACCTGTCGCCAGCCAAATTGATTTAGCACCAACGCTATTATCGCTAATGGGGATTAGCGGCAAAACACCGCTGATGGGGCGCGACTTTAGTGCAGACGATACCAGTCCGGGGCGGGCATTCATGCAGTTTGATCAATACTTTGCCTTGATGCAGGCGCAGCAGGTTACTATTTTGCGCCCGGGTCAGCCCGCGGTGGCTGCCCATTACGACCCACAGAAAAAACACTTACAGTTATCAGAGCAGGTGCCTGATGATGCTCAGGTTAAGCGGGCACTGGCGCAGGTGTTGTTACCGTCTTATCTCTATCGCCAGCAGCAGTATCATTTACCGGCGCAGATTAAGTAAACCTTAAGCTTTTCTTAAGTATTGCTGGATAGTCTGTTGCAAACAGTGTTGGAGGTGCTATGCGGTTTGGTGTGTTAATAGTGTTGTTTTGTAGTGCGTTAGTAGCGGGTAATGGCAATGCTATTGAACTTACCGTGCTTGAAGGTAGCCCGGTAAGTAGCATGCAGCAGCTTGAAGGCAAAGTGGTGCTGGTGGATTTTTGGGCCTCATGGTGCGGCCCGTGTCGCAAGTCTTTTCCCTGGTTAAATCAAATACATCATCAATATGGCTCAGATGGGCTCTTGGTACTTGCAGTAAATGAAGATCAAGACCGGGCAGAAGCCAGCCGTTTTTTAGCGCAATTTCCAGCCAATTTTAGTGTGCTTTACGATCAGGATGGCGCTTTGGCATCAGACTATCAGGTAATGGGCATGCCTAGCAGTTACCTAATTGATAAAAAAGGCAATATCCGCTTTCGTCATCAAGGCTTTAAACAAGCTGATGTGGCTAAGTATGAAGAACATATCCGCCAGTTGCTGGCCGAGGAGTAAATAGGATGAGAATAACAAAATTGCAGGGCTGTGCTGCGCTGGTATTAGTGTTAAGCCAGGTAACAGCTTGTAGCTCATTGGGTGTTAAACCCTGGGAGCGGGATGTTCTGGCAAAAGAAGAAATGGCGTTAAATGCGGCGCCTTTGGACAACAGGCTTGACGATCATATTTATTTTAGTAAAGAAGGCAGTAGCGGCGGGCGCAGCTTTGCAGGTGGAGGTTGCGGATGCAATTAAAACAACTGGCAAATATCAGTGCTGCGTTGGCGGCAGCAAGCTGCGCCGTGCTGGGACAGGATGCACAGGCTGGCACTGTACTGGATGACTGGCAATTTAACAGCGCTATTTTGTTGTATAACGAAACAGACCGTGTGAGCGCTGGCGAAGCTATTTTATCTGCCCGCGGCGATTTTGGTGATGATAAATATCTTAATCTGGGTTTGGTTGTTGATGCGCTAACCGGTGCATCTGCGACCGGTGCAGTGGCACAGCCAGGTGTGCAATGCTTTACGCGTCCATCAGGGAGAGGCAGTTATGAAGTCGCTTCAGGCGATACACCACTGGACGACACCTTCCATGATACGCGGGTGCAACTAGATGCCAGCTGGGAGCAGCCGTTAGCGCCGAATTGGCGTTTAACCGCAGGTGGGCATTTATCCAAAGAATATGATTACCTGTCTATGGGAGTAAATAGTATTCTGGCACGCGATTTCAACCAGAAGAACACGACTGTGTCAGTGGGCTTATCATACAGCCACGACACTATTAAGCCTGAAGGTGGCATTGCGTTTGCCTATGCGCCGATGTTGTTGCGTACAGACTATGCCGACGACGACAGTTATCAGGCCGCGTTTAATGCTACACGTGACCGTGCCGATGATACAAAAGATACCGTGGATATGTTGCTGGGGCTAACACAGGTGATAAACCGCGATTGGCTGATGCAGTTTAACTACTCATTAAGTATGGCCGATGGCTATATGACTGACCCGTTTAAGCTGGTTAGTGTGGTAAACAGCAATGGCGAAGTACAGCAAAATCTGTATGAAAGCCGGCCGGATAAACGCACCAAGCACAGCGTGTACTGGCAGAATAAACTGCACCTTGGTGGCACCTATCTGGATGCGTCATACCGTTATATGTGGGATGACTGGGAATTAAAATCACACACGGCAGACGTTAAATGGCGTTTCCCTGTGAGCGAGCAGTGGTATGTTGAGCCACAGTTACGTTATTACCAGCAAAGTGCTGCTGAGTTTTATCTGCCGTTTTTACAGCAATCAGACTCGCTGCCACAGTACGCCAGTGCAGATTATCGCATTGGTAAAATGAGTACTTATACCTTAGGTGCAAAGTTTGGTACTAAACTGGCGGCCGGTAACGAATTATCGTTCCGCATCGCTTTATATCAACAAAATCCAGAGCAAGATGGTGCTGACGCGCCAGGTGTATTGGCAAATGTTGATTTATATGAAAAAGTTACCGCAGTTATGGCTCAGGTAAGTTATTCTTTTTAAAGATTAACCAACGTAAGGCTAAAGATGACCGATGTTGCGGTTAGCCGCGGAAAAAATTGCACGTTAGGGCAATTTAGTGCAATGGCCAGCCCATGTGAAATACTGCTGGAAACAGCAGACATGACGCTGTGCCGTGAGCTAACCCTGTTAGCCGCTGCTGAAGCTGAGCGTATTGAGCAGAAGTACAGCCGCTATCGTACAGACAGTGTACTTAGCCAGCTTAATCAGGGGGCTGGGCAATGGCAGCAACTGGATGACGAAACCGCCCAGTTGCTGACGTTTGCCAATACCTGTTATCAATTAAGCGATGGCTTATTTGATATCAGTAGCGGTATTTTACGTCGCGCCTGGCAGTTTGATGGTTCCGACCGTCTGGCAAGTCAGGCGCAGCTTGCCGCATTGCTGCCGCATATTGGTTGGCATCAGGTGCAGTTAAAACCGAAACAAATATTGCTGCCAGCAGGGATGGAGCTGGACTTGGGCGGTATTGCCAAAGAATATGCGGTTGATAAGGTATTACAGCTGCTTCGGGCACAATTTACTCCCAGTTCTTTACCCAGTATTGTCGTCAACTTCGGCGGCGATATGCATTGTAGCCGCCCGCGGCATGATGGCAGTCTGTGGCATATCGGTATTGAAAACCCAGGCTTAGTTGATCACGCTATTTCCGCCGTAGGTTTAACCACCGGAGCATTAGCTACCAGCGGCGATAGCAGGCGTTTTCTATTAAAAGATGGCGTGCGGTACAGTCATATTCTAAACCCCAAAACGGGCTGGCCGGTAACTGATGCACCGCGCTCGGTTACCGTTGCTGCACCAAATTGTTTGTTGGCCGGTATGCTAGCGACAACCGCTTTATTGCAAGGCGCCAGTGCCGAAGCTTTTTTGCAGGCGCAGGGGCTTAAGTACTGGCTGGTAGCATAGTCTTGGCTATTCTATCGGCAAGTAAGTAGGGCCAGCTGAACAGACTAAATCATCTGAAACGGCTGGCCTGGGCTTTTAGTTACTGCTGGTTGCGCGCAAAGCGCTTTAGTTGTTGCTGCGTGCGTGCGGTACCGGCCAGCAAATCTTTAGCCGCTTTATCAATAGAAGACATTTGGTTATACGCGTCACCGGTGACTTGTTCTATTGCACTAAGATGTTGATGTGTTTGCTGATATCGTTGCTCCAGCTCCAAAACCGTATGATTAATGTTATTGATACCGGTTTTTGCTTCCTGAAGTTCTTGCTGCAGTACCGTGAACTCGGTGCTGGTGTCGGCTATTTGCTGTTGGGCGTGTTGTGCTTGTTGGTTCAGGCTTTCTGATTCGTTACGGGTTTCACTGACCAATTGCTCCATTTCATTTAAAAAGCCGGAAATCTGCCGGGTTGCGGCATTTACCTTAGCAGCAAGGGTGCGCACTTCGTCAGCAACTACGGCAAAACCGCGGCCTGCATCGCCAGCTCTTGCCGCTTCAATGGCCGCATTTAGCGCCAATAAATTTGTTTGATCGGAAAAGCTTTCTACCATCACCAAAATTTGTCGCACGTTTTCAGAGTTTTTATGCAAGCCGTTGATGGTCTTTCCAAAGCTATTTAATAAATTAACGATACCAGACAGCTGTCCACTCAGTTGATGCATTTGGGTACTGGCAACCTGAGCTTTATCAACAGCTACGCCTGACACCTGGCCAACCTGATCACCGTTTCGCACAATATCTGACAAGTACTGCAATACCTGATCACTTTCGCGGCGAATTTGCTCACTGCGTTGCTCGGTGTTTTGTAAATGGCTACGGGTATTGTTTACGGCGCCAGACACTTGCTCGTTTATTTGGTGTGTTTCGCCCGCTTGCTGATATATATCAGCCAATAATACACCCAGCTGACTGACAAATTGGTTGTACTCATCTGACAGGGTGCGAAATTCGTCATAGGTAAATGCTGGTAAACGGTGCTGTAAATCAGTGCCTTTTCGGTTGGTATCATGTAACGCCAACACTAAAGCTTTTACTGGCCGGACTATAAGAAAGTGCATGTAGCCAATAGTAAAAGCAAAAGCCGCTAAACCGATTAGCAGTAATAACCACCAACTGCTGTTAGCGCCATCAGCAGGGTAGGCTAAATACAATGCTAGTAGAAAAAATATAGCTAAAAAGCTTATGTTGCCAACAATTTTTCGGCTTAACGTGCCAAAAAAGGTTTTCTCAACAAACAGATAGACTGAGTTAAATCCGCTCATAAGGTCACTACACCCACCATTTTACGTTAAGTAAAATTAGCATATCATAGCCATTAGTTGGCAGCGACCTGAGCAGTAACTTTGCAGTTGATCTGGCGCAAGTCTGGGTTAAATGGGTAATCTTCGACTGATAAACCAGCCTGCAACCATTGCCGCAACAAACGCTAGTGTTCCTAAGCTGCCAGCACTGATGGCGGCTAGTGCCGGACCGGGGCAGTAACCAACCAGCCCCCAGCCTGCGCCAAACAGCAAGGAGCCAATAACCAGAGGTTTATCCAGTTCGCGTTTTGTCGGTAAATGAAAATGTTCTGCCAGCAAAGGTTTACCTTTACCGGCAAACAGCCAAAAACCGGCACTGTAAACGGCCAATGCGCCGGCCATGACCAGCATTAAGCTGGGGTCCCAGTTTTTATTTAACGATAAAAACCCCAACACTTTTGCTGGATCTATCATCTGTGAGTAGGCAATGCCGGCGGACATTAGCACTCCGGCTAGTAAAGCGATAACAACAGGCATTATGTGAACTCCCCAGGCAATTAGTGCAGTAACGTGGCGATAAGCATGCCACTAAACATAAAAATAACGGTAGCAGCAAGCGATCTGGGTGACAAACGGCTAATGCCGCAAATACCATGGCCAGAGGTACAGCCGCTGCCCCAACCTGTACCTATGCCAACCAGCAAACCTGCGACGATTACCTGCCAGCCAAGCTCGGGTGTGCTAAAACTAAAATCAGCGATAATTGCCCCTACTAGTAATGGGCCAAGTACAATACCCAGCAAAAACGCCAGCCGCCAACTGCGTCCTTCAGCGTTAAACAATGCGCTGCTGGCAATGCCGGATATACCAGCAATACGGCCAGAAAAAACCAATAGAATTAACGCGCCCAAACCAATTAACGCGCCGCCAAGTAATGCAGATATTGGGGTGAAGTTTTCCATATTGTCCTCAGGTTATTGTTTAACGGGCAGCGCCGCATCTAGCCAGGCTTGCATTCCGCCGTCAACTGAAAACACCTTGGTGAACCCCATACGTTGTAACGATTCCGCTGCTAACGCCGAGCGCGCACCTGAACGGCAAATAACATAAATAGTGTTATCTGCCAGTTGCTGCAAGGCCATCTTGGGTTCACAGCCGGTGGCGGCCACTTTAGGGTGGTTATGAATATTCATTTCCAGCACCCCGCGCGGGTAATTTACCGAGCCGGTAATGTGCTGTTGGCTATATTCAGCCGGTTCCCGCACATCGATAAGTACCGTTTCAGCATCTTGTTTAAGTGCGGTAGCAAGCTCATTAATGCCAACTTCTTTAATTGCGGCTTTGGCTTGTGCAACTAACTCTTGAGACGTTTTCATTTGTTGCTCCTTTGCGTTTATTTCAACACCGACTGATAAATAACCACCGCCGCCATTATCACCAGGAAAACGGCGAAAGCTTTTTGCAATTGTGCTTTAGGTAGACGTTTGCCAAGCGCGCCGCCAACATAGCTACCGGCGATACCCGCTACAATCATTAGACCAATGGTTGTCCAATCAAAAACCACACCTTGCTCAGACATCACCCAATAATACTTACCGAAGCCGACAAACGATTTCATGGCAATGATCACTAAACTGGTAGCAATACCAATGGGCATACTTAAACCGCCCAGCAATACTAAAGCCGGTACAATTAAAAAGCCGCCGCCAACGCCGACAAAGCCTGTGATCACGCCAACAATCAGGCCGTCTAAAACAATTTTTGCCGGTTTAAACGCTTTAGCTTCAACATTATCACCGGTACTACTGCGCCACATCATCACGGCGGCAACTAACATTAATAACGAAAATACCAATAGCTGCCAACGGGCATCAACCAAGGTGCCAAACCAGGCACCACCGTAGGTTCCCATCATGCCGGGAATACCAAACCATAAAACATGACGCCAGCTGATCAAGCGTTGCAACCCATTGCGCACAGAGCCAAATAAGCTAATGCCCGCTACAATAAGAAGTGAAGACGCAATGGCCAGCGGCGGTGGCATATGCAGTAAATACAACAACACTGGCACCGTAAGAATTGAACCGCCTGAGCCAAATAGACCAAGGCTTAAACCAATGACAATCGCACCAAGTAACGCTAGCATGGAATTCTTCCTTTATATAACAAAGTGGAATATGCTTATAACTTAATTGCATTTTAGACTGCTTTTCGTTAAGCTGCAATTGAAATTTAGTAGATTCTAATTTAAGGGGTGTTTATGTCAGTCCTTCATACCAATAATCAGCACAATGTGCTGATTGAAATGTTCTTTGATCAGGACAGCTCAACCTTTAGCTATGTGGTTGCTGATACTCATAGTAAGCGCGCTGCGATTATTGACCCGGTATTGAATTATGATGCCGCTGCCGGCGCAGTTAGCACTGAAGGGGCAGACACGATGTTGGCGTATATTGCCCAGCAGCAGTTGAGTATAGACTGGATCCTTGAAACCCATGCTCATGCAGATCATTTATCTGCTGCGCATTATTTGAAACAAAAAACTGGCGCACCGGTGGCTATTGGTGAAGGCATTAAAAAAGTACAGCAAACCTTTAAGGTGGTGTTTAACCTGGGTGATGACGAGTTGACAGCCAAAGGTGACTATTTTGATAAACTGTTTACCGAGAATGAAACCTTTGCCATAGGTGAGTTAAAGGCACAGGTGATTAATACCCCTGGACATACTAACGATAGCGTGAGTTATTTGATTGCAGATAATTTATTTGTCGGTGATTCCCTGTTTATGCCAGACTCAGGCACCGCGCGTTGTGATTTTCCCGGCGGTGACGCACATGTGTTGTTTCGCTCAATTCAGCGTATTTATCAGTTGCCTGAGCAAACACAGATTTTTATGTGCCATGATTATCAGCCCGGTGGACGTGAACTTAAGTATCAAACCAGCGTTGCTGAGCAAAAAGCACATAATATCCATGTCAAAGCGGATACTGCAGAGCAAGAGTTTGTGTTAAAGCGTGAAACTCGGGATAAAACCCTGGCCGTACCAAGGCTTATCTACCCATCGGTACAGGTTAATATTCGAGCTGGCCAGTTGCCAATTGCGGCTGAAAATGGCGTAAGCTACATCAAAATTCCCTTAAAAGTAGTGCAATAGCCTGAAAAACATCGGCTGTCGCTGACAGCCGATCTGTTGTGTACTATAACCCGTATTGCACTAAATCTTTTACCTAACAAAAAGAGCAATATGATGACTAAAAATGCCAAGCAAAAACAACCACAGCTTCCAGCTGAAGCCTACCAACTTTATGACAAATATGCCCATGGCTTGATGAGTCGTCGCGCTTTTTTTGCCGGTATGAGCGGTTTAGCGGTAAACGCTGCATTAGCGACCACGTTTATCAATAGTATGTTGCCCAATTATGCCTTAGCTGAGCAGGTGTCATTTAATGATCCAGCCATTACAGCACGGTATCAAACATTTCCATCACCCAATGGTCATGGCGAGGGTCGTGGTTACCTGGTGCAGCCAAAACAAGCTGCAGGGCCATTGCCTGTCGTGCTGGTTATTCACGAAAACAGGGGGTTAAACCCTTACATTGAAGATGTAGCCCGCCGCCTGGCTAAAGCCGGTTTTATCGCGTTTGCACCCGATGCATTGTGGTCGTTGGGGGGCTACCCGGGTAATGATGATGATGGCCGTACTATGCAGCGTAGTTTAGACGGTGAAAAAATTGCCGCAGATTTTACCGCGGCGGCCTTATGGCTAAAACAACTTGAGGCGGGCAGCGGTAAGTTAGGCGTGGTCGGTTTTTGTTTTGGTGGCGCGATGACAGGTCGCCTTGCAGCAGAGTTGCCAGATACCGTAAACGCTGCAGTACCCTTTTATGGCTCACCGCCACCGGCTGATGGCATTGCGAATATTAAAGCGCCAATGCTGGTACAGTTGGGAGAATTAGACGAGCGGGTAAATGCTATGTGGCCTGCGGCAGAAATATTACTACAGCAGCATAAAGTGCAATACAGCATTGAACGCTACACTAATTCTCATCATGGTTTTCATAACGACTCTACTGCTCGTTATAATGAAGCTATGGCCGAGCTGGCATGGCAAAAAACACTACAATTTTTTAACCGGCATTTACTCAGCTAACCATTTTACGTGATAACCTGCTCAGTACATTTTACCTAACCAAGAGGCAAACAATGGCTGAGCAGTTTGGCCCACTTCAACAGTTACTAAACATGCAATTTAGCCGCTGGGTGTAGCATGAAAATAGCATTATTGGGCCTGGGTGATATTGCACAAAAAGCCTACTTGCCGTTACTGGCAAGTAAGCCTGGCATTACGCCTGTACTTTGTACTCGAAATGAGACTGTTTTGCGGCAACTTATGCAGCAGTACCGTATTCGTGAAGGGTACACTGAGTTGTCGGCATTAATAGCGGCTCAGCCCGATGCGGTGATGATTCACAGCTCTACCAGCAGCCACTTTAGCATAGCCAGCGAACTGCTCAATGCGGGTATTCCGCTATTTATTGATAAGCCGCTGAGCTATCAGCTTTCGGAGTGTGAGCAGTTAATTAGCGCAGCCGAGCGGCGCAATATTTTGTTATTTGTTGGCTTTAACAGGCGTTATGTGCCGCTGTATCAACAGCCTCTTGCCAACGTACCTTTACAGCTACATTACCAGAAGAACCGTTATCAGCAGCCAGCAGATCTTAGAACCTTTGTTTATGATGATTTTATTCATCTTTTAGACTTTGCCCATTATGCAACGGCGTTACATAATAAAGGCAATTTTACGCCAGTGGTGCACGGTCAGTTTGATAAAGATCAGTTGGTTTGTGTACAAGTAAATTGGCAGCTGGGCAGTACGTCAGTTTCGGTATCGATGAACCGCTTAGCAGGCCACAGTTTTGAACGGCTAGAGTATTTTTCCGCCAATCAGCATTGGCAAGTAGATAATTTGGTGCAGGGTATTCATAGCGCAGCTAACCAGCAGCAGCACCTTGTTGTGAATGACTGGCAAAGCACCATACACAAGCGCGGTTTTGTTGGCATGTTGGACGAGTTTATCCAGCAGGTAGAAAAGGGCGGTACTAACAAAGCCCAAAATAAAACGCTGCTTAGTAGCCATCAGCTATGTGAGTTTGTGGTGCAACAGTTAACGTAAAAAAACCTGTCACCTTTTTTTATAGGATGTTTATTATATGCTCCATAAGACAGCGATACTGTTGTTGCTGCCGCTGTGGTTGTTAAGCTTCTTAGCACAAGCTACCACTGTTAGGGTTGTAACCGAGTATCGTAGCTATTATCAGTTAAAGCAAGAAGATGGCCAGCTTGGGGGTTATGCCACGGAAGTGGTGCAGGCCATGTTTGCGTTAACAGGTGATACGCCTGCTTTTGAAGTAAACCCGTGGGGTCGCACGTTTTACGAGGCAGTGAATAACGACAACGTGTTAATTTACTCATTGTCATACAACCCGGAACGGGCGGCATTGTTTGATTGTGTTGCTGAGTTGGATAACGAACAGTTATTTTTCTGGGCGCTAAAAGGAAGAATAGAGCAGCCACTTCAGGCATTGCAGGACTTGCAGCCTTTTCATATTGCAGTGAGTATTTCGTCAAATCCAGATCAGTATTTAACTGCGCAGGGCATAAAAAGACTTTTGCGAACCTCAACAGCGGAGCATGCGCTAAGTATGTTGTATAAAGAGCGGGTAGATTTGGTAATAAGTGCCGAAAAATCGATATACCGGCGAACGAATCAATTAGGCTATGATGCAAACCAACTTGAAAAAGTGCTTCAGCTCAAAGAACTAAACCACCCATTATGTGCAGCTTTTAATCATCAGTCAGACCCAGCTCTACGTGAGCGCTATCGGCAGGCGTTTACCACGTTGCAGCAAAATGGCACTCTGGCAAAAATTAAACAACGTTGGCAGGTAGACTAGTACTTCAGTCACTGCAATAGCTTGGCTTAGCTGATAAACTGCCGCTTGCTGGTTTATTTTGGAGTAGCTTGTGCGCTATAAGTGGATTTTATTTGACGCCGATGAAACCTTGTTTCATTTTGATGCCTTTAAAGGTTTGCAGCTGATGTTTTCCCGGCATCAGTATCAGTTTAGCGCTGAAGACTATGAATATTACCAGTCAATTAACCTGCCATTATGGCAGCAGTATCAACAGGGCGACATTAGCGCCCAGCAGCTACAAGTTAGCCGCTTCACACCCTGGGCACAAAAGCTAAACCACAGCGCCAATGCCCTAAATAGTGCTTTTATGCAGGCGATGGCGGATATTTGCACCACACTTCCTGGTGCCACAGAGCTTATTCGGGCGTTAAAAGGCCGTGCAAAGTTGGGTATTATTACCAATGGCTTTACCGAGCTACAGCAAATACGTTTAGCCCGTACTGGTTTTGCTGATGTCTTCTCAGCATTAGTGATTTCTGAGCAAGTAGGGGTAGCCAAACCCGATATCGGCATTTTTAATCATGCTTTTGCCTTAATGAACCACCCCCCTAAAAACCAGATTTTAATGGTGGGTGATAACCCCCATGCCGATATTAAAGGCGGTATCAACGCCGGTATTGACACCTGTTGGTTAAACCGTCACGGCGCTTCGTGCCCTGAAGGGATAATCCCGCACCATGAAGTCAGCTCGCTGGCGCAGCTACAGCAGTGGTTGCTTGCTTAATACATTTTTTAGTTATCGGTTTAGATCCGCAAATAACAATGAAGCTGCTTTAGGTGTTAGCTTATCAGGCGGACATTCGTTATGGGGGAACTCATCGGGCAACAAAGAGACGACATTCAGAGTTGCGCTAAGAACAAAACTGGCTGTCGTCAGTCAGAGAAAGTATTCAAAAGATACACGCATGAAGTCGTGCGCGTATCTTTTGGTCATTATATCGGCTCAAAGAGGCTTATGAGTGCCCTTATTAATTTTATGAAAGGGGTGATTCGAGTTTAATTTAGAATAACTGTACCCGAACAGCTTGGCGATTGGAATGAAAGTGATGAGAATACACTCCATGCATTTTTAGTAGCATCATAAACTCTCACTCGAATGTGTTCACTTGTGTTTGATGTGCCGGTATACGCTACTAGTTCTGTTGAGTCGTTGCGTAAATTAAACCAAGCTGAGTTACCTTGTTTCCAATCAACATCATAAACAGGATTTGAAACGTCTGAACTAAATTCGATTAAGTATCTAGGAGCATTGAAGCTACATTGAATAAATTCTTTGCCTAGACCTGGTGGATTTATATGTTCAGGAGTTGTAATCTCTGGAAATACTCTATTAGGCCGGTTACAGTATCCCTTTTCGCCACGAGCAAATGCATAGGCCCCTGCGGGGTGCAGAGGGTAATACTCAGCGTATTGGCTGTCGCTTATTCCACGTACCCAATGTTCCGTTTTACCTGGAACTGTACAGGAAGAATTATCCATTGCTTCTTTAAGTTCAATATCCGAATAATTAGGATTAATAACTAATAGTTCTGCAATTGTGGCTGCAACTCTTGGAGCAGCAAACGAGGTGCCACAATTACCCCCATACTGACCGTCATGATTAACACACCCCATCGCAACGTAACCCCAATTGTCAACCGAAGTATTTGCTATTGCAGAACTTATATTCGAATTGCATCTAACATCGTAAGGCAATTGCACAGGTACTTTGTCAGCATTTAATTCGTAACAATCTGTAAGGCGTTCATTTGCACTAAAACCCGCGGCAGCGCCAATAACAGCTGGATTTGAAATTGCTGGATTGGCACCTGAAGTTGGTACATTAAAACCATTCAAGCCTCCATTCCCGGTAGACATAACAACGTAAATACCTGCAGCTTTTAATGAAGCATAGTCGTGTCCAGAAGACGCAGACATACTCATGTTAACGACTCGTATATTTTTGTTCGAAGCGTTTTGAGCGATCCAGCTTAACGCACCTGCCGAGTTTCCGGTCAATAGAATCATATTGACATGTTGAGATGTCTCGGAATCCAAAACTTGCGTTACTAATTTTGGATGATTGTCACTGCTATTAGCTGTTGTATAAATACTACAACTACTTGCACTCGAGTTGGTACAAAATCTCTTTTCTGTTACTTTTGTGCTGGATACGTTAACTTTTTTATTCACGGCTTCTACTACTGCAACAGTAACATTTGCCTGTGCAATTGCTGTAAAAAACAAAGAAGAGACCAAAGTCACAATTTTTTTCAATTTTATATCCTCGTTAAAGATTAATTTGGTTTTTACTTGATAACGGTCACAAAGATTAGTTAGCGCTTATCTGAGAGCATCATCTCGCCATGTATTACAGTATGTAATTAAAGTTTATAATTTGAGTTCAATGTTAATTTTTTGATTTATATTTTGCCATAGCAAAATAATTTTTTATACATTTTTTGAATTTTAGATAGAAATTAATGGATGACCTTATGAGTGGAAACCGTCCTTATCAGGTCGCTCTTTTACCTGGCAATTGACGGCTGTCAGTCTTCTTTCATTGAAGTCTTAATCAAATAATGTATTTTGAGTTTCGTTATCGGAGTGCATCCGCAAATAACAATGAAGCTGCTTTAGGTGTTAGCTTAGCGGAGTCATGGCCAATACCTGCGACCAGATGCACCTTAATATTTGCCTTCATATCATAGCGTGTGGCAAGGTCATTTACTGCTTCAGCCCAGCTATGTGCAAATTCTATCCGGTTACTGCCGATATGTGCTGCTCGTCTATCCTGAGCTTTTGTGTCCAGAGCGCCGATCACTATCTGCGTTTTATCAGCCGCTTTTGCGTAATTAAGCAGTTGCGGGCTGACGCGTTCATGCCGCACAACAGCACCACTGTCCCAACTAATTTTTTTATTAAGGCGCCCGGCACCGTAAGGCCAGGGCACGCGATCGTCCGGGTAAGAATAGCGGCCCGCTGCGCTAATAACGGCTTTGATAACACGTTCGGGGTGAGTAACTACGTAACGGGCAACAAACTGACCACCGGCAGAGTGGCCGTATAAGTAAAACTGGCTGGCGCCAGTTTGTGTTTTACTGCGATATTGTTCTACCAACTGATGCACAAAATCGTCAGCACCAATATATTTGCCAAACAAATTACGATACCCACCATAGCCTTGCGACAGGTTACCAAAGCGTTCGTTGTCAAAAGCTGGCGCAATAATAATTAAGCCATACTTTTCAGCATAGGGTATCCAGCGCTCGGTATAGATTTTTGCCTGTGCTGCTGCTTGTTGGTTTTTACCTAACATGCCATGCGCCAGCACCAAAATATTTTTCGCCGCAGCTTTGGGTAGATATAACTGGTAGTCACCCACCGCAGTGGTATGCAGCTGAACCTCTGCCAATGCAGGCAATGTTAGCAAGCAAACTGTTACCAACCACAGTAATAGTCGCTTTATGCTAATAATCATTTATTAATTTTCTCTGATATTTTATGCGGCGCATTGTCGCATTAAGTTCACACGGATTACCAATATTGACAACATTGATGTTTCATTCATGGTTTTATATTTGTGAGTTTAACCAAAGGGCGGTGTAAAGGCTAACGTCTGCATGGCCTGTTTTAGGAGACATAATGAAATTGCGTAATGTTCTACTGTGGTTACTGTGTTGGTTTGCACTAAGCGGCTGTAATAGCGATACCGCACCATTACAACCGCCTCCGGTTTCAACGCCGGAGCCGTTTGAATTTACTCATCAAGGTCTTAGTGGGCTAATCATTAAGCGGTTGTATCAGCAACAAGACAATATTCTGGCTTTAACCAACAACGGCTTATATCAACAGCAGCCACAGCAAAATAGCTGGCAGTTAATAGGGTTAGAAGGCTATGAGTTGCAAGATTTGGCTATGATTACCGACCAACATTGGTTGGCGGCGGTGAACCTGCAAAATGATACTGAATCTGCGGGAATTCATCTGCAAGAATCTTTTGACGCTGGTGACAGTTGGCTGGAGGTGTCGCGTCCTTTTGGCGAAAATGGCGAGCATGAAGGTATTTATGCCTTGCACTACGATCCGCTGCAACAACGTTTATACGCCACGGGGCATGGTGTGCTAGCCCAATCGGATAACTTAGGCATCAGTTGGCAAAAGCTTCAAGGTGACTGGAACATGTTGGCTCAACCCAATAGTGCATTAGCGTTAACGCCTGAACGCAGCCAGATCTGGTGGGGAGGGCAGGGCGCTATTGAAAATGGTGTCTTGTTCAGTTATCGGTTAGCCGATGGGCATACGCAAGCGTTTAGTGAGTTATTGCCCGATCCCAGCGTGTATTACAACGTGCGTTTTGCCAACAATGCTGTTTATGCCTGCGGCGAGGGCGGCATTGTTATGACCACAAACAACGGCGCCAGCTGGACAAGCCTGTTACCAGAGGCTAATCACCGATTTTACTTTGATGTGGCAATAGACCCTAATCGAAATGGTCGCTTGTACACCGCAGGATGGAACAAGAGCTTTAGCGAGCCGCAACCGCTTATTTTGCAATGGTCTGACGATGCTGGCCAAAGTTGGCAAAGCTTACAGTATCAAGGTGTGGCAGATTTATTCGGCGGTGTGCGCAGTATGTTGCTGGTACAGCAGCAACAGCAGTCCTATTTATACCTGGGTTTGTATAAAGGCGGCATGATGAAAGTACGGTTAGAGTAAGAACCGGCTATACGCCTCGCACCGTTAAAAAATAAAAAGCCTGCATGTAGCAGGTTTTTTACTTGGTTGTTTAAAGAATAGTTAAGTAGCTCCGCCGCGTTTTCATACCCAGCCTTAGTTCTCCCGGTTGAGTTGAATGCGAACCGTCAATGTTAAACGTACAATTACCCTTTACACCTCGTTTTTAACAATTGTCGATGCTGTTTTTTTGTGCTATTTTGCGGCGCTGTGAATTAAGGTACAAGCAGTCATAATAGTAATGGATGTGCTTACGCTAAGTATTGTAAACGCCTTTATTGCCGCCACCTTTGCGGCATTGTTGGTGTTGCAATATAAATCAGAACGTCAATTCCGTTATCAGCGATATTTTATATTAGCCGCCGTGCTAATGTTAGTTAATGCCCTTTTGAGCACGGTGAATGGCAGTATCACCAGTTTGCCTTATTGGCTGGTGCCTGCGTTATCTAATACCAGTAGTGTTGGTGCGCACTTGGCATTAGCCTGCGGCATTCACCGCCACTTGCAGTTATCCGCGAAAAGACAATGGCTATTGTTGTTGCTTATTCCCATTTATCTTATTCAACTAACAGATTTTGCCAGCAGTGCCACCGCTAACCGCATGCTATTTGCCATTCCCTTAGTCCTGGCATTTAACCTGTGGAGTATAAATATGCTTTGGCGTCAGCGGCACAGCGAGCTGGGGCGGGTGTATTTAGCTTTTATTGCCACCTTTGCCTTTAATATTATTCAATTCACCTTACGCTCCACTTACATGCTGCTAGAGCATTTTCAAATTGTACATACACAGCAAAGTGCACTAATTCATAGCATTGGTTTTTTCAGTCTTACCGCCTTTGCCATTTTAATGATTGGCTGTGTCATCATGTTAAGCCATTCACAACAGCGGCTCGCATTACTTCATGTCTCTGAGCGTGACGCGTTAACAGGGCTGTTAAACCGCCGCTCGCTGCAAACAAGGCTAGTTGCTGAGCTTAACCGTGGACAGCGCAGCGGTACAACACTTAGCCTGCTGCTGTTTGACATTGACTACTTTAAACAAGTAAACGATCAGCACGGCCATAAAACCGGCGACCGCGCCATCATGCATGTCGTTGATATTGCCAGCGAACAGCTGCGTGACTATGACTTACTATTTCGCTACGGCGGTGAAGAATTCTTACTCTGCTTACCCGACACCGATGAAGCAACAGCAATACTTATTGCTGAGCGACTACGCAAGGCAGTTGCACACACTGCGATGGCTGTGGAACCAAACCTTAAAATGACCATCAGTATTGGTATTAGCAGTACGTCAACCTTTGCTGAGCCTGATGAACTAATAGAGCAAACAGATATCGCTCTTTACAATGCCAAACACACAGGCCGCAACAAGGTTGTGGTGTATCAGCAGCCTTAACACCTCTTTCGGTCTTTAAGTTGTACGGCCACCCTAAATGTTAATTGCTGTAAAAATAACAAGCCCGCTTTCGCGGGCTGGTTTTTAATATAGCGGTTAGCTTACCAGCCACATTGCTGGCCTTTGTTTTGCTCGTCTAAATAAGCTTGCAGCGGGGCGAAGTAGGCCAGAATGGCTGTGGCGTCCATTTCTGGTTTGCCGGTTACCACTTCCAGCGCTTGTTGCCAGCTTTGGCTTGAGCCCATTTCCAGCATTTGGTTTAGCTTAGCACCGGCTTCTTTACTGTTGTAAATAGAGCAGCGATGCACGGCGCCTTCATTTCCTGCGATATCGCACAGTGCCTTATGGAACTGGAACTGTAAAATGTGCGCTAGGAAATAACGGGTGTAAGGCACGTTGCCCGGTACATGGTATTTCGCACCTGGGTCAAAGTCGGCTTCGCTACGGGCTACGGGGGCTGCTACGCCTTGATATTTTTCCCGCAATTGCCACCAGGCTTCGTTGTATTGCTCGGGGGTAATATCGCCGTTAAATACTTTCCAGCGCCACTGATCAACCATTAAACCAAATGGCACAAAAGCAATTTTGTCCATCGCCATTTTCAGCAATAAGCCAATGTCTTTTGACTCGTCAGGTACGGTGTCCAGTAAACCAATTTGCTTTAAGTAGCCTGGCGTAACGGACAATGCAATAGTGTCGCCAATGGCTTCGTGAAAGCCGTCGTTGGCGCTTTCCTGAAAATACACCGGCTGATCTTTATAGGCGCGCTGGTAGTAGTTGTGTCCCAGTTCATGGTGAATTACCGAAAATTCTTCGCCGGTTCGCTGGATGCACATTTTAATGCGTAAGTCGTCTTTGGCGTCTAAATCCCACGCCGAGGCGTGGCATTCAACATCACGATCGGCAGGCTTGGTAAACAACGAGCGCTGGTAAAAGGTTTCGGGTAATGGCTCAAACCCCAATGAGCTAAAAAACGCTTCAGCTCCGCGAACCATTTTGATTTCGTCGTAGTTGTGTTTTGCTAATAACTCGGTAACGTCATAACCTGGGTCGGCATCTTGCGGCGCAACCAGATCATAGATATTGCCCCAACTTTGCGCCCACATATTCCCTAGCAAATGCGCTGGAATAGGCTTATCTAAAGCCACTTTGTCAGTACCATATTGCTCAGCTAATTTACTACGCACATGACAGTGTAAAGATTCATATAATGGTTTTACCTGCTCCCACACCCGGTCCAGCTCTTTAGCAAAGTCATCGGCAGGCATATCGTATTTTGAACGCCACATGGCCCCGGTGTCAGCATAACCTAACTCTTTGGCACCTTCGTTGGTTAACGCAATTAAACGCTGATACAGCGGACGCATTGGTTTACTTATTTCGCGCCAGCCTTGCCACATTTCCAATTGTTCGTTGTAATCGCGGCTACTGGCCATAATGGCCGACATATCGCCTAATGATAAGCAGCTGCCATCCGCTTTACAGTATTTGCCTTTGCCGTACAGGCCACCCAATTCAGCAACCAGCTTGGCCATTTCTGCCGTTTTAGCTGCATCTTGTGGTGCGGGTAAGGTTAAGGCTAATTTGAGTTTATCCAGTTTACGGCGACTGTCTTCAGACAGTGCTATCGGGTCAAACTTAGCCGCTGCGGTAGCCAGGTTGACCATTTCTACTGTCAGTTTTTCATTAACATCTGCAGCCAGTGATGCCGTGTCTTCGGTGATAAAGTTAGCGTAAATCCACTCGGCGCGGTTTGACTCTAAATACAGTTGCTCTAGTTTCTTCTCGGTATCAGCCAGAAAGGTTTCAGCATCGGCTTGCGTTAATTGTTTTTGCTCGGCTTTTACCGGTGCGGCTTGTTGCTGTGGGCTGCAGGCACTAAGCAATAGGGTAGAGGTGACAAAAAAAGCTGTGGCAGAGCGTTTAAATGGGGTCATAAGGCACCTTTAATTGGGCTTGTTATTATGGTTTTAGCCAACGCAGTATAAACAAGCACTGGCAGTAAGCGCCAGTGCAGCCTATTACTGTTGTTGCTTTTGCTGTAATTGCCACATTCGGGCATACTCGCCGCCCGCCGCTAGCAACTCGTCGTGGCTACCTTGTTCTGCCAGCTGGCCGTGTTTTAGTACAATAATGTTGTCAGCGTCGGTAATGGTAGACAGCCGGTGCGCAATAACCACGCTGGTATGGTTGCGGGCAACTTCGCGCATTGCTTGCAATATAGCCTGCTCGGAAGCGGAATCCAGCGCCGAAGTGGCTTCGTCAAACAGCAGTATGGGTGAGCGTTTTAAAATAGCGCGGGCGATGGCAATGCGCTGTTTCTCGCCACCGGACACTTTTAATCCGCGCTCTCCTACCAAGGTGGCATCACCTTGCGGCAAGCTGGCAATAAAGTGCTGTAAGTGCGCCAGGGCAATGGCCTGGTCTATATCGGCTTCGCTGGCATCAGGGCGACCATAGCGAATATTTTCGCGAATGCTGCTGTTAAACAAGACCGTATCTTGCGGCACTATAGCTATAGCACGGCGTAAGCTGTTTAACGTTACGGTACTGATATCCTGCCCATCAATACAAATACGGCCCGCACTGGTGGTGTAAAAGCGATATAGCAGACGGGCAATGGTGCTTTTGCCTGCGCCACTGGCACCAACAATAGCCACTTTGCTGCCCGCCGGCACGGTAAAGCTTAATTGCTGCAGTATGGGGCGTTCTGGTTGATACTGAAACGCAACTTGCTCAAAGCGTATTTCACCTTTAGTTAACTGCAAGGTGCTGGCATCTGCTGCATCCGTGATCTGTGGCTTACGCTTAAGTAATCCCAGCATGTTTTCTAAATCGGTTAGTGCACGACGTATTTCGCGGTAAACAAAGCCTAAAAAATTTAGCGGTAAAAACAGCTGGATCATGTAGGCATTGACCATAACCAAATCGCCGAGAGTTAGCTGTTTGTTTACTACCTCATCTGCAGCAAGCCACATTAAAGCGGTAATAGCGGCAGCAATAATAAGTGCCTGGCCCGAGTTTAGTGCCAGCAAGCTAAGCCGGTTTTTTAGTCTGGCCTGCTCCCATTTGGCTAAAAAGCTATCGTAGGTCTGAGCTTCGTATTGCTCGTTGTTAAAGTATTTTACTGTTTCGTAATTTAACAGGCTGTCAATTGCGCGGCTGTTTGTGGTGTTATCTGCCTGGTTGGCTTCGCGGGTATATTTATTGCGCCACTCGGTAATGATTACGGTAAAAAAGATATAGATACCAACTGCAAGAACAGTTACCAGCGAATACCAGGGCGAAAACAGCGTGGCAAAAATCAGCGCCACCGCCAGTATTTCAAACAGGGTGGGGGCGATATTAAACATTAAAAACCGCATTAGAAAACTCAGGCCATTGCTGCCTCGCTCAATATCGCGGCTAATGCCCCCGGTTTGGCGGTCTAAATGAAAGGCAAGTTCTAAACTGTGTAAATGCTGAAATACCCGCAGCCCAAGCTTGCGCATAGCATGCTCGGTAACCCGGCCAAACAGTGCGTCGCGAACTTCACCAAAAAACACGGTGGCAAAGCGCAAACCGCCGTAAAGTAATAACAGTGCAGCTGGCACAACAAGCAAGCTTTGCTGGCCACTGTCCAGGGCATCAACAATGTACTTAAGCGCCAGCGGCATCAGTAGCACAGCAGCCTTGGCCGCAATAAGTGCCAGCAATGCCAGCAATACGCGGTATTTAAACTGCCATAAGTACGGCCATAGCATGGCCAACGTCTGTTTTAGATTAACGGCTTCCGGCCTTTTGGCGGGTTCTGGTTGCTTTGCTGCAGAGCGCATACCGCGCATGGTGGTTCCTTAATACAACATCAGGCATAGGTGCAAAGGTACGCGGTATCTACAGCAACCTGCAACTGAAACTTCACATTAGCGGGTACTTCAAACTGTTGGCCGCGACTGAAGGTTTGCCAGCCGTTGGCGCCAGGTAGTAATACCGTTAAAGCGCCGCTAACAACAGTCATCACTTCATGCTGGCTGGTGCCAAATTCATATTCGCCCGGGGCCATGACACCCACTGTCGCAGGGAGTTGCTCACCGGCAAAAGCGATCGACGCTACGTTGCCATCAAAATATTGGTTTACTTTAAACATGTGGTACTCCTGATAATAGAACGACGTACAGTAAACCTTATCTTGCAGCCAGATGGAAGTGAGTAGCAGACATTCGGATTGCTTTATGGCTGATTATTTCACAGATTGACGTAAAAACATTTATTAAAGTTTGTGTAAAAATTACTGGCGTTTATTCGTAAAAAAATACTTGCAATAATTTGCTCAAAGTTAATTAATCTGCCATAAAAGCGCTTTATATTTGCTTGTCCTTAACAATAATAACCAGGGAGTTAAAATGAAAATCAGGGCGCTATCAGCAACCATCGCCATGTTATTAGCACCGGCCGTCCACGCCGATTTATTTATTTCTGAATATATAGAAGGTTCCGGCAACAACAAAGCACTGGAACTTTATAATCCGACAGCTGAAGCGATCTCACTTAGTGGCTATGCGATAAAAGTTTACTTCAACGGCAGTGCTAATGTTGGTTCAACAATAAACCTTGCTGGTACTGTGCAGCCTGGCAGTACCTTTGTTTATGCATCAAGCAGTGCCTCTGCTGAACTTGTCGCATTGGCAGATCAGACATCGGGTAACAGCCTTTGGAATGGTGATGATGCCATAACATTAACCAATAATGACGTCGTCATTGACTCAATTGGCCAGCTAGGTACAGACCCCGGTTCAGCCTGGGGCTCGGGTGACACCACTACTGCAAATGATACTTTACGTCGCACGGCTGTGCTTTACGATACAAATACTAGCGACAGTTTCGACCCTTCAGTGCAGTGGCAAGGTTTTGCTCAGGATGATTTTAGCGATATTGGTCTGTTTAACGGTGAAGGCAATGGCCCGGTTGATCCTGAGCCGGACCCTGATCCGGTATTAACTTGTGGCGAGCCGGCAACGGCTATTTCAGTTATTCAAGGTGCCGGTGATGCCAGTCCGTTGGTTGGACAGACAGTGCAGGTTGAGGCCGTGATTACACAAACGTCGCCTGGCCTACGAGGCTACAATATTCAAGCCGTTGGTGTTGAGCAAGATAACGACCCTGCCACCTCTGAGGGCGTGTTTGTATATGCGAATAGTGCAAACCTGGGTGTAAGCACTGGTCAGCGTGTAAGGTTGCAGGCGACTGTTGCTGAATTTAATGGCCATACTCAGCTAACCAATATTACTGCCAGCCAGGATTGCGGCAGCAGCGAATTACCATCTGCAACACCATTGGCACTGCCTGTTACTACAATAGCCGAGATGGAGGCTGTAGAAGGGATGTTGGTACGTTTTGCGCAGACCTTAACGGTAAATGATACCTATACTCTTGGACGATTTGGTGAGCTGACGTTATCTAACGGCAGGCGTTACACGCCAACTCAGGTTGTTAGCCCGGGGGCAGAAGCTATTGCTCTGGCGGCGGCGCATGAATTAAACAAGATTGTGTTAGATGATGCCAACACAAGTCAGAATCCGGCGACAGTGCCTTATCCAGTAGGTGGTTTAGCTGCGACAAACTCGGTACGTAGCGGTGATACTGTAATTAACCTGACCGGTACCGTGCACTACGGTTTTAGTCAGTACCGCATTATGCCAACGCAAACGCCAGACTTTATTCAGAGTAATCCGCGCACTGCTGCGCCAGAGTTGTCAGCGGCAGGTAATGTTAAAGTCGCAAGCTTCAACGTGTTGAATTATTTTAATGGTAACGGCGCAGGCGGTGGTTTCCCTACGGCACGTGGCGCAGACAGTGCCGCTGAGTTTGAGCGCCAGCGGGCGAAAATTGTGTCAGCCTTGGCGGCCTTGGATGCCAGCGTTATCGGTTTGATGGAAATAGAAAATGATGGCTATGCAGCAACATCAGCCATTGCTGATCTGGTGAATGGCCTGCGTGAGACATCTGGTAATAACAACTGGCAGTTTATCAACGCCGGTGGCCCGGTTGGTTCTGATGAAATTACAGTTGGGTTAATCTACCGCAGTGATCTGGTGACGCCAGCTGCTGGGTTGATGATATTGGATTCTTCTAACTCAGCAGTTGATGCACAGGGTGTTGCGCTATTTGACGATAACCGTAACCGACCAATGTTGGCGCAGCGTTTCCGTGAGTTGGAAACTGACACAGAATTTGCCGTCATGGTAAACCATTTAAAATCGAAGGGCTCAGCATGTGGCGCTGGCGATAGCGATAATGGAGATGGTCAGGGTAACTGCAATATTAGCCGAAGCCGAGCAGCCGAAGCTATTGGTACTTTTGCAGCCCAGCAGTTTGCTGATATTCCAGCCTTGGTTATCGGTGATCTGAATGCCTACGCCAAAGAAGACCCAATTACTACTTTAGCGCAGGCGGGTTATAAAAATGTGTTTGAAGTCCTGGGTAAAGTACCAAGTCATGGCTACGTGTTCTCCGGTTTATCAGGCTCACTGGATCATGCCTTGCTAAACGACAAGGCGATACAGTACCTGGTTGATGCAACCAAATGGAATATTAACGCCGATGAGCCAATAGCACTGGATTACAATGTTGAGTTTAAGACTCCGCAGCAACAATTGGATTACTTCGCAGGTGACGCTTATCGTTCATCAGATCATGACCCGGTCGTGGTTGCTTTACAACTTCCGGCCAGTTACCAAGCAGCTGATCTTGATCAAAATGGTGCAATTGATCAGCGTGATATTAGATTGTTTCAACAGATACTCAGACAAGGTGGTGCTTTGTCATTAAGTCTGGATTTTAATGGCGATGCTGTCGTGGATCAGCGTGATGTACGCGCTATGACTGCGCTTTGTGATTTGCCACGTTGCGTAAGCCCACAATAATTTAATGGAGAATAAAACAATGAAATCAATGTTATTTGCGCTGTGTTTACTGTTTACTGGTGCTAGTCATGCAGCGTTAATTCAATTAAATGCTGATCGTAGCGATTACCAAGTTGGCGATATCATAACGGTAACGCTGTCTATGAGCGACCTCACCGAGACCATGGGCGGGTTTTGGGCTGAGGTGTTATACCCGACATCTGCAGTGTCGTTACTTAACTGGCAATTTGGCAGTGGTTTCGACGATGGCTTTGGTAGCTATCAATTTGATGAACATAATGCGCTTGTTGGTGCACTCTTCCTGAGTGATTATGCTGATTTGTTTGCGGATGAGATGATACTCGCCACTCAACAAGGCCGCAGTTTTGAATTAGCAACCTTTAGCTTTTTAGCTGGGCAAGTTGGCGATGTATTGATAAGCCTTAATTTTATGAATTTTGGCGCGGTAAATTTTGCTAACGATTTTGTTGATGTTAGTGCTACTGATTTGAACCTTACTATCACTGCGGCTCAAGTACCTGCGCCTGCTTCAGCTCTGCTAATGCTGGCGGGACTTGGTTTATTATATCGCCGCAGATATGGTAAATGAGTCTTTGTTAGTTTGTTTGACTTAAGCGAGTAGCTGAAGTGAGTAACTGAAGCTCGTATTAGTCTAGCTCGCAGCTAACTATAAGTTGTTCTGGTTAGTAAAATTAAAAAGGGCCTGTCAATCGACAGGCCCTTTTGTTTAAGTGTTATCAAAGGAACCTATTTAGGCTGCTTTATTTTGTTTGTCTTTTTCAACTGCACCAGCGCCTTGTTGCGTAAGAGTTTTATCCGCTGCCAGGTATTCTGGTTCAAAGTCATCAACATTGATGGCAAATAAGCGGCCTTGTTCTGCAGTACGAAGCTGTTGTGCTTCGGCATCGCTTATTACTTTCAGTTCCAGGCCTAAGTCTGCTACTTCGTTTAAGCGGAAGAATGGCAAACGTTTTCCTGCTGCGTGGCTTACTTTGTCAAAAATAGGTTCAGCTGCAAGGATATCTTTTAGTGCCTGTTCCATTAAACCTAACTGGTTTAACGGCTCATTTTTCAGATATAAATGACTTCCAAGCCGTGAGCGTGCTTCACCAGGTGTTTGCATAATACGGGCAACTTTGTGCTCGGTGATGTCGGAGGCTTTACGTAAGGTGCGGCCCCATGGGAACACCACGCGCTTTAATACCACCGCCACTGCGCGGGCAGGGAAGTTATCAAACAACTCATCTAAAGCCAGCTGAGCTTTGGCCAGATTATCTTCACAGCACCACTGTACTAATGGCAAGTCTTCCGCTTTACGTCCGTCGTCGTTGTAACGCTTCAGTACAGACGATGTTAGGTAGAGCATACTTAAAATATCACCCAGACGCGCTGAAATACGTTCACGACGCTTAAGATCACCACCTAAGGTTCCCATAGCAACGTCTGACATCAGCGCTAATGCGGCGCTAAACCGGTTCATTTGTTTGTAGTATTTAGCTGTAGCGTCATTGTATGGGGCGCTGCTAAAAATGCCACCGCTTAACGATAACCAGAATGTACGGAAGAAGTTGCTAATAGCAAAACCAATATGGCCAAACAGCGCTTTGTCAAACGCGGTTACTGCCGCACGCTCGTCATCTAATTGTGCCGCCTGTAGTTCAGCTAACACGTATGGATGACAACGGATAGCGCCTTGTCCGTAGATAATCATATTACGGGTAAGTATGTTAGCGCCTTCTACCGTAATGGCCACCGGTGCACCTTGATATCCACGCGCCAGATAGTTATTTGGGCCCATACAGATGCCTTTACCACCATGCACATCCATAGCATCGATAATGGCCTGGCGCATGCGCTCGGTCATGTGATACTTAGTTATGGCGGAAATAACAGACGGTTTCTCACCTAAGTCGATAGAGCCGACAGACATCGATGTTGACGCATCAGCCATATACGCATAGCCACCTACCCGCGCCATTACTTCTTCAACGCCTTCCATTTTACCAATAGGTAATTTGAACTGACGACGAATACGGGCATAAGCACCTGTTGCCAAAGCAACCGCTTTTATACCGCCAGTACTGTTTGAAGGGAGTGTTATTGCGCGGCCTACTGATAAACACTCAACCAACATGCGCCAGCCTTGGCCGGCCATTTTTTCACCACCGATAATATAATCTAGTGGTACAAAGATATTCTCACCCTGAGTAGGGCCATTTTGGAATGGCACATTCAGTGGGAAGTGACGACGGCCTATTTTAACACCCGGTGTGGTTACCGGAATTAGCGCACAGGTAATACCCAGCTCTTCTTTGTCGCCCAGTAAACCTTCCGGATCGTATAATTTAAACGCCAAACCCAGCACCGTAGCGATAGGTGCCAACGTGATGTAGCGTTTGTTCCAGGTAAGGCGCATACCAACAACTTCTTTGCCTTCCCATTCGTCTTTGCAAATAATGCCTGTGTCTGGTATTGCGCCAGCATCTGAACCCGCTTCCGGGCTGGTTAGGGCAAAACAAGGCACTTCCAGGCCTTTGGCCAGGCGTGGTAAATAATGAGCTTTTTGTTCATCAGTACCGTAGTGCTGCAGCAATTCACCGGGGCCTAGGGAGTTAGGTACACCAACGATACTGGATAACACCATGCTTTTGCTGGTGAGCTTTTGCAGTACACAAGATTGCGCGAAAGCCGAGAATTCAAGACCACCGTACTGCTTTTTAATAATCATGGCGAAAAAGCCGTGATCTTTTAGGTACTGATATACTTCTGGCGAAAGATCAGCACGTTCGTGCGTAGTATGCCAGTCATCAACCATGGCCAGTAATTCTTCAACCGGTCCATCCAGAAACGCTTGTTCTTCAGCACTTAAACGTGGCACCGGAAAATTATGCATTTTATGCCAGTCTGGATTACCGCGGAATAAATCGGCTTCCCACCACGTTGTACCAGCATCAATAGCTTCTTTTTCTGTGCTGGACATTTCTGGCATGATTTTGCGATAGAGTGATAACAATGGTTTCGTAAGATATTGCTGGCGCACCGAGGCAATATTTAATGGTAAAGCTATCAACAGGAACACTAACCAACTTAGCGTACCCACAGTATCTAATACAGTACCAACGGCCAATATAATGGCGATGGCTGCAGTGAACATCGTCAAGCTGGCGCGGTTGTACGCCAGAATGCCAATTGCGGCGATAAGCGCCGCGCTAAGTATTACTAGTTCCATTTTATGCTCCGAAAAGAGGTCTGACCACTATCTCGCTAGAGTAGAACGCTTTAACTAAAGTTGCAAGCCCATATCTACGATGTTGCATAAAGTGATTGTCAACTTAAGTTGCAACTTATACGCTAAGCATAGTCATTTGGTGCAATTTGTCCTGCTAAATGCGTTTAGAAGGTAATATGAAATATGTGCGAATTACTTGGCATGTCCGCCAATGTGCCAACCGATATCTGTTTTAGTTTTAAAGGCCTGAAAGAACGCGGCGGGCGAACCGGCCCACATAAGGATGGCTGGGGAGTTGCATTTTACGAAAATAAAGGCGTCTGCACGTTTAAAGATGCGCTGCCCAGTTATCAGTCTGAAATAGCACGGTTAGTGTCGGATTACCCGATTAAAAGTAAAGCGGTTATTGCCCATGTGCGCCAGGCAAACCGGGGCAGGGTAGCGCTTGAAAACACACATCCGTTTACCCGCGAACTTTGGGGCCGATATTGGACCTATGCCCATAATGGTCAACTCACAGACTATCAGCAACTGCCGGTGCAGCGCTTTACGCCGGTGGGCACAACAGACAGTGAGCGTGCATTTTGTTTTCTGTTGAGTGAGCTCGATAAACGTTATCCGCAAAAGCCTGCCAGCCGAAAGCAAGCCTTTACGTTTATTCAGCGCCAATGCAAAACACTGCACAAGCTTGGTGTTTTTAATATGCTACTGACCGATGGTGAGTACTTGTTAACCTATTGCACCACCAAATTACATTGGATAACGCGGCGTGCTCCCTTTGGCATGGCGCGTTTATCTGACGTGGATGTAGACATTGATTTTAGTACTGAAACGACGCCGAATGATGTCGTGACTATTATTGCAACAGAGCCACTGACCAATAACGAGCAGTGGCACAAGATGCAAAATGGTGAGAGCCAATTGTTTCGTTACGGCGAGCCTATAGGCTGAGTTTCCGGGGTAATGTCCAGTTTGTACAGCTGGACATCAAATTGCTCTACGTTGTCTTCACCGCGCCAAAGTCTCACCAGCATATAGTCAAGTTCAGGTGCAACCCAGGCATAAATTTGCTTATCACTATTTTGCTCTATGCGAGCAATGCGCAGCGTTTTTATATTGCCATATGGCAGCGGTAGCATCTCTTCAGCAACCACTTTGTAATGGTATTCCTTTGTATTGCCACTGCGATTAAGCACCGTGTAATTAAAATCGGTTTTACCCGCTTTTAAATCCAGCACCAATTGTAGCTGATAACTTATTTGATCTAACCAGTCATCTTGCCAGTTGACGGCCTTTTGTTTTTGGTTGGCACCTTCGCTGAGTGTTTTCTTTACAGGGTCAAGGTTGAGTTCGTAATAACGATTAGGGCCAGTACCTGAGCGCTGCATAATGTAACGTAGCGGCTGAATTTGGCCATTGTTAATCACAAAGTCGGAGGTTTCTTCGCGCTTGTCAGAGAATATCATCCAGCTGATATCGCTGCTGTATCCTAGCTGGTAGCCCTGTTCTGTTGTTTTTAGATAGCGTTTAGCGTCGCCATGTTTTTTACCGGCGCGATACACAATATAGTCAGCATTAAACTCACTAAGTGGTGCTATATCGGCATACAGTGCATTGGAAAATAGGCTTGTAACTATTACAAAAGGCGCCCAAAAGCGCCGTTTAATCATCTTCGTCATTGGCATACCCGTTGGCGGCTAATACATTACCATCCAACCATGCCTGATCTGCTTGCTGTTGTAAACGGCTTTGACAAAACCAACGCACAACCAACGGATAGATACGGTGTTCCTGTTCATGCACACGCTCAGCCAGAGATGTTACATCGTCATCGCTGAATAACGGTACTTTCGCCTGCAAAATAACAGGTCCACCATCAAGTTGCTCGGTAACAAAATGTACGCTGCAACCATGCTCAGTATCACCTGCGTCGATTGCCCGCTGATGTGTATCCAGCCCCTGGTATTTAGGCAGTAAGGACGGATGCACGTTTAATAAACGGCCTTGATAATGTCTTACAAAACAGGGGGTCAGGATGCGCATAAAGCCAGCAAGTACCACCAGATCGGGTTGATAGGCGTCGATAGTTTTAATCAGTGCCTGATCGTAATCTTCGCGGTTGGAAAATGCTTTATGGCTAAGTGCTTCGGTTGCGATACCCGCATCACTTGCCCGCACTAAGCCGTAAGCATCGGCTTTGTTGGCGATAACAGCAGTGACTTTAGCCGGAATAAACCCGCTACTGCAGGCATCAATGATTGCCTGCAGGTTAGAGCCGCTACCAGAAATCAGTACTACGATAGATTTCATCGGTGGCCTTATTCGTTAATAATGACCAGTTCATCACCAGCTGCTGCCGCGGCAATTTCGCCCAGATGCCAAGCGGTTTCGCCAGCAGCTGAAATTAGGCTAAGTGCTTGTGGTAACGTATCTTTAGGCACGACAACAATCATACCAACACCACAGTTAAAGGTGCGGTACATTTCATGGCGGCTAATATTGCCTTGTTGTTGCAGCCAGTTAAATATGGCAGGCCATTGCCAGCTATTACCATCAATTACCGCTTTAG
>Ga0100394_1000445_pt1 | contig 34717 bp, 35 predicted proteins | sample CryGeymeta201518_FD_81549 | JGI IMG/M metagenome (GOLD analysis project Ga0100394, IMG submission 81549) | Groundwater microbial communities from Crystal Geyser aquifers in Utah, USA - Crystal Geyser metaG 2015-18 | ecosystem: Environmental > Aquatic > Deep subsurface > Groundwater | place: USA... | reverse complement strand
TTTCAAATTTTTTCAAATGTTCTTCAAATTTTTTTATTAATTCCAAACCGAAAATTCCAAAAAAACCGGGGTAATTATCAATCTGACTTGTTTTTCCAACCTGACCTATAAAATCCTTAGTTAAAACAAGAGTTCTTAACCGCTTTCTCGCAGCATAAATGCCAGCAGTAATTCCTGCTGGTCCGCCACCGATAATAATTAAATCGTATATTTTTTCCATACATCTTTATCTGAGAACTTCTGGAATTGCCTCAATTAAATCTGTGGCTGTGAGACTCTCTTTTAATTTATTAGCGGCAATTTCTCCTGCTTTGCCATTAATAAAAGCTGCGGCTTGAGCGGCTGTAAATGGTTCAATTCCTTGGGCGAGTAAACTTCCGCAAATTCCAGCTAAGGTATCACCTGTCCCTCCTTTCGTCATAAAAGGAGAACCAGTTTCATTGATAGCCACTTCTTTACCATTGGAAATTATATCTATTCTTTCCTTTAAGAGAATTGTAACGCCGAAATTTCCTGCCTCTTCTTGAACAATCTTAACTTTTTCTCCTAAAGGTAAACCTTGAATTTGGCGGCCTGTGAGAATAAAAAATTCAAAACAATGAGGTGTAATTAAAAAATTTTTTTCTTTAATTAATTCTTTCCTCAACGCTATGGCATGAATGGCATCAGCATCAATAACAGCTTTAGTTGAAACTTGGGAAAGAAATTTTATTATTGTCTCTTTTGTTTCTTCTGTTCTTCCCAAACCTCCTCCAATTACTATGGCTGTTTTCCCATGAGCTACTCTTTCTGCCGACTCAGCCATTGAGATTAAAGTTGGTAGATCCTCTCCCTCTAACCATTTTCCTTTTAAAGGATAAGCGGCTAAATTAGGAGAGAAAGTAGCGATAATATCAGCGGCTCTTTTGGGAGCTAAAATACGAACCATATCTACCCCGGTTTTAAAGGCCGCCAAGGCGGCCAAAGTCGGCGAACCAGTATAAAATTCCCCTCCTCCAATCACCAGTAGCAGCCCAAAATCATATTTATGGACATCAGGAGAACGCTGTTTATAAACTTCTTTTAAAATATTTTTACCTACTTTTATCATAATATCTTTTGAACGCTTCCCTTAAAATAGGGCCGTATTTTGGGTGATTTAAAGAGAGATACAAATTTGACTTTAACCATTCAATTTTATTTCCGCATTCAAGCCACTCGCCATCAACTTCATAACCATAGATTATTTTACCATCTTTTAACATCGCTCTCAATGCCTCGGCTAAAATTATCTCTCCTTTTTCATTAGCTGGCGTCTTTTCTAAATAACTAAAAACATCCGGAGTTATTATATATCGTCCACAAATTGCTAAATCTGAAGGGGCTTTAGAAATCTCCTTTGGTTTTTCAACTATTTCTTTAATTTTGTAAAGTCGGTTAGCAATTTTTTCTACTTCAACTACTCCATAAGAAGAAAGTTTTTCTCGGGCAATTTTTTTTAAGCCGATAACTAATTTCTCTGAAGTTTTAAAAATCTGATTCAATTGAGCTAAGACAGGTATCTTTGAAACAAAAATATCATCGCCAAAAAGAACTCCAGCTGGCTCCTTGCCTATTAAGTTTTTACATTTTAAAATCGCATCGCCGTCACCTTTTGGTTTCTCCTGATATACGAAAGAAAAAGAAATCTCTTCAAATTCTTTTTCAAATTCTTGCAATTCTTTTAAAAGTTCTTGTTTTTCCTGAGATTTTAAAATGTTTTCAATTTTGGAAGATTTTTTAAAATAATCTAAAATAATGCTCTTTTTTTCTGAAAGAACAAAAATAATTTCATTAACATCAGAACTCTTGACTTCAGAAACTACATAATTAACCATACAAGAATCTGCCAAAGGTAAAAGTTCTTTAGCTAAAACTTTAGTTAAGGGAAGAAATCTTGTCCCTAAACCAGCGACTGGAATTATTGCTTTTTTTATTTCGGTCATAATTATGAAATAATTAATAGCGTCAGCGTTATAATTATTTAATTTTTTTTCTCAAAAAAGCGGGGATTTCCCATTCTTTTTCTTGAGCTAAAACTTCGCTTTCCTCTTCTTTTTCCGCTTTTTTTATTTCCAAAGCTGACCGTCGAATCTCTTTTCTCTTTTTTTTGGTTTTTTTCTTTTCTTTAACTGCTTCCCTTTTTAAAGGTTTCTCTTTCTTTACTATCTTCTTTCTTATCGATTTTTTAATTTTTTCTTCGCCGGCTTGAATAAGCGTAATTTTAACTTTTCCATTATATTTTTTATCCTGGGAAATTCCGAAAATTATTTTTGCTTGGGGACAAATGTTATAAATTCCCGAACTTATTCTTTCCACTTCTTTTAAAGTTAAATCCTCGTCCCCGCTGATATTAAACAAAATATTTTTACAGAAAAAGGCAGCAGCAGCTCCTCCGTAAAAAGGGCTTTGAAAAACTTTTTTAATTGCCTCTTCTGTCCGATTAGGCCCGGAACAAATGATACTGCCAACATAAATTATTTGGCCTCGTCCTTTTAAAATTGTTCTTAAATCGGCAAAATCGATATTGATTACTCCCGTTTTTGAAATTAACTCAATTAAATCTTTAAGGATTAAAATTAAATTTTTGTTTAAAATTGAAAGAGCTTTTTTAAAAGGGGTGTGTTTATCAATAACTTGAAAAATTTTTTCATTAGAAACAATGAAAGTTCCTGATAAATTCTCTTTTATTTTTTCTAAAGCTTCCTTAGCTATTTTTGTTTTTTTCTCACCTTCAAATTTAAAAGGTAAAGTAAAAATTCCTAAACTGATATTTTTAAAATTTTTTGATAGTTCAGCAAAAACTGGGGTAGCACCCGAACCGAAACCCCCTCCTAAACATGCTATTAAAATCAAAAGGTCTTGATTTTTTAAAATTTTAGTAATTTTTTCTTTTTCTTTTCGGGCGATTTCCTCTCCTAAAATCGGATTTATGCCTGTACCCAAACCATGGCTTATATCTTCTCCTAATTGAATTACTTTTATATTTTTTTCTCCTTTTTTCAAAATCCGCTTATCGCAATCAGTAACAACAAAACTTGCTTTTTTTATATTTTTGGCAATTTCGGAAACAATAGTGCTTCCTCCGGCGCCAATTCCAATTACTTTAATTTTTATTTTTTTAATACTCGGAATTTTTCTCATTTTTCAAGATAATACATAGCTTGTTTAAATACTAAATAGCTATTAGCATATTTTACATCTTTTAATTTTAAATTTAATTTTTTAAATAATGCCTGCCATCCTTCATTGGTTTTGTTGGTATGAGGATGTCCGGTAAATTCTAAATTAATTAAACTATCAAAAAAATAAGTTAGGTGCTTATGAATCTCATTTAGATAAATATCTTCAATGATTACTATTCTTTTGGAAACACGTTTTGCTTCTTTAATGATTTCTTCTGGTTTTCTACAATGATGTAAAACAGTTGAAATTAAAGCTACATCGAATTCATTATCATTAAATGGAATTTTATCTCCATTATAAATAATCGGTTCTATATTATCAACAAAACTCAAATTTTTAATATCTAAGGGAGTGACGTTAAAATTCTCTTCTTTTAAGATTTCACAAATATTACAAATACCGCTTCCAATATCCAATATTTTATCTGTTTTATTAAAATACTTCTCGATATTTTTAACCATCTTCTTTGCTCTGCTTCGCCCCAATTTATAAATAATCTTTCGGGTAAATTTATTTTTCTGGAGAAATTCTATTTGATTCATTTTAGAAATATCTCGTAAATAAACAAAATTACTTCAATTAAAATCAAAACAATAATAGTTAATTCAAGCATTTCTGCTCGGCGATTGTTTAAGGTTTGTAACATAAGTTTTGAATTTTCTTGAATAAAATTAATTTTTATCTCTAAATTTTTAAATCTATCGTCTAACTCAAACATTGAACGCAAATTTTTAAAAAGCGATTCTAAATCTTCTCTTTCCCATAAAATATCGGGTTTATCAAGAAGAGATAATTTAGAAAGAATAAAACTAAGAATAGTGTTATTAAAACCAATTAATTTTATGACCTGCCTGCCTTTTATTTTTAAATTTCCTCTTTTTTCCAAAACAGAGTTTATTTCTTCAAATTTTAACGAAATTTGGTCAATTAAATTTTCGAAATAATCAATAGCAACCGATTGAGCTAAAATGTTAGCAATAATTTCTCTTCTATTCAGGTCAAATTTTTTAATTTTCACTTGTTCAAATTCAACTGTATCTTTTATAAGATTTTCATCTTCTACAACTTTGTATTCTTCGCTGGGAATTTCATTTTCTGGCACCGGATTAATTAAAAATTTCTCTATGCTCTTAATTATTTTTCTCTCTGTTTTTTTCTCAAGATTAATAAAAATTACTACACCAAAAAAATAAAGAAAAATTGGACGTTCTGGTTCAACTTCAAAAACCAGACAGGTTCTGGTTTTTGTTTGAAGCCTCCAAATGCCCCCTCTTTTCTTTTCTATTTTATTCAAATTGATTCCCCGAGCTAAATAATAAGCATTAATATTATAAATCATAGGTTGGCTGCGGGGCTTGGATTCGAACCAAGATGACGAACTCCAGAGGTTCGCATGCTACCGTTACATCACCCCGCAATTTCATATTTTTAAATATCGGTGAACAGCAATAAAAGAAGAAAATACTCCCAAAATAACAGAAAAAATAAATTGAACTGAAACTAATAAAAAGAAATTAGTTTTAAAATAATTTAAAAGATTGAAATCTAAAAACCAATTTCCCAATTTTGGATTTAAAAAATAAAGAACTGAAAAAAGAACTATATCAACAATTAAAACAGAAATAATTCCATAAAGCAGCCCCTGAATCAAAAATGGGCCGCGGATAAACCAATTTGAGGCGCCAACCAACCGCATCGTTGAAATCTCTTCTTTAAAGCTGCCAATAGTTAATTTCACGGTATTGAAAGTTATTAAAGCAATTAAAAGAGCTAAAATAACACTTAAAACAATTCCTCCCTTTTTCATATTATTGGTAAAAGAAAATAATTTATCAATTACTTTTTTATTTTGATAATAAGAAACCTTTTCTATTAAATCTTCAGTTGGCTCTCTTCCTAAAAAATTAGAAATCTGGGAGTAGATATTGGGATCGTTTGTTTTTATATTTAATGATGCTAAAAAAGGATTATCTCCTACCTCTTTTAGGGCATCGAGATACAGAGTATCATCTTTATGTTTTTCTTTAAATATTTCAAGAGCTTTCTCTTGAGAAATATATTCAATATTTTCTACTTTAGGAAATGTTTGGCGGAGGTCGCTTTCTACTGCAAAAATTTTCTCAGGGGTAATATTTTTTTTAAAATAGACAGAAATATCAACTTTTTTTTGGGCTTCGCTAATTAAAAATTCACTAAAACCCTGAAATAGAAAAAGCGAAGTTATTAAAAGAACAGCTACGCTCATAATAAAAATTACTCCGAAAGATAATCCTTTATTACGAGATAAACTTTGCCAACCAAAAAAAATTATTCTTTTTAAATTAGTAATAAAATTAGAAAACATACTCAAAAAATGAAATTGCCATTATGGTCATCGCGAATTAATTTCCCTTCATTTAAAGCAATGACTCGCTTTTTTAAACTGTCAACAATTGTTTTATCATGGGTCGCTAAAATTATTGTTGTCCCAAAATTATGAATTTTCTTTAAAAGATTAACAATTTCAAAGGTGTTATAAACATCTAAATTGCCAGTTGGCTCATCGGCAATAATTACCTCTGGCCGGTGAATTAAAGCTCGGGCAATCGCTAATCTTTGTTGTTCACCGCCCGAAAGCTCACACGGAAAATTAAAAGCGCGCTGGTCTAAGCCAACCATTTCTAACACTTGGGGTATATCTCTTTTTATATCAATATCGCTTGTTCCAATTACTTGCATCACATAACTGACATTTTCATAAACTGTTTTAGTAGGGAGAAGTTTGTAATCCTGAAAAACTACTCCTATTCTCCGACGAAGTTCTTGAAGTTCCTTTGGTTTTATTTTTGAAACATTTATTCCATCAAAAAAAATTTCTCCGCTCGTTAATTTCTCCTCTCCCATTAAAAGTTTTATCAAGGTTGTCTTTCCCGCTCCGGATTTTCCAACAATAGAAACAAACTCTTTTGGTTGAATGTCAAAAGACACATTTTCTAAAGCAGTAATTTGTTCTGAATTCACAGAACAATAAATTTTCGTTACATTTTTAAATTTAATCATTTTTTGTTTTTATTATTTCTGCTTCAATAAATTGATTAATATCGCCGTCTAACACTCCTTCTATATTAGAAGTTTCAACTTTTGTTTGATAATCTTTAACTAATTTATAAGGATAAAGCACATAAGAGCGGCGTTGGTTTCCCCAAGAAGGAGAAATTTTTTTACCTTTAATTTTTTGAAGCTCCTTCTCTTTTTGCTCTTGATAAAATTGATAAAGTTTTGCCATTAAAATTTCCATTGCTCGCTCGCGATTTGTTCCCTGTAATCTTTCTGCTTGAGACTTAGCGACAATTCCGGTTGGTAAATGAACAATTCGCACTGCTGTCTCTCTTCGATTCACATATTGCCCCCCCGGACCCGAAGCGCAAAATGTTTCAATTTTTAATTCCTCTGGTTTTATTTTTATTTCCGACGTATCAGCAGCCGGGATGAACGGAATAACTTCAACCTTGGCAAATGAGGTATGACGAAGGTCTTGGCTGGAAAAAGGTGAAATTCTAACCAACCGGTGAATTCCTCCCTCTTTTTTTAAAAATCCAAAAGCAAAATTTCCTTTAATTTCCATTGTTATTTCTTTGATACCAATTCTTCCTTCCGGACCGCCCGCTTCACCAAAACTCTGGTCTATAATTCTAGTTTTAAATCGTTGCCTTTGACAATATTTTTGATACATTCGCAAAAGCATTGCCACCCAATCCTCTGCTTCTCTTCCGCCAGCGCCAGCTTGAATAGTTAAAATTGTTCCTTCTTTATCATATTTCCCTGAAAGAAAAGCTTCCTGTTCTTTTTCCTTTATTTTTAAACTAACTTCTTTTATTTTTTCTTTAATTTCTTCCTCCTCGCCGGAACCTTCTTTGATTAAAGACAATAATTCTTTTAAATCGCTTAATTCTTTTTGTAATTTATCGAACTTTTCTATTTCTTCCTGTAGATTCTTTAGTTTTTGACTAATTTTTATGGCTTTTTCTTTACCTGCCCCGTAGGCCCCGCCTTGGCGGGGTCCTTCGGGGTGTTGCCAAAAATCCGGTTTTGTAATTTCCTTTTCCAAAGTTTTTATTTCCTCTTTTTTCTTTTCAAGGTCAAAGACAGTCCATCAGATGATGGAGTTTACTTTCTAAATCTTTAATTTGTTGTTCAATTTCTCTCATATTTTTTAGCCGGAGGCGAGATTCGAACTCGCGACTTGCTGTTTACGAAACAGCTACTCTACCACTGAGTTACCCCGGCAGATTTTACTCAATTGGTCTCCCACCCTTTCAGAGCGAGTGAAGGGGATCGAACCCTCGCTTTAACCTTGGGAAGGTCACGTACTACCATTATACTACACTCGCATCCCGCTTATTTTATTCCGAAAAAAATTTTAATTTTCTGCCAAAAAGTTTGTTTTTCCGGTCTATTTTCTTTAGTTTCTTCTTGGTTTTCTGAAATTGGAAAAGCTACTACTTTCTCTCCTTCTTTTTGTAAATTAAGTTGCTCTCTCGCTACTTCTTCTAAATATTCTTGATTTTGAGATTGGGAAATTTGCGACTCTAATAAGTTCTTTTTTTGTTCTAATTCTTTAGCTTTATTTTCTAAAGATTGGAGTTCGGAATCAAGTTCAGTTTTCTTTTGATTTATTTTAAAATTAGAAATAGCTAAAAAAACAGTAAAAAATATTAGAATTAAAGCAAGTAAAATTAAAGGTTTTTTAGCTTTTTCCATTTTCGAGCGAAGCGAGAAATCAAGGTTCTGCCGACTGTTAGCAAGGCAGGTCCTTATTTTCAGCTCTTTTTAATATATCATTAAACTTGGCATTTTTCAACCCCGTTAGAAGTCCCAATAATTAAAGATATTACTAAATAATTTTATTTAAACATTGTCTCTCGGAAACTTCTAACGGGGTCAACCTTAGCTTTTAAGCATTTCTAAATAGGTCTGAAAAGGAATTCTAACCCTGCCTCTTTTTTTTAACTCTCTCTTTCCTTTTTTTTGGATTTCTAAGAGTTTTCTTTTTCTGGTAACATCGCCGCCATATAAAGGCGCGGTTACATCCTTTCTTTTTGCTTCAATTGTTTCTCTGGCAACCACTTTTTCTTCTATTGCTGCCTGAAGTGGAACTTCAAATTGTTCGGGTGGTAAAACTTCCTTAAGCTTTGAAACTATTGTTTTTCCTTCATTATACGCTTCATCTCGGTCAACAATTCTGGAAAAGGCTTCTTCTTTTTCTTTAGCAATAAGAATATCGAGTTTTACCACATCGGCTGGTCTAAAACCAATATTTTCAAAGCTAAACGAGGCATAACCGGAAGTGGCGCTTTTAAGTTTGTCATAAAAATTATGAGTTTCAATTTGTTTTAAAGGCGCTTCAGCAATTAAAATAAGTTTATTAAAACTAAATGAGTTAGTTTCTGTAAGTTTTGCTTTAAAATTTTTTAAAATTTTAAAAATGGAATTAAAATAAGAAAGAGGAGTGATAATTTTAAGTTTTATCCAGGGTTCTTTTATTTCTTTAATCTCCGAACTTCTTGGAAAATCTGAAGCTGAAGAAATAAAATTTTCTTTCCCCTTTTCAGTTAAAATCTTGAAAATTACTGCCGGTGAAGTAGTAATTAAATCTAAATCATAATCTTCTTTTAAGCGCCGGAGAACAATTTCGGCATGAAGAGAGCCTAAAAATCCACAACGAAATCCCTGACCTAAAATTTTTTTGGATTCTAGTTCAAAATGAAGAGCCGGATCGTTTAATTTTAATTTTTCTAAACCACCTTTCAAATTTAAAAAATTTTCAGGATTTTGCGGATATAAACTTAAAAATAAAACTGGCTGCGGTTCTTTATAACCCGGTAACGCTTCGATTTTTGGAATTTGGAATTTGGCATTTGGCATTTGGCAAATTGTATCCCCTACTTTAACTTTATTGGGATTTTTAATTCCGGTTTTTATATAACCAATATCTCCTGTTTTTAGAACTTCTGCGTTTTTTAATTCTGGGACAAAATAACCAACTTCTTTTGCTTCGCTAAAAATATCAGTTGCCATTAAATAAATTTTCTCTCCTTTTTTAATCTCACCGTCAAAAACTCTTACATAAGCAATTACCCCATAAAAGGGGTCGTATTTTGAATCAAAAATCAAAGCGCGAAAATAAGAACCACTCCTATCAGCTCTTTGAGTTTCAATCTTGGGTGGCGGAATTTTTTCAATTACTGCTTCTAATAACTGTAAAATGTTTGTTCCTTCTTTAGCAGAAATCAAAAAAATTTCTTCCGGGGGTACTTTTAATAGAAAACTCAAATCTTTTTTTGTTTCTTCAATCTTTGCTTCTTTTGAATCAATTTTGTTTACCGCGCCAATAATTTTTAAATTTTGTCTTTGAGCCATTTCTAAATTAAAAAGAGTTTGAGCTTGAATGCCAGAAGTTGCATCAACAAGTAAAATTGCCCCTTCAGCAGCTGCCAGAGCTCTTGATATTTCATAGCTAAAATCGATATGACCCGGGGTATCTATCAGGTTCAGTATGTAGTGAGTAGTTTGTAAAGAGTAGTCCATCCGGCAGGGGTGCATTTTTATCGTAATCCCCTTCTCTCGCTCCAAACCCATTGAATCAAGATACTGGGGTTTCATTTTTTCTTTGGGGATTGTATTTGTCAATTCTAAAAATCTATCTGCCAAAGTTGATTTTCCATGGTCAATGTGGCTAATGATGCAAAAATTGCGAACTTGTGACGTTTCCATAATTTTACCTGCCCCGTAGTGAACCCGCAGGTTCTACTACTGGGGTTTTTTAAATTGCGATAAAATTGACGACCAAATAATTTTTGGTTCAGGGCATTGTAAGATAAAAGAGAGAAAAAGATAAAAGAAAATGCCAGTCAGCCCCGCTAAAATTGTTTGAAAGAAAATTCCAATAACGGTTCTCGTAGTGCCAAATAATGAATAAATTTGCAGAGTAAGAAAAACAATAACTGCCATTATAAAAGTTGAAATTAAAATTTTCAGAAAAGTTTGATGAATATCTTTATAACTGAGACCTGAGATTTTTCTTTTTAAGAAAAAAAATAAAAGAAAAAATTGAAAAATAGATGAAATAGAAAAAGCTAACGGCAAACCTAACACTGAGATATTGGAAATTCCTTTAAGTTTTAAAAAATTTATGAGCCCCTTTTGAAAAAAATTATTAAAACTCAAAGACCAAACAAAAAAATAGCACAAAATTATATTTAAAAGTATTGAAAGAAGAGCAATCTTAACCGGTGTTTTGGTGTTTTGAAAAGAAAAAAAGACCCGAACTAAATAGGGAATAAAGGTTGAAGCAAAAAGAGAAAAACAAAAAATTCCAATAGCAGCAGCAGTTAACCGCGTTTCCTGCCAGCCAAAACCGCCGTTTTTTAAAATTGCCGTTCCTAAAATTATTCTGACGAGCTGAGCCCGAAGTAAATAGATTAAAACACTCAAAGGGATAATTAAATAAAGAAGTTGAGAAAAAACCGATGAAATTTTTTTAAAAAATTTTTCTTTTTCTTCGAGAAAATCTCGAGAAAGAGCTGGAAAAGCAGCAGTAGCAAAAGAAATACCGATTAAACTAATTGGTACACTGGCTAAATTATTAGAAAAATTAAAAATAGTAATAGAACCAAGTGATAAGCCGGAAGCAATGGCAGTAATAACAATTAAATTCAAATGGGTGGCAATAGAACCAACAGTTCGGGGAAGCATTAGTTTAAATATCTTTATTAGTCCAGGATGTTTGAAATTAAAAGAAAAAGTTGGTCTAAACCCCATTTTTATTGCAAAAGGAATTTGAATCAACAAATGAGCTAAGGCGCCGAGAATAATTCCATAAGCTAAACCGGAAAGTCCAAAATAGGGATAAAAAAATAAAATACCAAAAATAATGCCTAAATTATAAAAAAGAGGGGCTAAAGAATAAGCAATAAATAAATTAAAATAATGCAAAATAGAAGAGAAAATTGAAGAAAGGCCTAAGAGAATTGGGCTTAAAAACATTATCCGAGTTAAAACAATGGTTAAATTTTTTTGTTCTCCTGAAAATCCGGGAACAATAAATTTAATAAGATAGGGAGTAAAAATTGCTAAAAAAGAACAAATAACAACTAAAGCAATTAAAAAAAAGGTTAAAACATTATTGGTTAAATTCTTTGCTTCATTTTGGCCTTGTTTAAAATATTGAGCAAAAACTGGTAAAAAAGCAGCGACAACGCCACCGGTAATAAGAATTCCATAAACCAGATCAGGAATTCGAAAAGCAGCAAAATAAATATCAGTTTGAACTCTTGGGACCAAATTAGCTAAAAGATTATCGCGAAGAAATCCTAAAAGCTGACTAATTAAAGCGGAGACAGCAAGAATTAGAGCAGCAAAAGTAATATTTTTCGCTTTTGAATTTAAAACGCGATTGAACATAGATTCATTCTAATAAAAAAAGCTCAAGCAGACAATAAGCCGAATTCTGTTTTAGACAATCATTTATCTGGTCCCATAATTACTTACGGGATCAAGCGAACTACTTTTCATTTCGACAAATCCGGAGATTGTCGAAAGTTTGTTCTTGCACCCAATAAGGATTTAGCCGTTTCACTTCCGAGTTTTCACTCGGAGATCACCCGTCTGCCCTAAGGCAGAATAGGGGCCCGAACCCTTTCGGGTTCTAGAGCGTCTCTGTTCGCACCTCTCACCTTACGGTGGACGGCTGTTAGCCGCTATTTTTTTATCCCGCATATATGCGGGAGGGTGTTCGGACTTTCCTCCCCATTAAATGATGAGCTTACAAGCTCTATCTAACAGGGCGATTGCCTTGTCTACTTGAGCTCTATTATAATAGTAAAAATCTTTAAAAGAGTCAACTGCTATAATAATAAATTATTAAAAAAGCTTTTGACTTTTTGCTTGAGAATCTAATATCTCATTTACTAATTTGTCGGCTTCTTTGTTTTCTTCGCGAGGGATAAGAATAAAATTTATCTCGCCTAAATCAATTTTTAAATTCCAGGCCTTTAAAAAAAGTTGCTGAATCTTTGGTTCGAGAATTTTATACTCCCCTCTCATTTGCTTTATTAAAAGTTCTGAATCAGATTTTATTTCAACTTCCATTCTTTTTATTTTTTCTTTGCCAAAAAGCGCTTTTATTTTTTTAAACGCAAATATCAATGCCTGGTATTCAGCTTCGTTATTAGTCGTTTCGCCTAAATACTGAGAATATTTTTTAAAAACATTTCTCTTTTGGTCATAAATTAAAACTCCGAGCGCCGCCGGACCAGGATTACCTCGCGAACCACCATCGATGTTAATAATTATTTTTCCCATTATTTTTCCCATTATTTTTCTCATATTTTTCAATGTTTGATAATAAACAATTCTTAAATTTTTCAAGATTTTCATTGGCGAGGGTAAAACCCGAAGCCGCGGCATGACCGCCAAACATTTTTAAAAGATGCGAACAATCTTCCATCATTTTGACGCTATTTATTCCTTTGGGCGCTCTCACCGAACCTTTGCTTTCTTTTTCCCCAATTTTAAAAATAAAGGTTGGTTTTTTATGTTTATTGCAAATTCTTGAAGCAACTGCTCCTAAAAGAAGATAAGTCCAATCAACATCGCCTTCAAAAATAATTGGGTCGGAGTTTTGAGAAATGCAAGTTTCAACTTCTCCGACTATTTCTTTAATTTTGAGCGAACGCTCAAAAGATTTTTGAAAAATCTCTTGGGTTAATTCTTGGACTTCGGCTTCAGTTGAAGAATTTAAAATTAAATAACTTTCAGTTAAATGGTTTTTAATTTCTGAAATATTCAAAATAGAAATAATCCTTGAAACCATCTCTCTTTCGGAATTAGAATTATTTCTTACTAATTTTAAAAGGACCCGCAATCCTGGCCGAAAAGAAGAAATAATCAAAGGTAACCCTTTTTCAATATAAATTTTATTATCATCTATTTCCGCCATCATATCGGCTAAAGTTCCTAAAGCGGTTAATTCTAAAAAATTCTGTTCCAGCGCCGACGGAATTTTATTTTTAAACATCAGTTGAGCTAATTTATAAACTACCCCGCAAGCAGCTAATTGTTTAAAAGGATATTTATCTGTTTTTTGTTTCGGGTCAACAAGAATTAATACTTCCGGAATTTCTTTCAGTGCTTCATGATGGTCAATGATTATCACTTTAAATCCTTTTTCTCTCGCCAATTTCACTTCTTTGAAATTGGTTATGCCTAAATCAAGACAAATGAGAAGAGCCGGGGCAAATGGAGAAAGAAAATTTAAACCAGTTTCGGTCAGTCCATAATTTTCTTTTTCCCGGTCTGGAAAATAAATGGCGCTTATTTCTCCTTTCAGGTTTTTAATTGCTTCTTCTAAAATGATTACTGAAGTTGTTCCATCCAAATCAGCATCGCCATATAAAATAATTCTCTCATTTTTTTTAATAGCTGAGAGAATTCTTTGAGCTGCTTTTTTTAGATTCTTGATTTCTACCATATCCTAAACTTTTAGCGCCTCAATTCCTGGTAGTTTTTCTTCAGCTAAAAAAGAAAGCATAGCGCTTCCTCCGGTTGAGATAAAAGAAAATTTGTCAATAAAATTAAGCTCGCGAAGAATCTTTATTGTGTCTCCCCCGCCAGCAATAGAAAAAGCCGAAGTATTGGCAACTATCCTTTGAGCAATTGTTTCTGTTCCTTTTTTAAATAGTTTATTCTCAATTAAACCTAAAGGGCCCGACCAAATAATTGTTTTTGCTTCTTTAATTATGGAAGAAAAAGTTTGAATTGTTTCCGGACCAATATCAAAAATTTCCTCCTCCTTTCTTACCTTTCCCGGACCGGTTTCCTTAATATATATTTCTCCTGTCTCGTCAGGTGAAACAATTACATCCATCGGCAAATGAATTTTTGTATCAGTTAAATTTATTTTTCCAATTTCTTCAATCATTTCTTTTTCTGGCCAAGGCTTGCCCACACATATTCCTTTTACTCTCAAAATTACATTTGCCAATTCGCCTCCAAAAAGAAGATGGTCAGCTTTTTCAATAAAACTGGAGATTACCTTAAGTTTGGAAGAAATCTTTTTCCCGCCAATAATAATAACCAATGGCCTGCCTGCGCAGGCGGGCCTGGCCGCTGCGCGCCCTAATACCTTAGATAAAGTTTCCATTTCTTTTTCAAATAAAAAACCGATAGCTTTTGCCTGTAAAAGAAACGGTAAAGAAACTATTGAAGCATGAGAACGATGAGAAACAGAAAATGCTTCAGAAACATAAATATCGCCTAATTTTGCGAGATTTTTGGCAAATTCTAAATTATTTTCTTTTTCTTGGGGATAAAATCTTAAATTCTCTAAAAGAATTATCTGACCACTTTTCATTTTATTTATTTCTTTTTCTACTTTTTTGCCGCAACAGTCATTTAAAAATTTTATCGGTTTTTTTAATAGTTCTTCTAATTTTAGGGCTACTGGTTGAAAGGAAAGTCCATCGCCTTGATGAGACAATAATATTACTTTTGCACCTTTTTCTCTAAGGTAATTTATTGTGGGAAGAGTTCTCTCAATTCGAAAACTATCAATAATTCTCCCATTTTCAATTGGCACATTAAAATCTGTTCTAACTAAAACTTTTTTATCGAAAAAATTAAAATCTTTAAGTGTTTTTAACATAATCATTTGTCAAAATTTACTGTCTCTCCTGGTTTTATTATACCTTTTTTTACTTTTTCTTCTAAGGCCTCATTGAGTACTTTTTTTAACTCAGGTTCAGAAACTGGTTTTTTGTTTTTTTCCTCATCTTTAGGTAAAAGTTCTTTTAAAGAAATGGTTTTAATTTCAACAATTTTTTCCTTTTTTTCTTCAACTTTTTTTAAACAAGTTTTGCAATAAATTGGTCTTTTGAGGTCTGGTCTAAAAGGAACTTTTATCCATTTGCCGCAGATTTTACATTGGGCATCGTAAAGAGCCGGCGGCGCAGGAGGAGCTTCTTTTAAAATATAATTTCCTGTCCATTGAGCAATCTTTTCTTCTACTATTTTTCTGGAAGCACTATATTTCTCTCGCGATAATTTTATTATTTCCTCTTTATAAGATTCTTTTGGTCTTTCAAAGGGGAATAAGGTTTCGGCAGAAAATGGATCGCCAGCGATTCCATCAATCATTAATTTTAAATAAATGTTGAATTTTCCCAAATTAACTAAATCAGCGGCAGTCAGCTGGGGAGTAAGTTCTTTTTCTAAATATTCAGCGTCTTCTGCTCCAACCCGAAAACAAAGTAAAGTGCCAATATTGCCAAAAACCGCATCTCTAACTTCCTCCTCCATTTGAGTAATGTACTGATGGGAAAGAATTAAACAAAGCCGATATTTTCTTGCCTCAGACAAAATATTAATAAAACTCTCTGTAGCGAAATTTTGAAATTCATCAACATATAAAAAGAAATCTTTTCTTTTTTCCTCCGGCATATCAACCCGACTCATTGCCGCCAATTGTAATTTGGTAACCAATAACCCTCCTAAAAGACGCGAGGGATCTTCTCCGATTTTCCCTTTTGATAAATTAACAATTAAAATTTTTCCCTTATCCATCACTTCTCTCATGTTAATTAAAGAATGAAGTTGTCCAATACTGTTTCTAATTAAAGGAGCAGAAATAAACTGGCCGATTTTATTCTGAATAGCAGCTGTCGCTTCAACTTCATAGCGAGCGGTATAACGGGCGAATTCCTGGGTCCAAAAAGCTTTAATCACCGGATCAGTAACATTTTCAACAACTTTTTTCCGATAATCAGGGTCGGCTAAAATTCGATTTATCCCTAATAAAGTAGAATCTGGATATTCAAGAAGAGCTAAAATAGAATTATTTAAAATATATTCCATCCGGGCAGACCAAACATCAGGCCAAATTTTTTTAAAAACCCCCATCAGGCCAGAAGCTATTAAATGCCGATGGGTAGCGCTAACTTTTTCCATTACATTAAAAGCAATCGGATATTCAAAATCAGCTGGATTAAAATAAACGACATCATCTATTCGCTCTTTGGGAATAAAATTAAGCAGGTCTTCGGCTGCTTCGCCATGAGGATCAATAAAACCAATTCCACAACCATTTCTTATATCCTGAATTGCCATATTTTTTAAAAGTTCGGTTTTTCCCATTCCGGTTTTTCCCACAGCATAAAAATGCCGACGCCTATCGTCAAGTTTAATCCCAAATTTTTTCTTTTCATTACGAAAAGTTGTTAGGCCGAAAAAATTTATCTCTTCTTTTTTCATATTATTCAATAGGCAAAGTGGGCGGTGGCCCGGATTTTTTTGCTTCAACCCGGGGAACAGTGGGAAGTTCAATTTTAGAAGGAAAATGAAAAATAGAAACTAATTCTTCGGTATTTAAAATAACAGTTGCTTTCTTTTTACCCCGGCCTAATTTCCAAAGAGGTTTCCCTTCCATTGAAGCAGGCCAAAAGTAAGGCAATCTTTCTTTATAATACCTGAAACTGTTTCTGGCTCTGGCATAATTACGGCTTTTCCTAAAAAAGTAGTGAATCCTCGTTCGGGTAGACGCTAAGTTATTTAAAGCATTCATGTCAACACTAGCAAAATGAGTAAGATAAGAAGCGAAAATTTTGTCATGTTTTGGCAAATGGGGTTCATCTGTTTTAAAAATATGAAGGCTCCTTAAAAAAGTTAAATAGGCTGGTTTTGATATTTTATTTTCGATGGCGGTTAAAATTCTTCTTTCGCCGGGAGTAATAAGCATTTCTCTCTCACCGGTTTCGGAAACTGCTGGTGAAATTGCTTTTTCTCTCACTTCTTCTAAACGCTCCGGTTTTGTTACACCCGTAGCAATTTCTTCAGCAATATCCCCTATTCCTTTAGCCACTCTTTCAATAAGCGGTTTAGATTTTGGTTTTGTTCTTTTGGCTATTTTTTCAATAATTTTGTTGCCTTCATCTATCCAAGGAACAAGTTCATTAGTAATAGGAATAGCAACAATTTGAATCCAAATTTGCTCCCCGGGATTAAGTTTTGACAAGGCCTCTAAAAGAGCGTTTATTGGGTCTATTCTTTTTTCTTCTTTACTAATTCTTTCTCCCATTGGTTCAAAAAATTCCGGATAGGTTTTGAGAGGATAAACATTTTTTTTAAAAAAAGTAAAATCTTCTCCATAAAGATCAAATTTTTCATTAGGAATATTCGAAGGAACATTTTTGGTATAATCATTAACTATACTAAATTCAACTTCTGGATATTGAGCATAAATGATATTTTTAGCAACATTGTCAACACCTTCCGGCACTCTCAGATAAAAATGAATGTCCCCTCCAAAACTGGCTACTTCAAAAGAAAACCAATGTCCTCCACCTATCGGTAATTCGCCTTCACACCATCTTTCTCTCCAATTAGGAACATCAATAATCCCCCAGAGACCTGAAAAAACATCTTCCATTGCTTTAAATGGTTTTAAAATTTCTTTGGGCGTTTTAATTTCAAGAACAACCCATTTAAACTGCCGGTACCAAAAAAACCACCGCACCCAATAAGCATAAAGATAACGGGCAAGGAAATAAAAAATTACTGGTAAAATAAACCACCACCAGGTTTTTAAAATCTGCCAGATTATTATCAATATGTTAGTTAATGTTGTGGCAAGCTGGACAATATCCATAATAAACGCTTCGCTATAAATCTTACCAGATTTGAACGCTCACTTACGTTCGCTATAAATCTTACCAGATTTTACGAAGTAACGGGAAACATAAATCTAAAAAGCTCCTGGCGATAAGCAAGAAAAATAGAAATTGCAACTAAAATAAAATAACCAATTAAAAAAAATTTAAAAGCCACTAATAAAGAAATCATTAAACCAGCTTTTGGATTTTTTGGCGAATAAAAATGGGGTGCAGTCCAAATAATACAATAAGGGCAAAAGATTACCCAAAAAATAATTGTAGACCAAAGTAAAATTTTTAAGCCAAACTGAAAAATTAACATTTTGCGCTCAAGTTATATGCTTTGTTTAAAAATATATTTCCCGTCAGGAAGCTTCAGAAAATATTCTTTATTATTCAAATTAAGTAAAATTGTATTTTCTTTTACCAAACGTTGGGCAAGAACGCTTTTAACAATTTCTTCTTTAGAAAGCGGATTTTTACTCTCTTTTAAAATTTTTATAATTACGTCTTTAACCTCACCCGGTTCATATCCCCATTCTTTTAAAGCATAAATTCCTCGACCAACTAAAATAAATCTTTCATCTTGAATTAACTCATTATGAACCGTCTGAGTTAATACCGGTTTCAAATTAGAAAACATTGAATTAATTGACTCGTTAATTTTTTTAAAATACAAAGGTTTTCCTTCTTGTTTTAAAACTAAGTAGGCCTTATCTTTTACTCCCTTCGGTTTAATTTCTGGCCAATTAACTAAACCCAAAACTCCTGAGGGTCCTATTTCTATTTTCTTTGAAACTTCGACCAGAGAGGGAATAATTTGAGGGGAAGCAATTTTTTGTTCTTTTTCAAATTCTTCTTCAGAAATTGGATGACCAATTTTTTTAAACTGTTGATACAGATGCTCTAATAATGAAGGAATTTTAGAGATGATCTCTTTGTTAACCGACCAAAAAGTGTAATATTCTTCTGCTTCTTTAAACTTAAAAAATGGGTCGCCAAAGGTCAGTAAAAAGGAAATATTATTTGGGAAATCTTTCCCGCCTAAATCAGATAAAGCAATATCTTCTCGCTTCAGTCCCCCGGCTTTCCTAAAATAGGTTTCAAAAGAGAAAAAAACCAGTTTTGCCATTCTTTCCTCTTTTTGTCTTTGAAGTTTTAAAAAAGCTTCTTTTTCAATCTGCCGAATTCTTTCTCTGGTAACGCCAAAATCTTTTCCAATTGATTCCAGGGTTTCTCTTCCAGCCGAAACTAAACCAAATCTTCTCTCCAACACCTCTTTTTGGGCTGGATTTAATGGTTTTAATATTTGCTGACAAATTTTCTGATAATTGAATTTCTCCATATTAATCTATAATTTCTCTATCTTAATCTATTTAACTATATTTTTATTCTTATGTCAACCCTTTTTCTTCTCTCTGAAAAGAAAATAGCTATAAACCAAGGGAGCAGCGAGAAAAATTGAAGAATAACTGCCAAAACTAATTCCTAAAATTAAAGCCAAAACAAAATATTTTAATGTCTCTCCGCCAAAGAAAAATATAGCAAAAAGAGGAATGAGAGTGGTGAAGGAAATGCTTAAAGAACGGCTTAATGTCTGAGAAAGACTTTTATCTAAAATAACATCAAAATTCTCTTTTGAAAATTTTAAAAGATTTTCTCGAGTCCTGTCAAATATTACGATTGTATCATTAATGGAATAACCGAAAATAAATAAAAAAGCGGTAATAATTGGGATAGTAATCTCCACCCCAAAGTATTTGCCTAAAATTGAAAAAACGCCTAAAGGAATAATCACATCATGGCAAAGAGCAATTAAAGCCATTACTCCGTAAATAAAAGAGTTCACCGGTCTTGAAGCTTTAGAAAAAGCAATGGCAATATAAATTAATACGGCGAACAAAGATAAAACAATAACAATGAGTGTTTTTTGCCTCATTTCTTTGCCAATAACCGGTCCAATCGTCTCAACACTTAAAGAACCTTCTTTAATTTCTCCGAGTTCTTTTAGTTTCCTAATGAGTTCAAATTGAGTTTCTGGCGGAATTTCCTTCATTTCTAAAATTATTCCTAAATTCCCTTTTTCCTGAATTGTAATCCCCGGAAATTCTCTTAATTTTTCTTTTATTTCTAAAACTGATGGCCTGGTGTTTTCATATTCAATCTTAATTATTGTGCCACCGGTAAATTCAATTCCAAATCGCAAACCAAAAACTACAATAATAAAGATACTCAAAGCAACTAAACTTCCGGAGATTAAATAAAAAATTTTACGATATTTAATAAAATGAATGAGCCCCATAGTTATTTTATTTATCTTGTTTTCTTACTTTTGACCCGATAAAAATTTCTAAAAATGTTTGAGTAATAAAAATAGCAGAAAACATACTGACCAAAATCCCTAAAGATGTAGTTAAGGCAAAACCCTGAATAAAACTGGTGCCAAGAAAAAACATAATCATTGCTTCAATTAAAGTTGTTAAATTACCGTCTCTGATTGAGGGCCAGGCCCGTTTAAAACCGATATCTATCGCCCGGCTAAAACTATCGCCTTTCTTTATTTCTTCTTTCATTCTGGCAAAAATTAAAACATTGGCGTCCACTGCCATACCAATTGATAAAATAGCTCCGGCAATACCAGCCAAAGTTAAAGTAATTGAAAATAACTTAAACAAACTTAAAAGAATAAGTCCATAAACCAAAAAGGATAAAGAAGCTGCCAAACCGGCCATTTGATAATAACAAATCATAAACAAAATTATACCCAACAATCCGAAAAAACCGGCTTTTAATGACTTCTCTAAGGAAATTTTTCCTAAACTGGGAGCAATTGTTTCCTGAGAAATTAATTTTATCGGCACTGGCAAGGCGCCGGCATTTAAACTATTAACTAATTTTTTTGCCTCTTCCGGCGTAAAATTTCCGGTAATTTGAGCTCTGCCGGAAGAAATTGGTTCTCTGACCACTGGCGAAGAAATCAAATTATTATCAATAAAGATAGCTAATGGTTTATCAACGTTGCGGGAAGTAATTTGTTTAAAAAGCTCTTTTCCTTCTTTATCAAACTCTAAAATAACAATGGGCTCAAGAGTTTCATTGTCAAAATCTAAACTTGCCTTTTTTAAATACTGACCGGTTAAAGATGTTGGTTTCAAATCCGAAGGATTTATAGCGGAGCGAAGCGGAGCGTTCAAATCCTTTACTTCTATTTCTCTAAATTCAAGCAGCGGCGTTTCGCCTATTGCTTTAATCGCTTCTTCTACGTTTTTTATGCCGGCCAATTCAACCATCAAACGAGCAGAACCGCCAATCTCTTGAATTCTCACTATGGGTTCTCTCACTCCTAAAATATTAACCCTTTTTTCAATGACATCTCTTAAACCACTCAGCGCTTCCGTTTTTGTTTTTTCTACTTTTGATAAATCAGTTTCGTAAATGAGACGCGAGCCGCCTACCAAATCAAGCCCTAATTTAAAAGGAATTTCTGGAAAATTAAGACCAAGGTACTGGTTCAAAAATTTTGGATAAACAAAATTAAAAGTAAAAAAAACTAAAATTAAAATAAATATCAATTTAACGCCTATTTTCTTTTTTCCCATAAAATCATTTTATCATATCTTAAGAGTTAAGGTCAGCTTGAAAATGGTTCGAATAAGATGGAAATTAATGTTAGTTAGTAAATTTTTAAACATCTTATGGCCTTCGGTTTTATATTCAACCAAAGGATCTCTTCCTCCGTAAGCCCGTAAACCAACCGACTCCTTTAAATATTCCATGTTCTCTAAATGTTCTTGCCATAGACTATCAATGATTCGCAAATAAACCATCTTCTCAAGTATTCTCATATTTTCTTTTCCATCCTTTTCTTCTTTCTGCTCATAGATTTTTTTTGCCAGGTTAATTAAATAATTAAAAATTTCTTCTTTCTCCATTTCTTTCATCTTTAGTATTGCTTCTTCGGATAAAGGAAAAATTGTTTTTATCTCTTCAAAAATTTCTGACAATTCATAATTCTCAACAATTCTCTTAATTTCATTTTCAATAATCTCTAAAATTTGAGTTTTAATGCTCCGCTCCGTTTGAATTTTTTCCGGTTCTTCCAATAATCTTTTCCTTAATTTATAAATTGTTTCGCGGTGTTTGTTCATTACTTCATCATATTCTAAAACATGTTTTCTGATATCAAAATTAAATCCTTCCACCCTGCTTTGGGCATTTTCTATGGTTTTTGAAATTATCTTTAATTCAATTGGTTCATCTTCTGGAAATTTAAAAGTATCCATTAAAGATTTTATTTTTTCTCCGCCAAAAATCCGCATTAATTCATCATCTAACGAAATAAAAAATTGAGACGAACCGGGATCTCCTTGTCTCCCTGTTCTTCCCCGCAACTGATTGTCAATCCTTCTTGCCTCATGCCTTTCGGTGCCAATAACATGGAGGCCATTCAAACCAATAATTTTTTTTGCTTCTTCTGGATTTTGAGGATTTCCTCCCAAAATTATGTCAACCCCACGACCTGCCATATTTGTGGCAATGGTCACAGCTCCCCATCTTCCTGTCTGAGCAATAATTTGACCTTCTTGCTCATGATGCTTGGCATTTAAAATTTGATGAGAAATTCCTTCCCGAGAAAGTAATTTAGATAAATATTCATTTCTCTCAACCGATCTCGTCCCCACTAAAAGAGGCTGGCCTGTTTTGTGTCTTTCTTTAATCTCTTCTATAAGTGCTTTATATTTTCCTCTCTCTGTTTTATAAATTCTATCGGGTAAATCCTTTCTTATCATTGGCTTATTGGTTGAAATCACTATTACATCTAAACCATAAACTTTATCAAATTCTTCGGCTGAGGTGGCGGCCGTTCCTGTCATCCCGCCTAATTTTTTATAAAGCCGGAAATAATTTTGAAAAGTAATAGTAGATAAAGTCTTTGATTCGGCCTGAACTTCTACTCTTTCTTTTGCCTCTATCGCTTGATGGAGCCCCCCGGAATATCGCCGACCCATTAAAAGCCGACCGGTAAACTCATCAATAATAATTACCTGGCCATTTTTAACAATATAATCTCTGTCTCGCTCGAAAAAAACCTGGGCCCGCAGCGCCTGTTCTAAATGATGAAGATATTTTATCCCTTTCTCTTGATAGATGTTTTCTACCCCCAAAATTTTCTCCAGTTTATTAATCCCCTCCTCAGTTAAGGTAGCTGCTTTCTTTTTTTCATCTACTAAATAATCAGAATCTTTTTTCAATTTTGGAATTATTCCTGCAAAATCCTTATACATCTTAGATGACTCAAAATCTGGCTGAGAAATAATTAAAGGAGTTCTGGCTTCGTCAATTAAAATTGAATCGACCTCATCGACAATAGCATAGTGAAATCCCCCGCCTGCTTCGCTATGCGAAGCATTGCGGGCAGGTCTCTGAACCTGCTGATTTAAATCAAAAACCATATTATCCCTTAAATAATCAAAAGCAAATTCATTATTAGTGCCGTAAGTAATATCTGCTGAATACGCCTCTTTTCTGGTACAAGGTCTCAAAAAATCTTCAACAATATAAAAGCCTCCCAATTCATCTCTCGTTTTTTCCTTTTCCTCAGCTGGCTTTTTGTATTCCGAGTCATATAAATATGCTGTCTCATGCGCTATACAACCAACTGACAAACCGAGCGCGTGATAAATTTGTCCCATCCAAACAGTGTCTCTTCTTGCCAAATAATCATTAACCGTAACTAAATGACAACCCTTTTCCTCTAAAGCATTTAAATATAGAGGTAAAGTAGCGGCTAAAGTTTTTCCTTCTCCGGTTTTCATTTCAGCGATTTTTCCTTGATGCAAAACTATTCCACCCATTAATTGAACATCAAAATGTCTTTGGTCTAATGTTCTTTTCGCCGCCTCCCTTACTAAAGCAAAAGCTTCCACCAGAACATCATTTAAACTCTCTCCATTTTTTAATCGATCTTTAAGCTCATTGGTTTTTTTCTTTAATTCTTCTTTAGAAAAACTCTTAAACTTTGGTTCAAGTTCATTAATTTTTTCAATAATTGGCTGAAGTTTCTCTAAATATTTTTCATTAGGCGCTTTGAAAAAAGCGCCAAAGAGTTTAGATAAAAACATAAATAAATATTATCCTAATCTACTAATAAATATTCTAATCTACTAATTTCTAAATGAGCGAGACAAACTGATTAAGGAGCGAGGCATGGCTGATGAGAAGTGCATTACGGAGCCAAGCCCGAGATAGAGTTTGCGCTTTCAAATAAACTATTTAAGGCTTGGCGAGTAATAGCCGCGGCTGGAAATAAACTTCCTCTTACTGATTAGCCGACGGCGTGCACTTCGAAGCAGCACTGCCGAGCGAATCAGTATTCTATCTCAATTGCTCGATTTGTTTCTTTATAATTGCCGTAAGAAATATGCTTTGAACCTTCAACCGAAACAGTATAGCTTGCTTTTAAATTGTCTCTTATTATAAGTTCACCTGTTACAATTCCAGTTCCATATGGTTCTTTTCTTAAATTATAAAGCGAATGTTCTATCCCAGCATCAGCTGCGTAAAAGGCAACTATTGAATCGCCTAAAGGACTAATTATTTGAATCTCTCCAATTAATAGAACAACCAAACCCAAAATCACTGTCATTGAAACAGTTAAAATTACAATAACTAAATAAAGAGAAATCCCTTTGTTCATATATTTTTAATATTGGACATCTAAATCTCTTTGGGAAATAGTCGCTTGAAGTTTCATTTCTTGCTTTTCCAACGGTTGTTTTGTTGTTATGGTAAAAGCCATTGTGACTCTTGGCTGAATTTCATCATTTTGATTTGCTCCCTCAATTTCAAATTTCAAATTTGATATCTCTAAATTATCCGGAGTTAAAGGAACTGCCTCTCCTAAATTTCCAGCTGTTTTATCAAATGATTTCCTTTCTTTGATTTGATTATTATCCCAAATAAATTCATGACATTTTTCATGATAATCTAAAAATATTATTTTTGATTCCTCGGCATCTGGATTTTCGAAATTATTATATTTTGAAATACAATCTCCATTCATATCTTTTTTTGCCATTCTTAAAACTCGGGAAATATATTCCAAAGTATAAGAAGCATTTGAAGAAATGGTTTGAAGGGCTAAAACTTTTCTTTGTTCTTTAATGACCGAAGTGAAAAGATTAACAGCTCCAGTAATTATAACTGCCAATAAACTCATTGCTATCAAAATTTCAATTAGGGTAAACCCTTTTGTTTTATTTCCAATCATATAAATTGTTTTTAGCAATAAAAGATTCTGTTTTTCCTCCTTTCCCAGGCCAAGTAATTTCAACTGTGATATTTAATTTATCACTTCCTTCAGAAGAAATTGTTATTTTCCTTTTAAATCTACTTTCCATGCCAGATTCGCAATTATAAAATCCCTTACTCTCTTCTCTATCATCAATCTTTAAAAATATATCTCCAAAATCACGCAAAGATGAATCATTATATTGAACAATATAATCTCCATTTCCTAATCCCTCTTTCCAGTTTTTTCCTTGAAGCCAATTTGTATCTCTGATATTTCTGACAATTTCAAATCCTTCCTGGGCAAGATAACTCGCTAAAAATTGGGTGGCATTTAAAGAAGCAGAACTTAAAATTCTGGGAATAGCTAAATAAATTCCCATAATTCCAATTGTGATAATAAAAATAGCAATCAATAACTCAACAAGGGTAAACCCATTTTTTGAAAATTTCATATTATTTTATAACTATTCTTCCGGCATTATTTATTTCAACAGTTTTATTTTTATTATCGCCGAGAGAAAGAGTGACTTCTGCTCTTGTTATTAATTTATCATTGTTAATTAAAGTGGTTGGGTCAGGCGGAATAAAAACAACATTTAAAGGAGAAAGAGATAAAACAGAAATTTCCACTTTTTTTTCTAAAGAAATTGTTTCTACATCTATGTCTCCTTCATTTCTTGTTTTACTATTATCACAATCAGCAAAAATAATGTATTTATTGTTAGATTCAGTATTAAAATAAACTCCGAAGTTTGAAGTTTCGCTTCCATTACATTTTTCTTTTTCCGCTGCCATTGCCATTTCCTGAATCCTTCGTAAATCTTGGGCTAATTTTTGAGCGGATTTTTGAAGCGTAAAATTATCTTGTATTGGACCATAATTAAAAAATAAAGCTGCGCTTAAAGTCCCGATAATTGCCATTGTTATCAATAATTCAATCATGGTAAACCCATTAAAATTTTTTTTCATATATTAAACTGCTAATCTTAAATACCAATTAATAATTTTGTCTCCCCAAAATAGAGCAATAAAAGTGCCTAAAATAAGAAATGGCCCAAAAGGCACCTGGCTTTTTAAAGTTTTTTTGCCGGCAATAATCAATCCAATTCCTATTATAGCACCGATAATAAAAGCAAAAAATAAAGCGACTAAAATATTGGGGAAACTTAAAAAAAATCCCATCAAAAAACCCAATTTCACATCGCCAAATCCCATCCAGCGGCCACGAGATATAAACCAAAGTAAAAAGAAAAAGCCGGCTGCTCCCAAACCAGAAAATAAAGGGTTTAAAAAAGGTTTAGAAGTTCCAAATAAACGGTAAATAAAAACTATCAGAATCGCCAAATAAATTACTTTATCGGGAATGAGATAGTATTTAAAATCGTAAACAAAAATAATGATTAGAAAACAGGCAATAATATAAATGAACAATGAACAATGAACAATGAACAATGAAAGGAACAATAAACCAGTAGTTATTTCAACCAAAGGATATTGCCAGGAAATTTTCTTTTTGCAGTAACGGCATTTTCCTTTAAGAAAAATAAAACTCAAAATTGGAATGAGATCAGACCAATTTAATTGATGATGGCAATGAGGGCAATAACTTCTTCCTTTCAAAAAATTTTCTTTTTTTTCTAAACGATAAATTAAACAATTTAAAAAACTGCCAATAAGTAAGCCAAAAATAAAAATAACTAAATTAAAAAACAAGTTCATTTAGTTAAAAACGATTAATATTATTCTACTGCTGGACAAACAACATCGCCTATAGCCGATGGAGCGTTTTTACAAGTCGTTGAAGGATCTATAGCAGTAGAGCCAGCTTTACCAGTACTATCAGCGCAATAATACCAAGGACCCCCGGCAGTTTTGTTTAGTTTTGAATAAATGCAGACCTCATGCTCTTCCCCAACATCATATTTTCTAATAACAGTTGGCTCTGGATCATCTTTTTTAGGATGATTCTTTTTAACTTCCGCGCAAAGATTAATCATTTCCTCAGGATCAGTACAGCTTAAAGCCGTAGGAAGAGTATAACTTCCTTGGACACTGTAAAGAGTAGCCATTACTGTTCGCATTTGACCAATAGCGCTGATAATTCTTGAATCCTTTGCTTGTTTGGTAGCTGTAGGAAAAGTAACCAAAACAACTGAGGATAAAATTCCAATAATAGCAATGACAATTAAAAGTTCAATTAAAGTAAAACCTTTTTTCATATTGATTTTTAATAAATAATCCGACCTTTTATTTTTGGTTTTATTATATCACATCCCCTCCATTCCCCCTAATCCTATACTAAACAAAGGTAAGAAAAGAGAAATAACCATTATCCCTACTCCTATTCCTAAAACCAAAAGAAGAATTGGTTCAAGAATACTGGTTAAATTATTAATTGTTCTGTCTATTTCTGCTTTATAGAAATTAACTACATCCATTAAAGTATCTTCCAATCTTCCGGTTTTTTCTCCGGTAGAAATCATTTGAGTTACAAAAGCTGGGATTACTTCCGGATATCGCAGAAAAACTGAACTAATTGTTTCTCCTCTCGCTACTCTTTCTCCGGTCTCAGCTACAATTTTCTCATAAACATCATTCCCGATTATACTTTTAGTAATTTCCAAAGCCGAAGTAATTGGCAATCCGGCAGAAATTAAAACTGAAAGGTTTTCGGAAAATCTGGTCAGAGAAACCTTTTTATAAAATTCGCCAAGAATTGGCAATTTTAAAGAAAATTTGTCCCAAGATTTTTTCCCTTCTTTTGAACGTTTGAATAGAAAAGGAGTAATAAATATTGCTCCTAAGATAACAAAAATTAAAATCCAACCTCCTTCTTTAATAAAATCAGAAAAAGAAATTATTGCCCTGGTTGAAAGAGGAAGTTTAGTGCCGAAATTTTTTAAAACTTCTGAAAGGTTAGGAACAATAAAAAAAGCGGCAAGGAAAATAACACCAATGAGAACAACAATGACAAAAATAGGATAAATCATCGCCCCTCTTATTTTTTGTTGAAGATGAAATTCTCTTTCTAAATGGTCGGCTAAATAATTAAGAGAGTCGGCCACTTTTCCCGAGGCCTCGCCAGAACGCAAACAACTGATATAAAAAGAATCAAAAACTTCTGGAAAAAAAGAAAAAGCGCGGCTTAAAGGGTTTCCGCTTTCCACTGTCTCGGCAATTTTCAAAATTTTCTCTTTAAAATTTGGGTTCTCGGTTTGAATCATTTGGGCCCTTAAGGCCTCAACCGGCGCCACTGCTGATTTTAACATAACCGAAAGCTGCCGAGTAAAAACAGTAATATCTCTTAAAGAAATTTTTTTTGATAAAACTATTTTTTTTTGCCAAATGGAACCCGCCTCAGCAGTTAAAGAAGTAACTTGAAGGCCGTATTTTTCTAAAATATCTAAAGTCGCTTTTCTTGAAGATGCTTCAATTGTTCCACTTTGAATCCGTCCTTCTTTAGTTCTGGCTTGATAAAGAAATTTCATAATTTTTCCAAACGACTTTTTAATTCTTTTGAATTTAACGAATAATTTAGAGCGATTTCTTTAGTTATTTCTTTTTTTCTCACTAATTCAACTAAATATTGATTTAAGGAAATCATTCCTTCTTTTGCCGAAGTTTCAATAATTGAAGGAATTTCATGAATTTTATTTTCCCTGATTAAATTAGCAATTGCTGGATTACAAATCATCACTTCGCAAGCAGGAATAAACCCTTCTTTAATTCGGGGTAAAAGACGTTGAGAAAAAACTCCTAAAAGCGAACCGGATAATTGGGCTCGAATCTGGTTTTGTTGACCGGCCGGGAAAACATCAACAATCCGATGAATGGTCTGAGCAGCGGAATTGGTATGAAGAGTGGCAAAAACCAAATGGCCTGTTTCGGCAGCAGTTAGAGCAGTGGCGATTGTTTCTAAATCTCTCATTTCACCAACCATAATCACATCGGGGTCTTCTCGCAAAGTTGAACGCAAGGCTCGGGGAAAACTTAAAGTATCAGAATAAAGTTCCCGCTGATCAATTATACATTTATCATCGGTAAATACATATTCAATTGGGTCTTCAATAGTAATGATATGTTCCGAACGAGTATGATTTATTTCATCTATTAAGGCGGCTAAAGTTGTAGATTTTCCTTGGGAAGAAGCTCCGGTAATTAGAACAAAACCCTGTTGAACCTCGGTAAATTTTTTTAAAACCGGTGGTAGAGTTAATTCTTCAATTGTTTTAATTTTTGCAGAGACAATTCGCAAAGCAATACTTATTGACCCCCTCTGGTAATAGATATTCACCCTAAAGCGGGCTTTTAACTCAAAACCATAAGCAAAGTCTATTTCTTTTTCTTTTAAAAATTTTTCTCGCTGAAGATCATTCATCAAAATAAAAGCTAAATTTTGGGTATCTTCAGGGCTAAGTAAATTTTCTTCTTCAAGTTTATATAATTCTCCGCTAATTCTTAAAATTGGTGGATGCCCAACAGAAATATGTAAATCAGAAGCGCCTTTTTCCCCTACCAAAGAAAGAAGTTTTTTTAAATATAATGAATAATTCATAGTTTTTATGCTTCTTCAGCTACTCTGGTTATTTCCTCAAATGAGGTAATCCCTTGAAGAACTTTTAAAATTCCATCTTCTTCCATTGTAATCATCCCCTGGGCTCTCGCTTCTTTTAAAATTTCGGCTTCACTGATTCTGCCACTGGTAATAATTTCGGATAATCCATCGGTCATAGTTAAAACTTCGAAAATTCCTAAGCGACCGCTATATCCTTTAAAATTACATTTTTTACAACCAACAGGTTCAAAAATAATTAAGGGTTCGGGAATTTTAATTTTCTTTTTTAAATTCTCCGGCAGATTGTTGATTTTCTTTAAAATTATTTCCTTTATTTTTTCTGAAGCTGTAATCTCTTTCTTACAAAAAGGACATAATACTCTGATTAATCTTTGACTAAATCCTAAAGTTAAAGTTGAGGGAATTAAAAATGGGGCTATTCCCATATCAATGAGACGGGGAATTATTCCCAAAGAATCGGAAGTATGTAAAGTTGAAAGAACTAAATGACCAGTTAAAGTAGCGTGAATTACTAAATTAGCCGTTTCTTCATCGCGAATCTCTCCCACCATAATAATATCAGGGTCTTGTCTTAAAATCTGTCGTAATCCTCTAGCAAACGTATAATCAATTTCTGGTTTTACCTGAGATTGATTTAGTCCGTTTAAGAAATATTCTATCGGGTCCTCAAGGGTAACAATATTAACTTCTTCAGTATTTAAAATTTGAAGAATTGAATAAAGAGTTGTTGTTTTTCCAGAACCAGTTGGTCCAGTAGCTAAAATCATTCCGGTAGGTTTTTCAATAGCTCTTTTTGCTAACTCAAAATCTCTTTCGTTTAATCCCAATTGGTCTAAAGGTTTAAGACCTTCTAAAGGATCGAGTACCCGAATAGCTGCTTTTTCTCCTAAAGAAGTGGGATAAGTAGAAACACGGAAATCAATATATTTTTCATTTATCTTAGCGGAAAAACGACCATCTTGAGGCAATCTTGTTTCGTCAATTTTAAGACCCGATAAAATTTTAATTCTGGCGATAATGGCTGGATGAACTTTTAAAGGTAAAACTAAACTTGAATGGAGAATGCCGTCTAGACGATAACGAATTTTTAAATTTTCTCGAGTTGGTTCAATATGAATATCGGAGGCCTTTCCTTCTATTGCCTGCCTTAAAATCACTGAAACCATTTTTATTATCGGCGCTTCTTCAACTAATCTTTCAAAAACTGGTCCCTCAACTCCTCTTGGTTTTTCTTCAATCTTTATTTCTTCTTCTAATCTTTCCATTACTTTTGTCATTTCCTCACTAGGAGTTTTGTATTTCTCTAAATATCTTTTAAAATCAGATAATTTAATTAAAAAAACCTTAAAAGATAATTTTTGTTGTCTAGCCAAAAACTTTAACGCCTCCTGGGCCTGGATATTTTCGGGATAAACCATGCCTATCTCTACTACCCCTTTTCTATCCTTTGAAAATGGGATGAGCTTATAATAAGAAACTGCATCTTTAGGAATTATTTTTAATATCTCGGGAGAAATTTCTTCAGGTAGTGTTTCTTTAAAAGGTATTTCTAAGACTTCACTTTTTAACTTAAATAAAAAATCTTCTGAAACAATTTTTTCTTTTAAAATCATTTCCTCAGTGGTTTCTCCAGTTTTTTTTAATTCTAGCCTTAAATCAGCCCCCCTTTTTTTGTCAAGAATTCCTTTTTTTGTTAACTCAAAAATTAAATCCATTTTAGATTTTTAATATGGCCTAAAAGGATTTTCTCGGCCAACTTTTTCAGGAAGAGAAATCTGCTCATAGGGTAAAAATTCTTTAACTTCTGGCTTCTCAAGTATTTCATAATTAACTTTAATTTTTAAAATGGCTTCGGGAATAGATTTTGAAGGAATTATTGGTTTTAAAATCACTTCTCGTAATAAAATAATAAAAGCAGCGATTATTAAAAATAGAGTTAAATATTTAAAAATTTTATTTTCTTCTGGCATAGGTTTAATTATGAAATAATATAACGAGCATAGCGAGTGTTAATAAGAATAAATTTTTAATAATAAACTGTAAGATGGTAAAGTTTTAGGATCAGTTTTTAGTTCAATATTTTCAATCTCAATAAGGCGGGAAGATTGTTCGAGAGAATTAAGAAAATTTTTAAAGGAAGAATAATCGCCAACTACTGTAAGATTAAGAGAAGTTTCTGAAATTTTCTTTACTTCTTTCCCTTTTTTAATTGGAATTAAACTAATTTCTTTAATAATCATTCCGTTTTCCGAACTACTTTTTTCTAAATAAGCTAAAAAGGAAGACAAAATAAAACCTTTTGGTAATGCCTCATTTATTTTAGTTAATTCTTCTGGATGACTCTTTAATTTTTCTGAAACTTCTTCAATTTCTTTAAAATAATTTTTAAGCTGAGCTAAATTCTCATTTTCATTTTTAAGCTCTGTTTTCGCTGTAATCAATGATTTATATTGCGGCAGAATTAAATAGCAAAAAATAACAATGAACAGAAAGAATAAAATTGAAATAGAAATGCGTTTCATTTTTTAAAATATTTTTGAATCAGCAATAAAATTTAGAGTAAAATTAACCTTTCCATCTTTTTCAAAAGAAATTTGGGCTAAATTTAGTTCTTTAATATTCTCATTCTGGGAAAATATTTGCATTTGCTGGCCTAAAACCTCTAAACTTGCGGTTTGACCGATTAATTGAACTTGAGAATTTTTATTATTTAAAATTAGTTTTGTAAACCAGACATTTGGATGGGTTAAATTCTCTAAAATTTTAAAGAAATTAGAATTAATTTTATGAACTTCTAAAAGTTCGGAGAAATCTTTAATTTTATTAACTAAAGTTAAAGTTTCTTTTTCTAAAATTTCATTCTTGTCTTTTCTAATTTTAGTTATTTGCTCTTTTACCTTTTTGACCTCGGATTGAGCAGTAGAGATTTTTTGTTTTAAAATTAAACTCCCGAAAATTAAAACAATTGAAGCAATCAAAAATAAATAAAATAAAAAGTTCACAGTGGAAGAAATTTTTGGTTTTTCTTTGGGAATTAATTCCGCCATAAAATTATTCTTCTACTCCTCTTAAAGCCATTCCTAAGGCAATGCTAAAAGAAGGACCTAATTCTTTTAATCTTTCTTTTAAAAATTGAGGAGCGGAAATGTTTAAAAAGGGATTAGAAATTTCAATTTCTTTTTTAAGGAATGCTTTAAAATATTCTTTTAATCCGGGTAAAAATGCTGTTCCTCCTGCTAAAATTATATTTGTAATTTGTTTATTTTCGTTTTGATAAAAATTCTCGCAAATTCTTTGAATTTCAAGGCAAAATAAATTAATTTGTTTAGATAAAACTTGGAAAACCGGAAATTTTTTAGGGTCCAAACCGTAAGTTTCTTTAAGTTTTTCTGCTTCGCTAAATTCGATTTTTAAAGAATCAACTAATGCCTTTGTCAATTCTAATGAAGACATATCAACGCTATAACTCTCTTTTAAAATTCCATTATCTATTATACTTATTGTAGCTGATGTATAACCAATGTCAACTAAACAAAGTGTTTTTTGATTTTTCTTTCCCCAAATCGAAGCTCTAACTAACCCAAATATTTCCGCTTCTAATCCTTCTAATTTAAGTCCGGCTAAAGTTGCTATTCGTTGATATTGATTAATAACAGAATTAGGCACAGCCACTAATAATATCTTTAACTTTTTAACTCCTTTCATTTCTTCTTTGGTTTCGATTGCTTGCCAATCAAAAGTAACGTCAGAAAGAGGTATAGGAATATGATGCCGAGCCTCAAATTCTACTGCTTGAGGAATTTCACTTTCTGTCATTGGGGGAAGAGAAAAAGTGGTAAAAAAAGTAGAAAAATCAGGAATAGCTATAAATGCTCTTTTTTCTTTAATTTTTGTTTTTTTAATTAAAGCTTCCAATACCTCAGCAACTTCCTCGGATAAAAGAATAGGACTATCTTTACCAAAACTTCTAAAAGGAGAGGTAGTTTGAAAAGTATTTTGAAATTGGATATAATTTCCCAATTTCCTTTTTCTACCAATTTGCGTCAACTCTACAATTTTAATTGAGAAAGTCCCAATATCTATTCCTAAACAACTTTTAGAAAATAATCCCATAAGTTTAAATTGATGATATTATAATAATACAAAATTGTGAAAAAAATAAGAACAATGATAAAATTTATTTTTGATGTTCTTTTCCCTCCTTATTGTCTCGGTTGTAAAAAAGAAGGGAGTTGGCGCTGGCTTTGTGACGATTGTTTTTCAACAATTGAAATTTTAGAATATCAATATTGTCCTTTTTGTAAAATAAGATTAAGAACGTTTGAAAGAAGATGCCAACTCCATTCAAAAAAGAATCTCAATGGTCTTTATTTCGCTACTTCTTATGAAAATCTTTTAGTTAAAAATTTAATTCAAAAATTCAAATATCCGCCATTTCTAAAAGAACTCTCTCCTTCTTTAGCTTCTTTAATAATAGCACATTTTATTTTATTAGGAAAAGAAAAAATCTCTAAAATTTTTTCAAATTCGGTTTTCATTCCTGTTCCTTTATTTAAGTCACGGGAAAAATGGCGAGGGTTTAATCAAGCAGAAAAAATTGCTAAAATTCTCTCTGAATTTTTTAAAGTTCCTCTTTTAGAAAACAATCTCATAAAAATTAAAAAAACTCAACCTCAAGTTGAGCTTTCAAAAGAAAAACGAGAGGGAAATATTAAAGAAGCATTTATAATTAAAAATGAAAATTTAATCAAAGGGAAAAAAATATTTTTGATTGATGATGTTTTTACTACCGGCAGCACAATGGAAGAGTGCGCTCGTATCTTAAAAAAAGCCGGAACAAAAGAAGTTTTTGGAATTACAGTAGCCAGAGAATAAACGCGGTGCCTTTTGGTTAAAATCCGAACTTTTTTTGACGAAAATCCGGACTGCGAATTTTGAACGCTACGTCCCGCCGCCGCTC
>Ga0100394_1000429_pt1 | contig 35303 bp, 21 predicted proteins | sample CryGeymeta201518_FD_81549 | JGI IMG/M metagenome (GOLD analysis project Ga0100394, IMG submission 81549) | Groundwater microbial communities from Crystal Geyser aquifers in Utah, USA - Crystal Geyser metaG 2015-18 | ecosystem: Environmental > Aquatic > Deep subsurface > Groundwater | place: USA... | reverse complement strand
TCAGGGTTAGAGGTTATTGGTACTTCTTTGGGTTTTTATTATAAAGAAGGAAGCAAGCTTCCTAATTATCATTATGCGCGTAGTTGTCCAGTCGCTCAATATCAGACAACTGGAGAACTGCAAGTGCTGTAACCATTGGTAGCCCTGTAGAGCCCAATTCTCTGGTATGGGCAACGTTCGCCTACAGAGATGTCTGGAATGTGGCTGATCATTCTGCTACGGCGGAAACACCGTTACTGGATTCCGCTTCCACTCATCTTGTCCGCTCAAGCATTGAGTCAAAATGAAATTGGCCACATCTGCCCTCGAAACTTTTTTGGAAGCTGCTGGGGCAGCGTGAGGTCAACCTTGCGCAGTTTTCGTCAATGTTCCGTCGCTCAACCTGGCGGGTCGAACAATGACCCAGTTGGTCGTATTGCGAATGATAGCTCTCTCCTGCAAGTTCTTATCGCCTATTATGGAAGCTAGAAACAAGTCAGTAATGCGCCGTGTCGTCCAGGTAACATCCCAGTACGAGTCGCCAACTGCCATGGAAGTAACAACCACCATGCGCATGCTAGGATCTGCATCGTTTAGTGCCTTGTTAATGACTGGCTGGGCCGTGCTACAAATTGTACTTCCCCTGTCCCTTCCACCAAGACACACCAATACATCCGTAGATCCAGCCAGAGCAGTTTTGACGTCTTCGTATTTCGTCACATCTCCCTTCAATACAGTCAGGTTCTCACTCCTCGAACTCAATTCTTCAAGTTTTTCCGGACTGCGGACGAGGGCCTTTACCTTGTGGCCGGCATCAAGCGCCTGTTTCACCAGGCATATTCCAGTCCCTCCTGTGGCACCAATTATAGTGATTGTTTTCGTGGTTTCAGCGCTCACCATGATGAATTTCTTTTTTTGTAACATGATCGAGAATTCGAGAATGTTTTGAAGTTTTTCTTTCGAGATCGAATGCAATGACAAGTGAAGCACGACACAGAGTCGTTTCAGCTCCCTGTAGCTAGTACTATTGTTGCTACTAGTAGTAGTTGTAGACTCTACTAGTAGTAGTCTAATACAACAATAGACTACTTCTCCTAGCTACTACTGCTACTACTAGCTAGCTAGCTGGGTTGTAGCTGCTTCAGTGTGGCTATGTGAACTGTCTTCTGCATCGCTATGCTGCAGGAGACAGCGCAAGAAAGAAAGCTATGCATAACACACTGTAAAGGCTAGCATCTTCCTGGTTAAAAGCTGGCGAGCTGACTACTTACATCGCGTGCAAAATGGCCTTGTCTACTTTCTTCTTCAGTTGCAAATGTGCTTGTTTCAGAATATCTAATAGTGAATGCCCAACTGACAGGAATATTATGAAGGAAAATAATAAACATTACGAATCTCGCTAGTATTCTACTCGAATAGCTACTTTGAACTCGTCCCCAAGTGATGTTTACCGCAGTGCTTGCAATTAAAAATGATGGAAAGCTTCTGCTTGATTCAATTAGCCTTTCGCTTCTTTCTAGCTTTCTGTTTTAAAACTGCTTGTTCCTTGCCATTTTTGTAGACAACCACACCTCCGTTTGGATACCTTTTTGTTCCTGTCCATGGAAAATCTTCATGGAAGGTGCCTTTGAAGCAGGCGCCACCAGCATCAATCTCTGTGCCGTTCCCTAGAAAGATCGGTGAAAGACGAAAAATTCAACGCGTTAGAGGTGTGCCGAAAAAAGTAAGGTAACAAAACCGCTGACGCGATTCTTTCATACCTTCTCGTTCATTATTTTCCCACTGACCAAAGTACTTGCTTCCCTCCTCACAGTATTTGATTTCCCCCCAGCCGACACGAAGACCATCCTGGAAATCTCCATCATACCTGGTCCCGTCAACCCAATAATACTGACAAATCTGTGGTGAGTGCATGCGTTGACATTTCATCAACTCTGTCATATAAATGAAAACAAAACAATCAAAACCTGCAAGAAATACACTTACAGTGGCCTTTCCATTAATTTCATTATTCTTGAAACTGCCGATGACCTTGTTACCGCCCTTTAACCTCAATACACCATGTCCCTATAGCAAACAAAAGATATTTATTGTATAAGTCGATGATCTGTGCTGCTTTAAAGTTGTCAAAAAGAATAGTGTAATGACTTACTTGCATCTTATCCTCCATCCATTCACCACTATACATTTCACCATTTGCATCATCAACCTGATAAAATTTTCCTTTACCTTGCCGCTCATCTTGCACCCAATTACCTTCGTATTTAAAGCGAGTGCCAAGCTTCTGGTTTTTGGGATACAGACATTCTCCTTTTCCGTGCGGAGCCCCATCCTTGAATTCACCTTCGTAAATCGATCCACGGGCATGCTTCAGTTTGCCCTTTCCATTCATTTTTCCGCACGCAAAGGCACCTTCGTAGATAGACACATTTCCCACGACATCGACATCCTCGTCCTCTCCCACGTGTTTGTATTCGAAGCGTCCAACTCCAGCACGTTTATATCCGGAAATCAGATATCCCTCGTAGCAATGATTCTCATAGTCTACAATTTGAATTTCGCTTCCTCGGGATTTTTCAGAGTTGAATTCCTCGTTTCTCTCGCACAATCCAGGAGTTACATTTGTTTCAGTTGTGTTACGAACAGCGACCATGGTTTGGGGAATTTCAAAGGTGAGGCGGTTGCTCATAATTCGACTACTTCGTTTGGTTGTAGTAGGAGACACCTCTTGGTGATTTTGTCGATACTTTGGTTGAGTTGGGCGCACCGGTAACTTCTTATCTTCGTCTCTATAGTCATCATTTTCTGCTGGAATGGTTAAATGGACAGGAAAACTACCCTTATCCTCGGGTTCTGCTTTCAATTCTGTGGTTGATACAGCCCCTTTTTCATCGAGTGGTGCTTCCTGGCTATTACTACATTGGACAGGCACGGTTCTCTGGCTCCGAGGATCTGCTTCCAAATCCTCTATTAATGAGCCGCTTCCGTCCTTTTCTGGCGAGGATCCCACAGAAACAAGCTGCATGCCATGGCGGCACTCACTGTCTTTTCTTACGGTGTAAGCCACGCTTGTAGGGCTTGCATGAAGCACACTGCAGTCGTTCTCAGCGGGTTGTGAAATCGATGGCACAGGATAGCAAAGGAGACACCTTCCATTGACAAAATCGCGTATTTTATTCATAAGTTCGTACATTTTTATTTCGGAGCATAATATATATTATATCCAAGACAACCTAATAGCATACATTTCTTCAATCGTCACACACTCCATACACTGTCTGTTCGCGCGACGAAATCTCGCATTTTCAATCTGGATCTGCGTTGTAGAAGCCTCTGACATCATGAGCGTGTTGTCTCCGTGGCTCGATGCCTGGAATCGCTCCACGAAAGGAGCGAAAATTGATTATTGGAGTATTTTGCGATGGAGTTTTCTTTGATAAAGGAAAAAGTGTTGTTCGTTGTTTCATCATTTTTTGGGTACCTGGTAAGTAGCTACAGTATTAGCTGTACTAGCAACCCGAGTAGCTAGCAGCTCCTTGCTTGGGCTGAGTACTAGTAGTAGTACTGGAGTAGTCGTAGCTAGTATTAGGAGTATCTAGAGTAGCTACCTGGTAGTAGTCGTAGCTACTACTAGTATTAGTAGTAGTACTGGTCCTCGTGGGTGGTGGTGCTCCTAGCTCAGTACTAACATACTACCACCAGCACTAAACTAGACTAGTAGACTACTTAATTAAATATAAGTCCATATTATTCTCGGGTATCCCCTTTTCTTTAAAAATATTATTCGCAATAAATTAGCACGAGTAGCAGTCTTGAACTTCAATATTCCTGGAGAATGAGGAAATATATTGAAAGCCCTGATAGTACTCCCTAGTAAAATTGAATCGTTAGCAAGGAAAGTATTCTTATTATTATATTGTGCACCAAAATCTGATTTTTGAGACGACAACTGGGTGATACGAGTGCGACGATGGCAGTCGATGAGACCGAAGTGTCCAAATGGGGAAGCACCGTTCATTGGCCGCATTGGGCCCCTGCATATCTAATTTAAGATTAATTTCGAGAAATCTTTCCACTCAGTCACCATCACACATTGCCGATGTTTATCTGGCGGCAATTGGTCTACTGTGTCATTTGAAAAGTGATACTGCTGTGCTTCAAGCATCATGGTGAGGCCCGACAACCTTCCTTTTTTGTTTGCTATGTCAATCAGGGTTGAGGTTAAACATGGATCAAAATGTGGAATAAAAAATGAAAAAATTGTTTATTGCTTTTGCAGCTCACACTTTCTTCAACACTTTTTTGGCATAGGCGCAACGATCCACAAGGACATGGTCCAGTACCTGCAGAAATCCCCGCCATTACAGCCGTCATTCAAGATCCAAAACTCTTTGATGCTCTCGTGAGTTGTCTCCGACCTGCCGGAGCTGGGGGAGACCTTTCCGAAGCAGGCGCTACTGCTGCTAGCAGGCTGCATGCAACTGCTGGAATCCCACATCATCATCATACCGCTTCCAATATCCCCAGTAGGAAGCGTGCCGGTTCAGCATCATCCGAACTAGACATGCCCCCAATCAAAGCTATAAAGCACAGTCATTCGCCAACTCCTACCTCCCACCGCCTCTTTGGCAAGCACCAGATAAGTGGAACTCAACCCAGTGAATATTCACCCATTCTCAATGTCCAAATCGTCGCCGCTACAATTTTATATTTGAGTTTTGCTCATCTAGACCATTGGCCAGTGCAGCTCGTCAAAGCATACGCTGAAGATTGCTTTGGACCGAGGTCCTGGGTGGATCACGCCAGCTGCAAGCTTTTGGTAGACAATCTCCGTTTACTTCATGAGGGCGAAGGAGAAACGAGCAATGGCCGCGACTCGAGAGATGAAGAAATGAAAGACTCGCTCCTTCTGGAAGAAGCCGAGAAGGTGGCGCTTGCGTACAGCCAACTAAAGAAATTCATTGCGGAAGATGACGCCGAGAATGACAACGCATCGCCTCAGCGAACGCGTCGTGGAAGCCTCTCCTCGGTTGGTTCAGAGGCAGTGTCTGTATCACAGTCTACATCTATTTCGTCGCTGGTGAGACCGAATTCTAGGGACGAAGGAGAACTTTCTCCGAGCAACGAAAGCAGTAAAAAGAAAAAGAAACTTGCCAAGCAATTACAAAAGAAAGAATTGAGTGGTGACGATGGTGGATCATCATCGTCAGGGGAGGAAGATGAGCAAGTTATTGTAACGACAAAGTCGGATGGCGATACATCAAGGTCACCGACGAAAGAAGAAGAGAAGGACAGAACATCCTCACCTACTAATTCGAACTTGAGTTCCGAGACAAATGGAATGGATTCTACTTCATCGAATCCTGCTCCAAAAAGAACCTTTTATCCGGAGACAAATCAAATACTGAATCTATCACGAGTACGACGGAGGTATTTCGGAGTCAACCTGAATCATGCGCTGAATGGAATAGGGACCGCCTTGTCAGAACGTCTAGATAGCAAAGCGAAGCAAAATTCGGCGCTCTTACAGTCACTGCATTCGTTTGTGTCCGTTCCTGCGGTTCGAAGCTTGGTGGCCGGGAATTTGGAGAAGTGGTTGCAATCACCTGGGCTGTCTGGTTTGGCACGTACGCTTTTTACAACGACTGTGAAAAACATTAAAAACCTTGAGCCTCCTCATGCAGCTGATTTGGAAGCCATTCAGAAGATTCTCGCAATGCGTCTGAAAGCTAATCAGGTACGTTTGCTTTTGTCAATCATTTCTTAACAAAACATTGAAGAGTGAATGAACTATTGCTCGTTACTTAATATCCTTTTTTTGGTAATCGTTATCCATATTTCTGTTACACAGCTGACGGCACATATTGAAAACGTGACGTCAATAGCCACCATAATCCCTACAGGGACTGTAGCTCGCCAAATATATCATCAACTCCTATCCGAAGTCCTGGCTACAATCGGGCGGGGAGCCGATGCATCCGCATCTGACCAACTGAAAATGGCTGCAGCTGTGTACGTTACGTTGCCAAAGGAGGTCTCGTCTGATGGTATTGCAGCGTCGCTCCTGATGCTCATCGGTGGCTCTATTGAGTCGGTTTCAGCAAAACAGGCTCAGATTGAGCGAACGCAACTGGTAAGACGCTTGAAACAAGTTTTGCAACTATTTGCACAAAAGCTCGGGGCCTCCTTTGATGTATGCAAACTACTCGAATCATTGCTGGCTTTCAATATTGAAGATGTGGCATGGACGACACAGGATGAGGATGATCGGGCACGATTGGTCTTTCAATGCATCATGCTATTGGTGCCGGCACCACCGAATGAAGGAAGCCGGAAATTGCAAAAGGGAAAGAAGGAGGCAGATTTTCCTGGGCTAGACTCTGACTCATTGAGGGCCAAGTTGACCATTGCAAGGAAATTGGTTCTTTCTTGGTTTTGTTATGATTACGCTCCTCAATTTTCTACTAGCAAAAATAAAGTTCACAGAGCAGATACTGGAGCAGGTGTTCCAGATTATTGCAGTGTGCTTGGAGGAGCTTCTGATCTGAGTGGGTGCCCCGAATGGTTGAAGACTGCGAGATGCCTCCTTTTCATGGAGACTGGCGATTCAGCTGAGATGCAGCGATTTGCTTATGGCAGCAGTGGGCTGGACGAAAATAATCCCACCTGGCACGACGAAAAATATCGTATCGACTTATGCTGCCAATTTGGATGCGACTTCGACGACGAGATGATGGGAACAGTTCTGAAATCAGCAGCGCTTGAGGATGGCGGAATAAGTTCTGAAATGGCTTTGACGTTACTCGAACACCTCTTTGAGTGTTGCAGTGTTCACCGTTCAGGCTCGATCAAAATCACAGATATAATGCTTGCTTGGGAAATGTATTCACTTGTCATTTACGAGCCACCGGAAACTGTTCTTGTGGCGAATGACGCAGCACAAGAAGATTTTGACCCTCCGGGCTCAAGATTTGACGATGCCGATGAAGAAGGCGGCCAGAGTGCCATGCAAGGGATACTTATGGAAACCGAGGACCTGGACCTGCCACAGTAAGTTATATCTCACCTTGTGTCGTCAATCAACTACATTGGCAAATTTGGCTCTATTTAACTGTCGATTGTTCTTAACGTACTGTACCAGGTTGGCTTACCCAGCAATGTGGTGGCGAGTAACTATTCTTGTGTTAGTCATGTGCGGCGTAGATCCAAAGGCTATCGGGAAAACTGTTTGGGATGAGCACCCAACGCTGCGGGCCATGATGAAAATGGTGATATCATCGCGCTATCGTTTCCCGACCGTTGATTGTGACGAAGCAGACAGGGCCAGGGCCAAGAAGCATGAACAAGAAATGCGCGATGAGGTAAGCTTTCGGTTTACCGATTTTAGTTGCGTCTGAAGAAATTGTCACGGCTATCTGCTGACTTTCGTGAATCAATCACTTTTCATGGTTGATACTAGGAATCGAAAATTGCCGAGATACTGTTCCTGCCGCCAAAGCCCAAACCAAGAGCAGTGTTTTATGACCATGACAACGGCCAAAGTAAGTCCAGAATCTCAGCTCGACAGCAGCAAAAGAGGGAACGCGCTCTGAAGGAAAAACGAGAAAAAGTGGTAGCTGAGGCTCTTCTTGGTAAGTATTTCTGATACCTGTCGCCAGTATTTGCTTTGCTTTGTTATCCGTAATCTCACAAGGCAATTATCTTGCAGCTGACAATAAACGGAAGAAAAAACTGCGAGCGGCTCAAAAGACCATTATCTTGTGGGATCCTACCAGTGAAGCGCGAAAACCACCCCGCGAGGTCGCAGAGCTTTTGGTGGCAGTGGAGGCTAGTTTTAACCTGTCAAAAATATTTCAACGTACGGTTGAGCCAGACTTTTTGCTCATGACAATTGGCAAGGCGACCCGTGGTGCCATTGAGCGAGCGTATGACTGGTTGATTCCAATTATTTCCGAGGTGCCCGGCACTATTGCAAGACTGCATGCAAGTGCGTCGTGTGTTCTCCTTCTCCGAGCCTACGGCACTGCCGGTGATGAACGAGCCCAGCTACAGGAGTTATCTGCGCCCTTGCTTCAACATGTGAGCAATTCTCTTAAGGGGGATTTTGGGCAGGTTGATGCTGAACGGGCATTTGATCTTCTCATGTCAGACGTGGCCAGTCGCAACCCTGATCGACGACGGTGTGCCCGGAGAGTTCTCTACGATTCCATCGGAAAGCTTCAATGGTCAGATTCATTTGGCCAGACAACAAAGCCTACAATATCATCTTGGATGTTGAATATCCTCAAGTTAAAGCACTCCAAGTCCTTACTTTCTGGCGCAATCAAATATTTGGTGAGTTGGAATTATCAAGCTAACATTTAAGCCCCATGCTGCATTATTTCTGCACACTAACATCCTTTTCTTTTCACTATAAAAAGTCCACCGCGGTTGGCTTTGAACGTGGGTCGGTCTTGAGAAACATCCTCATGGCACTCAACGAACTCATTTCTTACGCAAAAAGCAATGGGATTCAGGGCGATTGGAATTTTAAATCTGTTTTCATTGGCCTGCTTTCGAGCCGTCAAAGCGTTTGCGCAGAGGCTTTGGATAGATTTGTGGATTTGCGCGCCTTGGGAATCAGAATAGTCTATGAAGAGTTCCAAAAGAAGCCCGAAGGTATTTCTCCAACTCAAGCTGTCTCTATAAAGTTGATTCGAGAAATCGGCGAAGAAAAAGTGGTGCTGTCTTCGTGCCTCTTGCAAGCAGCCGCCGTACTCCTCAGCATTTGGAAAGAAGATGATGGTATAGCCCATAAAGAGACCAGATGTTCTGGATCCGAAATGGCTGACAGTGGTTCGACGGGCATTTACATCAAAAGCCTAGCAGACATGCTTCTCCAAAGCACCGACGGGAAAGCAAGTGACGGCGGACTCGCGTCTGCGAAGATGGTCAATTTGGAAAACGATGCAGTTTCTGTTGAATCCGTAAGTTCACACCTGTACATAATTACCCCCTTCCTCGCTTTAAATTTGAACACTAATCCTATTTTTGTTTCTCACAGTGGGTCATGTTGGCAAAAGCTAGAAGTGATACAATTGCCAGACGCGCTGCGCTGACCGCGCCAACTATGTTTTTACCCCGACTTTTACTTTGTTCAGGGCTCCCACGTGCATCGCTCTTGACAATGATTGACCGACTTGGGAAATTGGCAGAGACCTCGGAAGCCCGAGACGACGTATACAATCAACTGCTCATGTCGTCAGCAACCAGCCAATGGGACATTGGTAGGTTAGGCCACAGACGGGAAGTCGCGCGTAAGTTGCTGGGTCGACTGACAGCATATATGAGACTGAACAACCTTTCAGTCGGCGAAGGAGATGCATCGATTTCTACTTCATTTCTCAAATGGCTGGCCCATGAGTGCTCCATGACCAAGAAAGACAGGCCCCGCAAGTTGAAGACAGGAAAGCCAAAGGTCAAGTCAGCATCGTTGGATATGTCAGAGCTTGCGAAAGCAGCGTCTTTCTTAGAGACTCTCGGCGATGCAAATGCATTTGCAGGTCTATATTTTAACGAGAGTAGCACGTCGATCGAGGATGCTGCCGACATCGACAATTTTCGCACCTCTATGGAACCCATGATTGTAAATTCTGACGAGTCAAAGCTCCAAGACGCTGTTGAAAAGGCGATATCAGACACGCAACCTCAGGTCTTGGAAAAATTGATTCAAAAAGTCGTGGAAACCGACGAAAACATGGCATTGGCTGAAACAAACAACCGAAAGAACTGCGCCAGCTTCGCATACGTAATACTCCGCAAGTTTTTGGACGCGCCACACCAACAAGACAATATCACACGCCTTGTCTTTACTTATGTGCCGCTTTTATCTCGCTTGTCTGGAAGCCCAGAGCTGTGGCAGTTGATTTTTGCCAACAAGGGCGAAGCCAATGTGATTCTTGACACACTCACTTGTCGCTCGATTGAATGCTGGTGTTCGCATCATCTTGCATCGTGTTACGCGTGGCTACTCTCGATTGGAAAGTGCGTGGATGCTTCAGCCTTCCATGTCCCGCGGATGAGCAGATTTTTGGTTCTTACATCCGGTCAGCAGTCAATTCATATTGATGGTTTTTCAGCAAAAGTAAATGTTCAGTTAATTGACTCATGGGGAAAGTCCGAAGAGTTCGCGATATCATCGGCTAATTTGGCATTCGAAGCAATGAAACAAGACAACTTTTCGTCTGGAAAATCTTCTGGCCTAATGAGTCGGAATGACCTCCCCGATTGGCTTGTGATCCTTCTTTTATTAGCCAAGTGTGGTCGAGCGCAAATGAAGTTTGTTTGCGAGTCTGTGATGGAGCGAATTGCACAGCCCTCCGATGGTTCTAGTCTGCCGCGGTTGCGGGCTGTCTTTTTGAGGCTTTATGTGTCCAATCCCCAAGGTATGAATCTAGGCAGTGCGAAGATCCGCACTCTTTTGATGGAAGCCGCAGAAGAATATTCTTCGTCGTGGCAGGATTGGCGTTCTCCCCTGGACGACCAATTGAACGACATGCTCGAAACCGTCATGCAAGGCTCAGGGCAACGGTTGAGTCGTCCTCTCATAGATTTATCGAAAAACCACCCCTTGATCGTCTTGAGGAAATGCCACGCGTTGGTTCGCTTTTTGGAGCAGGATGCCACAATGGGCTTGTCCGGAACAAAAGATGCTCGGGGAGTAGTTCGTGGACAGAGCCTGGAGGGTCCTTTGGATGCAGTGCTGTCTGGAAAGGCGACCAAACTCAGAGTTTCTCATTGGGGATACACGTATACGGAGTATATTTGGATTGCTTTGCTGGATATCCTTTGTGCGGGTAAGTTTTTGTTGTTGGCTAAGTGTTGGCCTGTTTGTTTCGATGATGTCGCCATCAGGACCCAACCTCATGCAAGATATCATTTTTGTCAACGTTGCAGTACCAGCTCCCGTGCTTTTTGGCTGTGGACTTGAGATGGGATTCTGCCGTTTTTTGAATGTCAACGTTCGACTTGTTTTTGTGCAATCTCAGCTACGACGCAGCGAACGAGATTTCAGACTCAAGGAAAAATTGAAGGAAGTATTTTCTGCCTTTCGCAAGAACAGTCCATCCGGTTGGGATAAATGGATGACATCCACGGACCACGGGTTGCCCTCTCTTGGGGAAATGAGGAACGTCATGATCTCCTTAGATTTTTTAGATTCCAAGGACGTTTTGAGTGCGACCCCAAAGGTGCGATGAATCGCTAGCAAACAGAGATTTCAAGTCTAGTACCATGGTAGTAGTAAAATTTTAATTACCACCAACACTATGGAGATACTCGTGACCTGACTTGTTTTTCACCCATCATTATTATTTAGAGTACCTAGACCTAGTCTAGTAGTACTAGTAGAGTAGTTTTGATTTTTGTTATTCCTCCGTAACAAGCCAGGACTTCTCGAGTGCGTGCAACACAAACATCACCCATCGTTGAAGATGCTTACTGTGTGCAGTATCGACGTAGTATATCCGCAAAAACTTGAACTAGTCTACACTTTCGATTACAAGCCACACTCAGGCCAGAAGCTGTCAAAACAACAACGACGACCATGTTTCATTTTTCTTTCATCGCAACCCTGACTTGGCTAATAGTGGCTGAAGGATGGATCGGGAAATTCAAACCGTCGCCTCGGCATGGCAATACTATAATAGAACTGCATGGCGTCGGCCAGAAATCACACACGTTGCTACTGGCGACTCCTGAAGCGGCTGTGGTGATGTTGCCAATAGAGGGGAAAGATCATTCAAGCTCTACGATATCAGAGCCGAAAGACAACGATCCTGCCTTGGATACATTGGCTGGAAATATCGGTCTTTGCCTCTACAAGAGCGACTTGAAGCGAGACGATGGACACGATGGAGCTAGTACTGGGTGGACAAGCTGGGTAGATGATGCGAGTGCCTTTCGACTCAAAAAATGTATCGACGCCCTGGAATTGGCAGCCTGCTTAAAGGATCCCGGCAGTGATTTTCCACAGACTGCTGGTGACATTCAAAAAAGAGACGATGCTGTTCGGTGGATCCGTTGGATTAAAAGCTCTCCTGCCCCAGTGATTGTGGAACTTAGTCCAGAACTTCGTGCATCCGTGAATATGACGGTCACGGATACGATGCTGAATCAAACAGATTCCACCCGAGAACAATTTTGTAATCGCATAGGATGTCGCATGATCGTCCTACCCTCTGGAACTTCTTTGACACATCCATTACGAGCCCCACCAGGAGCTATGATATACGGCACATTGTTGCTAGGAGGCATGACCAGATATCGACTGATCGGATCAGCCTCGCAAAGACGTCCTCCTCGCAAGGCAGGATCACGAACATTAATCGCTCAACCCACCGAGCGTACACCTGCGTGGTTACAGTATGGTGGTCCCGAACGAAGCTACGAGGCAATTGACGCAGGGCCCTGTGTCTTCCTTGAGATCTTAATTCTTCCCAAAGGACTTTCTTTGCCGCTGTTGCTGCCGGTTTACGACAACAAGAACACAGTGGACGTAAAAAGTCTCGAGAAAGACGAAGATAAGGATAGGTCTGTTCAGGCCAACGAAGTAGAAACCATTGAGGAAATGACCATTGGCCAAATGAAATGGAATATGCACGACATGCTAGACCTAGTCAGCGCCAGCGAAACCAAAAAGGAAATAAAAGCTGAAGGTGCAGAGGCGTCGTCGCCTACTGATGACGAGGAATTCGACGAACGCATGGTCACTGCGGGTCAAGGCTATCTCGATTATTTGGAATCTTCCTTTACAGCTTCGGTTGGAGGGCTTCAACCACAAATCGATAGCATCATCAGGCGTGTCCTTGACGGACGAGCTGTTGGAGCTACCACTGAAGCCATTGATGGTAACGCGACGGTATCGACTAGCAACGCCGACAAAATCCGACGCAAAGAAATGGAAGACTTGTTGGTTCTGGGTCTTCAGCCTGTACGAGGACTCTTGTTATGGGGACCACCAGGAACAGGAAAGACGCTTGTTGCTAGAGAAATATCCAAAGTGCTGAAGGCACGGCCACCCAAAATTGTTGCTGCTCCTGAGCTTCTCGACCGGTGGGTAGGTGGCAGCGAAAAGATGGTACGTGCACTTTTTCAGGACGCCGAAGATGAGCTTCGACAGTGCAACGGCGACCCCACAAAATCGGCCCTTCATGTGATTGTTATCGACGAAATTGATGCCGTTTTCCGAAAGCGAAGTGCCTTTAGCGAAGACAGCGGAGAAATTACACGAGCTTCTACTGTGAACCAAATTTTGACCAAACTGGATGGGATTCGAGAGTTGGGGAATATTCTGCTCATTGGTATGACGAATCGAAGGGAATTACTTGATGAGGCTTTGTTACGACCTGGTCGACTTGAGGTGCAGATTGAGATACCTTTGCCAAATCAAGAAGGGCGAAGAGAAATATTTGAGATTCATTTTGAAGCTCTACGAAAGCGTGGACTACTAAGCAAGTCCTTATGCGATGCTATTGATGGGCGCTACAGCCAAGACGGCGAGGAGAACAATCCGCGCAGAGGTGGACTACGAGGATGGATATCCACGATCAAATCTCGAACGTTCCGAGGAACTGAAGCAGGCATGCCCTACCTGTTGAACCGGCGGATACGAGATCTTGCCTCTGATCGATGGACAAAAGGTTTCTCTGGCGCAGATTGTGCAGGATTGGTCCGCGCCGCTGGTTCCTTAGCGTTGGCACGAGCAAGAAACCAAGACGGCGGAGGAATCGACAATCTCCTCGTTACTCTAGAGGATGTTTCACAAGCACTTATCGAAATAAAGGAATAACAATTCATGAATACTGTAGGTACTACTATTATATCACGAAACAATACTTTAGCTATGCAAAAGCAATTGCGACCTTTGTTTATATCATTATGCCTCGTTGGAATTCATAGTGGTTTGATCTGCCAAATCTTGCACCCGTGTGCACTTCTCTTGCAATACGCGAAGTGCTTCCGCCAACAAAACGGCTGGGCTGTGGTAGCTAACGCTTTCAATCGAAAAAATGAATCGGTCCGGGATTCGAGTCATTCGAATGGCTTTGGCTAATTGTGGATTTCGCATATAGTTACGAGACATGGTGCAGGCGTAGGGGTTACACACTTTGGCCTTGACGCGAGTTCCGGGTGCATCTTTTTTGCGATCGGTAGGGACAAGTTCGAAGACTCCTGGTTCGTATAAATGGGCCAATTCCTCCGCCAATTCATCGTACACCGGCTCCAGCAACTCGACTTCTGTGTATAACCGATAGGATGCAGTGGCGACAGGAGAGTATTTTGCGTGATCTTTACCAATACCTCGTCGTGCATGGCATTCCAATTCAATCTCTTGTCCTGGGCGGAGCTTCGCAATTAAAATATCATCTACCAAGGGACGAACCTCTGTATTCTTCAACCGTTCCTCTTGATCACCCTGTGGCACCCATGCCAAGTCGCCAGAATAGACATGTTTCGTGTACGGCCGCTTGGGAATAGTTTTGTTTTTACGTTTCACCTTGGCAGCTTCTGCGGCGGCCTTCTCCATGGCTTCGTTCTCGCTCTTACTCACGACAACATCGTCATCGCTATCGCTACCAGCATCCGTATTTGCTTGAGCAGGTTGTCTGGATTTTGCTGCCTTTTTCCTCTGTGCCAAGTCTTCTTGTTTACCCTCTTCCGTACAGGTAATGGAAAGGCGAAAGACTACTGTATTCCTATCAGTCGACAAACCTTCCTCATCTGTCCCGATGGCTTGTTCAAACGACTGCAACCTGCGAGGATCCATGTGAATGGGAATCAAGCCTAAGCGATGTGCCAGGACCTCGTCATGGATTATACTGGTGTTGTTCCACATGTAAACCGTCTCAATGGCAACCGTAGGGATCTCTGACAGCAAGATTCGTCGCAAGGAGTTGACAAAGGAAACATCAACCTTGTTAAATTCCAAAATCAACTCGTCAGGACTTGGTCTTTCTAAAACTCTTATTTCAAAATTACGACTAACGCATGGAGGAAAAGATGAAAGTTAAAAAATGAGATCAATCTACCAGCGGTTGGTCGGAAGACGGAAGATTATCTTTGAAGTCATTCCAACGACTGCATGAAATACACACCTAAATTCCTCCAAAAAGTCGGCCGGAGTTGTGGGCTTGGGCTCGGATTGTTGCTTGACATTGTGCTTGAATTGAAGTCCGCTTTCTTGGACTTCGTAAACTCCTGATGTCGCCACCATGATGCTACTTCACACTATGAAGTTGCCTTAAAAAAAGAGGCAAGGTAGAGAAGTTGTCTCTTTAAAAAAAGGATTGTTGGATTTTCTTCTCAGGCTTCACTGGTGTTAAAATACTCTCGTACACACGGACAGACATTTATGCAAGACTGGGAGTCATTGTCATTTTGCCGTACTCAAGTACTACTGTACGAGTGGTGGTAGTCTACTCGTACAGTGTTTATCTACTGTAGTAGTTGTTAATTATTTGTACTAGGTACTGTAATAGCTAGGTACTGTTGTTCGTTGACGAGCACACCTGACTCTGCTCAATCTTTGATGTTATTCTATACATTTCTTATCTAGTTAAACCACCTCAAACCGAAACGGGGGAGTGGTGTGGCCCGAATCATCCATCTCTCCTCTCGCTTTTGCTACAAGACTTAGTCGTTGTTGGAAGAATTCATTCCTTTGCAATTCGGAGATGCTGTTTTGTGCCTCAAAAGAGTCAACGTGCAGCGGCTCCAGATCATCCCAATGGTCCGCTGATTCTGCAACGGGCAGGTCGAATAATTGCTGCTCTATCTTGGTTGTAGTAGGGCTCACAACTGCAGTCATGGACGATGCAGTCTTGGATGGTTCCAATGATTTCTTGATGGTAGCTGTAGTTTTAGAAGCGGTCTTGGATCTGGACTTATTCGGAATCTTTTTCTTCGGGTCAACTGACGAAGTAGCATCTCGGATAGCGTGTCCTACCTTTTCCTTGGCTTGGCGGATGTCCAATTCGTACCAAGAACCACACCTATCTTGCTTGAGGAAGCGCCCCTTTCTCTGTTTCACTTCCTCAACAATGTAGTGGACGACCATGGACTTTTCTAGGCGAGACTTCGCATTGTTATATTTGTCTGTGGATGATGCAATTAGGTCTCGAAATCGTCGGTTACCGACTGCGAAAGAGGAATCGACGATGTGAGATACCGTACAAATGAAGGTCAGGAAACAGTAAACTCGGGCGCGGTAGCCATTTCGACGCACATACCATGGTTAAAGCTCGTCTTCCCTCTCCCACAAAGAACATCAGTATCTTCTATTGTAACGTAACTTCGTTGCCCATAGTGTTGTGTGGGACTAACGCAAAACCCACACGATGATCCAAGCTTTCCATCGAGCGATTGAAAACGGCCGATCATCGTCGTGTCCCTACTTTGGTGATGATCGAAGGGCAAACACTGCTCATAAGAAGAGTCAGTGTTCGAGTAGTTCATGTTAGGTCTACTGTACGGGGAATCAAAGTTCATGTTGAAATAATATACTCGATTATTTTTGTTGTTGTTGTCGATCGGGTTGGAAAATGTGGCCAGCTTGGTTGTAGTATTCAGTGTGTTTCGCTTTCTACTGGAAATTTGATTCTTTCTTCAAAATGACCGTGAAGCTCTACAAGAGGTGGGGCATATTTCCTTGTGTCTTGATGGCACTCAGCCATTCACCGGAAGGTTCAGATTAATTATATTTTCTGCACTTTACAATAACACAGCAACCCAGTCAAGACATTCTCGACTCCGGTATTAAATAATTACCTTTCCCCCAACAAAAGGTATTCCGGTCTAGTGCCAGTACTACGGTACTACTAGGTACTACCTACAGTAGTACCCTGGTAGTGTCGAAGGCAGGTTTGCAGCACATGATACCAGGTATAATAATATTATGACACTGTATTTTCCACTCTTGCTTGACAGGAACTTCACTAGATTTTATGTGCAAGTAGAAGTCTAGTGGGACTTCTTTCTTCGAGACTATCATTATATCCGTAGATCTCGGTGCAGAATTTTATTTTCGTACTACAGTAGGTAACAACACTAACCAAATGGTGGTACTTGCAGCTTCACTGTTTGCATGTACTCTTGGGGCTTATTAAGAACTGAGGTTTGGAGCAATCCTGGCAGTCTTTATCTGCTGTAGCATTTATTTGGCTTCCACGGAGATCTCTTTATTAAAAGGGGTACTACCAGGTGATAGTAGCTACTAGTCTACTAGAGACTAGCTAGTAATATGAAAAAAGATTTTCATTGGCCTCAGGGTCTGTGCGATATTTGGGCTTACACTTTTATTTGCTGCCATGGAGCTAACTGTTCCTTGCCAGACAGGCATGCACTGCAATGTGCACATAATAATATATATTATTATTATTATTATTATTATTATTATTATTACCAGGTACTAGCTAGTAGTATTGCATTGGCAACAGCAGAGCTTCTTCTGGATGCAACTGAGAAAAAGGTGTCCGGGTGGTTTGTGTGACTTGGTTGACTGCCTGGTTGGCTGGTGGCGATGAGCGGCGAAGACCAGGTGGGAAATAAGAGCGCCCTTTGATGAACAAATATATCGACCTTCGGGTGCCTCCCCCCCCGTTCAAATGATATTTCAGAGCTATTATGGTAGCAACTAGTCATTGAGCATTTCTCGGCGGGTGCGCCAGCATGAGAAAGTTTACTCCATCGTGGATGGGTGAGGCTTTTTCTACAAGGCTTTTTAAATAGCTCTTATGGCCAGTAGTAGCACCTGCAGCATGTTACAGTACTGTTTTAGGCAGTGCGTTCTCTCCGAGGCGCACGCACTTTCTTGATGCTCAAGTTAGGGGCTGCCGCCTAAAAAAGCGACAAGCTTTTCCTTGCTTCGACAACAAGAGTATCCTTGGTTCATACTTGCCCGGCGCTTCTGGCTCTGACTAGCTACTGATCGAGTACAAGGGATATTATTACTCTATTTTTTATTTTAGGTCGTCTTTCCTCCCCAGCCATTCAATAGGCGTGGTGTGAGCTGTGAGCACCGTCGAGTCACGAGCTGGATTGGCCTTTTGAGTCCTCAGTAGACGCCTTGGCAAGAATGCTGCAAGATCACTTTACGAATACCACTGGATTTTCTGAAGATCAGTCTTGTGTTTTCATTTATTCAATTTGTCCTCTCACATCAAATTTGCCCAACGTTCTTCTAAACAAATAACAAATCAATACAAATACTTCTGCCACCGATGGAGTTTCCTGGCTCTTACTGTAATTTCATTATTTTGGTTAAGTAAAAAAAATCGTGCGATTTGGACTGGACAAAAAAGCTTGACCAAAATAGCACAGTTACATTGTTATTTAAATTCAGCGAGAGCATGATTCGGAGAATGGTTATCATTTTTCATGAAGCTCGTGTAGTTGTCATCAAGCTTTGCAGGGCGAGCCGTGAATTGTCAAAGTAGTGAGATGTACTACAGCGTGAGCACTCACTTTGACGAATATTGATTAGTACATTAGTACTTATCGAGTGAGCAATGCGGCGTATCATGGTGTTGTGATCTCAGCCGTATCTTAGACCCGCTGGGTATTCATGTCATTTTGGAAGGCAAACTGCAAGAAGAAACACCGCAGGCTGCAACGACAAGTAGCAGGCAGCAACAGTCGGAAAGTTAAGTACAACAGTTTTTAGAGCTCTAAGAGATCACGGGAGAATGGTGGCAATACAAGCTGAGAGAGCAACGCCTGGCGATGCTGAAATTGGCTCTCTCAACGTGTAGTGATAGCCCACAATGTATGCCCTCGTGGTTTGCGGAAAAGCAATGCTATGAGCACAGCCAACATCCAAACACACACGACAATCGGATTTACGGACGAGGAGAGTTAGGACTCTCTGGTCAAAAAGAACGTTGTTTGAATCCCTACAAACCTGAAGAATGGATTTCGATGTTAACCAGGGATCTCTAGTTTAAAATCGTCGCGGAGTCTGCCTTTTGCGGCCGCACTTTCTAAAGTGAGCGGACTGATTCGCGGAGGTGCGGATAAAGCCAGTGAGCTGTTTTGTTTTGCATGGTGAATGACGGCGGATTCAAAGCCCGCGTTCAACTGTCCAGCGAAACAGTCGTGCTGTCAATTGTGTCATGTCTGCCTTTCGTGAAAGCCAATTCTCTTGATCCCTGTTGTACTCTATGAACGAGAATGTATTCTCAGTTGGGATAGGAGGCAACAATTGGTGCGCTTGCATTCTGCTCATACAACCATAAGTCGAATGACTTCGATGATACTGTGGACACAGCGACAACGTGCATACCCATCAGTGACAGGGATAATGCAAGTCAGGAACCGCGAAACATTCTTATCTGCAGAAAAGTCTGTTCGAAGGGGAAAAAGGGAAACTGCAAATATGAAGAAGTTCAAGGGCGCCTAGCAACACGCTCCAAATGATCGAAATCTGCCAATGTTCCAGCCTCCCCAGGCTCTAATGGTCCCAGAATATGGTTGATGTGCTGTACGAAAGAATCTTGCTCTAGGTCTACTTCTTCGACTTGTTTTGCCTCGGAAGCAAACGGATCGTAGAAAATGTCGTCATCTTCAAATCTAGAGGGTAGTTTGCTCTCCTCGAACGATGGCAGTTGTCTTTCGGCAACAGTCTTGCCCTCTTCTTCCATTTCAGACAATGTCTTTTTCCGTCTCTCTCTTTTAGCTTTGCGAGATTCAATCAAGTTTGCTGCATCTCGAATGGCGTGGCCCACTTTGTCTCGACATGACTTGGTGTCAAGTTCTGTGAAAAGGAAACAAAATAAAATGTAAGCAAAGGAAGGTTTGATTTCGTACTTGTGTTACCGTGCAATACTATCAATTGTTGTACTCACCAGTCCATCCCCCTTTAACTCGATCCCGTTTCAAAAAGCGACCCCCCTCGCCTTTTATATTTTCAACAATGCGTTGCACTACTCTCGATTTGGCCACTCGAGATTCCGAGTTGTTGTATTCATCAATTGAATTGGTAATGATATCTCGAAATCTTCTGTTTCCAACTATAGAACAGCATCAGCGGCAGTGGTGCGTTGATATTAACAAAAACATAGAGTACTAGTTAGCGCTAGCTCCATGTATTGCTCCAAATTCAAAACTGATATTCTGTTCATCACTCACCATGTGTAAAGGACGATTTCCCTCGGCCACATAATACATCTGATGGGTTGATGGAGGTATCAATGTCTGCAACCAGACGATCATCGCCGTATCGTCTTTCTCTGTATCCATAATCGAGCGGCGGCTGGTTTCCTTGAGGATTCATTGACATGACCTGAATCATTAGTGCCTTTGATGCTCGTTGCTGCTGACCAGCTCTGATGTTGTGAGTTGTGAGAGCTCTTATCTTCTTGCCTCGCAGAAGGGGCTGAAGAAACTCAAGCTCTTGATAATACAAAAGTGTGTCTGCAGCCGAAGCAAGAAGACAACAGCCCTCGGCGATGTGAAATTTTTCTCTTAGTCTCTGTGTATGACAAGATGCTTGAGATGAAAGGAGAACGAACTCGCTCAAGCGTGTGCATGTAGCTACTACTACCTGGTACTACCTGGTACTACAGTACCTGGTATGCTAGAGTCTAGTAGCGTACCACTCAACAGAAGCCTGGTTAGAGGCCAAGACCTTCCAGGAAACGAAGTGGCTTTCAAGGACTATTTAAAGGTTCATACTATTTACAGCTGGGTGGTCAAGATATAATACAATAAAATCGGGCAAGCCCGTGGAGCTTTTGCCACTTTTCGGTGTAACGTTTTACCGTTTATCTCAAATCCTAAATGTGGTACTTTTTCATTCGTAGTTGCCAAAGCAAGGGGAGGGGGGGATCTGCAATTCAAGTTTCTTCCTTTGCAAGATTCAATAATCTTAAAACCTTCCGGCAGGGGTACCTAGTCATAGCTTCCTGTGGTACGGTACCTGGTAACTGGTACTAACCTTGTACCAGGTACCAGGTAGTATTTAGACGCTTGTCTAACGTCTTGGAAGTCCACCTAGTGTAGCTACTAGTAGAAACCGGCATGGTTTTTCCTAAATATCATGCAGTACTATTTCCGAAAGTCGGGGGTCAGTGCACTTAACGTATGCTGAAACAGATGTTCCATGAGTTTTTCTTCGACTGCATCACCTTGTTCACTAGGTTAAAGGATGGACAGAAAGAAGACAATCTCCTTTCCTTTGATTAAGTCTGCATTATCTAGCTGTTAAATCTTCATTGCAGAATTTTTATTAGTGCATTCACACTTCCTTTTACAGGAAATTCTATGTTCGACCAGCACGAAATATAAAAAAATACGTCCGAGAACAACATGAGTGAGTGATGGATGATGATGCCCTCTCCTTAAAACATACTGTAGTACCACGGGTAGTCTAGTCTAGTATTTTTCAAAGTATTGTCAGCAGTGGGCTCTCTGTTGATACTTGATTTTGATAGTTTCGAGAAGTTATAGTATTTTCACCCGCAAGAGTCTACTAATGACAAGTGGGGAATTGTGTGCCTTTTTCCTTTTGTCAAGTGACTGATAGCTACGGAAACTAGAGTAGTTGTCAAGATTCTGCTGGTGCCTTTATCGCCGCTGTTCTACAGCTAGCTAGCTTATCAAAGTCTCCTGATTTGCCACAAAACATCACGTTCGACCACTCCTTGGCGATACATACGTTTATGTTCGCGGCTTATACTGGCCCTCACAGCCATACCCACCGCGTGGATAAGTGTTGATTAGGTTGCCACCCAGGACTTGAGGGTGAAAACCTCATAACTGATACCGGTGCCACGAAGTGGTCTACAAATTTATATTTGCTCAAAGACTCCTACATCACGTCTAAGTGTAATCCAATCATGATCAAGCCATCAGGATGTCTTTTCGTTGTTTCCGCGAGCATATTGTAGGCAGATCTTCTTACAGCCATCCCGCCCACTGCACTACAAACAGGAATATTTCTATTGGCAACCAACGCCACTCATATGGAATGATGAACTAAGGACCGGAATGAAATCGGTATCGTTCAGAAGTTCGGACGCGCTTGAAAGTCACATCTTGGCGACCAGATTGTCCTTTGCTTAAAAAAGCATCCCGGGATAGGTTTTATGAAATATGCTCAGGTAGACTGTGGCAGTTTGGGTTCTGTGTATTTAGCGATTCATCATGGGACTCAGTCATTTGCTTAGCTAGTAGTATTAACTACAAGTGGGCCACTTGACTCACTTCCTTACCACATAATCTATCGATCCTTTTACTTGTCTCCACACTAGAGTAGACCCTACTAGCTACGGAGTGGTATTAGGCTTTAATGATTCCTCTAGTAACCGACCTCCAACGCTCTATCTACCGTACCCAGTATTTTTATGTATCAACGCAATGACTGAAAGTCAGGATCCATTCCCCATTCGTGACTAAACCATTGACTGATCATAGTCAAACGATACGATGCGAAGGCAGTTCTGTCCGATTTATTTCAACTAGTAGAGGTATTCATCATCAGTACCCGAGTGAAACATTAAAAACAGTACTGTTAGTCACATTGCGATACTAGCAGACAGCCATGATGCCGAGCAATAAAAGCAGGAAGGCCAGGGATTTATCGATCATTTTGGCTGCCGTCTGTCTAGCAGCTGTTGGCACGTCTTGTGAAGGATGGATACAAAGCACTCTATCGAAAGGAGCGCCGTTTCATTCTAGAAGCCAAACGTTTCGATCTGCAGAAGATCACCCGCCTTTTATGGAACCTGATGAGGTTGGGTCGTTTGGTGATAACATCGCTGCCAGTAGCAATCGAAGAAGAAAGTCAAAGTTTGCTACCCAAAGGGAAGCACCTTCGTCTCAAACTGTTGGAAAGAAGCCTACTACAGTGAAACGTTCGTACAATTTGGGCGTCGGAAAAAACTTGCCGCTGGGGCAAGACAAAGACCAAAATGCCGAGGTAACGTCCGCAAGTAACAGGGATAAAGCTAAACACTGGCATGCTCCTGCGGCAGTAAACAAATCCCGTGTATCAACACCGCAAGCTCAGACCAATACAGAAGCAGCAGCAGTCCCAGCGAAAGCTGTGGATTCCAAAGGTCCAGTCTCTGATGGTAGCACTGAAACAAGCATTGAAGCACGCATTGGGAGACCGAAGAAGTTTGTCAAAAAGAGAAGAATGGTAGCCAGGGATCAACAATCCGCAACTTTACGAGGAGCAATTTGGGACGAGGAACACTATGCCGGACGTGCCCAAGGCTCGAGGTTGGACAACGGCAACGTTGCTTCTTTTAGTAATGGTGCAGCTGAGTCTTTGCAAGTAGCAACAGCTTCCGCTCCCAACGGGATCCGTGTACCAACATTATTTTATCCGGACATTGACATGTCGATTCCGCAGAACATTTACAACGAAACCTACGATGCCGTGTGGGAGTTGCTCCAATGGGAGGCTTATCAAGAAGCACAGCGGGAACCACTCTTGGTTTCATTTTTGTACTCTTCCATCCTAAACCACAAATCGTTGGAATCATCCTTGGCGTTCTTGTTAGCGAACCGATTGAGCAGCCCTATGCTGATATCTACACAGTTGCAATCCTTTATTCTGGAGGCACTGGAATCGTCGCCTGACTTTCGTCGAGCAGTACGAGCCGACATGTTGGCTGTTAGAGACCGCGATCCAGCTTGTACATGTTTGCCAGATGTATTTTTATATTTCAAAGGTAAGCTTGGCCAAAAGATGACATTCGTAAATGGTTGGTGGAGATGTTTGTACATTGCGATAAGAAACGTTGCACTTTTGCTTCTGATACTCTTGCCGTGCTTCTTCACACCAGGCTTTCAAGCACTGCAGTCTCATCGTGTCGCCCATGTCATGTGGAAGCACAATAAGAACGTTTTAGCACATTTTCTTCAATCGCAGGTGTCTCAAATATTCCAAATTGATATTCACCCCAATGCCACGCTAGGATCTGGCATCATGCTTGACCACGGGACAGGTGAGCGTACTATTGTGAGGTCATTCATTGCTATCACAGAAGCCAATAATAATACATAATACTACCTTCTAACATTTGCTGACAACTTACTTAAATCTGCTACTTGGACAAATCTTCGACACAGGAATCGTCATGGGTGAAACAGTGATGGTACGTTCATGATTACCTTTGCAACTACTGCAGTATTTTCGTATTTTGATTGATCAGACAATTTTAACACACCTTTTTTGTGTGCAGGTTGGAAACAATTGCAGTATCCTTCATCACGTAACTCTAGGAGGAAGTGGAAAGAAAGGGGTAGATCGACATCCAAAGGTGCAAGATGGTGTTTTGCTTGGAGCAGGTGCCACGGTCCTAGGAAATGTTGTCATTGGCACAGGCTGTCAGGTAGGTGCGGGGACGCTAGTTATATCAGATTTACCTCCTCATTCAGTGGCAGTTGGCGTCCCTGCTAACATCATTGGCAGTTTCATCGATGTTACAGAACAGCCATCTAACGAAATGAATCAAATGATTGGAGACAACCTCAAAATTGCTACATTTGAGTCGTACGGCATCTAGCATTGAATGACACGAAGAACATCAAGAAAGTAGATTACATACAACGCTAGTAGAGCTTTCTACTAGGTATTCTGAAGTACTCCAGGGAAAAATTGTTGTGTAAGCGCGGGAAGAAGTTGCATGGAAGACTGTGTCTTGACTTTGAGACCGTTTCTGAAGTCTCAACGATTAGAATTTTTCTCTAATCATGTCAGTCTTGTGGCACCTCTTTGTGTGTGTAAACTCTTTCTCTCTGAAATGATAGCTCTCTACAAAGCATAAGACAACATGTCCTGAGCGCTCTTTGGGTAAGACCGGCGAATTATCCTTGTGCAATTTTAACGCTGTGTATAGTGGTTTTTCTCCGGAATAATACCTCTTCACAGAGCAGAAAGCAACGATTCTTGTGCACCCTGGGTAAGAATGGAGAACTATCTTCTTTCTCTTATTCAGAAATAGAATCACAGCTTATGAAAGGCTTGACAATCGTTGGGCAGCACTCTCTGTTATGTTGAATGTTCGCCCAAAACCCAATACCGAACACAAGGCTCAAGTACGACCAACTTGAAGCCTTCGCGACTGGATGTTTGAGGTTTCACGCAACAAGTACTATTTAGTATTAATATCAACGATGAAGCTTATTTCTGTGTACGCTACGCTCACTTTCAGCGTCGCGGCTTTTGCGCAAGAGTTTAATAACAATGTAAGCCCTAAACCCGTGCTCTGATATTTTGCAATGTTGCAACTTCACTCTCATCTTTGCTTGTTTCTCCTATACTCAAGACACGCAAAGGCTCACTGCTTGCTCGTCGCCTACGTTTGCGAAGCTATAGGCGTTCAGTGCCCACCTATTCGTTTGCTAAGGAAGACGATGATTACTATGAGACAATTTCGAATGATGTGGATCCAGTGACAGCCGCAAATTCCAAGAATAAAATTAATACCTATGAAAAGTACCTTATCGACGAGATATTTGGTTACGAGTTCGGAGGTGGCTCTTTTTCGGTGAATTATTACGATGCCGATGAGCTGGACAAGATCAAAGCGCGCAGCAAAGGCAAAGCAAGTGGTCACTCGAAATCCAAGGCTTCCAAGAAAGGAGGGTACCCAGAAGGTCAAAGGGCGCCCAAAGGAAAAGAAACTAACAGTGGATCCAACGGCGAGCGGATCGAAGAGCCATAGTGGAAGGTCGAAGAGTCGTGCTGTGATGCTGGCACGCCGAGAAAAACCTTTGGCCGTGTCCAGCGGCTGTAGATGGCAACACCAACAAACGAACTGAACGAGGCAGGGCTGAAAGCCAATCCTAACGAAGGCCAGAAACCCTGAAGTTCTGCGTCTCCAAGTTGAATGCTATGATCTCATGGATTTATAATTTTACTAGCAGATAGCAACATGTGCTTTGCCAGTCTTTAACTTCTACTATTGTTTTACATGACGTGTGTTGTTTTACTCAGACCTGAGACTAGTTCTTGAACAATAACTTGGAGTTCGTCGTTGTTGTAAGAATCAAGGGTGGCTGACTTCCAAAGAGACATCAGGCCCGACTTGTCGCCTACCAAAATAGAGTCCTGCCGCTCGCCTCCGCTGGTTGCCACTCGTAGAGCCGAAATGGCGCAACGGTGAGGAGTTTCCATGGTAACATGCCGCAACACAAGCTCTTGGTTGTCAAAATCAATACCCCAGAGCTTGACTTCTCCAATTTCGTGGCCAGTGACAGCGACTACTCCCTGCTCCATCCACTCGGGGCAGTCCGTGGATACAGCACATGTAGCCTTGTTATCTTCAAACGGACCAGCCGCAGCCAACTTATTTCCATTAATATCGAATATACATATTTCACTGCCTGACAGGACAAGAATGTTGCCATTCTTGTGGTTGACGGAAACAGACACAGCAGCGCTACCTGACCACAATGAGTCGCATTTCTTGTCTTCTGGGTGCATACGGAGCTGCCGAACGAATGTCAATGATCGAAGATCCCAAATGAGCACTCGGCCATGGTCATCTCCAGTTACAATAACCCCAAATTCTGTGCTGATGTCGATGCACTTGACTTGTGAGCCTTCATGGCCACAAAGAGTAGCCCGCAGACCAATACTCAAGTCTTTCCAATACCAAACACGCACAGATGAGTCAACGCAGCCAGTTACCAGCCACTGCCCATTCAAGGATGCCTTCGCGGCGCAAATAGGAGCTCGATGCAAGCCATCGTGAATGCTGTAGATCTTATTGAGCTCTCGCTGGCGGACAGATGCTGACGCCACGTGAACACTAATGCCATTGTTGAGGGAACCATAGCGAATGTACTTCTTTGCGGCAGCATTGATAGTGCAGGCATTTGCGACACCCACAAGCTGGCCTTTCTGCAGACAAAGATCGCCAACAGGTCGATCTGAGTCTTCCAAAACACCAAACTTGCACGTGTCCTTTAGGCTCATTTTCATATGCACGCGTTGGGGAGCTCCGACAACACACAAAGGAGGTGATAGCGGAGTCAGATAGGACAAGTTGCCAAATTCAATATGACGATCTTTCCAAGACCGATACACCATTTTCTGAGGGAATGGCTTGCGGAAGAGTCGACTAGGTGTTTGACCGAAATTTTCAATCTGAGCAATAGTTGATGCGCGCTGCACTGGATCTGTCATAGATTCTAGGTCGACTTCACCTTCATATGTAACGTGCACAAAAGTATTCAAGGCATCGATAGCCTCCTGCCCGCGCTGTTTGTATCCAAAGACCAAGTCAATCCAACGGTGGAGATTTTTGCTGACATATTCACTTTCCAATGCCTGACGGTTGATGCGAACAAATCGTTTGGGATCGCCCTTTGCCCAAGGTGGCAATGTGACGTCGTGGACTGTTATCCCCTTCTGAGTCGATCCATAATCGAAGTTGTTGGAGTTCTTGAAAAAAGTTGGCAGATAGAAAAATTCCGGGATTAATTCCCTGACATCTTGAAGATTCTCGGTGCTCGAACTTTTCCAGCTCTTACCGACGTCATGGAAAAGACGGTCAGCAACGTCAAAGCGGCCACCCTGAAGAGAAACGGCCATCCGAGAGAAAGGCTCAAGACGCATCAAATAGTAAAGCACATAGGCGGCACAGGAATAGTGTGTACCATAGTGGAACGGAGGAGGATCATTCTCGTCAAAGTAGCACGAAGAAAGAGCTTCATATCGATCACGAAATTGCTGAGCTCGCTCTTCGTCTATTCCGCCCATTGGCTTGGACAGGTCGCGGTATGTCTTGGGGTCGTCGAGATCTATCTCTTCGCTCTCGTAATCCGCGATAATCCATGGAAAGACGGGGTACTGAGTCAAATCGTTGTATGATCGACCGGCAAACGAATTCAACTGCATCAAGAAATCGAAGTTGGAAATCTTGCCGCTTGTCCACTGAGACACAATCTTGGACTTCAGGCTACTCATGAATTTCTTGTAATTGATATAAGAACCATAGCTTGCACTAAAGATGCTGTTGGGCAATGGCGACTGCAATACCTTCGTCAAAACCTCTTCTCGTTCAGCACTATTCGTGAACGCGATCAACGTTCCAAAGTTACCAGAATCATAAAATTCGAGGGCAATAGGCTGCAGCTGATAACGTCGACGGTAGACAGAATGTAATTCGTTGAACGCAATTCTCTGGCTTCTGTGCTGATACGTCACTTCATTCGAATTCTCGCCAGCAACTTTTTCCTTGGCTTTGGATTTCTTGACAGCTTCAGCCTCGCTGCCACCTTCTGCTTCTTTTCCATCCTTTGTACGGAGGTTGATATTGAAAGTATTCTGCTCCTTTTCCAGGCGGGTGATCTTTCCATCCAATCCATCGCCACCGCTTTGCTCAAAACCGTCAACTATATACACCGCGTCACGGCACCACAACAGGAGACCTTGTCTCACCTCCAGACCAGTACAACGCCTGACATTGTACGACTTGAGTGGCCAGTCTCCTGCTTGCAACAAGCCCGTGATCAATTCGTAGCTTGAGTCACCTTCGCCTCCTCCTGGCTGCTGTGCTAGATCGGGTTCGGTTTCCGCTGGCTCGTTGGTCTTCCGCTCGTCAACTTTAGGAGCTTCAGCACCGTCCTCTTTCGTTGCAACGGAGCTGCCGTCGTTGCTGACAGTTGTTGCCTCGGTTTGAGTTTCGTCCACCTCGTCGTCATAGTACTCTTCTTCCTCTTTGTGCGTGGCTCTTTTCAAATTCATTTCCTTCAACAAATCTGCCGTTGCCTCAATTTCACCACCTCGGAAGAAGTCACCTGCTTGAGACATGAACATGCTGTCCATCGCCAATTTCCCCTCCCCATCCTCTTCTTGATTGGCACCTGCAAGTGCCTCGTCATCGGCAAGCTCATCAAGGTTGTATAGGCTATGAAATTCATAATTTGGCAAAAGACGCCTGCGTTGGCGTTCGAATCCTTCCGAGAGATCTAGCTTCCATCGCTTGACAAGCTCTGGTGCGGTCATGCCGGTCAAGAATGTTTGTTCGACAACTTTTCTCGAACCATTATTCCTCTTACGTAACATGGCAAAAAGCTGCTGCTTCCACTTGGCAAAGTTGATATCGTCGTGACTTCGCCCGCCTTCCCAGATAGTGCACGAGCCTTTGAGCTGTCTAAGCAAGAACTTCCATTGCATGGCACCGGAAGCCAAGTCATCAAAACCCTGCCGCTTCCAGTACGAGTGACTCTCTGCAGTCTTGTCAAAGCATCGTTGGGCAAGCTCTGCTCGCTCAAGGCCACCTAAAATGGTGCGATCGGAGGAGTCCTGAGATGTCAACTTCAGCAACATCAGTTTCTGCTCATTTTCTACTGCTTCTTGTGGAGTGGCAGCACCAGATTCCAAACCAGGTAGCAAGCGGGCAGCTTCAGTATTCACCAACTCAAAAATGAGCTGTACCTTCGCTTCGTTTCGTTCCAACCATTCAAAAAATGCCCCATACTTCCGTTTGCCCGTTGAGACACCACCGGATACGGACGCCGCTTCGTGTGCAGCAAGAAGTGCGCTGAAACCGCCGCGATTCATCACGTCGATTGTTTCCTTACGGTCGCCGTGACGAATCTCTGCGATCAAAATTTCAGACATGATACCTCTTCGCAGCTGCAATAAAGCAACAACTACTGCAATAGACTCGTCTCGAATGACTTCCCGCGAATCGAGGAGCAGCATATTGATTTCTACCATCAAAGGCACAACAAACATGCGGTCGGGTTCATCCGTTTCAACCAAGTCTGGGTACATGCAGACCTTCCATGGCGGAGCGCAGCGTACCAAACTACTCGATTGCCAAAGTGGGAACAATTTCGTTCCAGGTTGGGGGCTAAGTATTGAATTGCTGTTTGATCGGCCCCGAGAAGCCTGCCCGACATTGGCCGAAAACATCAGAAATTGAATGTTCGTCGAAATCATTTTCAGAACTGCAAGCTGGAGGTCTTGATCGCCGACGTCTTCTGGGCCCGAAGGCCGACTGCTTCTGAGAGCCGCAACACAAGTGAGGCGAGCCATGTGAGCCGCGTCCAGATTCAGCATTGACTGCTCTGAGGCATCCAGCTGACTTGCCGCAAAGGATTCTGTCGTCGTTATGCACTGCAAAATTGACAAGATCATACGGACTGTTTCCAGAACGTGCTCTGAAGTGAAAAAACCTGCCATTAATTGGTCGAGCAAAACTGAGCTAACTCCGATGCAATTCGCAAGAGCCATGCTATCGCCTTCCTTCAGCGCTTCGGCGACCACTTCCTTGCAAATATCAATGAGTACAAGATGGAAAGCTTCAACTTGTTCTGGTGAAGCGTGAATGGGAAATGACTTGAAAAGCGCACTAACAAGGGGCGCTGCAAATGGCCCAGACATGACAGCGTGGGAAACTACCAGTCGGATCATCTCAACCATTCCAACACCTGTGCTGCCAGTCTCCTCTGGCTTACCAATAAAGCGCTCCGTTGGGGTAATGTCTTTGGGTACATCTGCGAGATTGCCACGGCGCGAGGAAGCTCTACTGTATTGGGGCTCAAATTTGCTGGAGTCGTTGGCAGAACCATCAGTGCGTTGTTGAATTTGGAGCTTTTCGTCGTGGATGAGGCACAAAGCTTGCGAGAGAGGCTCCAAGAATGTCGGCGTGCAACAGAATTGCTGGAACGAAACAGAGTGCGCATGGCGATTTTTGAGTAGCAGCAGAACTGCCGTGTTGGTTTCGCTAGCCCTTCTGCCTTGTTCCGTATCGGCCAGAGCCAACTGGATATTTCTTCCGAGGCATTCCGCCAGCAATGCGAAGATTCCACAGGACGGGTCGGAACCATCTTCATTAATGACGTCGTCGGGTTCTTCGCTTTCATTGTCAAAAACTTCATAAAGTTGCTCCGCGTCTAAAGTAGGGAAGCAAGGTAGGTGGAGAATAGGGACATGCAGCAGCTGAGCCATCATTGCCATGTTTATTCCTGGGCAAGTCGAAAACTTCGGAATACTAAGTACAAGTGGTGCGAATCCACCAGAATCTTCAAAAGCATCTTCGAAAGACTCGGAGCCCTGCAAGACAAGAATCATGAGTCGAAGCACTGCTGAAGACGAGGCATGCTCATGACATCCCTCGAGCAGCGAAGCAAACCAAACGGGCGTCAAAACACGAGAAAAAGCCTTTAAAAAGTTTTGGACTTGAGGATGCTTTGGATGATAGTCGCCATCGGGCAAGCGACCACGGGAAACTGTCGTCGACAGGTACGATTTGGTCTGGTTTGCAATGCCCCCAGCGTGCGGGCGCACTGGTTGTTCTTTCCCGTCGGTCCCAGTCACAGCTGATGCAACAATTTCGTTTACTCCGTCCACAATCAATTCTTCGAGAAGGCGCACGAGGTAGACTCTGACAATTTGTCCAGGCAAAAGTAATTCGGGCTCTGAGTCTCCCCCGCGTCCTCTTCTCTTGTCGCCCACCTTGGTCGAAGACGAGCCACTGGATACAGTGTACATTACAGCTTCTGCTACAGCTTCGAGATCGCCAGGTGTCAGCATAAATGTCAGTACACGACGTAGCAACGTCTTGCATCCCTGCAAAAAAGGATTTCCGGGGTCGCCTCCCACAGCGACGTCGTCAACATTGGGAGCATCGCAGTACCAGTTGCTTCCAGCGGCTGTCCTGTTTACGGAGGTGTCGTCAGCCGCAGCATATTTTACGTGATGCCCAATGGTGTACAACTCAGCGGCATCCAACATGAGATGCAGTGCCCAACGTACAATACCAAGCAAGTGCAGTCTTCTCGCATTGAAAGCTTTGTGCACAGCAGCATGGCCAACAAGGCGATTGAGGAAGGACAAAAGCCGAATTGGGATCTGGGGCCCGGAGAATCGAGCATCCCAAACTTGATGGTTCAAAAGTAAATACTTCATTGCGTCGAGGTCCGAGAATACCCATTTACTCGAATCCGATACGACTGCCGAGAAATGCTCGTCATCTTCATCCTCCTTTCCGTCTTTGGTCGGGTAGGCATAAAAGCCATGAACAGCAAAAGCCATGCATTGATCCAGGATGCGTTCATCGACAACTCGTTTCTCTTTAAGCAGAACCGCCAACATTCTGTATCCGCCACCAGCTTGCATCATCTGCAAGTTCGGGGTGTGTCGGTGCGTACTGGCTCGAACGAGGCGAAGCGCGAGAGCAATTGACTGGACAGATCGCGCTGCGTTGACCACGGGAAGCAACACAGCAGGACCCCCAACCCATTGAAGATTGTCCGCAAAGCAATTAGGGGAGACCACACTGCCTTTGCCATGCACAACGGCATCTGTGGATGCAGTCTCATTTGTAGCATTGATTCTGGCCAGATTTACCAGCCGTTCAGGCGCATAATCGCTTCGACCAGTCCTTCCTTCGGTATGGATCTTGTACGAAACAGTGCTCGATCGGTACCCAAAGACGATGCATTCGGGTGGAAGTGTGCAAAGTAGCCCAAGAGAAGCCAGCGAATCGCGATCTTCGACTCTCTGTGCGTCTACGCCTTTTCGAGCAATAAGCCCGGCGACTTCCAATCGCGAAAGGTCACGTCTCCGGAGGGCGCTCGCAACACTTCCCCTCTCGCCGTTCTCGGCCAGCATGGAAAACGTCGTAGTTCCAGTCGCGGCAAGTGACAGCCTTTGAGGACGGTCGCCCCAAAACAGGCCAGGAAAGTCAGGTCCAAAAGTAAAGATAGCAGTTGCATCCAAGTCTAGCAAGATTGTCGAGAGCATTAAAATAGATCCTACTTCCCACTGTGGCATAACACCCCTGACGATTCCACTTGTAGCGAGCAATGCATTTGGCGCTCCAACAACCACCTTTGAATTGGGAGGCAGGTTCACGCTTTCCACTTTTACGTCAGCTTCCAACGGCCTTCCGTCAACAAAAAGGTTCAACAAGGCTCTGCGGGACATCATGCCTTGTCTCTTTGGTGGTGTAAAAGTCAATAGAATGTGATGCCAGACGTCAGGAGTCAAAGGAGATACGGGAAAGCAAATCGGTTCGCTCTTGCTAGACGCCGATGTTAAGATGTTAAATGACATGTTTTGAACGTCATACCATACGGAAAGAAATACAGCATTCTGAGGGTCACTTTGTGACGTGAAAGGACTCGCAATGTCAAGAATGAATAGATTTCCAGCAGCCTTGTCCTTGCCTGTAAAACTGTGGCGTAACCACACGGAATAGGAAAACCCTGAGTTGGCCAATGGCGTCCATACGCGTTCACTTCCAGGACCAGCAATTGGAGCGGTTGTCCCTGCCGTAGTCAGCCCCTCAGCCGACTGAGCAGATCCGTCAATGCTTTCAATCTCGATGTATTTCAGACGCCCCTCTTGGGCACACTTTCGTAATCTCTCTTCTAGTTTGGTTTCGTGCAATAGAATGGCAAGAGTGTTGATGGAATCCCCGGCGACCCGACATAAAGGAGCCCTGATGCCATTCTCGGCAATGACGCAAAGAGACTTCAGTCGCTCACAATATTCGTCGTCTCGTTCTTTATATTCGTCTGAGGTAGTGTCAAGCAACGCGGGCTGTGGTGCTGTGCGAGCAATGGAGGCACTAATCACTGGCAGTTTGATGCGTCCGGCGCCGTTGTCCTTCAGGATCGGCCCGGCAACAGTTCGTAGCACCGACACAAAGTCAGAATGCGACATGCTAAAAGCCGCAACTCGCCGCAGCAACGTGACGAATTTTTCATGCAAATGGTGGGAGGCCTCGTCGAATAGCGGAGCGAATTCCATGGGATTGGTCAGAGACCACGCCAAACCACAGGTAGCAAATTGCGTCAGCGTTGTTGCTATATGCTCGTCATCGCAAAGGTTTAGCATCAGGTCTAACATCTTCGACGACATGTCTTTCCCTTTTTCTGTAGTCGGCATGAGTGCAGCAAGAGCAAGTAGGAGACGAATTGCGTCAGGATTGCGCACCACGATCAGATCGGAAACGTTGCTCGAAGAATCGGTCGGAACTTTTAATTGAGGATCCAAGTGACTCAATGCGACCTCAAAAAGCTCCTGCGTCTTTTCTGGTGTCTCAAACACCCCTGTCGTAACAAGCGCTGCCGCAATATGAATATAGAACCCCTGTCGTCTCAAATGAAATCGATTGGAGGCAGCAGGAGAGAAGATTGCTCGTTGCGAAGACACTGGGTCCACCATAATCTCAGTTGTATCCGTACGAGTTGCCCGCGATTTAGTGCCCTTTGATGCATCGACCACGCCAAGCACATTCTGCAAAAGTTTAATCACAGCGTGGAATCCTTCGCTTGAATTCTCGCCTGCCGCAGCTTCCTTAAGACTTAAAAAGAGACGAGTCATGCAAGCAAAGCCGCCACAGTCGCGGAATGTATCCCTCGCAAAGCTTCGCGAATCCAATACTGATCTCAGCATCGAGAGGACAACGCATTCACGGTAGATTGTGATGGACACTTCTTCTGGGCTAGGATCTGTGGCAATATCTAAGCCCTGCACAGCATTGGTCCTGGTTAGCTTGGCAAAATAGTCTAGAATATCCAGGACAAAATCCATATCATTTTCCAGAATTCTTGGATCAGAGAATTGGGAAAGGTGTGCCTCAAACACTCCAGAGACCGCTTTCGCTGCATCGTCTCCTAGACAGCGAATAACCTGCCGCATCAGCGAATGAAGCTTTGTTGTCTCCCCGGCATCCTTTCCATCAGGGTTTGCGTCCGCAAATCTAACGGGCTGCTGCGCAATTAACAGTTTAAGAATCCGACAAATAGCCGCTACTGTGCGGTCAATAGCAGTTTTCGTTGGGGGGACTTGAAAGACATTTCCATCCTTTTCAAACGTTTTGCCAAAGTTGCCAGTTTTACAAATGTTGATGATGAGATCAAAGATCTCATCTAATATGGTGGTGTGGATTCCCGACTCAACAAACATGGGAGCAACACGGTGGTCGAATTCCAAAAGCTTCTCCATAGTCCCACCAACAGACTCGGCATCTTCGTGGAACGCACCGAGCTGCTTTTTCTGCACATCTTCTCCTACGCCTTCGACAATAATGCCTTCTCCGTCGGTGAGCAAAGTTCTGCAGAGCGCAAAGAACATTTCGATAGCTGCATGTAATGGTCTTACGGCGTCTGTGTTCGCAACACCTGTCAAGACGAATTCTAGTGTCTTCATGACAAATAACTTGAAGGATTCGTCGCCAAAGGTTGGATAGGCAAGCAAAAAGAGGGTCAAAACGTTGTACTGTCGTTCCAGGATATCGTAGTTGTCTGGATGGCTCGAATAAAGCTGGAGTGTGCAGTCAAGCAATTCTGATTCAATGTCGTACTGG
>Ga0100394_1000395_pt1 | contig 36470 bp, 31 predicted proteins | sample CryGeymeta201518_FD_81549 | JGI IMG/M metagenome (GOLD analysis project Ga0100394, IMG submission 81549) | Groundwater microbial communities from Crystal Geyser aquifers in Utah, USA - Crystal Geyser metaG 2015-18 | ecosystem: Environmental > Aquatic > Deep subsurface > Groundwater | place: USA... | reverse complement strand
CTTTGGTGGCATGACAACGCTAAGCTTGGAAGCTGGGTTGGGTGACGATGAAGTTGGCCGTAACGGCGATGAGAGCTTTAGCGAATCGCTTAAACGATATAACTACAAATTGGGTTGGACGCAGGTATTAACGGATCGCTGGATTGCCGCCCTTAACGTGCAGGTCGATTTGGATGAAGGCTTCTTAAATAACCCCTACCGCAGTGTTCGCTATCTCAATACTAATGAGTCTCGTGGCTATAGCTACCAAGCGGAAGTGTATCCCAATACCCGAAATACTGTTGCCATAGCGCTGGTGAATAAATTTTATTTGCCGTATCGGGCCGCGGTGAGTGTAAACCTGCGACATTATCAGGACAGTTGGGATATTCGTGCTTTTGACGCTGAAGTTGAGTATGTGCATCCGCTTAGCCAGCAATGGGTGCTGGAAGCCAAAATGCGCTGGTATAGCCAAGGTCAGGCCAACTTCTATCGTGACTTATTTGATTACGCCAATCAGCAAAATTTTATGGCGCGGGATAAAGAGCTTAGTGAGTTTAATAACATTACGCTGGGCCTTGGCGCCAGTTATATGTTGCCAGTATGGGGCGCTTGGCCAGAAGCTAAACCCGAACTAACGCTGCAATGGGACCATATTCGCTTTAACTATAAAAACTTTCGCAACGTCACCGTGGTTGACGCCAGTGCAGGCCTTGAGCCGCTGTACCGGCTGGAAGCCAATGTGATTCGGGCGTTTTTCAGCCTTTACTTTTAGCAGGACAAACGAATGAGAACGCTATTTTTAACCGGATTATTGTGGCTTAGTATGTTAGCCAGTGCGGAAACCGAGCCGGTAAATACGCAGCTTGAACAACTCAAGCAACAGGTGATACAGCTGAATCGGGAATTATTCCTGCTGGAGGAGGAGCTGTTGTTTCCACCTGAAACGCAGCTGGCAGTCTATCTATCAGCAGATATGGGGCAGTTTTTTCAGCTAGACAGTGTCGAACTTATTTTAAATGACAAGCCGGTTGAAGCGCATTTGTATACCACACAGAAATGGGATGCTTTAAAACGCGGGGCGATTCAGCCTTTGTTTAAAGGTAATGTTAAAGCCGGTGAACACAACCTTACTGCGGTATTTATTGGCAAAGGGCCTGATAACAGAGACTACCGGCGTGCGGTGAGTTATCCGTTTACTAAGGCCGAGGAAGCTGTGCTGTTAGAGCTACAGATTAAAGATCGTAGCAGTGATTACCAACCTGATTTTATTGTGCAGCCATGGTCCAACGACTAGCGCCTGCGTTTTTACTGGCTCTTAGTATATCTCTGCCTTGGCAGAGTGTATCAGCGCAGTTTGAAAACGGAGAAAAACACTATCGCCAGGCGGCCTGGTCATTTTATTTGCAACAGCCGGCGCAAGCCCTGGAAACCTTGCAACTGGCCCCTGAGCAAGACAAACGGGCGCAGTTGTTAGAGGCTGGGTTATATTTGCAGTTAAATATGCCGCAGCACGCAACCACGTTGCTCGAAGACCTGCTGCTTAAGGCTGAAAAAGACCAAGAGGCATTACCTCAGTCATTACGCAATATTGCCTTATTGCAATTAGCGCGTTATCAACTGGAACTAGGCGACAAGCCCAGTGCAAAACGTTACTTATCTGCCGTTAGCGAAAGTGATAAGGGCGAATGGCTTGGCCAGCAGCAGTTGTTAAATCAGTTAGTTAACTGGCCGGATATTAGTATCCCAAACAAACCCGATTTCACCTTGTTAGCCATGCAGCCAGAAATGCCTTATATCGTTAGCAATCAGGCGCTGGCATTGGCGCGGGCGCAAAAAAGTGATATTGCCCTGCAGTGGTTAGCGCAGTTAAAACCGCGGTTAAACGATACGGCCCAACAAAGCTTTTGGTCGGCTTTGTTTAGTGGTCAATGGCGCTTTTTGTCACAACCGGAGGGCTTTGTTTATCCGGCGCAGGAACGTCAGGCATTAGCTGACTATATCGGTTTGACACAGGCGCAGCTGCATATTGAACGGCAGGAGTTTGCCGCGGCCGATGTTATTCTGGCGAATTTCGCTGCTGACAGCGCACTAAGTGGTACAGCACTTTCCTTGTATAGCCATATTCTTACTGAACAGCGGCACATTCCGGCACTACTTGCTGTGCTACAGCAACAAATAAAACAGCAACCTTTTAGCCAGTCGGCCTGGCAGGCGGCTACACGGATAGGTGAACAATTAGAGCGCGCTTTGCAGCCGCGTGATGCATTGGGTGCTTATCACTGGGCTGAGCAATACTATGAACAGCAAGTGCAGCTTATTCAGCAACAAGCCCGACCTTTGCAAGTGAGTCAGTTGCAACAAGGCGGTTCACAGTGGCAACAGCTGCAGTTAAGCAGCGACAATAACTTGCATCGACTGCAGCAAGATGTGTTGGCATTGCAGCAGCAATTAGCGGATGCGCCGATACGCCAGCAACGCCTGGCGCAGTTGCAGCAGGTAACCGAGTTTAAGCTGGTGCAACAGCAGCAATTATTACGTACACAATTACCGCAGCTGACAACGAAACTGCAGCAGTTGCAACAGCAGTTTTCTCAGCTGCAACAGCACATTGAGCTGGCCCAACAGCACCCCATGGACCTGGCGTTATGGCAAGGCCAACCTTACGAGCAGCTTAGCCGGTTAGAACAAGCTGAACAGCGTTTACCACTACTAAAACAAAGCGGGCGCGATGTGCAAGGGTATGCTCAGCGCTTGCAGCGGCTTCGTTCACTGTTACAGTGGCAATACAGTAATACCGCGACAGAACGAAACTGGCAACGCACCAAGCAGCTTCAGATAGTAAGTGAGCTGCTTAGCAATACACAGCAGCAGCTAACAGCGTTAACGTTGCAGGGTGACCAAACGGCGCGGTTGCAACAGGTACAACACCAGCTGGCTCAACTGAGTGCCAGTCAACAGCAGTTAAATTTGGCGTTGCTTAGCCGGCAACAGCAATTGCTTGCCGAGTTAAATCAGCAACTGCAACAGAAACTGCAGCAGCAGCTTGCCGGATTAACTGAATTAAAACGCCATAATAAAGAATCTATGGCGCGGGTAATGGAAAAAGTATTACTTACAGCGGATACAACTAACAGCGGAGCCACATTATGATATGGCGCCTTGAACCTGTTGGTTTATCCTGTCAACACCGTATCACCATATTAGCATTGTGCTGCGCCACACTTATCGGATGCTCTGCATCTTCAGTGTCTGATAGCAGACCGAAACTAGCAGACTTACCGGCGTTTGACCGCAGTATTGTGGCAGTATTGCCTGATGTTAATGAGCAGCAACTAGACGCTTTGTATCAGCAAATCCTGCAGTTACAACCTGCGGCGCAAACCCGGCAGAAAATTTTGTATCGTTTGTCGCAAATGCATACCAGCCAGTTTGAACGGCAAGACTTAGCGCCAGAGCAAGAACAGGCGGCATTACAGCAACTGGTTCAACGTTATCAACAATTGCTTAACGATTACCCGCAAGACCCGAATAATGAGCTCATTAGATACCAGTTGGCGCGTAGCTACGATCTATTAGGGCAGCAGCAGGCCTGTCTGGAACAGTTAGACCAGTTGTTGCAGCATTACCCTGATTCCGGTTTCGCAAGTGAGGCCTGGTTTCGCAAGGGCGATATTCACTACAGTCGCAGTGAATATCCGGCCGCATTAGCCGCTTATCTTGCGGTGATAAATGGTCAGGAACTCACCCTCAAACAACATGCCCGCTATATGGCAGGTTGGAGTTACTTTAAGCAACAGCAATTTGAACTGGCGGATGAGCAGTTTTTAGCGGTACTAGATACAAGTTACAGTGAAATACATACTGACGAGCAGGATCCCGGTGTACAAGGATTACGTGCAGAAGTACTTCGCACTTTAAGTGTTTCACTCAGTTATCAGGAGCAAGCGCAGAGCTTACAGAGCTTGCTGCAGCGCGTAAGTTATCGAAGCGGCGAACGTCCGGTTGCCTTGGTTGCCGAGGTGTATCAGGCCATGGCCAATTTCCTGGCCGAAAAAGCCTTGCACAACGCTCGTTTGCAAACCTACCGGCTATTTATAATTGACTACCCTGAAAGTATTTTGGCGGCGCGTTTTCAGCTTACGGTAATTCAGCATTATTTAGCCGACGCCAATGCACAGCAAGCATTGGCTGAACAGCAACAGTATTTGCAGCTATTTGGTCCGGAGTCTGCTTTTTGGCAACAAGCTAAGGTAGCTGAATTGACAGAAGTAGAGCCTAACTTACTGCAATATTATGACTATTTTGCCCGGGCTCAATACGCTAAGGCGCTGACGTTTGCGGGTGAACCACGTCAAGCTGCTTTTGCTGCCGTGATACCGTTGTGGCAACAAATGCTCAGTGTACTGGGTGAGCCATTACTGCAACATAGTTCGAAGCATAGCCCGCAGCAGGCGACATACTCTGCAGCCGATATCCGCTACTTACTGGCTGAATCCTATGCGGGTGCTTTGGATAGTGCCGCAGCGCTTAAACTGTACACGCAACTGGGATATGGCGCTGAACCTGAAAATGCCAGCTTGTTCACAACAGAAAGTGCTGCTTATAAAGCGTTATTAATAAGCGCCGAGCTGGCTGAACAAGACGAAACCTCAGCCCGCCAGCACTGGCAGCAACAAACTGACTTTGTGCAGCACCATCGCAGCCATCCTGCGGCGCAACAGGTTGCATTACAGCAGTTGCAGCAACGTTACAATGAACAAGATTATTTTGCTGTATTGCAGCACAGCGATGAGGTTATAGCCTGGCCTCTGGCAGACAAAAGTCAGCCAGCGCTGGTACAAGAAGCCAGGTTTTTACACAGCCAAAGTGAGTTGGCATTAACACACTATGCTGCGGCTGAGCAGAGTATTCAAACCCTGTTAAACGATGCCTTAAGCCCGGCACGACGTAATTTACTTACTGAGCAGTTGGCCTCCAGTATTTATCAGCAGGCGCAGCAAGCGGACGTTTCATCGGAGGTTGTGCAAGGCCATTTGCAGCGTTTGCTTAGTACCTTAAGCACTTCAGCCTATCATGAAGCGGCGGCATTTCAGCAGATTGAAATAATCCGCCAGGCATTGGATTACACTAGTGCAATACCGTTGCTTACGGCATTTATCCAACGTTATCCCGACAGTGAACGAACCCGTGCAGCCAAGGCACAACTGCTAGACAGCTACGAGCAAGCCGGGCAGTGGAGCAATGCCGCCAGAGAGTTAACAACATTAGCAGCAACCAGTACTGACACCGAGCAACAGCGTGAGGCACTGTATTTGGCAGCGCAGTATTTTCAAAAAGCGGGTGAAAATAATAACGCGCTTGATGCCTGGCGCAGTTATGCAAATCGTTATCAGCAGCCACATTTGCTGGCACAAGAAGCGCGCTTACAGCTGATACAGCTGTATCAGGCAGAGCAAGATGTGTACCGGCAAAACTTTTGGCGCAGCAAAATCGCCAGCTTCGAGCAACAGTTCGCCAGCGAAGGCAATGAACGCACTCAGCAATTGGCTGCGCAGGCACTGCTTGAACTGGGTCGACACGAAAGCGAGCTGTTCAATGGCATCAGATTAGCGCACCCGTTAAAGCAAAGTTTGCAAAAGAAGCGCCAACATATGACGGCCGCGATCAGCCATTTTGAGCAAAGTATGCAGTATGGCGTGGCGGCATTACTGACAGAGGCACAATTTCGCGTGGCGGAACTTTATCAGCAAATGGCTAAGGCATTGCTGGCATCCGATCGGCCCAAGGGGCTGGACGAATTAGCGTTAGAAGAATATGAGCTGTTGCTGGAAGAGCAAGCCTACCCGTTTGAAGAGCAGGCTATTGCGATTTACCAGCAGAATACCCAGCTTACCCAGCAGCAATTGTGGGACCAATGGGTGCAACACAGTTTTAGCCGTCTGGCGCAGTTATTGCCGGCCAAATTCGATAAAACTGAAACCTATACTGAGGTAGCCAATGAGGTATTTTAATTTGGCGCGCCAGCCCAAGCTGTCAACGCTTAAGTTGCCATTTGCTCTGCTAATATTAAGTTATTTAACCGCATGCAGTCAGCTACTGCCTGTCGCACCGGCAACCTCGCCTGAAGTCGCCTCCTCGCGCCCGGTTGAACCGGCACCGGCAACCGGTCTATTACCGCTTAGTGCTGTGCAGCAACAACAATTTGATTTAGCGAAGCAGCAATTGAAACAAGGTGAGTTTGTTGCCGCTATCCCTCAGTTACAGCAGTTGGCAACAGCATTGCCTTCCTTGCCAGGCATCGGTTACAACCTGGCAATAGCGCAGTGGCGTAGTGGCGATATCGACGCCGCGCAGCAAACATTACGCCAAGTGGTCAGTGTGGCGGCACAGTATAGTGATGCCCATAATTTACTGGGTGTACTTGCAAGACAGCAGGGGCATTTTCGACTGGCTGAACAGCATTTTCAGCAGGCATTGGTGCCAGACAATCGTTATGCGGTCGCGCATAAAAATTTGGCATTTTTGTACGAGTTGTATTTAGGGCAATTGGTAAAGGCGAAAGATCACTATCAGCAATATTATGCGTTGACTAACGATCAGCAAGCAGTTGGTTGGATTGCCTTGTTGGAGCAACAACTAGCGCAGGAGCAAGCACGTGATTAAATTAAGCGTTGTTATAGCAACATTGCTGCTTAGCCTGAGCGTATTGGCACAACAGCAACCTTCAACCGTTAAATTAGAGTCAACCATTAGCGGTAATCAGGAGCAGCCAAAAACAATTTATGTACTGCCCTGGCAAAGCCCGGTTAGTGTTATTCGTGTACCCGGGCAGTCATTGGCTACTGAAGAAGCCGTGCTGTCTCCATTAGATCGACAACAATTTCTACGTTTTATCGCAATACAGCAAGGCATTAAGCCATTGCCCGCATTGCAATCAGTTAACCCAAAAAATCAATAAGAGGTATTTCATGGAGTTTTTTAGCGGCATAGTGCGATTTTTACAGGAAGGTGGAGTATTTATTTACCCCATCGCGTTTATCCTGGTGTTAGGCATCGTGATTGCCGTTGAGCGCTGGTGGTTTTTACGCTCAGTATATGGTGTAAATCAACGTGCGGTTGGGCAGGTGCAATCGGCTGTGGCTCAGGCTGATACTCGTCGTATTCTTGAACTCGCATCAAACAGCACTGCCCCCTTGTTAGCTATGCTGGCCAGCGGTGTACATCGTCTGCGCTCATCATCGCGCCGCGAAGATATGGAGTACGCCATGGAAGAAGTGGTTTTGGAGTACAGTTTACGCCTGCAAAAGCGCACGCCGTTTTTAGCGACGTTGGCAAACGTTGCCACCTTGCTAGGCTTACTGGGCACCATTATGGGCTTAATTGCCGCGTTCTCCGCCGTAGCCAATGCTGATCCGTCAGAAAAGGCCAGTTTACTTTCGTCCAGTATTTCAGTGGCGATGAATACCACCGCTTTTGGTCTGATAACGGCCATACCATTGGTATTTATTCATGCACTGTTACAAGGCAAAACGGCCAGCATTATCGATACGATGGAAATGGTCGGCATTAAGCTGATGAACAGTATTGCCAAACAAGCAGATGGTGGCGCGGATGATCAAAAGGCGTAAAGCACCGCTTGCTGACGCGGAGCTGGACATCACATCATTTATGAACCTGATGATAGTGCTGGTGCCTGTGCTGCTACTTAGCCTGGTATTTGCGCAGATCCGCGTGCTGAATATTCAGCTGCCAGCGCTAACCGAGCAATTGCTACAGCAAGAGATGGAGCAGCCACAGCAGTTAGAGCTGGCAATTTACCCCGACCGGCTCAGGTTAAATTATCCGGCGGGTGAACCGCTGCGGGTATTTGAGCTGACCGAACAGGGCAAATTAGATTTTGCTGCACTTAGCCTGTATCTGCAGGATTTAAAGCTAACTTTCCAGCAAAAAAATATAGAAAAACAAGACATTACCATACTGGCACCGGACGAACTGGACTACCAGACGCTGGTGACTGCAATGGACACCGTACGCTCGTTTAAAGCCGTGGTAGCGGCCGATGTTGTCGATGCTGAATTGTTTCCTTTCATCTCGCTAGGTGAATTACCGCAAGAGGAGGGCGCAGAATGAAGATGTCATTTCGCGCTAAGCGCCTGGAGCGGCAAAACCAGCGTCTGGCCCAAGCCAGTAAGCTAAATTTAGTGGCACTGATGGATATTTTTACCATCCTGGTATTTTTTCTGATGGTGAATCAATCGGAAGTTAAAGTGCTACAAAGCAATAAAGACATTAGCTTGCCGCGCTCGCTGTCACAGCAGTTACCAACAGAAAAGGTCATGCTTACCATTACTGCAAATGGCGTCTTGGTGCAGGGTAAACCTATCTGGCAAGGAGACTGGCAGCAGGACAGCAGCCTTTGGTTGCCAGAGTTAACACAGGCGCTGACTGATGAACTTAATTACCTTGCTCAAAGAGCCGGGCCTTTACCTGAACCGCAGCAGCAGGTTGGCCGTGCCTTGACTATTTTAGGTGATGCCGCTACCCCTTATGCTTTGTTACGCCAGCTAATGGCTATTTGTGCTGCTACCGAATATCGCGACTTATCGTTGGCGGTAGAGGCCGCGTCGCCGGCTGCTGTTTCGGAGGCGCCATGACGACATTAACCATGGTCGCTCAGCATAACGGCCAGTTTGAAGATAAACGATTTTATCGCTTATTGTGGGTAGGTTTTGCGCTGTGGCTTATTTTTGCTGTGGTAGTGCCCATGTTTGAGGTGCCAGAGCTTAGCCGGCAAGTGCAGGAGCGGATCCCAGAACAATTGGCCCGTGTTATGTTGGAAGAGCGCAAAGCACCACCGCCACCTGAACCTGAGCCCGTGCCGGAACAAATTATTGAGCCCGCTAAGCCAGAACCTATGCCTGAACCGGAGCCTGTAGCCGCGGTTGCCGAGCCGGTAAAGCCAGATCCAAAGCAAGCACGTGAGCAAGCCCAGCAAGCGGGATTAATGGCAATGCGTGACGACTTAGCGGATTTGCGCCAGAGTTTTCAGCTAAATAACAGCCAGCCCAAAGTAAAAAGTCGCGGTGAGCAGCAAGCCACACAAGTTGAGCGTAAGCTGTTAAGAAATGACGCCGCGAAAACCTTTGCCAGTGCCGAAGCCGCTGCAGTATCGGGTGATGTCGCGCGTTCAACATTAGCCGACACCGGTACCACTGCCTTAGCAGAAGCGGAGCTACAGGGGTTGTCCTTAACCGGGCTGGCAGAACCAATTGCGCGCACTGACACGGCTAAAACCGGGCCACAAGGGCGGTCGGAGGCTGAAATTCGCCGGGTGCTGGAGGCCAATAAAAGCAGTTTGTACACCCTTTATAGCCGGGCACTTCGCAGTAACCCGCTGCTTAAAGGTAAAGTGGTTTTTGAGTTAGTGATCCGCGCAGACGGTAGTCTGGCAGAAGTGAATATCGTACGTAGTGAATTGAACGACGCTAAGTTGGAGCGACAACTGACCTTGCGGTTACGTTCGGTTGATTTTGGTGCTGAGGCAGTAGCCTTAACCCGTTCGGAGTGGACGGTAGAGTTTTTACCAGGCTGATAGGCAGCCAGAGGTGATAGATATGCGCAATTTGACCTACGTTAAAGGGCTGGTAATAAGTTGCCTGTTACTTAGTAGCACGGTACAAGCAGGCTCATTAGAGCAAGCGAAACGATTACATGATCGTATTGCCGGTGTACCGGCGGATGCCGCAACCCTGGCACAAATGCAGACGCTGATTGACAGTGGCAATGCCACAGCAGCGGCAGAGTTGGCGATGCAACATCCTGATTTTTATCGCACAACGTTAAAGTTGTTTTCGTCTGCAGCAACGAATCGTGATGAGGATGTGTTTGAACCACTCAATGACTACAGTGCGACAGTTATTGGTTTAGTGCGGGACGAGGTAGATTTTCGCCAATTGCTGCAAACTGATGTGCTATATGTTGGCGCCGATACCTTAGGATTACCACCATACCAAAGTAACAGCAATGAACATTATCTGGCGTTAGAACGCCAAGCAGTCGATTTAGCCCGTTACCTTGAACCACGCTCGCAAAGCACGTTAAATGGCATTCCGTCAGAGGCTGCAGCCGGCGTGATGACCAGCAGAGCAGCGGCCAAAGCGTTCTTTTATTTAGGCACTAATCGCGCCATGTTTCGCTACACCCTGATGAACCAGCTATGCACCGATCTTGAGCCTCTACAAGACATTACTACGCCAAGCGGGCGTATCCGGCAGGATGTTAGCCGCAGCCCGGGTGGAGATAGCCGCATTTTTAATAACCGCTGTGTTGGTTGTCATGCGGGGATGGACCCGATGGCGCAAGCCTTCGCGTATTACGACTACCAGTTTAGTGATGAAGATGGCAGCAATGGCCGTATTTTTTACCAGCAAAGCGGCACATTAAACGCCACAACACAAAGTCGGGTACAAGCCAAATATCACATCAATGCGGGCAGCTTTCCTTATGGATACCGCACAGAAGACGACAGTTGGCAGAACTACTGGCGCGAAGGACAAAATCAATCACTTGGCTGGGATAATAGCTTGCCCGGTGAAGGCGCTGGCGCTAAAAGTCTGGGTGAAGAACTGGCTAATAGCGCTGCTTTTGCGCAATGTCAGGTGAAAAAAGTGTTTCGCACCGTTTGCTTACGTGATGCTGAAAGCTTAAATGATGTTACCGCGTTACAAAGCATTACTGAGCGCTTTACCACTGGCGGCTATGTGCTAAAACAGGTGTTTGCTGACACCGCAACCTATTGTATGGGAGATTAAGCGATGAAATATTCTTTACTCCCGTTGTTGATGCTGAGCCTGGTGCTTGTTGGGTGTGGAGGTGCAGATGTTGAGCAAAACCCACCACCGCCAAATCAGTCAGATAATATTAATTATCAGGGGCCAGCGCCGCAAACTGATGATATTCAGTTATTTAAATTAACCTTGTGGGACAACGTTGCCAGTAATAATCGCTGCGGTGCCTGCCATGTGCAAAGTAATACCGCGCCGTCGTTTGCCCGTAATGACGATATTAATTTGGCTTATGCTGCCGCGATACCCTTAGTTAATTTACCTGATCCAGCGCAGTCGCTACTGGTTACAAAGGTGGCGGGTGGCCACAACTGTTGGCTGGCCAGTGATACAGCCTGTGCTGATACCCTAACGCAATGGATCCGTAACTGGGCCAACAGTGCTGAAACCGAAAGCGCTACGGTAACATTGGTTGCGCCGCCGGTGCGCCAGCCCGGTGCCAGCAAAGTGTTACCAGAGTCACCGGCATTATTTAGCGCGGGTGTGTATCCGTTGCTGCGACAGTTTTGTGTGAATTGTCATGCGCCAGGTGCAGCACAACCCCAAGCGCCATTTTTTGCTGACAGTGATCTGGCTGCAGCCTATGAAGCCAGCCGTAAGTTGATTAACTTAGATCAGCCGGAGTTGTCGCGTTTTGTTGCCCGTCTTGGTGGTGAGTTTCACAACTGTTGGTCTAATTGCGAATCAGATGCGCAGCAAATGCTTAACGCCATTCGACAGATTGCTGACAACGTAGAATTAACCGAACTAGACGCGAGTTTAGTACCCTCTAACGCCCTGCGTTTGGATGATGGTGTCGTAGCCTCAAGCGGTGGCAGGTTCGAAGCCAACCAAATTGCATTTTATCAGTTTAAAACCGGCAATGGAGCCATTGCCTACGACACCTCTGGGGTGGAGCCTGCAGCAAACTTAAGTTTGCAGGGTGACATAAGCTGGGTAACCGGCTGGGGCATTCAGATTAACAGTGGCAGAGCCCAGGCCAGTACTGGCAACAGTGCCAAGTTGTCTCAGTTAATTTCGGCTACCGGTGAGTTTAGCGTAGAAGCCTGGGTGGTACCGGCGAATGTGGTACAAGAAGGACCGGCGGCCATTGTTAGCTACGCGGGTAGTAATACGGAGCGCAATTTTACGCTGGGGCAAAGTCAGTACAATTATGACTTTTTATTGCGGTCTGGTTTGAGCGATTTCGCCGGTATGCCAGCGCTGAGTACGCCGGATGCCGATGAAGTATTACAGGCGACATTACAGCATGTGGTGATAACGCAAGACCCGGTGAACGGCAGGCGTATCTATGTCAATGGCCAGGACACCGGGTTGGCAGAGCCTGCCGATGCTATTCGTAACTGGGATAACACCTATGCACTGATTGTTGGTAACGAAGCCAATGGCAACCGGCAATGGCAAGGGGCGGTGCGCTTGTTAGCAATACACAATAAAGCCTTGTCTGCGGCGCAGATTCAGCAAAACTATGATGTGGGTGTTGGGCAAAAGTTTTATCTGCTATTTGGTATTGGCGAGCTGATTAACCTGGCGCAAAGCTATATTGTGTTTGAAGTGGCCCAGTTTGATAATTATTCTTATCTGTTTAATGCACCTTATCTGATTAATCTTGCCGGTAGCAGTTTGCCGGACGACCTGACAATCAGTGACATGGCCATTGGCCTTAATGGTAAAGAAGTGGTTACCGGCCAGGCTTGGTTGAAGCGCCAGTTTGACGTGCCAGCAAGTGCGGATTTAGCCGAAGGTGCCGTGCTCTCCACACAAGGTACGATTATAGCGACAGAGCTTGGTGCTAATAGTGACGAGTTCTTTTTGTCTTTTGGTCGCATTGGTGATCGCCAAAATGTGCGCACAGGCATCAGTGTGCCGGTTCAACAAATTTTGCCTGCAGCTGGCCAAAGTAGCGACATTGGCCTTAGAACCTTTGCTGAAATTCATGCCAGTATGAGTGCATTAACCGGGGTGTCGCAGCAACAGGCTGCAGTGGCTCAGGTGTATCAAACAGTGCAACGTCAGCTGCCTGCCGCTGAAGCGATTGATACCTTTGTATCGGCACAGCAAATGGCAGTAACACAGCTGGGTATTGCTTACTGCAATGCCGCGATAGAAGACAGCAGCATCCGGCAAAGCTGGTTTGCCGGGGTAAATTTTGCCGCTAGCCCGGCAGTAACCTATAGCCAAGCAAACCGCGCTCAGTTTTTAACCCCCTTGCTGGACAGGTTAATACCGTTATCTCCGCAAAGCTCCGCGGTTAGAACAGAGGTGCAAGCCGAATTGGATGCACTTATTAACCGGCTAAGTAGCTGCGGTGGCAGTTGCAGTAGTGATAGAAGCCGAACAATCGCAAAAGCTGCTTGTACAGCCGTGTTGGCAAGCGCCGAATTACTGGTGCAATAGGAGACGTATGATGAAAACAAAACAACCGTTGCATCCTGATAGCCCCTTACTGCACGCTTGCCACAGTAAACCGGTAAGCCGGCGTGATTTTATCGCGTGCGGCCTAAGTTACGGTGCTGCTGTGCTAACTACCGGTTCGGTTTTTGGCATGTTTGCCAACCCGAATAAAGCCCAGGCTGAATTGTCACCCGATTTAGAAGCATTAAAGCAGTTATGTGGCATTAACGTACAAGGCGCGGGCAAAATTCCGTTTATTTGTTTTGATTTAGCCGGTGGCGCCAATATTGCCGGTTCAAACGTACTGGTGGGCGGTGCAGATGGTCAGCGAGACTTTTTATCGGTGCAAGGTTATAGCAAGTTAGGCTTGCCTGCCGACCAGGTTCCTACAGCGGTTAATGCGGCTAATCCGGCTGGTGGCTTTATTAACGACCAGCTTGGGCTGGCGTTTCATAGTGACTCACAAATGCTCGCCGGCATTTTGGAGCGCACCAGCATGGCAACCCAGGCCATGACGAATGGCGCAGTACTGCCATCGCGCTCAGAAAATGATACCGGCAATAACCCGCACAACCCGATGTACGCTATTGCTAAAGCGGGTGCCAGTGGTTCTTTAATGCCGCTAATTGGTTCCAGAAACTCAGATTCTGGCGCCAATTCGATGACGCCAATGGAATTTTACAATGCTGAGCTTAGGCCAACAAAAATTGATCGCCCCAGTGATGTTACCGGCTTGGTGGATGTGGGCGATTTATTTGGTTTATTAGATCAAAACGATGCTGTAGCAGTGATGGAATCAGTACAGCGCATCAGCGACAGCAAATTAGGCCGGGTTAACACCACGATTAGTCGTGACGCGTTAATAAAAGAACTGGTGCGCTGTGGCTATGTTAAAAGTGCAGATTTAGCTGACCGTTTTGGTAACCCGGCAACCCTAGACCCGGCAGCCGATCCGGATATCGTCGGTGCAGCGGGAATATTTACTGCAGAAGAGTTTAATGGTGATGCCGAGTTTCGAAAAACGGCGTCGGTAATGAAACTGGTGGTAAACGGCTTTGCTGGTGCCGGTTCTATTACCATGGGCGGTTTTGATTATCATACGGGCGAGCGTGGCACCGGTGAGCTGCGTGACTTGCGTGCGGGACGCTGTATTGGCGCTTGCCTGGAATATGCCGCAAGGATGAACCAACCATTGATGATCTATGTGTACAGTGATGGCTCGGTTGCCAGTAATGGCCGCATAGATGACTCTGCAGCAGGTCGGGGCAAAGGTGAGTGGACCGGCGACAATTCCTCTACTGCAGCCTCTTATATGTTGGTCTATAGTCCATCTGGCCGGCCGTCGCTGCTGGGCGGCACGCCCACGGAACAAGCGCGTCACCAGCAAATTGGTTTTATGCGCTCAGATGCCTCGGTTGAAACCGGTTCATCAATAGCGGCTAACAATGTGAACTTATTAGTGCAAACGGTGTTGTTAAACTATTTAGCCTTGCACGGAGAACAAGGGCGCTTGGCTGAAGTAGCACCATTTCATGGTTTAGGCAATGCGGCTAGCCTGGACCGGTTAACGGCATTTGCCCCTATTATTTAATATGCAACTAAGATAGTGTTATCTTAGTTTTCCTGAATTTTGGCCATGGCATTACTAATGTAGTGCTGCATTGCGTGAAGAGTGAGTGTGCGATGAAGTATGTTTCTCTCATTATCGTTTGCTTTATCTTTAAAGCCCAGGCCGCTGGCTGCGTATTGCGCATGGGTATTGAAAGTGGCTTTGCGCCCTTTATCATAGCCAATGGCGACAGCTGGCGTGGCCTGAATGTGGAATTGCTGCAGCGCTTGGGGCAAGAGGTTGGGTGCGAGGTTGAGTTTGTGCACAGCCCCTGGTTACGTTCATTGCGGCTTGTTGAGCAAGGCGAGTTAGATGTTTTAAGCCATCTAAGTTACAACCCGCAGCGCAGTGCCCAGTTTGCCTTTATCGGCCCACATCATCAGGAAAATATTTATCTGGTTGGGCTGCCGTCAGCCTTTGTCGGTTTAACGGCAATGTCAGAGCTTAAACAGCACGGCACCTCAGGTATTATTGCACTGTTAAATGGTGCTTATTATGGCGAAGAATTAGAAAGTATTCTTAATGACGCTAAAAATCTCACCCGATTCGTGTTTATTCGCGGTAATGCCGATAAACAGGCGTTATTGCTAAACGGCAGAGTGCATGGTGTACTGGAAGATATTGCGGCTTACCACTACTGGAAAAGCAACAATACCTTAGCGCGTGAGCAGTTCAAACCGCTTTTTCGCGTTCACCAAAGCCCGGTGTTTTTTGGCTTTAACCGGTTGACATTGGGTGAAGCCCAGCTTAAACAACTTACCGCAGCATGGCAGCAGCTTTATGTGGATGGCAGCCTTCAGGCGATTATTGACCGCTACCCAATGGCAAACTATCAACTCACCATCCCTATGCCCGCACCAATACTACCTGCGTTATAAAATGGGTTCAGGCGTTAAATCGCCGTAATTAGTTATCTGGTATTTTTCATATACCCGAGCCAGCTTGCCTTGTTGATACAGTCGTTGCCAGGCTTGTGCCAGAGCCGAAATTTGCTCTGCAGATAGTGACGCTTTGCTAAAGCCAAAATACACTTTACTTTCATATACTTTAAATAACGGTTGGTATTTGTCTGCATCAGGATATTGATGTTGCTGCCAATAGTGCAATACGCTGATATCTTCCAGAATAGCGGTGATCCGTCCCGCGCGTAGCAGGGCTAATTTATCCTGAATGCTGCTAATCGTGACCAGCTGCCGGCTTAACCCAGGCTGTTGGCTTAAGCGGGCGAACTCTTCGCCATAGTAAGCACCATGAAGCACCGCGATGGCACCCAGATCCGTGTCTTTGGTCAGTTGTACCAAATTTAACGTGGCTGGTATCTTGGTAGGGTCGCCCACAAGGTAGATGCTTTCTAAATGGTGTGGGCCAATAAAGGCAAATTGGGCTTTGCGTTGCTCGGTATAGGACAAATGGGTTAATACGTCTAATTTGCCATCCTCGCTAAGTTGCAGCGAACGTAGCCAGGGGCTGTGAACAAACTCTAACTGGCAATTTACCTCTTGCGCCAAACGTTGCATTAACTCAACACTAAGCCCAGTCCATTGGCTATTTTGTTGAATAAGATGTGGCGGGAAATCACTCTCTACTGACATGCGAATTGCACACGCTTGGCCATTGTCGGCCAAGCTCACAAAACTTAAACCGCTAAATAGCAACAAAGATAGTAGTCTACTTGTCAGCATAGGGGCTTCGCTTAAAAAAGGAACAGTAATGAATTTACAACAGTTTCTTGTTTCTGCACAGTGTATTTATAAACAGCATCAGTTTGTTTATGCATAACAGAATGCTAGCGGTTACTGGCTTAGTCCGCTTGAAACATGCATTTTGCGCTCGGTATCAATAAAAATGGCTTCATAGCCGGGTATTTGTTCAATAAGCGCCATACCCGCCTGTAAACCCAATACAAACAACGTAGTAGACAAGGCATCTGTCTGGGTAGTATCAGCGCCTGTAACGGTTACACTGAATAATCCGTTGGCACTCTGCCCGGTATTAGGGTCGATAATATGGTGATAACGCACACCCTCTTCAATAAAGTAGCGCTCATAGTCACCTGAGGTACTAATAGCGCTGTTTTCCAAAGGTAGTTGAGCGGCGTACTTATCTTCCTGACGCGGGTGTTTTATACCAACCAGCCAGGGACGGCCGCGTTTATCGCCAAGTAAACGGCTGTCACCGCCAGCGGTAAGTTGTGCGTGCTCAATGCCACGCTCTGCCAATAGGCGAATTCCGAGCTCGACGGCATAGCCTTTGGCGATGCCACCCAGGTCGATTTTTACGCCAGGTTGAGCAAAACTAACTTGATTGTTTGGCAGCAGCTGAATGCTTTGGTAGTTCACATATTGTCTTGCCAATTGTAGCTGTGCCGTACTGGGCTTTTTATGGGCGCGGTAGTCATAATAAAACCCAACCGAAGCAAAGGTGATATCAAAGGCACCATTGCTTAATGTTGAAATGTGTTTAGCCTGCTGCAGCAGATAATATAACTCTGCAGATACCGTTACCGGTGCACTAGCCGCCTGTCGATTAAGTTTGCTCAGCTCGCTGTTTGCTATGTAGGGGCTCATTAATTGGTTAATACGCTCAAACTCAGCCTGTACGTCTACAATAAGTTGCTTAGCTTGTTCTGTATCTGCAAGCCAAAACTCAATGTAAGCCTGCGTACCCAGCGTATTAAACGCTTCACGCTGCCACTGTGCCTGAGCAGGAGTGAAGATAACTACGCTGGCCGTCGCGGCAAAAAGCACTCTGTAAAACCAAGCCAATAGCAAGCGCATTAAAATATCCGAAAGTTTTCCAACATTAACGCTATTGTTACAGAGCTGATTAACTAACTCAATGTCTGCGGCCAATTCAGGCTGGACAAAAAGAGACTTAAGTATGAAAACGCCTGGTGTGTATATTGTGGAAAAAAGTGCTTTCCCCAATACTATTGTCGAAGTAGCAACGGCAGTGCCGGCATTTGTTGGCTATACCGAGCAAGCCTGCAATGCCAACCCTGATGGCAGTTTTAATGACTGCCTTAATAAACAGAACTCGCTAACAAATAAGCCTATACGTATTAATTCAATGGCGGAGTTTCAGCAGTGGTTTGGCTTAGCCCCGATGCCGGTATTTCAACTGGCTGAAACCTTGGCAGTGCAAAGCAATACCGTTAATGTGGGGGATAACTGTTATCCGCTTAGTCAGTCTGCTGGCAAATACCTATTGTACTACGCCATGTTGCTGTTTTATCAAAATGGTGGCGGTACCAGTTATATCGTTTCTGTAGGTAGCTACCATGATCCGCTTGACGCTAGCCGGTTAATAACCGGTATTGACACGCTTACGAAAGAACAAGAACCAACCATGTTGGTTATTCCCGACGCGGTATTGCTAGGCGAAGAGGACTGTATTGCCGTGCAACAGGCTGCTCTGGCGCACTGTGGTGGCAAGATGCGCAATAGGGTGGCTATTTTAGATGTCTGGCAGGGCGATAAACCACGCCAGCACCCAGATGGCGATTGCATTGCCAATTTCCGAGACAAGTTGGGCACTGCTTATCTGGATTTTGCTGCCGCTTATTATCCGTGGCTTAATACCTGCATTGTGCCGGAACACGAACTAAGCTATCAGAATATAGTGCCGGCAAAGCGGTTACAGCAGCTGTTAAAGCAAGAGCACAACCTGCCTGATGAACTCCCCAAGCTGGCTGACATAAACACCGACAGCTCCACCGAGAATGCCAGCGCTGCTAATAAAGCGGCTCATTTAAAACGGCAACAGCAATGGGATGTGATTAACCAAATCAGTGCTGACTGGAGCCAGCTAGACAGCGCAGATCGTATCGCAAAGCACAGGTTGTTGCATGAAAGCTTAAAAGCCATCAGCCCGTTATATAGCCAACTGCTTAACCAAATGCGCACCATGTTAAATTTACTGCCCACGGCAGCGGCGATTGCGGGTATTTATACCCTGGTAGATAACACTCACGGCGTATGGAAGGCGCCGGCGAATGTCAGTTTAAGCGCAGTGGTGTCACCGGCGGTAACTATTAGCCACGACGAGCAGGAAGACTTAAACGTTAGTCCACAAGGTAAATCAGTCAATGCCATCCGTAGCTTTGTAAGCGAGGGCACGCTGGTGTGGGGAGCCCGCACGCTAGACGGCAACAGCCTGGACTGGCGCTATATCAATGTCCGGCGCACCATGATCATGCTGGAAGAGTCTATCCGGCTTGCTACCAAAGCCTATGTGTTTGAAAGCAACACCGCCAATACCTGGGTGACTCTTAAAAGTATGATTAGCCATTTTCTTACCAGCATCTGGAAGCGCGGTGGCTTAGCGGGCACCACACCGGAAGATGCCTATAGTGTTAGCGTAGGCCTGGGTGAAACCATGACTTCAGACGATATTCTCAACGGTATTTTGCGCGTTACGGTGTTGGTAGCGCTTACCCGGCCGGCCGAATTTATGGAAATTACGTTGCAGCAGCAAATGCAAAAATCCTGATTAGCCGATCAAAAATAAGCATACTAAGGAGCAAAAATGGCAGATGACGCTTCAACCCAGGCAACTTCGGTATGGCCCATAGCTAAGTTTTACTTTCAGGTGCAATGGGATTCACAAGTTATGTCGTTTCAGGAGGTATCCGGCCTGGATGTTGAAACCCAAGCAATAGAATACCGCGCCGGTAATAGCCCTGATTTTTCTGTTACGCAGATGCCTGGCCTGAGAAAATATAGCAACGTGATCATGAAAAAAGGGATTTTTAAATCTGATAATAAATTCTGGGAATGGTTTAGTCAGATCAAGATGAACACCGTAAAACGCCTTCCTGTGACCATTAGTTTGTTGGATGAAACCGGCGCTATCACTATGGTTTGGACATTAACCCATGCCTGGCCCACCAAGATCACTGCAACCAATTTAGACTCAGATGGCAATGAGGTCGCGATAGAGAGCATTGAAATTGCGCATGAAGGTATCAGCATTGATACCCGGTGACAGCCAGCGCGCTAGGGTATTAACCTATGGCGCTGTTTCAGGTGTTTGCGAAAAGGTAGCGCTACTAAGCCGATGGAATTGCATTTTTACTATTTAATGCGGGCGAGTTAAGTCAATATTTATGTGGTGGTTTATAACTCAGGTGACAGTCAGATTAATTTTGATCTGACGTCCCAGTGGCCGCAGGCCGCGAGTGATGCGCATTGTTATACATAAATGTACGCCCAAAAGTTATGCGTTAACAGCATTAAAGCTGTAGCCGCAACGAAGGCAACAAAAGCTTTGAATAGCAGTAACGAACCTTTTTTTAGACCAAAAAATTTAAACGCATATGCACTGACACCAATTGGAGCAAAAAGAAAAGCAAGTAATGGATAGTACTTTGGATTTTCAATTCCATTCTCCTTGGCATGTTGTTTACACCATGTATAAACACACACAGCAATAAAAAAAGTGTGGAATATAAAAGTGGCGTCCTGTTCTCCGCTTTTAACATTGAAATAGAAATCAATGGATGCCGAAACGACATATGAGAATAAGATAATTAGTATGGTTCTGTATGATGACTTCATATTTATGTATAACGCTGTAGTTTGGGGCGAGCGAAACAACGTGTAGCGAGTCCAGGCGCGATTAGCGCCGACAACACTACCTTGTTAGGTGTTTTTGGCGCCACATTAATAACAAACATGTTGATACCGAAGTAGTTAATATATAAGCAAGCACAGGTATGCCCCAGTAGATAGGCCCGAGAAAAGATGTACCTAGAAATAAACCGATTATAATAGATAGAATCAAATGCCATTTTGTCATCCGTGAAAAAAAGAGAGTAATTACAATTATAAGCACAAGACTAAAGGGAATAGCCACGTACGCTATAAACATACCAGCCCCAAGGCTGTACATGATTTGGGCGTACAGCGTTTCTTCCCCTAAGATTTCACCAAAAAATACGTAACAAGACTGAAAAAAGGTTGAAGATAAAAATCCTAATAAGTTAGCCGATATTGTTAATAAGATAATTGATATTGGCATTTGAAATAATAAGGGCTTCCATTTCATTGGTTCGACTCTTCTGACACCTAACGCCGTGCTCTGGGGCAAACCGAAGCGCAGCGTAGGTTTGTCCCTAGCAGCACTTTGTTAGCCATTACCTGCGCCTCGGCAACATGAGCGGATTGCTTACCCGCCAGTTATAACTTGGAAATTCGTACATATACCACTCAATTGCAATTTGAGCAAAAGTTCGAAATTCTTCATCATTCCATAAATCAACTATTAGGTCTCTGCTTAGTCTTTTTATTTGTTTAGAGCCTTGATACACCCAACCCAAATAGGAGTCTAATTTAGGCTGACTTTTACCCTTGAAGTGACCATGCGGTATAGATGGATGAAAATCACGGTCATACTGATGAAAGACCCAATCATTTAAACCCTTCTTTCTCGAGAGAAACTGAAAGTAACCTTTCTTGTCCCTTCTCAAGCCCGGTTGAGCTTCATCTTCGCCTGATTTGTTCACGTCCGATGGAGTTGAATCGTCATCACGCTCATCGTTTTCGAGAGACCAAAACTCTTCGCTATTCCACTCTTCCACAAGAAGGATTCTTTTCGCTTGTTCATAGACTGGATCGTCTGGCTCACACATATTTTTCAGTGCCAGCATTCTGTCAAGGTAATGGGTCCAACTGAGTTTCTCAGCATGAAAGTAAAATCGGGATAGCTCAAAATAAAGTTCAGATGCCTCCCTTTCCAGATGAATCAACAGGAACCTCCTTTTGGCTAACGCTTTGCCAAGGGGCAAATGCGAACGTTGTAGGGCGAAGCCCAGTGAGTATTTGTCCCAGCCGCGCTTTTTGCGGCGAACTTAGGCAACTTGTATGGATAATAAACCTACCTAATTACACATAATTCCCAGGTTCGGGTAATGTGAGACCCAGGCTTTAGCAGCAACTAAAGCTTTCTTTGTCGTAGTTCGATTAAGCGATGGCTCCTCTATTGAGAGACCGATAACAAGAAAGAACGCGACAAAGGACTCCAAGCAAAATACTCGAATAGTCTACTGGGTCTCGAACCCGCATTTGCAAGCAAGAGTTAGCTTATTATGAAAACTGAAACTAATCAAAAAATTAACATCGGTGTCGATACCGGCAAGTTCCAACTCGATATTTACATCCGCCCTCTTGATATCTATTTCACCGTATCTAACGATGAAAAAGGGATTAAGGAGGCTGTCAAAACCATTAAAAAATACACACCTGAGCGTATCGTTATCGAAGCGACAGGTCGTCTTGAAATGCCCTTTATTATGGCCTGTGCTGAGGCAAACTTACCTTTTGTCATCGCCAACCCTGTCCACATAAAACGCTTTGCAGGTGCTATTGGTCAACGGGCAAAAACTGATAAGCTCGATGCCCAACTGATAGCGCATTACAGAAAACTTCGGGGTCAGGTCTTGACTTTTGCCTTTTCTGTCTGGTGCGCTACAGTTTAGCGATGCTACACACCAGACGGAACCTGTACCATGGCCAGACCTTTACGGCTTGAATTTGCCGGTGCGCTTTACCATATCACCAGCCGAGGTAACGAGCGCAAAGCCATTTATTTTGACGATACCGACTTCGAACTGTTCTTAACCCTGCTGGGTAAGGTATGCGAACAGTATAACTGGGTGGTGCATGCCTATTGCCTGATGAGCAACCATTACCATTTACTGGTAGAAACACCCGATGCCAACCTCAGTAAAGGCATGCGCCAACTTAACGGCACCTTTACCCAGGCGATAAACCGACAACACCAACGGGTAGGGCATTTATTTCAGGGCAGGTATAAAGCCATTCTGGTAGACAAAGATGCCTATTTGCTCGAACTAAGCCGCTATATTGTGCTAAATCCCATCCGCGCAAATATGGTGCAGAATCTTGAAGATTGGCCATGGAGTAATTGGCAAGCCGTAATGGGAAAAACGGTTTCACCCGCCTGGCTGGCAACAGACGCATTACTGCGCATGTTTTCTAAACAACGCAAAACCGCCAGAGAAAAATATACCGCCTTTGTGCAGCAGGGCAAGGGTGTGCCCGTTTGGGATAAGCTGAGCAACCAGATATTTTTGGGAAGTGATGACTTTGTGCAAAACCATTTAACGCTATTAAATGAACCGGATAAGTTAGCTGACATTCCGAAAAAGCAGCGACGCGGCAAAGCCCAATCACTGACAGAGTATGAGCATGCCGCGAATACACGCAATGATGCTATTGTTACAGCGTATCGCTCTGGCAGTTATACCCTTAAAGAGATTGGCAATCATTTTGGCTTGCATTACTCGCGGGTGAGTAAGATAGTGGCAAAAAGCAAGACCTGACCCTGAGGTTTAATGTCGGCTTTGCCTTATTTGCAGACATTCGTTTTTTCGTGAACCCCCTATATCACCCCTAAACAGATGGCCAAATTCAGTTTGCCACTACAAGGCCTAAACTCATTATAACTGTGTATTAAACTTCCGATTCTTCGTTACTAAGTCGGCATTATAATTATAATGATGCCACTAAACATTAGTTCGATTAAAGAAGCGCTATTTAAATATTATATTTTGACCTTGGGGGGGGACAAAATTCAGCTTCGCAAACACAAGATGAAGTGGCATATTCATCGGTGCATACTCCCATGTTTTTACAGCACTTATCGCCGCAGTTTCAAAAGCAAAATCCCCTTCTCGTGCGACTACCTCGATATTATCAACTTTACCCTCTCGGCTTACACTGTAGCGAAGCGTTACATAACCGGTGAGGTTTTGTTCCAGCAACGGCTCTGGATATACAACTTCGGTGTGTTTTACTAACACCTTGACCGTACCTGAGGTTTTATCTTTCAATTGTGCAATGTCATTTTTGGTTTCGGCAATAGACCGTCTAGTTTCCCTATCGATTCGATTTCCATCCAAAACTTCAGTAGTAATTTCATAGACAATTACCGGTACGGCGCACCCTGATAAGAAAAACAACAACCCTACAGCTACCAATTTTGAGATTTTATTCATTTTAATTTACCTTTCTCAAATAACGTTGTTTTGTTTTGCAGTGATTAATGCTTTCGAGTAGCCAACTTTTTTGCTTTGCGTCGAGCCATTAGGATGTAGAGTAGGCTCAGAAATAAAATGACCAAGCATCCTATAGCGGTTGTTTTGAACATTTTAGGGATCATGTTTTTAAGCATGTAAATATCAGGATTACCTGTTTCCCACAGGGTCCATTTTGTTGCTGTATCGGCTGCTAATGAACGATTTCCGGTGCTAAGCATAATGATGCCATTCCCCGTGTTTGGGTTTACTCGCAAAGTGGCATTCAAAGAAGGAGATTGTCCACCATGTCCAATAATAAAATCGTCAGTATTATTACTGGCAAATAACATGACACCTAAGCCCCAAATATCTATTCCCATGCTAGTCGCGTTTGGAGTTCGCATCTGTTTAAGTGTCGATGCTGAAAGTAAATTGGGCCTGATGTTGTGGTTTAAAAATTTGACCAGGTCATTTGCGCTGGTATACAAGCCCGTTGCAGCCAATGAAGTGTAATAAGGATACTGCCTAAGGGTGCCTTTATCGTCGAAGTATTGTGCTAAGTTATGGTCGAAATGTGCTTTATCATAACCGGTATTTTTCATATTCAGTGGCTCAAACACTTCACGATGCATATAAGCACTAAAAGACATACTACTGACCTCTTCAACAATCAGTTGCAGTAAATTGTAACTCCCACCCGAATACTTAAACTGAGTACCAGGCTCAATGCCTACCAATACTTGGCCATTAACTCCCTCATCGGCATCTAAGGCTTGGCTTAAATGCTGTTCAAGTGGTTGTACTTGTTCTGCGCTTAAAAAACCATTGTGGCCTAAGCCATCGGTTATCCCCGCGGTATGGCTTAACAAACGGCGTATGGTGACTTGTTCGTTATCAAACTGACTAGGCGGCAATTGCCAACGCGTGAGGTAATTTGCTACAGGTGTATCTAAATCAAGCTTACCTTGCTCGACAAGCTTCATAACACCATAAGCCGCGACCCATTTACCCAATGAGGCAACACCAAATACTGTGTCTGTTGTCACTGTTTCGCCTTTAGAATAAGAAAACTCATCGAATACCTTTCCCTCATTGATTAAGACAAAAATACCGTTTCCCTTGGCTTCTGTTTTTATTGATTTTACTGCTTCAGCCATAAAAGAGGCGTTATCATTGGTCGGAGCAATGGGTTCTTTAAACCAGCCTTGGGTGGTGGATACAACATTGAGTAAAACCCAGAGGCTCATCACACCCAGAACGACCGATACCCATTTAACAAAATTCATCATGACAGTGTCTCGCTATGTTGTTCGGCTCACAAAAACCGATATTCATTTTTGACTGGTCATCACAATAAACTTCAGGTGGTTAGTTTGGTGGCAGAAATGCTTCAACTGCTCGTGAACATCACCAACGACATTTCACTTCGGGTTAATTAACGTAGAATGCACGGTATAAATAAAAACCGGATCGAAACATGGGCAAATACAAACCAATCATCTTTCTTTTGCATGTTGCGCTTATTTTTTTCTCTGCATTACCGGCGTGCTCACAAAACAACAACTCGGCAGATACTGAATATCGCCCAAGCATGCCGAATAATGTATTTACTCAGATTCAAATAAGGCCCATAAAAAGCAATGAATCCAGCACAAGTATTCAATGTCACGCCTCCGGAGTAGACCAAAGTGACTGGCAACATATTAGCTTCAGTGAACTGCCTCAAAACCAGTTTTTTTGTCTGCGAGCAAAGATCAATATTCATCGGGAAACACTATCGAGCAACCCTTCGTTGTTAGTTGGTATGTTAGGTTCCACAGATTTTAGATGGGACAATAAACCGCTGATTTCAAATGGCTTACCTGCACGGTCGTTTATTGATGAAGATCCAGGGACAATAAAAACCTTGGTAAGACTATCAGATGACTTATTGAACGATGGGGAGCACATGTTGAGTGCAACCATATCGACTTTCAAGGTTGGCAAAGAGCTCGACTCTATCGGCTATGTATTGGCGATTGTAGATGAACAAAAATTAACAAACATAGTTTTGTTTGTGAGCATGTTGAGTGCTTTTTTCATCGGTGTCTTAGTGATTCTGTTTGTCATCTTTCAATTGGTAAATTGGCTGTATCAAGCAGAAAAATCCTATCAAATGTTCAGTGTTCTATGCTTATTCGCCGCGCTTCTATTAAGCGTAGAACAAGCAAAGTTCTGGTTAGATTATCCCTACAATTGGCATGCACTGCGGCTGTCTGTCATCCTTGTGCTTACCTTCATTACAAGTTTCTTGCTACCTATGTTTTACGTCGCATACTTTAGACTTAAGCAGGTCAAAATATGGGTAACATGCAGCCTAATAAGCTTGATCATTATTTCCTTACTGGATCTTAGTTATGACATCACCAGTGTGGTTCTTTTCTTTGCTGCTTTATTCTGGTCGCTTGTTATTAACCTGCTGCAAATAAGAAAAAGTGGACAAGGTAAAGCCGTTTCTGTGATTATCCTCATTGGTATCGGCTTCATTATTTTCTACCCCGAATATTTTGTAGAGTTTGGTTTTGCGATGTTTTTTATCGCTATTGTTCTCACCATGTTGGTGGCACTAATCAAAGAAATGAGACAGCACAAAGCACGTTCATTAAAAGCGGAGCGCATCAAAACAGAACTACTTCGACGGAATATGCAGCCACATTTTTTGATGAATTGTTTAACTCAGTTAATGGAACTGATCGAAACCAAACCACAGGATGCCCTTGTCTTGATTTCTGCTTTAAGTCAGGAATTCCGGCAACTGACTCAGCATAACGAGCAAGACTATGTCCCGCTATTCGACGAGATTGCCTTATGCAAAAACCATATACAAATCATGTCAATCCGCTATCAGAAAGACTATCAATTAGCGGTAGTTGGCGAAGTGGAAGGGATTTGGGTACCCTCTGCTATATTACATAGTTTGGTAGAAAACTGTTTTACCCATAACAAAATTTCCAGCGATAGAATGTTCGAACTTAAGGTAACTCATGTCGGTAAACTAATAGATTTAACCTTGATAACCCCAATAGAAAACAAAACTAACCACCAAGGTACGGGCAGTGGAAACCATTTTATTCACGCTAAATTAGCTGAGCTAAACCAAAAGGAAGCCGAGTTTGCCAGCTACGAGTCTGGTGACAACTGGATATCAAAAATTAGCTACGTGAACATAAACATTAACGCAGCAAGTGAATAACGAGAATAATATGATCATTGTCATTGTTGAAGATGAACCTCTAATACAACAGCGCATCCAGCGCCTTACCACTGAAATTCTAATCGCAAAAGATCCAAGAATAATCTGCTTTGACGATATTGATAACGCCGAATCGTTCCTTAGCGAAAATACCATTGATGTCTTACTGCTTGACTTGAATTTAATGGGCAGTGATGGCTTTACCCTATTAAAAAGTAACCTTGCAGCGGCATTTCATACCATTATAATTTCGGCTTATGCAGAAAAAGCAATTGAAGCATTTGAATATGGCGTACTGGATTTTATCGCAAAACCTTTTACCAAAGAACGGCTTATTCAGGCTTTTGAGCGACTGTTACACAACCGAAAAAATGAATACCCTAGCGCTAAGTATTTAAGTGTTAAAAAAGCCGGAGAGATCCAGCTTATATCAATCGAAGACATTAATTATATTCAAGCAGACGGTCACTACACTTGGCTTAACCTCTCCTCTTCGGATGAAGTCATGCCAACAAAAGTGCTGCACAGTAAAAACATTGAGAAAATTGAGCAACTACTTCCCGAATGCTTTATGCGCGTTCACCGCTCATATCTGGTCGATATGCGAAAAGTTAAGTCTGTTAGAATCCAAGAAGGAAGTAAGTACACACTATTGCTCAATTCTGGAGAGAAAGTTCCCGTTGGCAGAACCAAGTATGAGCAAATAAAAAAACAGTTAAACGGTATTTAACTCTTTTATTAAGAGACTTGCAGACCTCAGGGTCAGGTCTTGCTTTTTGCAGACCTCAGGGTCAGGTCTTGCTTTTTGCCACCTTTCTCAAAGTCAAAAGACAAGACCTGTCCGTAGGAATTCAGTAGCAAAAACCAACTTTTATTTGACCTGATTAATTTGCTTGTTTTAGTTACATTCTACTTTAGCGTGTACCCATTGATAATCCAACTTGCTTGTTGAAACTGGAAAACGAAGTTCTATTGCGCTAAGCCTATATTCCTGGTGGCATATTTCACTAGCTCTTCTTTTTAGATAATTTTCAGCCAATTTAACATCACCTGATTTAGAGAAGTAATAATTGATTTCAAATTGATTCTTACCCAAAGAATGCTCTATATATCCGCGCGGTATTCCTTCAACGTTAGAATATTTTTCATAAGAAATACTGCATCCAATGAAGGTAAGGCTACTCATCAAAATTATCAGTTTATGCAGAGTCACTTTAACGGTTCAATCTGCCGACGCGTTAGCGGGCGGCTGAGTTGGCTGGTTAGAAAGTATCTTAATTGCGTTTGCATTAATTTTAATTTTTATTACAGAGAAGATAATGAACACAAAGAAAATTACCCCAAAAGTAATTGCGTAATCTGAGTCCCCATAAGACGTCGACTTTACAACTGAAACGGCAAAAAATAACAGCCATGTCCCAAGCATACTAGAGTGAAATTTTTTGTTTGCTATTAATGCATTCCTATAAACTTCCGCTGAGGTTTTGTTTTCAGCAAATGCAGCTTCACTATCTGATACGATTTTTCTACTCACTTCAAGTTCGTCAGCACATGCCTTTGAACACACAATTCCCCACCCAGTGTCTACGAGGCATTCTTCACAAATAAAACGATGGCAATGTTTACACAGCCCTATTGCTTCATTATTTAAATGGGTACGACATTTCATTCTAGTTCTCTAACGCTTATTCGACGCGGCGCCCCGAACTTAAACATGGGGCAGCCTGTCTTTGTAAACTTAATGTATAGAACACTACATTGCTTTTTTAAAACTTACAACAACTTACAGGTACAGCTGAATGCTGTTGTTGGATGCGATACCTAGGGGGTGTAATCAGAAATAGAAATTTAAAAAATACAGATTACCGGCTTGCACTTATCAAGCTGATTAAAAGTTGTTCATATCTTTGTAACTTTGCTCGGACAGGATGCTTGTAGTTTAATAACCCGAGCATCATCATGAAAACGATAACCTTTATAACGTTTACGCTTACAGCTATTCTGTTTGGCACTTCAGCTAACGCGGCTAATTGTGCTTATAACTGCCCAACCGGTAAATCTGGCCAGACTATTGAAAGGCCAATTTACACGCTACACAACAACAGCAGCACTAAGTTTGCCAATTGGGTGGCTTACAAAGTAACCAAAAACACCATTGATGGACCCAGCCGGACCCGGACGTGGAAAGCAGACCCAAACATCAACTCAGCATATACGCTTGAACCCGCAGACTATACCGATGCGGCTGCAGTACTGAGCACAGACCGTGGCCATCAGGTGCCTTTGGCGGCGTTTAGTAATACTGCTTACTGGGCAATGACGAATTATCTGTCTAATATCACACCACAGTCTGCCAACCTGAATCAGGGGGCTTGGGTAAAGTTGGAAACTGCCGTTCGTAATTTGGCTCGCACCGGCCAGGACGTTTATGTAATCACCGGGCCATTGTATGAATGGTACTTTGGGGCTTTGCCGGGGGCTGATGAAGGCCATACTATCCCGTCTGGCTATTTCAAAGTGGTCATTACGGATAACGCCGGGTGGGTAGAGGCGTCTGCATTTATCATGGAGCAAAACCTTAACCGCTCTGCCAGTTTCTGCCCACGTGAGGTTACGGTTAATGAAGTAGAAAGCCGCAGTGGGTTAAATATTATGCCGTTACTGCCGTCATACAAAGAGCCTGCGGTTGAAGGGCAGGTTGGTGGTTTAAAAACGGAGTTAAGTTGTTAACGTGCCGTCCAAAGGGTATGTCTTGCTGCATACCAACAGGAGTTAACAACAGACCTAACTAGGAAGTCTAAATAGGGGCCTTAAGGTTAATTAGCACAGGCCCTTTTTTCTGGCTCTTTTTCGATGCTGCCTTGAGCGTTGTTATACCCGTTTACGGCAACAATACATCAGAGAATGTTTTATCACGGTTATTGAAATAGTTAAGATCAACTTCTTTCTCCACCCCGGGAAGCGTTGATTGCTCTGTCCATTGCCAGAAATGCCAATCCAGCCATCCTTTTGGACTTACCGGTTTTTCCACGCCATACTCCGCAATCCACAATGGATACTGGCCAAACTTGTCAGTCATATGCTTGTTCCAGAAGGTGCGGCCGGTGTAAATAATCGGTTTTTTACCGTAATGCGCGGTCAAAATATTAACAAATACCTGAAGTTTGTCTGCCACATCAGGGGCGGTGTTTTTGCCCAGTAACTCGATGTCTACTGCAGGTACCAAATCGCCACTGCTTAGCTTGACGGTATCGATAAAAAACTGCGCTTGTTTCTCTGGCGGATCTTCGGTGACATAAAAATGATAGGCGCCACGCAAAATGCCTGTTTTTTCAGCATTCTGCCAGTGCGAATCAAAGTTAGGGTCTTTGTCATCCATGCCTTCAGTCGCTTTGATAAAGACAAAACGCATCCCCACTGTAGAGAGCTTTGGCCAATCCACTTCGCCGTTATGGTGCGACAGATCAAGCCCGTGGTACTCAATAATTTGGCTATCGTCCGCAGTAGCTGCAACCTGAAGCGACGTAAAAATCAGTACAGCGAAAACGCTAAGTAGATAGGCTATTTTTTTCATATTACCCTTAAGAATGATATCTGGCATGCAAAGCACCCTAGTTTTAATTTAGGCAAGCTTTACCCTTTAATATGGCATTTCGCATAATACCAAACCTTGTAAACACTTCTTCTTAAAACAACGCCAGGAAGCTAATTATTACCATTACTAGCAGCAGGCTGGGCCAGTAAAGTAGTTTTGGTAGCAAAAAGTTATACGGTGCCAGTTTACGCTGCACGTTTAGCGGCGCTTTAACGACAACACTGCACAGCAATACTACGATCATTTCGATATACAGTAGCAGATAAAAATACTCGATGTAGACAATACTCTGCGCTGGAAACTTAGCACGGGTATTAAGCTGAAATAACACCACCACAACACACAGTGCCGATATGAAACCGATAACCAACTTAATAGAAAAGCTGTTAAACGCCAGATTGCTGGGCTTACGGCTTATGGTTAATAACACGGCAAATAACAGCACTGCGACGGCTAATGCCGGCAGAACGTTAACCACAAAGGCATTATTGCGCTTTAGTACCAGGTTAAAATGCAGTTCCGGGCTTTGTGCAGCAGTGGCGGTGGGGTAACCAAAATTGCTGTGGTAGCTGGCGGTTTTAACATCGAAAAAGGTTGCAGCTATCAACCAGTCACTCAGAACAATATCGCGCTGGACGCCATAGATGTTTGCCATGCCGGAGTCGTTATAAGCGTTGAAATCGGGGATCAGAATCGTTTTACCATCAAAATCATCAGATAAAATGCGCAGCTTTACCGTTTGCTGATCCAGAGGGTACTGGCTGTAATCAAATTGCTGGCGCAGGGTGGTTTCAAAAAACCACGCTGTCAGGGTTTCATCGTCCTGCACCTTTTGATTAACGTCATTCAGCTGCGCGCTACCCTCTATTGCATCTGGAAAGTAAAAACCGGCTTTGGCCTGCAGCGGGCAATTGGGCGCTATGGGGACTTTTTGCCAGATATAGCCGCTGATATGCACATCGTTAAGTGAATGAAAGCTCAGCGATTGCAAAAATACGCCGGTTGCAACATACGCGCAGTGCGGTACATCGTCTTTAGTTGTCTGTGCCAGCTTGGCTATCCAGTTATCGCGATCCATGTTCATGTGTGTTAACTGATGTTCAGTTGCCTCGACCTTTGGGGCGGCCTGAAACCACATATATGCCAAGATGGTAATACCTATAACGCTGCTGCTAAGGCTCAACAGCAGGTAAAAACCCAGGTTCTGCAAAGGGTGGGAGCTAATTTTGTCTGGCATGTTAAAAAGAATATATAAGTTAGGCGCCTGCTAAGCCTAGCTGCTAGCAGGTGAATTGCCAGCATGGCTGTAAGACAAAACTGACCATTAATCTCTTTCTTGAACGATCTGAAAGCCTCCTTATTTGGCCATCTAAACGTATAGAAGTTGACTTTGCCGTCGGTTTTGCGCAAAGTAGCGGCTATGTGTGCTAATGGGGTTTGGCTATGCCTATTAAAGTGATCGATCAGTTGCCGGCGGTAGAAGCGCTGTCGGCAGAAAATGTCTTCGTAATGACCGAAAGTCGGGCGCAGTCGCAGGATATCCGGCCGCTGAAAATTGCCATTCTCAACCTGATGCCAAATAAAATTGCCACTGAAATTCAGTTGCTACGTTTATTGGCTAACAGCCCATTACAAGTAGATGTTGATTTGGTACGTATTGATGATCACGTGAGTAAAAATACGCCACCGAGCCATTTAAATTGCTTTTACCGCTATTTTTCAGACGTGCAGCAGCAAAAGTACGATGGCCTGATTATTACCGGCGCGCCGTTGGGGCTGGTGGACTATGAAGACGTGAGTTACTGGGATCAATTTGGCGATATTCTGCGCTGGGCAGATAAACACGTTACCTCAACGTTGTTCTTATGTTGGGCTGCACATGCCGCGCTGTATCAGTACTACGGTTTACAGCGTGAAATACGCGGCGAGAAACTCTCCGGTGTGTATTGGCAAGATGTTGTGCAGCCACTGTGTCCGTTAGTTCGCGGTTTTGATGATGCCTTTTTAGTGCCCCATTCACGTTATGCGCAGGTGCCAAAACAGAAATACCAGCAACACGATGATTTACATATTCTGGCGGAAGCGGATGCGACCGGCGCCTATTTATTGCAAAACAGCAGTGGTAGTCGGGTATTTGTTACTGGTCACCCGGAATACGACTTAACAACGCTTGATGACGAATATCAACGTGATGTCGCCGCAGGCGTATCGGCAAAATTGCCGGAAAATTATTACCGTAACAATGACCCCTTACAGGGACCACAAAAGTTATGGCAGAGCCATGCCTTTTTACTGTTTAGTAATTGGTTAAACTATTATGTTTATCAGGCTACCCCATTTGATTTGGGCCAGATAGGCCAGACGGCTTAAGGTAAAGAGTATTCTATGACAGCAAGATTAACGCCTGAACAATTTCGTCAGTTGCTCGCTCAACGTATTTTTATTCTTGATGGCGCCATGGGCACCATGATCCAGCAACATCGCTTAGAAGAGGCCGATTATCGCGGCGCGGAATTTGCCGATTGGCCCAGTGATGTTAAAGGCAATAACGATTTACTGGTGCTGACGCAACCGGATTTAATTGCTGATATTCACCGGCAATATTTGTTGGCGGGGGCGGATATTGTTGAAACCAATAGCTTTAACGCCACCACTATTGCCATGGCTGATTACCAGATGGAAGGTTTATCGGCGCGGATTAACCTTGAGTCGGCAGCGCTGGCGCGTAAAGTATGCGATGAGATAACTGCGCTTGAGCCCGATAAACCGCGCTTTGTCGCCGGTGTGTTAGGGCCAACTAACCGCACCGCGTCTATATCACCTGATGTAAACGACCCAGGCTTTCGTAATGTCAGTTTTGATGAGTTAGTGGACGCTTACACCGAATCTACCCATGCGTTAATTGCCGGTGGCGCCGACATTATTATGTTGGAAACCATTTTTGATACCTTAAATGCGAAAGCTGCGGCTTTTGCCGTACTTAAAGTGTTTGACGAAGTTGGCTATAAACTACCGGTGATGATCTCCGGCACCATTACCGATGCGTCTGGCCGTACCTTGTCGGGCCAGACTACCGAAGCGTTTTATCATAGCCTGGCCCATGTTGAGCCGGTATGTTTTGGCCTTAACTGCGCACTTGGACCAGATTTGCTGCGGCCTTATGTCGAAACGCTGTCGGGTGTATCAGAAGCTTATGTTTCCGTGCACCCCAATGCAGGTTTGCCAAACGAGTTTGGCGAATACGATTTAGGCGCTACAGAGATGGCTGCAGAAATTGCCGATTGGGCCAAACAGGGCTTTTTAAATATTGTTGGTGGCTGCTGTGGCACCACGCCTGAGCATATAAAAGCCATCGCTGATGCGGTAAAAGATGCGCCTGCCCGCCAACCGAAAGCGCCCGGCCATAGTTTTAATTTAGCCGGCCTTGAAGCCTTTTCTTTGGAGTGGTAATGCGACAACAGGCCAGATTTATTAACGTTGGCGAGCGGACGAATGTTACCGGCTCGGCCAAATTTAAAAAGCTTATTTTAAACGGCGACTATGAGGCGGCACTGGATGTTGCGCGTCAGCAAGTGGAAAACGGTGCGCAAATTATTGATATCAACATGGACGAAGCGATGCTCGACAGCAAAGCCGCCATGGTGCGCTACTTGCAATTACTGGCGTCTGAGCCTGATATTTCGCGGGTGCCCATTATGGTCGACTCGTCGAAGTGGGAGGTTATTGAAGCTGCGCTAAAATGTATTCAGGGCAAGGCAGTAGTAAATTCGATTTCGCTAAAAGAAGGCGAAGCGCCGTTTTTACATCAGGCGCGTTTGTTGCGGCGCTATGGCGCTGCCGTAGTAGTGATGGCGTTTGATGAAAAAGGCCAGGCCGACACTAAGGTGCGCAAGGTCGAAATTTGCCAGCGTGCTTATAAAATCCTTACTGAGCAAATTGGCTTTCCGCCCGAAGATATTATTTTTGACCCGAACATCTTTGCTGTTGCTACCGGCATTGAAGAGCACAACAACTACGCGGTCGACTTTATTGAAGCCACCCGCGAGATAAAGCGTTTATGCCCGCATGCGAAAATATCCGGCGGTGTGTCTAATGTGTCCTTCTCGTTTCGCGGTAATGACGCAGTGCGTGAAGCCATTCACTCAGTATTTTTATACCATGCAATCGGCGCCGGTATGGATATGGGCATTGTTAACGCCGGCCAGCTTACCGTGTATGACGATATTCCATCACTGCTGAAAGAGCGGGTGGAAGACGTTATTTTAAACCGCCGTGACGATGCTACCGAAAGGTTGCTAGACGTTGCCGCCCAGTTTAAAGGCGATGGCAGCGTGGCTGAAAAAGTGGATGATGCCTGGCGCAGCTTACCGGTAAATAAGCGGCTTGAGCATGCGCTGGTAAAAGGTATTACCGACTTTATTGATATTGATACTGAAGAGGCGCGCCAACAAGCCGAAAAACCGCTGCACGTCATTGAAGGGCCGTTAATGGACGGCATGAACGTAGTGGGGGACTTGTTTGGCGAAGGCAAAATGTTTTTGCCGCAAGTGGTTAAATCAGCCCGGGTAATGAAAAAAGCCGTGGCCTATTTGCAGCCTTATATTGAGCTGGAAAAAGAGGGCGGTCGGGCGCAGGGCAAGGTGCTGTTGGCCACAGTAAAAGGTGATGTGCACGATATCGGCAAAAATATTGTTGGTGTGGTGCTGCAATGTAATAACTTCGAAGTTATAGATTTAGGCGTAATGGTGCCCTGTGCCGAGCTGTTGCGGGTGGCGAAAGAACGCGATGTTGATGTCATTGGTTTATCTGGCCTTATTACACCGTCGCTGGATGAAATGGTGCATGTTGCCAAAGAAATGACCCGCTTAGGCTTTACCCAACCGTTGCTGATTGGCGGTGCTACTACGTCTAAAGCCCATACTGCCGTGAAAATAGAGCCGAATTACGCCAATGGCGTGGTGTATGTGCCGAATGCCTCGCGCAGTGTGTCGGTGGTGCAGTCACTTATAACACCGGACAGCAAAGCGGATTATTTAAGCCGGATTAAAAACGAATATGTCGTGGCGCGCGAACAACATGCCCGCTCGCGCCCCGGTGAAAAGCTGCTTAGTTTAAATGAAGCTAAAGCGAATAAGTTTCAGCTTGATTTAAGCAAGGTGGCGCCGGCACCAAAACAGTTAGGTGTGCAACTATGGCAGGACGTTGATCTTAACGTGTTACGCGATTATATCGACTGGACACCATTCTTTTTAACCTGGCAGTTATCTGGCAAATACCCGGCAATACTTAACCATGCTGAAGTGGGCATGGAAGCGCGCAGAGTGTTTAAAGACGCTAATGCCATTCTGGACACCATGATTAACGAGGGGCATGTAAAAGGTAAGGCCGTATTTGGTTTATTTCCGGCTAATAGTGACGGTGAAGATATTGTGGTTTACACCGACGAAAGCCGCAGCACCGAAAAAGTTCGCTTATATAACCTGCGCCAACAGTTGCAGCTGCGCAATAATGCGCCCAATTGCAGCCTGGCCGATTTTATCGCCCCGGTGAGCAGCGGTGTTAAAGATTATATTGGCGGTTTTGCCGTAAGTACCGGTTTTGGTGCTGACGAATTTGCGGCTAAATTTGCTGCTGAGCACGACGATTACAACAGCATTATGGTTAAAGCACTGGCCGACCGTTTAGCTGAGGCTTTAGCCGAATACCTGCATTTAAAAGTGCGGCGCGAATACTGGGGCTATGCCGCAGGCGAGACGCTTGATAACGAGCAGCTT